>MDSV01215180.1_pt1 | contig 83762 bp, 54 predicted proteins | sample 810851 | NCBI WGS metagenome assembly MDSV01 (sample SAMN05326640, study PRJNA326480) | marine metagenome | isolation source: seawater | place: Atlantic Ocean: North East | collected 2012
CATACAATATATACCGTTATAACTAATTTAGCTTAACAGCATAAACAATAACCCAACAAATTTCATCAAAAACAATCATATCACGTCAACATCAATCCCCCTTGAATAAGCAATGAGTCAACTTCTGTCGTATCGGCTTTACGTCAAACATCAACTTTACTTCGCTTATTCAGTTGAATTAGGTCAGAAATAGCGTTAATTTTTTTAAACGGCAACTTAAGACTAAATCCGAAATCACTATTTGTTTTAACAACAAATAGTACTGAAAGTGCCTCTAGCGTTGAGGAATAAACACCTTTGAAGCAATTTTCCAGTGGTCATTAATTTTCACCAAAGTAACAACCTCATACACACGATCTTCCATTTTTATTTGCGCAGTAGCAAGTCGATCATCAATAACATCCAATTTGAGAATCTTAATTTCATTAACATTGAGGTTTGTATTAGGGATAGCCCCCCACATATCTGCCTCACTGTGCATGTCTAACCACTTTGTAAGAGCACTGTCAGGGCTATGTGGTAAAGCTGGAGTTAACATGACAGCATCTTCACTGAAAGAATCTTTAATCAAGCTTGCGTCTCCAGCGATTTGTCCGCCAATATATTTGTCAAATATCACCTTTTCAATTTGTGCAAAACTCTCGGAGGAGTTTGTGAAAGGTGCCTTTATTAAATTCTCTGTAGCAAATGATTGTTTGGACATCAGAACGAATGAAATGACCAAAAATGAATAGTATTTAAGTTTCATATATTTTCTCTCGCATTATCTTTTTAGTGTGTCTGCAACAAAGGTATACTGAGAATAAAAATGATTGATAGTTATTATCTTTGAACGGCACGATTTAGAAGTTTAATGAAGGATCCGCATGGGAGAAAGCTTGTCGCGCAGTGATATTTTAATCCCAATCAACCTTTTAAATTAAGTCACCGCAAAAACAATCTAAAAAGCAAAGCTCTATGCGCTTTTTGTCTACGGAACTACCTGGCTTGAATGTAGTCAGGTAGCACTTTATCGCCCGTCTCACAGTTGAAACCGTTTTATCTATTCTTTTACCCATCGCACTTGATATGTTTGAACTGAAAAGGAAGGGATAGACGCATCAATAGAAACAATTGAAGCGCGATCATTCCCCTGAGTGCTTCTCTCAATCCAGTCACTCCACTTCAAGGAAGTGACTTTTCCATATCTTTCCTTTTGCTTACGAAAAACGTCCCGCCCTACTTCGTTTAAAGCATCGCGTATAGATGCCGTAGAATGAGCATCGGCTTTACGCCACCCGCCGTTGCTCTCTAAAATAGTAGCGTTAGGAAAATCCCTGAAAAACTGCTGTTCAATATTTGTTTCGCTATCAATTTTCGCTACGCGATACTGAAATCTTGTGCCTGCTGGCTTGTCGACGCGAATATTAAGCTGAAGTGATTCAGGTGTCACAGTATCCATATTTTCAGTATTAAAACTGTAGGTAAGCACGTCAATTCCTTCATCAGCCTCTCTTTTTGTGAATATTCCGTTCACCGTATTTCCCTGATGTGTTTTCGAGACGCTTGAGGTATTTTCGTAGAGCGTATTACCCACCATTGGAAACAGTGCAAGCTGTGTCATTGCTTCAGGACTATAAGACCCTTCTTGCACATTCCCCCACTGAAACACCTCTTTGATGTTGTGGGTTAGCATCATTTTGGCGAGCATGGCAAAAAACGCTGAGTTATGTGACGTTGCGACACTAACGAAACCTGCCCGCTTCATTTTGACAATGAATTTATACTCATGAATTTCAAAGCTAGCTTCTGGGTTATAATCTGCATGCTCCAAAATAGGGGCTATCTGATTAGCATAAACCTTTTCCATATCCATTTCGTGAGGATGGGTTATATGGGGGTAGTAAGAAATCGCTAAGAAATCATAGGGCACGTTATTTTCTTTTGCCCAAGAGACAAAATGCGGTGCATAGGCATCTTCTTTGTTACCAGTGTAATCAATATACCGGCTTTTATGAGAGGCTTCTCTGAAGTGAGCGCCTACCTTTGCACTAGGTAGCACAGTCTTGATTGCTTCTACCGTATTGCGGTAGTGATCAAAAAATTCTTCACGAGTAGCCGCCCAATGCTGCGGCCGAGTATCTATTTCAGACCCTACCCTGAATCGCCAGTTGAGCACTCTTTCTTTACCATAACGTTCAACCAGTTTAGTTATAAAAGCGCGTATATAACTATTCCATGCTGCCGCATCGTTTGGAGGTAGCCCGTTTCCGTACACGCCCACTTTATCTTTCAACAAGTAGTGTTCACCATCAGGCTCTTCAACAAATTTATAGCCACGCTGAAACGCCCAAGGGGGATTGTCTAGTACAATCTGAAATATATCCCAGTCGCCATCTAACCAACTATCGAGCTTGGCGAATGCTGTCTCAAAGTTATAGGTATATTTTTCGCCATCCCATAAATAGGTATCGCCCGATAAATCTTGGTTAAACCAGCCACCTAACATTCTAACTGTATTCACCTTAGGACTGCGTCCAAACGTTGCCGGTTTTGAATTTGGGCTCCCTCTCTCTGTTCTCACAGCAACGTCGAAAAAATCATACACTTCGCCTATTTGTGAAAGATCGTCCGTGAAATCCGCAGCCAACGTTACTGGTATATTCGTATTATTGACGATTCGCTTTTGATAAAACGATGGGGCATCGAGAGGAAACTTAGCCTGCAGTAGTTCACGTAACTTTTCCTCTATTTTTTGCAAAGCTGGCTGTCCAGACTCATTAACCCGTGCAATTTCGGAATCTGTGTGATCGTATAACTCCGTGAACTTTATTTCCTGCGTAGCAGCATCTCGCCACTGGGTATATCGCCATTGACCGTCCGTTACTGTTACACCCATTGTCTTGCCTCGATTGAAGAGGCTATAAGCAGCAGGTTTGAATGTTTGGTCGGGGTTGTCTATAAGAGACAACATACTTTCTCCATCCACCTTTGGCATAGTAAGACCTGCTACTTCAGCTAACGTTGGAAAAATATCGATGTTTTCAACTAACGCAGACGAGGTGCGATTTGATACACGGGCACTATGAGAAAGCTCTCGACTAATAATCAGAGGCACTCGGGTATCTAGTTCCATGTTGGTATGCTTGTTCCACGCACCATACTCACCAAGCTTGTAACCATGGTCGCTCATCAACACAACCATGGTATTTTGTCGCAGGCTCATTTCTTCAAGAGCCTGCATTACCCTGCCTACTTGGGCATCCATATAACTTACCGATGCGTAATATCCGTGTATGAGCTTTTTCGTGAGTTCATCATCAACATTACCTTCTTTAGGAATGCCACCGTACATACGAAGTTCCCCCCAGTTCGTAAGTGCAAGGCGGTACATGTTTTCAGGCTTATTCCGGCTTGGCACAGCAAAATCGTTGCTGTTATACAAGTCCCAGTAACGTTTCGGAGCATTAAAAGGAAGGTGAGGCTTACTGAGGCCAACGAACATCAAAAATTTATCGTCTTTTAACTCTTTCAACGTATCTATGGCATCGCTGGCCACTTTACCGTCTTTGTAAAAGTCGTCATCTACCTCGCCCGCTTCATACGCAAATCGCTTCTCTTTATTTCCGTCAATGGCGTAAAAGTTATCGAGCTTTTTGATATGAGTAGACCAGTTTTCTGCATCGTCTGTTGTACTGTGGTAAACCTTCCCAATACTAATGGTCTTGTACCCATTAGCCTTAAACAGCTGCGGCATCGACATCACATTAGGTTGATTAGGTCTAAGTCGGCCGTCTCGCCTAATCGTATACAGCCCCGTGGTTTCAGGCCGCAAGCCTGTCATGATGCTAACTCTAGAAGGGCCACAAATAGCTTGCTGTGCATAAGCACGGGTAAACTTTACCCCCTCACTGGCTAACTGATCAATATTGGGGCTATGTGCACGATCGTGACCATAAACACCTAAATCAGGACGTAAGTCATCAACAAGGAATACCAGTACATTAACCGGTTGTTTTGTTTCAGCTGCACAGTTAAAGGTGGAAACGATTGCCACAAGCACTGCCGCGATGATTAGCTTAACGTTATGTTTGACTAACCACTTCGATGTAATGGCCTGTTTCATTCGGTCACCGAAAGGTTTGTTGAGCCGTTCGCACTGTTATCTTGAACCATAATACTCACTGGCCCTAGCAAGCCAGATGAAAGTGGTTCGTCATCTTTACTCCAATGTTTCCATGTAGCAAAGGTGCTGCGAGCCCCAGGTTGTTGAGGAGCCGAACCTGAAAGCCAACTTGGAAAACTATCTAACTGAAAGCCTTGGTAGCCATTCTTCTTCCAAGATGCTGTTTCAGGGTACAGACGCTCGTCCCCAATCAGGCGATTGGGCCAAAGGTTCGTCACTTCTATCTCAAGACGGTTGTTTCCATCTCGTATTATGTTGCTGATATCAAAGTGATAAGGGGCCCACATCCTAAGTCCAAGGTCTTCGCCATTCAGCCTTACGCGAGCAAATTGAAAAACATTACCTAAGTCGAGGAAATAGTTTTGAGACTTTTGTAAATCTTTCGTCAATTCAAATTCGGTCTGGTAGTGCACCGTACCTGAAAAATACTTAACGTCTTCATTCTCGTTTGCAGATAGATCAGTGAGCTCATTCAGCACTAATGGTGCAGCCTTCTTTGCTCCTCTAATAAAACTCACATTCCATGGTGAATCTAACACTTGCAAATGGCGAAGAGGATTGTTGGTGAGCACCTGTGCAGTGCTTTTTTCTGGTGACACAATAACAAATAGAGACTGTGCTTGTTCAAAAGATAGTGTTAACCGTGTACGGCCTTGCTTGACAACGTAATCGTCCATAATAAACCGTTTACCTGAAAGAGGGTCCCAAATTTCAACTACCTGGCCTTCAGCTCTAAGGTTCACTTCTACTTCAGCCGATGCTTGATCTAAGTTACTGATAAAATAAACATCCGTGTTCTCATCTGATATGCGGTGGTGTCGCCAAACAAATCTGTTTTCGGTAGGTGAAATCAGTACATCCGGTTGAATATCTTTGTAGTTAAATGCAGCTTCTAAGCTTTCAAACACCTGGTTATTGAATCGCGCGCCCCAAATGTCTCCAGCTAATTGGTGAACTCTTTGATCAGTGCCCAAGGTGTCAAAGGAGCCTTCCAAACTTGGTGAGAAAGTAGGAGGTAAACCTACAACTGTTATCCCTTTTTCTAATAGAGATTTTATTTGCTCCAGTACTTCTACTCGCATACTCATATCGGGCGATATCGATAAGATATTGTAGGTTCTTCCCGACTCAAGAGCGAGTTGCCCTTGATCATTTACGTTGACGTGATCCATCACCCCATTTGTTGAGATAAATTCAAAATCATAACCCTCGGGCAGCTCTCTCAAGGCGAAATCCCTATCAAATGTCGTCGCTGAGTCATCACCTAACAGGTGCAGTACATCAAGCACCGGCTGACCCATACTGAGCAAGGCGTGAGAGCGTGTTAAGTACCTATTCCATGTTTCTACTTCATGCCACCATGTCTGTGTGCGTTCAAAATGTATCCCCCAGTACCCAAGCGTCATACCCGGTTTTAAGGTTGTCCAGGGCTGGTGGGTAAAAAGATGATGTGTTGTCAACGTCACCCCCGCTGCAAGATCGGTATCAGCTTGCGACTTATAAGTTAACGGGTGACTTAGCCACCTATTCGCTTGGGGCAATGATGTGAATGACTCTGAGCGAACAGGCTTGTTATAAATAGAGCCCGCCGAGGCAGCCATTTTTGCAGTTAGGTAGGCAAACTCTTGATTCGGTTTATTTTCTAACGGATTAGTAGAACGAAATGCACTGTTGGCATAAATGATATCCGCTTGACCTAACGCTTGAAGGTTGTCTATGAAAGGCTTCATCGATTGAGCTGAAAATGTTAACCCTAACTCGTTCGCTCGCTGCTGCATGCCTCCGTAAAAGCGCTCAGCAATGAGCTCTGCCAGTGTCTTTCTGTAATCCCAAAGAATTCTCTCGCTGAACGTTGCGTCCTTTACAACATATCCCAGCGTAACAGGAAGCAATCGAATGAGTGAATAACCCCGCCTTTCTTCGAAATCTTTTTCAAATCCCTGCGTCCAGTTTTGACGTCCTACTTCCCAACTATCAGCATGAGTAGAGACAAATGAATCACCCACGTACTTCTGCGAGCGCTCTGCATTTCTTTTAATATAATGCTCAAAGTGAATATCAAGTGCCCGTTCACTTAACTTATCGACTTCAAGCCCTTCCCCGCCCTCCGAACCAGGTCTATTCACAGCTTCGGTAGACGACATACCAAAACGAATTACTGTCCAATCATCATTAGGTGGTGTCCAGTTAAGACGACCGCTTTCGTCAAGATATTGGGACACGTCAACAATTGAATCGGCGTTGATACTCGCATCACTCTTAAACGAGGCATTCATTGCTTCGCGTTCTGTTTCTTGCATATGAAAGGGGAATATATGCGCTGCTTTTTGACACCAGTTCGCAGTACGCGGTTTATTGTCGAAAATTACCTCACGCACCGCGACATCGACCTTCGGCATCGCCGTGTATAAAAGTTTATTATCGGTGGGCTGGAACACTATTTTTGCGTGTTTTGCTTTAATTGGCTCAAACTGAAAACAGCTTAAGTCATCATAAATCTGCCCACGTTTTGAAAAGGCGATTTCGCGATAATTCTTACCATCATCTGAAACCAGAAGGCGATTCATTCCCATCATTCCATAAGCAGCAAACTTCACAAACGCATTGCGAAAAGTAAATTCTTCAGAGAAATCAATCTGAATAAATCGCTGTTTAGTTTCTTCATCAATATTGGGGGACACCAATGTATTCCAATCACCGTCAATAGCATTTTTAGCAACTACAGTACTTTGCGAAGCAGTACCAGAGATGTTTACGCTTGCGACACGTTCTTGAAATTTCGGCTCGATGTGCGCTTTAGGTGTAGGAAAGGCAAGAACTGCTATGTCCTCATAAAAATTCAACGGAGCGTGAGGAGCGGGAAAAGTTATAGGTTGAAAGCGGTCTCGTATTTGTTGCTCACTCCAAGACAGCTCTTTCATACCGTCTTTAGGACTTATCCAAGGACCACCAGCGACGGACCATCCCTCGCTATTGTACAGGTTCACTTTTAAACCCAGCTCTGAAGCTTTTTCAAAGGTAAAAGCGAGCAGTGATTGGTAATCTTCAGAAAGAAATTTGACAGGCCCTGCGGGAATGACATGATGCTCATTAATGTGCATTAACACTACCCCACCCAATCCAGCATTAGACATCGATTCCAGGTCTGCCTTTATACCTTCTTCAGTAACATTACCATTTATCCAATACCAAAATACCCATGGCTTGTGAGCATCTCCTGGATTGCTAAATACTTCTTTCAGTGATGCTGCACTTACATTGAATGACAAGAAAGCCACAACAATAATCAGTAGGATTTTACGCAAAGTATACTCCGGTTTTGAATTGAAACCTGAAGAACCACCATTACAGTATATGATGCACTACTCACCAGATGAGACTTCGCCTAGTTCAAAGTCATAGACATAAATAGGGCTGGGATCACCAATTGAGCCTGGTGCATGCTGCCAAATGACACTCGCAACACCTTGGTTCAACAAGCTGAGATCCCATGTAATATACCCACCCTCGATTTTGCCAAACTTACTATCCACAATCGGCATTTCGACTTGATGCCACTCGGTAAAGTTATCGGCTCTATCAGAATAATAAATCTCAGCATTTTCTCTTCCAGCAAAAGCGAACAGCCTATCACCTAAGAACGTTAACGTTACGTTTGAAGCGCTAAAACCAGAGACACGCTTTTGCCAATTACCTGATGTATCACGTACATAATGATGCACACGAGCCGGGCCATCAGGTGATGTCTTATGGCTAAGCAGAAGGTGGTAGTCACCTGTTTTCGTGTCTATAACGGAGTTGTGGGAAACGTTAGATGGCCGCAGTGTTGTAGGCACATGGACAGCTTCTAACCCTAGAGTTTCAACGGACAATACCTCTCCTTTTCGAGTATCAGCTACTAGATCACCCGCATTGTTGTACCACGTGAGGCCTTCATCATCGCTGTAGGTGTAGTAGATACCGTGATTGCAATCAAGTCCGTTAATCTTACCAGGATTGCAATTGACAGGTCGCTCTCTAAATACCCAGCTAATGTGCATGCGACCATTAGCATCAAATTTTGGTCCACCACCGGCTAAATAGGGCCCTCTTGTCGAAGGTTCTTTATTGCCGTTTACGTTTTGAACGTAGACACCATCACTTGACGATATATTGCGAATATACTGCCACTCACTATTCTTGGCATCATAAAGAGCAAGCTGCATTTCACCTTTTGCTGCCCCACCCTCCCGAAAATACATAAGTACATTACCGCTTTCTAACGAATAAAATTTTGGGTAAGTAACGCGCTCTACCGCGTTGTTAGGAAAACCGAGATTACGCTGAAACGTAAAAACTTCATCATTCCAATCTAGGGTTTCTGGATGATCTGCGACTCCCGAAGCAGTGCGTGCGTAGTTGATTCGATCTAAGTTGTGATGATCGAAGGAAATATGAATGGCACCGTCGCCTTTTGATATCTCGATGGCTTGGCGGTTATGTGCGTCATCAGAAGTCAGTCGATATACCGGCAAGGTGGCGTGTTGCCAGTCGTGCCCTGTTACTTTTCTACGTGCGACGACAACTTCAGCAAAAAGGTCACCGTAACCTCCCCTGTCTTTTGCTGTGTAATAAATCACATATTGATAACCTTTATAGGTAACTGCTTGAGCCCCCATAACACCCGCAAAGAGAGGCTTACCATTTTGCGCACGATCTGAGCCATCTGAAGTATGAGATTTATCAACCAAAAGACTACTCCCCAACAAAATTGGCGTTGAGTGGAGAGACAACGAAGCTACGGAGGCCTGCGTATCTTGACGTGTTGAAGCTTCTTTATCATTCGCAAAAGAAGTGCAGCCAAATAGGTATGCAATTACCATAGCTAAAAGCAGCTTATTTTTCATGTTTCTATGTTCCATATTTTGTTCAATTGGAAGCCCGATGGCCTATCGACTACGTAAACCTGTTTAGTCAATATTTGACTGCTCAATTGCTTATAAGAAGCACCAAGCTTTAAGGGGTTTTAAAGGTCACTGGGGTGAAACTCGTTGAAAGTGGGTCGTCCAAATCGAGCATTTTCTCTTTGATAGTGTCATCCAGCCTTTTCAACGTCATCTTTTCAGCAGCTGTCAATTCTCTCTCAAGCAGGTTGTGAGTCTCATGAGGATCGACAACTAAGTGATAAAACTCGTCTCGTTCTTTGTTTTTGAAATCTCGGACTAATTTGTATTGACCATCGCTGTACATTCTCATACCCGTGATTGACTGATGCAGCGTTGAATAAGCGGCAAAATAGTCAGTACTCACTACTAAATCTTCATCTTTTAACGCTTTGATTACACTTTGCCCTCTAATGACTGCTTCACTAGGTAAATCCAGTTTGGCGATATCCATAAGAGTAGGGAAGAAATCAAGATTTGATACGGTAGAGGCATTTTCTGTCCCTGCTGGCACCTTACCTGGCCAACGAACAATAAGAGGTACCTTAAGCACCGCATCATATAGATTTGGGCGCTGGCCTTTGGGTATGGTTTCAGTGCCTTTAGGTGGAGTGTTCAACAACCAAAAGCCATTGCCTTTATGCCAAATACCGTTCTGTCCAATAACGTATCCATGGTCAGACGTAAAAATGACGACAGTATTTTCAGATAGCCCTAGTTCGTCTAGATGATCCAACAGTCTTCCGACATTTCTATCTACACCTTTAACAGAAGCTAAATATCCGCGTAATAATTTCTTAGCTCTTTCTGTATTTAAATCCGGGTAATCAGGATGTATTAAATCTACATCTTTACTAATAGCATCTAAATCACTCTCTGAAACAGGCTCAAATGGATAGTGAGGTGCCCTATAGTGCAGTGATAAAGCAAACTTCCTGTGTTTATTCCTAGTTAAAAAGTCCATGGCATGGTTAGTGAGAAGGTCCACGGTTAATCCCTCTTCATTCTTCAGGGCACCATTTACTAGAAGTTGAGGGTCTATGGGTGAAGTTCCGCCTCCTAGAAAGCCCGTAAACTCGTTGTAGCCGAAATTTTGAGGGTGATGTTCAGGTTGTTTTCCCAAATGCCACTTACCGATCAAACCATTATAATAGCCGTTTTCTTGCAATCTTTTGGGCCAGGAATCCAGTTCTGCTGAAAGCCCTAAATCTAACTGGTGCCCTGTTAGGGTTTTACTTTTAAGGTGGTCATTTATCCAATCGTCAATACCCACTTCAAAGCCATAGCGCGAAGTGAGTAAGCCTGCTCGGGAAGGACTACAAACTGGCGTGGTGGTATAGGCATTTGGAAAAGACATTCCTTGTTCCGCTAACGCGTTTAGGTTAGGCGTAACAGCATTAGGGCTTTTGCCTTCTATAGCCCATGGAGCTTGGTCGTCTGTATATATGAAAAGAATGTTAGGCGATTCGCCTTCACTGGTCTTTTTAACTACATCCGACACGTTATCTGAGGCGTTTGCTTGTTGGATAAGAATAACAAGGAAAAGGCTTGCTATTGATGCGGTATGGCATACGTTTAACATTACTCGCACTCCTCTCTTAAAGACAGAATAACATCGTCTAGACCTGCTTTAGATGCCGCAATAGTTTGAATAGGATCAAGGTTGTGTGGAAACTCCTCTTGCTCGATTACAAACCAGCGTGTTCCGCCATGAGTTAGTGCGTTCTTCACAAGCTGATGCCAGTCGTATCCATCTTCACCTATAATCGGAGATTTGTTTTCCCCATCATGGGTTCGAACTTTAAGGTGCGTCGTGACGATTCGACCAGCATTCCGTTTAAACTGCTCAACGCTATCTGCGCCGGCATAATTTGCCCAACCTACATCTAGTTGGAGGGCAACCGTTTTGTTCGTATTTGACGCCAAGTAATCCCAGTAAGTTGACGACCCAAACGTTTTAAACTCTTTTGCATGATTGTGGTAACCAAGTGCCATTCCATAATCTTGTACTTTCGCGGTGAGAAAATTTAATTCATCGATTAGATCATCGATATCATCAACAATATCCACCCGAGAATCATGAGGGACAATAACAAGCTTCGCTCCTATGTCCTTGAAGAACTGTAAATTATTTTTCCCTATGTCTCCGCGCAATTGTGGTAGTCCAGCATGTACACCACTTACTTCAAGCTTAAGATTATCAAGGAACTGTTTGAGACCTTGCGCGTCATTTTTAAATTGTCCATATCGGCCTGCAAATTCTACAGCATGAAAACCTGCATTCTTTAACTCAACTAACGTGCCTTCAAAATCTTGTTCAATTAGTTGCTTCACTGAATGTAGCTGCACACTCACAAGATTATTCTCCAATGTACTGCACATGCGTTGATTTATTTGATTTGAGGCTACAGCACTGCTCATAAAGAGACATAATACTGCAAGAGAATAAATACGTTTCACTACGCCACGCACCAGAATGATTCATTTTGACTATAAAAGCACACTTTAGACACCTAAACAATCTCAATTCAATCAAAAACTTAACAAAACAAAATTTCAATAAAACAAATAAGATTTAAATAATTAAACCAATTCAATAATTTAAAAACACAGAGAGTAATTCAAGAAGAGCTGCCAATCACAAAATCCATTAACACAAGATTGACACATAATGAACATTAATGATTGATATTGACTTGTGGTTCGATGTATTCTGGATTTTAAGGGCTGATTTAACAATGAAACACGGCGAAGCAAAGTGAAGATAAATAGACGCGTATTCTTAGGCTCAATGCTTTATGTAGTATCCACCGCGGTAATTCCTTTTGAGCTGAAAGGTTCATTAGAACTTACCGTTTTTAAATCAGATGCATCATTTTTTAACGCGGAACAGATGACACTAGCTCATGATATTGCAGACATCATGATACCGAAAACTCACACACCTGGCGCATCGGACTCTTATGCAGCACAAATACTCGATGAACTCATGGTGTCGTGGGCATCTCTAAATACTCAGCAGCAGATGCTTTCTTTTTTGAGCGAATTTAAAGATAGAGCGCGTGATCTGAACGGCAAAGACTATTTGTTAATGACCAGAGAACGCCGTCTAGCTTATTTGGTAGAAATAGATCAGAAGGCTTTTGAAGACACAACTTCTTCATTTCTAATCGCTTATAAACGCTTCAAAGAACTGATTTTCCACCTCCATTACACGTCTAAGGAAGCAAACCCAGAGTTTATCTTAGTCCCCGGAGGATACAAAGGAGATGTAACGGAAGATGAATTGCAGGCAATTTATAAAAGGCAATACCTATGAATAATGAGTTCGATGTCATCGTCGTTGGCTCAGGAATAACCGGAGGCTGGGCAGCTAAGGAATTCTGTGAAAAAGGGTTTAAAACGCTTGTCGTTGAGCGGGGGCGCAACGTCAAGCATAGAGGTCCTGAATACAAGGATTTTGAGGCTCCATGGGAACTTCAAAACAGAGGGATGCCGGCGGAAGAGCTTGCTGAAAACGGACATTACACCACATTAAGGCAAAAGGGACATTTATATAGAACTGATGCGCTTCAATTTTTTGCAGACGACAAACAAAGTCCATATAGCTTTCCTAAAGACAAACCCTTCATGTGGGTCAGAGGTCATCAGCTAGGAGGGCGCTCTCTCACATGGGGGAGGCAAGTGTTGCGTTGGAGCAAAAAAGATTTTCAAGCAAACGCTAACGATGGTCATGGCATACCCTGGCCTATTGGTTACGATGATTTAGCCCCCTGGTATAGCCATGTTGAAAAGTTCATCGGTGTAGCTGCAAATAAGGATGGACTTGAAACGCTACCTGATGGTGAGTTTCAGCCACCATGGGAGATGAGCTATGCCGAACGTTTTATTTCAGATAACTTAGCTAAGAGATATAAGGACAGGCACCTAATCATTGGCCGTTCGGCAAACATTACACAGCCAACAGAAGAACAACTGAAATTGGGTAGAGGGAAGTGTTTAGCTCGTTCATATTGCCGCAGAGGCTGTTCATTTGGCGCCTATTTCAGCACACAATCAGCGACGTTGCCGGCAGCTCAAAAAACCGGAAACCTAACAGTAGTTACTGACGCTATTGTCGAACGTGTAGACTATGATGATAAAACCAGACGCGCCACCGGAGTTAGCGTCATTGATGCCAAGACCCTGGAAAAAAGACAGTACAAAGGCCGAGCCATCTTCATGTGCGCATCAGCTTTAGGGACGGTGCAAATTCTATTAAATTCTAAATCTGCCACCTTCCCAAATGGTATAGCAAACTCGTCAGGAGCCTTAGGTCACTATATTATGAGCCACTTTACGGGCGTTGTAGCAAGCGGAGATGTTCAAGTAGAGGAAGATAAGTTTGCATTCGGACGACGCCCTATAGCAACGTATATCCCGAATTATCGTCATGACAAACTCATGGACGCAGATTTTGTGAGAGGATTTGGTTTCCAAACTACCGCTCAACACCGTTCTTCAGTAAGCCCACCGGCTAAACGTCCAGGTATAGGTATAGAAGGAAAAGAAAAAGTCGGTCAATCAGGCCCCTGGAAATTTCGCGCATTTATGTACGGCGAGATACTTCCTTATTTCGACAATATGGCAACACTGCATCCGACGCAAAAAGACAATTGGGGAATGCCGATATTACACATTGATGCGGAAGTGAAGGAAAACGAGCGAAAAATGGTCAAGCAAGCAGCAAAAGATATCGAAGAAATGCTCATTGCAGGTGGATGTTCTAATATCGTTGTAAACGCAGTCCCAGACAGTAAGCACATACCTCTTGGGAAACAAATTCACGAAATGGGCGGAGCTTGCATGGGCAGCGACCCCAACACCTCCGTGCTAAATGAATGGAATCAAACTCACGATGTGGCAAACTTATTCGTTACTGATGGAGCTTGTATGTCCTCAACCGCAACGCAAAACCCTTCGTTAACATATATGGCTATTACCGCAAGAGCCGCCAATTATGCCGCTAATCTTTTAAAGAAAGGCCTAATGTGAGCATAAACAATGATCAAGTTATTAAGATTATTTGGCAAAACGTGCGTAATTCTAATGGGCTTGGTTGCTTCAGCTGATCTTCACGCGAGTGACCTTGACCCACAACCAAAAGATCAATGGATCCCAATATTTAACGGGAAAAATTTAGATGGCTGGATACCCAAGTTTGCTGGCCACGATTTAGGTGTAAATTACAAAAACACATTTCGTGTCCAAAATGGTTATCTGACTACGAATTACGACCAATACGACAAGTTCGATTTCGAATTCGGGCATTTATTCTATCAAACGCCTTATTCGTATTATAAGTTGCGGGCGACCTACCGTTTTCTAGAACAACAGCTACCGGGTTATAAAAACGCATGGAAAAATAACGGATTTATGATCCACGCCCAACCTCCCTCGTCCATGAGGAAAGAGCAACGTTTCCCAGTGAGTTTGGAAGTTCAGCTTTTAGGTGCTAATGGGGACAATGATGTTCGACCCACCGGTAACGTGTGCACGCCAGGCAGTCATATCAATATCGATGGGGTGAAAATTACTAAGCATTGCGTTTTATCAGCTTCAGCAACATTTCCAGGCGACCAATGGGTAGACATTGAAATTACGGTTCAAGGAAGTGAGCTGATTGCTCACGCTATTAATGGAAAGGAAGTTCTTTCTTATCGTAATCCCACTTTGGACGAAAAACATCAAAACCTTTCAGCGCTATATGGTGGCGCCACCATGAATGGTGGCTTCATCGCCATTCAAGCTGAAAACAGTACCGTACAATTCAAAAGCATCGACATTATGCCATTGGGCTATGGTCCATCTGAAAAGGAAGATTAATGAAAGTTCTACTAAACAGTTTAAGAAAGCCTTACAGAAAAAAAATCATCCTTACATTAGCATGCCTTCCGATGTTTGCCTTTGCATCGAGCAACAATGCTCCTCAGTTGCCAACACAAGAACACGTGATGGCACAAATGGAAAAAGTCGCAAATTGGCAAGTTGCGCGCACTCAACATATGACTCATGTCGGCCGTGCTCGAGCTGGTTCTGAAGCGTATGGACGATGGATTCAAGGCGCTTTCTATAAGGGCCTCACTAAACTTGCCGAACGATCAGAGAACCCCTTTTACGAAACTTGGATCGGGTACGTGGGTAATGCTCACAACTGGAAAATGGGTAAAGTTAAATACTTTGCCGACGACCATGTTATTGGGCAAACCAACCTTTGGTATTATCGCAGACATAAAAACGAAGAAGCACTTGCGCCAGTAAAAGATACGTTTGACTGGCTCATTGAGAAAGCGCCAGACAATAGCCTCGAGTTCGTCGCTGGCAGAAATAAAGATAACGTACACAACTGCCAATGGAGATGGTGTTGGGCTGACGCCTTGTTTATGGGGCCGCCCGTACTATTCGAACTTTCCGCTATTACAGGCGATCCAAAATACGCTGATTACGCTCACAAAGAGTTCCAAGCAACCATTGCCTATCTACAAGATCCGAAATCCAAATTACTTTTCCGAGATTCTCGTTATTTTGACAAACAGGGGAAGTTTGGTGAACAAGTTTTCTGGTCTAGAGGAATGGGCTGGGTATACGCAGGCGTTGTACATGTTTTGGAAAACCTCCCTCGCGATCACCAATACCGTTCTTATTATGAGTCGCTCTACGAAGAGCTCACATTAGCTATCGTAGAGCTGCAAAAACAAGATGGCGCTTGGCCTATGTCACTGCTGGCAGGAGAAAAGTATGCTGAGCCAGAAACCAGTGGAACGGCCTTTTTCACTTATGGAATTGCATGGGGAATTAATAGTGGCTTACTAGATAGAAACACATATCTACCTAACGTAAAAAAAGGATGGAAGGTACTTTCTTCAGCCGTACATCCTGATGGAAAATTTGGGTGGGTACAGGGAGTCAATGAAAAGCCAGATGTAGTAACAAAGGATGACTCTCAGCTATTTGGCGTGGGTGCCTTTTTGCTTGCTGGAAGTGCTATGTATGACCTTTTAGAACCTCAATAGTGTTTATCTATTTTGGTGTAAAATCAGGAAATAAATGTGAAAAGAAATATAAAAACCTCGTTACGACTATTAACAGCATGCGGCGCTATGATTTTTGCTGGTCAGGGGCTCGCGGCAGACTGCAGCAGTACCCCAGCAAATCCAAACGGTAAGGCTTCTAAGCTGCAAAACGCGTTACAGCAAGCGACGAATACCGGCAAGCCACTTAGATTGACTGGTACCTACTATATTGGTAGCGATAAAGATGCATCAGATGGAAAAACCATTCTCAAAGGTATAACCGTAACGTTACGGAAAGACTTAATAGTAGATGCCACGGCCGCGCGTTTTATCGCAAAGGCTGATTTAGATGGTGACTTGTTTAGTTTCGACACGAAAAGTAATGACAACGTTTGTGAGAACAAAGGTCAGCTTGCTGACTTTACTTGGAAAGGCGGTGATTTCGATATGTCCCGCGCTAAAGTATCGACTGTTGTACCTATCACACGCTTAACGCCTGCAGGACGGGAAGGTAAAGACAAAACTGCCGATGCACTCTCTATCCGAGGTGTCGTAAATACAACCAACTACCATAAACTAAATGAACTCGTCATCGAATATATTAATTTTTACGGCACGCGCAACAATAGTGACCCTTTCTACAAAGCGGGTGGTGACAGTGGCATTTTGATGACAGGCGCACTGAAAGCGACGATAAGATATAACAATTTTTATGGGGTTCGGGACGCCGCGGTTTATTTATCAGCCGGCGGGGATAAGGGTCAGTTTGGCGACCACTTCACCATTCATGACAACTATGTAGAGCGCGCGTTTGATGGTTTTACGTCAAAAAGAGGGGCTGACAACATAGTTATGCGTAATAACGTACTGGAAGATGTCGTAGTTGGGCTCAGCACAAAAAGTGTTTATCCAGGCTGGCAAGCTACAAACGTGAAGATTCTAGATAACACTATCGATAACGCCATGCGCGCAATCAGCCTTGAAACCACGAACAATGTAATGATTGAACACAACGAAATAAACAAACTGGGAGATGTGGTTGCAGGCCAAACTTCAACCAGCAAAGCTAATTTCAATGCTTATGCCGACGCTTTTGAAGGCATTGCGCTTAATGGCGTTCAAGGAACAAACACTATAAGAAATAATGAAATTAGAGGCGTTACCGGTAGCGCGAGAGAAGGAACCACTACTACGTGGGGGATTGTGCATCGCAGCTATGAAGGCCGCGATACTAAAAACATTAATAAAACTAACAATACATTTTTAAATTTAGACAAGTGGAGCAAGTACCTCTAACTGCTTTGACCCATTAAGCTATCGAAGGCACAGTGTTTTTAGAGCTGGCCTTCTCATTTAACCCTCACATGGACAAGCTATACCCGGCAGCCACCGATTTAAATCGCTTATATTAGAAAACTAGCTCTTCAACTTACACTCTGTATTTTAGCTTTGCTTAGCTAAATTAGTCATAACACGAGACTAACGGCAGCCTTGTCCTCACGCGACGACAAGATCGTGTTAGTTATTAAGACCAATGCTTTTTTGAGAGCATCGCTGTCGTCTAAAGTTTGTGATGTACTTTGTGGAAATTGGCTTTTTAAGCAAAGCGAAAGTTGGTCATAGAAGTTACTGGGTAAAGCTAAATGGGCAAAACTTCCCGCATTTCTCGCTCTGTAGAAATCTATAACAAGGTTCGTCGCATTAAGCTCACTACTATTTTCCATACTCTTGACACTTGGAGCGCAATGACAGAGGTCAACGATCTCTTTTACCGTATTTGACGAGAGTTGCTCTACCAAGTCTGAAGGCCACTCCTCTAAATATCTACCGTTGACCACTTGCTGTAAATGCTGGTCGGTGAAATCCAAATAATTTTCTGACGACAAAATACTGTTGTCCCACGTGGCTTGCTGACTTCTATGAAGAAAGCCCCACTCCCTTTCGTAAATCGAAAACCATTTTGAAAAATTCTTAACCTCCCGAACGATGACTGTCTCTACGAGTGATTTTCCTTCTACATTAACCGTCACAATTGAATAGCCAGGCTGGTAAGCAGCCAAAGATGGCACCTGAACATTGGTTAAACCGTGCTTTGAAGATTGGCTTACATCAAAAAGATGCATGTGACCACCAAGATGCAGTTTCAAACCTGTTGCCGCTAGCACAGCTGTAGTATCGTCACTGGGTTGACGTGACATTTGCAGTGAATTTTCGCCAAGTAGCTCAGCAATACTTTGTGTTTGTTGGTCTGAGAATTCAGCCATAGGAAAATGGCTAAAACTGACTAATTTTTTGTTCTGCTTTTTAGCGCGCACAACAATATCTTTAATCCAACCCAACAGTTTTGGCTTATACTTTACGAGCGCATTGTAGCCAGCATTGCTCGACCCATAAAACTGCTTGTCCTTCAAGCTACCTTTCGGCCTGTAAACATTGGCATCTATCGCCAAGAGCCAAAGGCCTTCCACTGGCTCTACCAAATAGCTCATATCAGGCATGTCCACACAAAATTCTTCCGTGTCACACCATTCCCAGTGGCGCTCATCTAAATCCACTGTATTAAATGGCGTTTCGAACAACTTGTCTGCAGGCGAAGGTAAAAAACCATGTTCAGATAGTGATTGTGCAATCTCTTTATACCCCCACTCTTTAAGTAGTTCTGAGCAAAAATCACTTTTCCCAGACATACACTCTTGATGTGATGGGCTCATAACACTGATTTCTGCACCTTCACGATTTATAAAGTCGCGTTTACCACCTGGTTGCGTGAAAGGCCTGACTGGGTCGTGGTTTCCGTTGATAGCGAAGAACCGTAGTCCGTGCTTATGTCGGTATTCGTCTAGTATTTCCTTTAATGCTAGGATATTTACTGGCTGACCGTCGTCTGTAAAGTCACCTGGTAACGCTACTAACTTGATATTTCTTTCTACCACATCATCAAGCGCTTCTTTAAACACCATAATATTTTCATTAAACAGTCGAGTAGAACCTAATTGAGCCCGCATGCTTCTGAGTAATATTGGAGCATGGCTTACAGGGTCTTTTGGCAGGGCATTTTTGGGAAGCCTTGCTGCCGCGGCTTCAGGTGCGTGAAGATGGATATCTGCTATAAAGGCGATTTTTACCGGCGGAATTTCGTTTTGGGCAACGATACTAGTAGAAATAAGTGAAAAGGAGTAACAAATAACTAGCAACGCGCCAGACATTACATTCAATATGCTAGCGTCACATACTCTTATTTCTTTCGCTCTCTTTTCATTTTTACCCATTACGCAGTCCTATTCAGCAAGTCCTAATAGTAATAACTGCGCTTTGCACTCAGTGGGGACAGTGGTTCACACAAACTAATTTAAAACGTTTTGGAGTATTACACTTTTGTGAAGTTTAGCGCTTCGCAAAAATTTCCTGTCCCCTTTTTCAAACAACACCGCTCTACCCTTAAAAATAGTCTTTGAATGTGTACCTATGCGTTATTTCTTACTTTCTTTAACTTTGGTTTTTAGCGCTATATCTTGCGCGAAATCACTGGACCAGTATCAAATTATTGGTTCTCACAATAGCTACAAAAAAGCGCTTCCACCAGAGGCAGAGCAATTCTTAGCAGGTACGTCACCTGAACTTTTAAAGAAGATTTCTTATAGTCACCCTTCACTTGTAGAACAGTTGAATTTAGGAATTCGTCAAATTGAAATTGATGTGGTTAACGATCCAAATGGACATCAATATGACACGCCAGAAATAGAAACGCTTTCTAATGGCAATTGGTTTACAAAGAGCGAACGTCAAATTTTGGCAGAACCTGGGTTTAAGGTTCTACATATTCCACACGTCGATGTAATGACGCACTGTTCGACCATGCAGCTTTGTGCAAAACAACTTTTAGAGTGGTCAGAAGCGAACCCTAACCATTTCCCCATTACCGTTCTTTTGAATGTGAAAGAATCTCAGCCAACGTTTGTTAGCAAAGCGGCTCCCGCCACTTTCTCCTTTTCAGATTATAAACGCTTAGACAATGAAATTGCGCGTTTATTTGGGGGTAAGTTAGTTACTCCAGATCGCGTTCGGGGTAAGTACCACACGTTAAGGGCAGCAATAGCGGAGACTGGCTGGCCAAGTGTTGAGGCACTTCGAGGTAAGTTCTTATTTTTATTCGATGCTAATGAAGAGCAAAAAGAGATATATCTTCAACAGGGTTCAACCCTTCAAAAGAAAAGCATGTTTCTCTCTGTACCCAGAAATTCCGACGCTGCCGCAATATTCATTCGAAATGATCCAGTTAAAAATCAACAAGAAATTCAAGCGCTAGTCAAAGATGGTTTTCTAGTGAGAACACGCGCAGATGCTGATTTATCGGCTATGACAGAAAGTTTGCAAGAGCAAAGAGATGCGGCTTTTGCGAGTGGAGCTCAGTTCATCTCTAGTGATTTCTATAAGCAGTCTCCTCAATCCACTAATCGCAGTCATTCAGTGTCTTTCGAGAATGATTGCTTGAAAAGATTTAACGCTGTTACACATCAAAATTTAATCAATTAAAAGGTAAAACCATGCATACTAACTTCAAAAAAACACTCTTAGCTACAGCTGTCCTATCAGCCACCTACATGACGCAATTTACTGCGCTAGCACAGCAGACTGAAGATGAAATGATAGAACAAATTGTAGTGAGTGGTTTTCGTGGCTCGCTGATAAAAGCTAAAGATTTAAAAAAGGACGCGCTAAGTTCGCAAGATTCAATCCTTGCTGAAGATATTGCTGACTTCCCAAGCCTCAATTTAGCGGAGTCTATTCAAAGAATACCAGGCGTAACCATAACCCGTGAAGCCGGTGAAGGAAGGCAGATATCTCTACGGGGCCTCAACGCAGATTTTACTCAAGTGCAATTGAATGGCATGGAAGCACTGGGTACATCTTCATCTGCAATGGATAGTAGAGGTACAACTAACCTATCTCGCTCTTTCGACTTTAACATTTTTGCGTCCGAGCTATTTAACCAAATTGACGTTCAGAAGAGTTACTCTGCAGAAATGGATGAAGGCGGCATAGGCGGCACCGTCAAGCTCTATACCGCAAAGCCATTTGATTATGATGGCTTCAAAAGTGTAATTAGTGCGCAAGCAGGCAATAATTCGTTAACAGACGACGTAGCCCCTAGAGTCGCAGCCTTAGTTTCAAACACATGGGGTGATTTCGGCGCTCTTGTCTCACTAGCACTTAGCAAGCGTGATACGGCTGAACAAGGTTATAACACCTATCGTTGGCGACCTCGCAACGCCCAAGGCACAGATATATCTTCACTATCACAAACAGATCAAGATGCCGTAAATAGCGGCAACCTGCGTTTCTCACGAGGCAGTAGATACTCCCAATTTAATAGTGAACAAACCAGGGTTGGCGCTACGTTAGCGCTCCAATACAGACCGTCTGATGCATTTTCACTTGGTCTTGATGCGCTATACGGCACACTTGATAACGATCGCGGAGAGTTTCACTTACAAAGCAGAGGCTCTAGTTCTACCGCACTTGGCTGCACAGGTGCGGATTATGACGGTGCGCGCAATTTTTGTTCTAGTTTGATTGACATAGAATATAACCAAAACAACGAAGTTATATATTCGTCATGGGAAAATACCGCGCTGCACTCAGAAAGTCGCGATCAACAAGCAACAACAGACATTTCACAGTTGGTGTTGAGCACTCAGTGGCGTGTGACCGATGCACTTACAATTTCAGGCCTACTCGGCCATATGCAAAGTGAATACGAAAGTAATAGTGCAAAAGTCTACTTAGAATCTTTCGCGGACATGACCATAGATTTCAGAGAAGACCGCTTTTACGGTACCAATTCCTACATCAACGGATTCGACCCAACAGATATCAATGAGTTCCGTTATCACGAGATAGACCTTGAAGAGGATGAAGTAGAAAATAGCTTTGATATCGCTAAGCTTGATGCGGATTACTTGCTGTCTGATAACGCGTCTTTGAAATTTGGTGGCTCCTTTAAGAAGTTCGAACACAGCAACAACAGAGAACAGGTCGGCAATGCACTAAGAAGTGAATGGCAAAGCGGCGAAGTAAGCGATGTGATTAACCCTGAATTTGTTTATGTAAACTCAATTCACAAAAAACAAGATTGGCTAAGTACGGACGTTGGGGCTGTGCTAAACGAATTCAATGTTGACCGCGACATAGAATATAGCGATGCGCCTAATGAAGTCATAGAAGAGACCATGGCGCTATACGCGACATATGAATATGACATTCTATTGCCTGATTCTGAGCTGAGAGCTAGTTTTGGTTTACGCTATTTTGATACCGATATTCAATCTAGCGGCATAGTGAATGGTAGTGAATACGTCACTGTAGAGAGGGACTATGATGGACTGTTGCCGACGCTAAATGTTGCATGGTATGCCACTGAGAGCCTTGTACTAAGAGCGAGCGCAGGGAAAAACGTAACGCGACCTACATTGGGAAGCTTATCTGTATCAGGTACGGTAAATACTGACCCATTATTTGGTTCAAGTGGTTTGAGTATCAATGCGGGTAATCCTGGCCTTCAGCCTTTTGAAACAATCAATATGGAGGCAGCTGTTGAGTACTACTTTGATGAAGTCGGCTATGCCTCTATAACTTACTTCCAAAAAGAGATTGATAATTTTATCGCTACTAATGTATCTCCAATAGCCTATGGTGATACAGGATATCCGCTTTCGTTAATTGAAGGCATGGTAGACGAAAATGGAAATGCGCAAACGCCAGATACGCTGTACACCTTCTCACAGCCTCAAAATCTAGCAAAAAGCGACTTTTCAGGCTGGGAAATAGCGTTCCAGCGTGATTTCGATTTTCTGCCGGCACCGTTCGATAATCTTGGCGCTATTGTTAACTATACCTATTCTGATGGCGAGTCTTTACACAATGTTTTAGTCGACGGTGAAAGTGTGGAAGTTTACCGCCCCTTTTATGGATTGTCTGAAAATATCTACAATGCAACAGTGTATTACGAGACTGATAATTGGGGAATGCGCGTTTCTGCAGCCTATCGTGATGATTACCTAACGCAGGTTGAAACGTCGAGCAGTGACCAAGATGAGGCGGGCTTTCACGGCACCACTTACTGGGACTTCTCAGCATTTTATAATGTAAATGATTATCTCAAGGTGACACTAGAAGGAATCAACCTTTCTGATGAGCGCGAAGAGCAATACAGCGATTCGGATGACCGTTTGTACAACACAACGGTAAGTGGAAGAACCTTTTACTTAGGTTTTACTTATTCAATGTAAATAGATGTGCTCGAAGGGCCCATAGAAATAAGCCCTTCGAGCTTTTAATAGCGATAAGAAATGGCAACAGAGTAATTACGACCACTTACCGTAGTGTTGTATGGACGATAAGTAGAATCGGAGTATTGAATTTCTCGTTCATCAGTGAGATTAGTTGCTTCAATCCTTAGCTCTACACTGTCCGATATTTGATAAGCTACAACCGCATCCATATATAGCGTTGATAGAAATCCTGTCTCATCTTCATCAACTAAGGTTCCTCCATCTACTCTTGCAATATACTCATCGCGATAGGTGGCTGAGAGCCTTAGGCTCAATGCGTATCCCTCAAGATAGGCGGTAAGATTGGCCAATAGTGGAGAAAGATAAGGCGCAGTCTTTTTACCTAAGCGGTCACCAGTATTAGTGTTGTAATACTGAACATTTCCAAATGTATAACTAGCATTTGCCACTATCCCAAAGTGAAATACGTTAAGGCGCGACATATAGTCGCCCAATGACCACTCTAATTGCGCACTCCCTTCTACGCCATATAAAAAATAAGTACCTTGGTTCGTTGGCTTTACAACATCTATGTAGACACGTTCAAAATCACTAGAGAATAATTCAGGATAATTGCTAGCTACGTCACTTAAAAGCAAGCGTTGTCTATTGGAAGCTAAACTGTTTTTTATCCATTTACCAAATATATTAGCTGAGTATCTATCGGTTTCTCCCGGATAGGCTTCGAAGCTTAGATCGAGATTGTAAGCACTTACAGGCTTAAGCCTATCATTGGGAAGAATGAATACATTTTCGTTTTCGATAAGCTGAATAGTTCTTGTCAAAGTATCCAATTCTTGGTGGCCTATCGTTCTGCTCATTCCAACTTTAACTACTTGCTCACCTTTTCTGTAATTAAATTGTATTGAGGGGAGAAACGCAATATTGCTTAAGTCATAGCGATTTCTAAGACTAGACTGAAATACCGAAACAGAAGACGCATCACGCTCTGCTCGTAGTCCCGCATCGAATGTCCAATCACGACCTTCGACAGAGTATTGAGTAAAGAAAGACGCTCTTTTTTCTTTTATCAGGTTGTCAATAACTCTATCGGGAGCATAAGAAAATAACAGTGAATCCACCGAAGAAGGTTTGTTGTAAAAAGAGAATACCTCTTCTGGTCTAAGGGCTAACCAATTTAAATGCTGATGACTATCAAAAACATAGGCTGTGCTTTGAGGTACTGACTCTCGTGTAGATGACCAGCGTTCTTTTAGGATGTTTTGAATATCCGTATATTTGGCCGTATTTTCAAACTGCACGAATTCCAAACCCAGCTCCCAGCTGCTTCGATGGCTTGTACTTACCTGTACTTGACCTTTCGCGTAAGTAAAATCAGAGGTAGAGATAAACTGCTCAGAGTCGAGTTCGTTCATTTGCCACATATCGGGTTGAGTCAACTCCGCACTATATTTTATATCAGGAAAGTAATAATCGCCTCTGTAGTCGACAGAAACATCACTTTCTCCTCTCATGTAAGCTCGAATACTCTGAGGCATTCTATAACTAGCACTTTGCATACCTAGCACGCCATCAAATACAAGACTGCTCGACAGTCTATGCTCAAAGTTCAGCACGGTTTGTTGAAACTGTGTTGATACCTCCTGATGACGGCTTTCTGTTCCAACACGAGCATTTCGGTAATCCGCATAAACGAGTTCGTTCTTTGAGTTAACCTCTGCATCAGCTAAAAAAGTTTTGCCCTCGATAATTGGCGTAGACTGAAAACCCCGTGGGTAAAGGTGATTCTCTTGTCGTTGGCTATCGAGTCGGCCGTAGATCCAGTCGATTGTGAAGTGACTAGGGTCAGTTTGATACTCTATAGTCGCCCCGATTCCTAGGCGGTCCATGTCTCCTCGCCACACAGAATAACGATTTCCCCTTGGAACCCTGATTTCTTGATTCTGCCAAGCTTCAACCAACTCTGGCTCTAAGTCAGAGACATTCGCCCCTTCGGGAGCAAGTCGCCTCCATCTAAAGGTATTTGCGCCTTGCTCTTGATACGACCTCTGTCCGTAGGCTGCAGAAATCAACATGCCCCAATGCTGGTCGGTTGAAGACAGAGTAAATGAAGAACGGTTTGAAAGACCTTCAGCATATTGGTTCGTATCGACTTGATGAGAAACGTTCCAATGTAGTCCTGGTGAATCGAAAGGTTTTGCTGTGGTTAAAGCAGCAATACCAGCTACGCCGCCGCTTGGTTGCCCTACAGAGTAGCTTTTAAAAACTTTAATTTCATTAAAAAGTTCTGAAGTAAACAAGTTGAGGTCAAAGGAACGATCTCTATCTCTCTGAGTCCTGCTATCCATAGGAGAGTCATTGTTTGAAAGTACAGGCATCCCATTAATCGTAACTAAGGTAAAGTCGGGGTCTAAACCTCGAAGCACCACCTGCCGACCCTCACCTGCTTCCCTCGTTATGCTCATTCCTGGAATTCGTTGCATCGATTCTGCAAGATTTCTGTCTGGGTATCTTGAAATGTCTTGAGCGACGATAACATCTGTGACCTGTTTCTCGTTGCGCTTTTCTTGTCTAGACAGGTTTAGAGAGCCCCGAATTCCGTTAACGTTTATTTCTTCTATAACGGTTTCGTCGATTATACTTTCAGGCTTTCGAATGACTACCCCACTACTCGTAATGCTGTAAGTTAGTCCTGTTCCGTCCAGCACTTTTTGTATCGCGGTTTCAAGCGTATATCTGCCAGACATAGCAGGCGACATTACTTCTTTAATCAGGGAGGGCGATGCGATATAACCAACACCGAACTTTTCTGCAATTAGCGCTAAGCTTTGACTCAGTGATGTTGAAGTCAGCGTTATATTTTCTAGTCTCTCACGGTCAACGGTAGATGCATAAGTAAAAGAGCTCATGTCACTGACCAATAGTGACAAAACAAATACTACTCTACATCTACACGAGACGTGTTTAAGCATGGTGAGTGGCTACTTTATTTGTCTCACTATGTAATCTGAACTCGTTCGTTCGACCGAGAATTCTTGCATTGAAGATAATAAGTTTAGAGACTCACTAATATCACGTAAACTAAACCGCCCTGAGATTATTACATCTGGGTCGCCAATGTAGTTGACGTGTCGTGATGAATAACGGTTCAATCTTGCTATCACCTCGTTTATAGGTGTGTCTTCAATACTTAACCACCCCATCCTCCAACTTGGGAGCTGCTGTGGCGTAAATGCCGAGTTTGATGTAATAACCCCGTTTTCGAGCTTAATTTCTTGACCTCTATTTAAGAGAATTTCGCGGTCGGCGCTAACTCTTACCGTACCGTCGTAAACTTTTATAATAGTCTGACCTTCTAGCCTATCAATGTCGAAAGCAGTCCCTACAACTGTGATTGTTGCTTCATCCAAATCGACAATGAACGGTCTTTGTGGCGCATGCGTTACGTCAAAATATGCCTGGCCTTTAGTGAGGTTAACCTCTCTCTTTTCAGCACTAAACGCTACACTTATTTGACTATCACCACCTTGATAAACAATTGAGCCATCATCTAATACGTTGGACTTTTCTTCTGTTGTAGAAGTTGAAATAACGGTGAAAGTACTGGTTTCATGGTCAGCAAGGGCAGACAGTTGTTCCTCAGAGTTCGCCGTTATATCGACATTACCCGAAGTAAAAAACACGACAACACATGCAATACAGGCCGCCGAAGCAATTGACCAATAAGTCGCTATGCGATAGCGCGACACTTTATCCTCTACATTTTTGTTTTCAGTTAGACCATTTTGCGTTAGTGGCGTGATATTCGTTGTGATTTTTGTCGATAAAGCGATTGACCGTGCAGCAAGTTCGGGCTGCCCCATTGCGGTAGCTATCTTGCGAAAAGCAGCCTTGTTTTCTTCTACAGCAAGCCAGTTAGCGAAATCACGCTGCTCTTTTTCGCTTAATTCATCAATACGATCAAACCAGTCTGCTGCTTCTTCTAAAACTATTGATGTCATCTTATTACGCCATTTACCCTGTACAGTAAAACCGAGAGGTAGAATTTCATCTTTAGTTGTCCTCTAGCCATCCAGCTTCTTCAAGTTTCACCGTGATTTCTACCATCGCTCTTGTTAAATGCTTTTTGACCACCTCAACACTTACATCTAACCTTCTAGCGATGTCATCCCGCGCCAAGCCGTCTACTCTTCGAAGTAGAAAAATTTCTCTTCTGAGAGGTGACATGTTCAAGAGTATACTGTCTACCAGCGCCAGTTTCTGTTGATTAAGGTAAGTATTACTTGGCGAATAGTCGTCAGATTGAATACTTACTTCTTCAATATCGACGTACTGCGGAACATTTTTTTTCTGAAAATCGTATAAAACTGTTTTCGACACCGTAATCATATAGGCGAGTGGAGAGTCTAATTCCGATAGATGCTTGCTTTTCTTCGTCCTCAACACTGTCTCTTGAAAGATATCGTCAGCTTGGCTTTTATCGACCGTTAAACTTCGAATAAATGCCTTTAGCGAAGCGAGCAAATCTTTTACGTCGCTATTTTCTAATTCATCCCAATGTAAATCTGCCGCTGGTTTCATTATTCGTTAATGTACTGAAATTCCATTGAATTATCGTATAACTTTTGTGTGACACTAAGATTTCAGAAGCCACGGAACCCCATTTAAAATCTAACTTTACGACTTAAATATTAAATGTAATGAGGTGAAAAAATCACCTCACTGAGAATTAATAAATATCTAGATAAAACATATCTTTGAGCAACATGTTTTCATCTTTTAAATACGAAGGGTTTCTATCACAAGTATTTTCTGTCCCGTCGATTATTCCTGCTAAAACCCTTCCTCCATCAGTTCTACACACCGTTCTTTCATGCGGCCTAAGATCCCTGTTAATTGGGTTTGTAGAACCAGGGAAAACACTATTTTGTCCAATACTAGAAAGTTCTTGAACTCCCGGAGCCCATGTTTGACCCGGCCCTCTGGGATCTTTCCAATAGTAGCAGTAGCTCCCCGTCCCAAATGCCCAACTGTCGAAAGATGCCCTACTACGCTGGTCGTGATAATTACCGTGAGAATACTTTCCTACATAAACTACTGGGTGACTACCATCGGTTTCGATTTCTGAGACTGGTTTGGTGTACCTACCATTGTGCTGCCAGTAAGTGACGTGTTTTATCGAGCCATTTACAGTGTGTACAGTTACTGGCTCCCAATCATCTGAGTGACCACTGTCAAAAGTAGTACAACCATTTTGATTGCCGTAGTAAGCCCAGTAAGTAATGAGTGAATGACTATTTCCGCCTACTAATTCGGAATAGCTTTCTACATAAACAGAAGGAGGTGACACCTGAAATGAGGATTTGCTAGTGCAATTGCCAGAGTTAAGTCCTAGGGCGGGTTCAGTTGGCCAGCACTGTAGATCGTTTCTTAGTTTAAAAACAGGCCTAAAATCCTGTACTTCTGTAGTGTTAGCTAAAGATGAAAAAGATAAGCTAGCTATAATTAATGCAGCGATAGTCTTCATAGTTAATCCAATTAGGTTAAGTTAGTTCGCAGTTAATTTAAAACTACAACTATGAAGACTAATTATTTATCAAGACGGGGACGAAAATAGTGCGTGAAATTAGAACTTATCTAAATCGAATATGATCGCGGTTAAGGTCACTAATCTTTGAACAGCCCATTAGTCGCATATCGCGCTCGATTTCCGCAACCATTAATTGCATCGCTCTCTCTACACCTTTTTGGCCCGCCGCGGCTAAAGCAAATAGATAATAACGTCCTAAGCCAACAGCTTTTGCCCCAAGCGCTAATGCTTTTAAAACGTGAGTGCCTCTTTGAGCACCACTATCAAATATGACATCTATTTTGTCGCCGACTGCGTCAACAATTTCAGCCAGATGATCAAACGAACTTCTCGAACCATCCAACTGACGACCGCCGTGATTAGAAATAACGATCCCCGTGCAACCGATATCCACAGCACGCTTTGCATCTTCAACACTCATTATGCCTTTCAAGCAAAACTGGCCACCCCAGAACTTAACCATCTCTTCAACATCTTTCCAATTCATCGAGGGGTCTAACATATTAGTAAAATAGTCACCTATTGAGCTAGCACCGCCTCCCATGTCGATGTGGGCGTCTAACTGAGGAAGAGAGAATTTCTCGTGGGTAATGTAGTTAATGCCCCACATTGGGCGTGTTGCAAATTGCCATAAACCTTTGAGGTTGAGTCGAAAGGGAATAGCGAAACCTGTTCGCAAATCGCGCTCTCTGTTGCCGCCGGTAATAGAATCTACAGTCAACATCATAACTTCGATATTAGATTCTTTGGCTCTTTCCATCATAGCCCTGTTCAGGCCACGATCTTTATGAAAATAGAACTGATAAACCTGTGGCGTATCATATTTTTTAGCGATTTCTTCCATACTCACTGTACCAAGGGAAGAAACACCAAACATCGTTCCAAATTTTTCCGCTGCTCCTGCGGTCGCGCGCTCACCTTGGTGATGAAACAGGCGCTGCAGTGCCGTAGGGGATAAATAGACTGGAAGCGCAAGCTTCTGCCCCATCACCTCAACACTTAAATCAATGTCTTTTACACCGGTCAGAACGTTTGGAATAAGATCGCAGCTCTGAAAGGATTCAGAGTTGCGACGCATAGTTACCTCGTCGTCAGCTCCCCCGTCGATATAATTGAATATAGGACCAGGCAACCTTTTTTGCGCTAACTTTCTAAAATCATGATAGTTATGACAGTTACTCAATAACATTTGCGTTTTCTTATTCCGATAGTTTGACAATAGCTACTTATATTATTCTTATTCTTCTTTATTCTTCTTGAATCGCTTTTTTGTAGAGTACAGGTAGAAAGCGGCTACCAAATCGTTACTTACACGATACCTGAGCCAGTGGCATTAGGGTCGCGCGGACGCTCTTTATCCATTTTTTCTCTGTAATCGACAGAGCGATAAGCACCGATAGGATTAATCGCCGCAGACTGACGATAGCGCGCCATGGCCAAGATAGGCGTAACATCAACGTTAAATGCTTTCTTAAGCTCTAATGAGGCCATCATCGCATCATTGTCTTCTTGATATCCGTATAGCGCTTCTCTGTCCACTAGTAATGCTTTAACGTAAGAACGCTGAACTTCGATTGCAGAAATAATTAAGCTCTCAATAGGATCAGTAACGTTATGCGATTGATCCAACATATAAGATGGGTTGAACTCTGCCTGCTGACGATATTCAGCATCAACTAATTCATTGAAAATTAGGAATTGTTGATATGGATGCAGTGAACCACTATCTAAATCGTCATCGCCATACTTACTATCATTGAAATGGAAACCGCCAAGTTTCTTAAACTGAATCAGGCGAGAAACAATCATTTCAATGTTTGTATTCGGTGCATGGTGGCCTAAATCGACAAGTGATTTACATTTTGGACCTAAGTGCATAGCCGCAAGAATATTTGAGCCCCAGTCCTGAATCACAGTCGAGTAAAATGCGGGTTCAAACATCTTGTGTTCGATGTGCATTTCCCAGTCATCAGGAAGCCCAGCATAGATTTTTTCCATGCTAGACAAATAGCGTTCAAACGCACGTTGGAAATGCTGTTGTCCAGGGTGATTAGAACCATCACCTACCCACACCGTAAGACTTTTTGCATCTAGCGCTTTACCGTACTCGATACAGTCTAGATTGTGCTGAATGGCCAACTCGCGAGATGCTTCTTGCGTATTGCTCAAGCTACCGTATTTGTAAGATGCCGTTTGGCCCTTTTGATCTTGAAAAGTATTTGAGTTAACGGAAACCCACTTAATTCCGTATTCATCAGACGCTTGTTTCAATTCGCTGAAGTCATCTACCTTGTCCCACGGAAAGTGCGGCGACACACTATCGGTACAACCAGAAAGCTCATTAATCACCGCGCAGTCTTCGAGTTTCTCAAAAATATTGCGGGGTTCACCCTGTAATGGAAAACGGGCAAACCTTGTACCGCCGGTACCAGTCCCCCATGAAGGAACAGCAATTTGAAAGTCTTCAGCAGCCTTGGTAAATTTCTCGATATCAATACCATCACGTGCTAGCTTCTCAGCAAGTGCGTCATAGTCAGTTTTAAGGTTGCTATATAACTCTTCGTTTTTTTCGCTTATTAAAGCTGAATCTATTCTACGTAACATAATATACTCCTAGCGTAGGAAGGCTTCGTGCAAACCGCCGTCTACACTAATGATTTGGCCTGTGGTTTTATTAAGCTGACCAGATACAAGAAGGTAAGCTGCCTCTGCTTGATCTTCAGGCGTAATTGGTGACTTAGTAAGTGTTCTCTGCGCATAGAACTCAGCTAGGCGTGTACGAAGTTCCTCAGTGGAGTCTGACTCTTGGAACGGAATGTCATACTTAGTTAGCGAAGATATAACGCGGTCACGTGGGAACATGCTACTACCCTGCACAACAGTCGCAGGTGCCAGCGCGTTAACATTTACAAGCGGTGCTAGTGTTACCGCAAGCTCACGTACCAAGTGGTTTGCTGCAGACTTACTCGTATCGTAGGCAAGCGAACCTTTCTTCGATACAGCACCATTCACACTTGTAGTTAAAACCATATTCCCTTTCATTTGCTGCTTTTCCCAAATTTTTTGGGCTTCAGAAGCAACGACATAGCCACCTTTAACGTTTACGTTAAAGCTTAGTTCAAACACTTGATCATTCTTCGCCAAATCTGCGCCTTCTGCGATGAAAACACCAGCGGTAACGATAACTTTGTCGATACCTCCGTAGGCAAGAGTAACGTTAGCAAACAACTCTTCTACGGTATCGCGCTTTGTGATATCTACTTCTAAGGCAATCGCCGGTCCGCATGAAGAAATACCTGTTCCAGCTACTCCGATGCCTTTACCATATAGAGCCTCAAGCTCTTTTGCTGTGGCTTTAGCATTTTCTAAACGCAAATCAGCACAAATAACATGCGCGCCCTCTTTCGCTACGCGGTGAGCCGTAGCTTTGCCGATACCATCGCCTGCGCCGATTACTACAACTACATCTCTTGCTAAAGGGGCTTCTTTAGGCATTCTTTGTAATTTGGCTTCTTCTAACGCCCAATATTCAATATCAAATGCCTCTTGTGCTGGTAATGCTGTGTACTCTGATATAGCCTCGGCGCCTCTCATAACTTCAATTGCACAGTTATAAAATTCAGCAGTGACTCTCGACTCGCTTTTATTTTTGCCCCATGCAATCATTCCAACGCCTGGGATAAGGACAACTGTTGGGCTTGGATCTCTCATTGCTGGAGAGTCTTCTCGCTTACATGCTTCATAATAGGCCGTGTAGTCTTCTCTATATTTCTCAAGAGAATTTTCAAACTTTTCAACCAATGTCTCTAGGTCATCTATTTCAGGATTAAAGTCTACAAACAATGGTTTAATTTTTGTGCGAAGGAAGTGGTCGGGACAAGATGTGCCTAAATCAGCGAGTCGAGGAGCATCTACACTATTTACGAAACGTAGCGTTGCTTCATCATTTTGCAATGTGCCGATATATTTAACCTTATTCGAAAGTTTGCCTCGAGCAATTGGCATAAACTCTACGAGAAGCTTCTTCGAATCCTCAGCAGATAACGGCGCATACTTTTGACCGCCAAATGTTTGCTCGCCTTTATCATGCTCTTCAATATAACGAGCAGCGGTTTCAATAACCCATAGTGACGTCTCATAACAGCTTTTACTCTCTGAAGACCAGTTTGTGTGACCATGTTGTCCCAGCAAGATCCCCCAGATATCTGGATTCGCCTTGTAGCTATCCTCACAAACTTTAGCAGCTTCCCATCCTGGTCTCATCCATGGCACGTATGCCAGTTTTCCACCCCAAATCACTTCCGTAAGGGCTTCTTGGTCTTTACAAGAGGCAACCGATATAACTGCATTTGGGTGTAAGTGATCGACGTGCTTTTCGTCAATCATAGAGTGCAAAGGCGTATCGATTGATGACGCTCTCGGGTTCAAGCAAAAGTTGCAGTGTTTAAACATACCAACCATGCGATCTTCGCCTGCAGACTTATAACCTTTATCAGGATATTGCTGGTAAACTGTATCTAAAGCCTTTAGTTTATCTTCATAAAGAGAGGAGAAATTCTCTTTTTTGGAAGTACGTAAATCACCACCAGAACCTTTAACCCACAATACTTCTACCTGCTCACCTGTTAACGGATCTTCCTCAAATAGCTTTGCAGATGTATTGCCACCACCAGTGTTTGTAATTCTTTGGTCTTCTCCTAGCTTATTGGAACGATAGACTAGATTTTCTACTGGAGAAAGCTTATCTGCTTCTTCATCTTTCCAAAGATACTTTACATGCTTGTAATCATCGGGTTTAAAAGCCATTACGGTGTCCTAAAATTAACAGTTAGTTATGTATCACAAATGTGAACATCGATTAATACGCCCACAATACACGCCACTTCCAATCCTTGTCAATCAATTTCAATCACCAATGATTGATATTTGATTGTTAATGCCATTAAGCATGTACAAAATTGATTGATTTTTTTAGTTTTGCTCGCCTTTGATTGATCTATGCCATTCTTTTATATACGCATTTAGACCAAAGAAATAAGAAGGTTCAACGGTTTCTAGCTCAAGCTTATTTGCTTGTTCACCATATCTAATAAGTGCTGCCGCTCCTAGTACAGTACCGGTATTGTCTGAAGATGCGAATACGGTTTGGTTTGGTCTCAATTGAGCAACAAGACGACAGAGTAAAGGATTCTTTAAAAAAGCCCCTTCAATGTAAATCGGCCCTTCAGCGTTTAAATCACTCAGACGCTGATTGATCATTAGTGCGCAGTAAAGAGTAGCAATAGCCTGCGGAGAACTTGGTTTTTCTGGACATAGCAAGCGAGGTTTAATACCCGGAAACGGCCCATTACCTTCACTAAAATCCGGAGTAACAAGCCAAAAATTACTCAGAGCATCTTGAATTGCGCTCTCGGTCGGATTCATCTTTATATTACCACCCAAGGTTGTACATATCCTTTCGTACTCTCTCCCTCCCATGAATCTTGCACAGGAAACAGGGTTACCGTTGATATCAACATTGGCTAGGGTATCTGTTTTATCGTGAAGAGAGTTAACAGTACCACCTGACTGCATCAATATCGTCCAAGTTCCTGTAGATATGACGGTGAACTCATCATCTTGTTCGCCGGTATTCAGGTATCGTAAAAAGCTCGCGTTACTATCATGAATACCACAGTAAATCTTGCACGATGTCGGTAGGGCGGTCTGTTTAGAAACATCATCGGTCACGTTTCCGATGCGATCCCATGCTTTCTTCAAAGGAGGAAACAAGTTAGACCACCCTTTCTTATTTGCAAGAGAAGAGTATTCACCCTCTATAGGCTTCCATAAGTCTGTGTGACAACCCAATGACGTTACTTCAGAGCTTAGCTCAGCACCTAGCCTCCATGCCCAATACTGCGGATACAATAAGATTGTATCCGCATTCGAAAACGGCTCTGGATACTTCCTTTGTAACCAATATAATTGCTTGGCTAGGTTTAAACCTGCTGGAAGATAAGGCGAGTAAGTTTCTTTGAAAACTGGGCGCTCTGCCTTGTATAGCTCAGCGCATTCATCGATACCTTGATATTCATAATCTAAGATGGGAAGCGTGAGCGCTCTTGATTTATCTGTAACATTGCTATCAATAAGCGCAGCAGTTGCCCCATGGGTAGTCACAACGAACCCTTCGACATTTTTAGTGTGGGTGCATGACTTTAGCGTCTCGACAATCCAGTCCCATATGTTGTCGACATCTGCTTGAGGGTATTGGCCCGCTATAGGGGCGTTTTTGCAACTGAAACTCGCTACCTGCTCATGATTTGACACAAACAATAGTTTCATATGAGTTTTACCAATATCTAAAACAGCTTTCACTCTAACGCTAACTCCAGTTTTCTGAGATGACGGAGATACCGACTAAATAGCAACACCAACATAAGCTATGGCGTATTCATTCAAACTTTTAAGTAGTTATTCGGTATCCCTAATTGTTAACGCTATGTATACCAAATCGTGATTGCAATTGAAAGCTTTTGATTAATAACTATTGATTGACGATAGTTGAATGCATCGCATCAAAAGGTATTAGAATTAAGGGGGGACTTATTGAACGGGCTAGTGAATAGAGGTTTCAAGTTGTAGGAAACCTCTAATAAGTAGCGTTTTACATAAGTGGTGACGGAAACTAACGTCCGCTTACCAAACTATTAGTTCAGTTATTAAAAATGATAGTTACGCAGCAGCGAGGGTTTCGACATCAACGACGATTACTTCAATACCGTAGCTTTTGATTTCATCAAGCTGTGCTTTGTCCGCGCGATTATCCGTGATCACTATATCAACCGCATCCAAATCGCAGAAAACCAGATTGCTCTGTAAACCAATTTTACTGCTGTCAGCTAATACAACTAACTTATCAGCTTGCTTACGCAATTTCTTTTCCGCCAAAATTAAGAGAGGGTCAGATTCCATTACGCCATACTTGCTAATTCCTGGCGTGCCCATGAACATCATAGTCCCGCGGTAGTTCTGAGTCGTATCATTTTCAAACGAGCTCAATATTATACTTTGTTTTCGGTAAACCTCGCCGCCAGGTAACGTCACCTGATTTTGGCTATTTTCCACTAAGTCTTGGGCAAGAACAAACGAGTTGGTGAGTACATTGAGTCGCTTATCTCTTAAAAATTCTGCCATCATAAATGTCGAACTACCGCCATTTATAATGATTGATTCACCGTCATTGCAAAGTTCGCATGCGGTTTTAGCGATAGCGCGTTTTATGTCTGCGTTTTTCTCTTTATCGATTAAAAAGGCGTTTCCAGAAAGATAGAAGTTTGAAGTGGAGCCACTATCTATTACTTGTGCGCCGCCGCGAATTTTTTTAATCTTTTTCTGCGCAGATAGTTTTTTTAAGTCTCGTCTGATAGTTGCTTCTGATGCTCCAAGTTGACTACACAACTCAGGTACACTCGCAAATGTTGACTCTTCCAATATTTCTAGAATTAACTGCTGTCGCTGCTTTTCAAGCATTACTTTTCTGTCCTATTTAGCGTTATAGATATTAATATAGGGACCAAAATAACCAAAATCAATCAAAAAACTCATTTCATGATTGATTTTGATATAATTTACATACTTGATAGCTATTTTCAGTAGATTATCTAGCTTAACGAAGAGATTTCGATGTGGTCCATGTCGTCAAATTCTTGATTCTCGCCACCCATTGCCCAGATAAAACTATAGTTAGTCGTACCGACCCCACTGTGAATAGCCCAACTAGGAGATGCAATGGCAACTTCAGGTGCTAATGGCAAAGTTTTGACTTCTTTAGGCTCACCAAGCATGTGAAATACTCGTTCGCTTTGGTCAAGGTCGAAGTACATATATATTTCAGTTCTACGAAAATGCGTATGAGGTGGCTTAGTATTCCAGACGCTGCCTGTTTTTAACTCTGTAATCCCCATCACTAACTGACAACTGTCCACGATTCCTGGACGAATTGACTGAAATATCGTTCTCTCATTCGATGTTTCTTGAGAACCAAGTTCAATGTGTTTTGCATCGATTTTAGGCACGTGAACTGTTTTAGTTACACGGTGTGCTGGGTATGAAACCATATAAAATTTTGCAGGCTCATTTGGGTCATCCGATGACAAAGTAACATCTTTACTTCCTCTCGACACATATAAGCTATCTTTTTGCGCCATCGTGTAGTTAGTGCCATCAACTTTAACAGCCCCGTTACCACCAATGTTAATGATGCCAAGTTCTCGCCTTTCACAAAAGTAATCAGCCGCTAATTCTTTGTGTGTAGGTAACTCAATAGCAGAATCAGTCGGCATTGCGCCACCTATAACAGCTCGGTCTACGTCGGTATAAGTCAGTGAAAGCTTACCAGGAGTGAAAAGCGGCTCAGTTAAGAAAGCCTCTCTAAGCTCTTCATTAGTCATGCTGGGGTAGCTGCGTTTATTTGTAGAGAAAAGAAAATTCATGCGAAACCTTTTTATCGTGAGGTGAAAAATTGAATGGGCTCGTTTTAGCGAGCCATCCAGCCACCGTCAACAAGCAATACATGCCCGTTAACATATGATGAGGCCTTTGAAGAAAGGAAAATAGCTGCACCTGCCAGGTCATCTGGTTGCCCCCATTTATCCGCAGGAATTCGGCTACTAATACTTTCAAATCTCTCTTTGTCTTGACGGATATTAAAAGTATTGTCTGTTTCGAAATAGCCAGGGGCAATTGCATTAACTTGAATGTTTTTGTTAGCCCACTCATTAGCAAGCGCTTTAGTCAACTGAGCTACGCCGCCTTTGCTTGCTGCATAGGCAGGTACTGTTATTCCACCAGAGAAACTCAGTAACGATGCGATATTAATTATCTTCCCGCTACCTTGCTTAAGCATCTGTTTGCCGGCTTCTCGGCAAAATGTAAATACACCATTTAAGTTAACATTTATTACTTCATTCCAGTCTTCATCGGAAAACTCGTGCGCTGGTGAACGCTTAATTGTCCCCGCGTTATTTACTAAAACATCAATTCGGCCATGATTCTCGACTATCTTGTTTACAGTATCGATTATTTGAGACGTATCTGATTGATCACATCCATAACCTGCACATACAACATCTTTCTTAGATAACATTTCAATTGTCGATTCTACACTTTTAGTTGAAGAGCCAATCGCTATTACTGTCGCACCCGCTTCTCCAAGAGCGAGAGCAATGCCCTGCCCTAGTCCACGACTAGCGCCTGTAACGACTGCAACTTTTCCATGTAAGCCAAATTGTCTACTTAAATAATCAGACACGTCATGTCTCCTAACTTAATTGTAATTAAATGAGACCCAGAAGCTTAGGTAAAAACTCGCTGATTTCTGGGAAAATAATGGTAAGTGCTAGTGCAAAAATCATCGCAACGTATAACGGAAGAATAGGTTTCATAATCTCACTAATAGATACTTTTCCTATACTACATCCCACAAATAAAACACTTCCTACAGGAGGTGTGCACAGGCCAATAGATAAATTTAAAATCATCATAATCCCAAAGTGCAGAGGCGATATATTCAGCATTTCAGCAATGGGTAAAAATATGGGGGTAAATATCAGTACTGCTGGGGTGACATCCATGAATGTGCCTACAGCAAGCAAAATAAGGTTCATTATAAGAAGTATAATGATGGCATTTTCAGACACCGATAATAGTGAGTTGCTGATAGCTTGCGGTATCTCCTCATAGGACATCAGCCAAGACATTGAGGCCGAGGCACCAATTAGAAACATAACAATCGCTGTTGTACCTACCGTTTTTAATAAAATTGGGTAAAGGTCTTTTGTTGACAAGTCTTTATATACACCTAGGGCCAACACGAGGGAGTATAAAACAGCTATGGCCCCAGCCTCCGTCGGCGTAAATAGGCCTCCAATGATCCCACCAATGATTAGCACAATTAAGAACAAACAAGGGATAGCGCCGAATAAACTGGGCCAAAACTTCCCTACTTCTATACTGCTATCCGCGGCAATTCCGGCTCGCTTGATATAAAATGCTGCCCCCATCATTAAAAAAGCCGTAACTAAAAGGCCTGGTAAATATCCGGCTATGAACAGGGCTGCTATTGATACTCCGCCACTAGCTAATGAATAGATGATAAGAATGTTACTGGGAGGAATTAGCATGCCTGTTGTTGCAGCGGTGACAGTGACTGCCGTACTAAACGGTCTGCTGTAGCCCTCTTTTTCCATTGCAGGGACCATAAAACCGCCGACAGCAGATGTTGCCGCAACAGCTGACCCCGAAATCGAGCCAAAAAGAGCACAAGAGATAATATTTACAAAGGCTAGGCCTCCAGGGAGCTTTCCGACCAACACTTTGGCGAATTCAATCAGTCTGACAGCAATCCCACCTTGCCCCATTAAATATCCAGATAAGACAAAAAAAGGAATCGCTAATAATGCAAAACTATCAACGCCTACTGCTAGCCTTTGCGCTAGTGTAGTTAACGCAGGAAGCGTATCAATCGTTAAGAGCATAGTCGCTAAAGTCGCTATAATAATACTCACTGCGATAGGTACGTTTACCAAAAGCAGGATGAAAAACACTCCGAAAAGTACTAATGAAGTCATAGTGCGTGATCCCTTAGATTGCTAGGGTCTTTTACTTCTAAAAGTCCCCATACACCGTACAAGATAAACAGACACCCACTAATTGGTACTACCGAATAAACATATCCCATAGGAATACCAAGTACAGGGGATTCTTGTTTTAGCAGAAAGGTGATGTACGTAAGATTGACCCCACCTATAACCAGAACGCCTAAAGCGAACAATATTACTAGTACATATCCTAATTTTGCCGTTGTAACCGCAGCGTTACTCTGCATTTTTTTAGTTAAGTAATCGAACCCCAAATGGCTATGGGTATGAAATGCGTATGCACTGCCGAGCAAGCTAATCCATATCAAGAAAAAGCGGGCAAGCTCTTCCGTGAAGGAGCTTGGGTGAGGTAAAACAAAACGCGTTATCACCTGCCAAGTTACATTTAGAACTAGCAGAGCCATCATTGTTGCTAATAGTGCTCGCAACGCTTTATTTAGCGTAGGAATAATTCCTGAGAGTGTCTTCATTGTTCTACTCCTAACGACTTTATCTGCTTAACAAGCGCTTCCAAATCGCTACCTTTTAAAGATTCGTAGACGGGGAGTACACTCTCTTGAAATACACTTTTGTCGGCCTCAATAACTTCCACACCGGCTTTTTTTACTACTTCTAAGGATTCTCGTGTTGATTCGGCCCACAGCGCCCGTTGAAAGTCAGCAGCAGCCAACATAGATTCTTCCAACCACTTCTGTTGTTCAGCATTTAGCTGTTCCCAGACATGGGTACCGATGATGATCACGTCAGGTATCGAGGTGTGTTCATCTAAAATAAGGTACTTGCTAACTTCATAGTGCTTTGAATAGTAAAAACTCGGGAGGTTATTTTCAGCACCGTCCACTACCCCCTGCTGGAGCGATGTATACAGTTCCCCCCAACTTACTGGTGTGGCCGCACCGCCCATCGTATTGACCATAGAAACAGCAGTTTGGCTATTCATGACTCTTATTTTTTGCCCTTGTAGATCATCGGGCGTAACCACTTGCTTCCTCGTCGTGTAGAAGCTTCTAGAACCGGCGTCAAAATAGCCTAGTCCTTTGAAGCGATATGGTTGACCAGCGGCAAGTAACTCTTTACCAACATTGCCGTTTAATGTTTTCCAATAATGCTCTTGGTTATTGAAAAGATAAGGGAGGCTAAACACTTTCATTTCAGGCACAAAGCTTTCTAGCGCACTCGCAGAAACCTTCGTCATTCCCATACTCCCTATTTGAATGAGTTCTAGCACCTCCCTTTCGTCACCTACTTGTGATGAAGGATAAATGACAATAGACATCGAACCGTTAGACCTTCGCTCTAGTTCCTCTTTTAGAAATACAAGACCTTTGTGTACAGGATGATTTATATCTAACTGATGCCCTAGGCGAATAATATAAGTTTCGTCCTCGGTATCATTGCCACACCCTTGCAATACTGCTAACGGAATCAATAAAAGAATTTTAAGAAAGTGCTTTATTGCCATATTTACGCTCCTTTGAGTGAAATGCTTTTAGGAACTATCGCTCCTTTATGCATGATCACTTGTGCTGCGCAAAACTGACCATCACGGATACATTTTTCTAGGCTTTCTCCCTTCGCCTTGGCCGCTAGAAATGCACCGTTAAAAGAGTCACCAGCTGCTGTAGTATCGACAGGCTCTACAACGTTAGGAACGTCAAACTCGAACTTCCCATCTTTATTAGCCGCAAGAATGCCGCTAGCGCCATTTTTAACAATGACTTCAGAAACACCACATTTTAGCCAGCGCTCAATACAATATTCCATTGAGTGCTCTCCATGTAGGCTTACCTCATCCTCCATACTCAGAAGGGCCAAATCTGTAAGATTCATTATTTGGTTAAACGCTTTTGATGCTTCGCTCAGCGACAGCCAGTTCCTTTCTCGATAATTATTGTCAAAAATAACCTTGCCGCCACGCATGCGAAATTCACTGAGAAAATCATAAAGCGCTTTTCGAGTTGATTCAGAATAGATTGAAAGTGTTATACCGCTTAAAAAGATAGCGTCGTAATCTTTAATCTCGTCTAACGTTTCCGGAAATTTATCTAATAGGTATTTTGCTGGGGAGTTAGAACGCCAATAGTGGAAATGACGTTCGCCATTGGGCTCATTTTCAATCAAATACAAACCCGGCACATTGTTTTCCAATGTTTTCACATGCTTAACGCCGACTCCTTCCTCTTGCCAAAGCGAAAGCATTTTACTGCTAAACGAGTCATCGCCCAGTGCCGTTACATACTCGACGTCCCCCCCACAGCGAGAAAGATAAATAGCGGTATTAAGTGTATCTCCGCCATAATTGAGTTTATAAAGCTCACTATCACCGTTAGATAACTCAATCATACATTCGCCAATAATAGCTAACTTCACTTCTCTTTCTCTCCATCCCTTAAACTCTGTGTAATGAAACTCACACGCTGTAACACTCATCAAGAGTCATTAAATAAATGTAAAATGATTGTATATGAACATCAAGCAATCATCAACACTCAAAAACAATCACATAAATTTAATTTGATGTTATGGGAAGTTAGAAATTACTAGGTGATGGCTCTCCCTCCAACTAGCGAGGAAGAGCCATAAGTATTGAGGATTTAATTTGGCAGGAGAGCGTTCTCGAAACTTTTTCTTGATTTAACTTCTTCACTTCGTGCATTTTCGTACTTCTCTATATACACATTTGCTCGCTGTAAAAGCCCATTAGTTAAGTACTGGTACTTTTCTTCATACGCAAGATTAGTAGTTTCGAGCGGGTCGTTTTCCAGATCGTATAGTTGCAAATAGTCATTTTTATAGAAATTCACAAATTTCCAATGTGCTGTTCGTAAACCATACATGGGTGGAATAGGAGCACGTTTCGGTTGATACATATGCTCAAAGAAAAATTCATCGCGCCACTCAGTAACTTTCTCTGCGCCAATCAATGGGATTAAACTATTACCTTGATACGTAGATGGAATAGATACACCAGCAAAGTCGAGTATTGTTGGTGCAATATCAATGTTTAGTGCAAGCTCGCTTATTTCTTTATGCTTCAGAGTGCGAGGGTCCTTAATGATGAGGGGGACTCGTAGGTCCTCTTCCCAACCAAACCACTTCCCTGCCAATTGGCGTTCGTTCAGTGCGTAGCCGTTGTCCCCAGTGTAGATAATTATCGTGTTATCATCCAAGTGGAGAGACTTAAGAAGATCGTTTAAAGAGCCAACTGCATCATCGACGCTACTAATAGCTCGATAATGTCGTTTCACTATTCTTTGATACATTTCTTCGGTTGCGAATCGATATTCCCAACGAATTCTTCCCATAGATGTTTTTAGAAAATCAGGGAGTGCTTCAAAAGCTGTGTCATCAGAAACATTGGCTTTTTCAATTTCTACATCCGAGTACATAGGCTCAAATTCTGGCGGATAATGGAACTGGTCTACTTTATCTACGTCATGTGCATGGGGGTTCCAAAAATTTACGGCCAACACCCATGGCTTATCTTCTGTTGATGCTTGCTTAATAAATTCACTCGCAAGATTTCTAATGTAATGTGTTTGTGGTATTTGCTCACCATCCCACTCATTAGTTCTCGACTGAAGAAGAGGTTTGAAATAATCAAACCGTTCATCATCTTCTCCCGACAACTTTATTTCATACTTGCCCACAAAGCCTGTGCTGTAACCTGCACTTTTTAGTAGCGCCGGGTATATATTTGACGATTCCTTTTCGCCTGTAGGCGGTCGCCCAAAAGTAAAGTCGTGAGTACGCTCTGTTAAACCTGTCAGAATACTGATTCGACTCGAAGCACATATAGGAGTTGTTACGAAGGCATTCTCAAACACTACCCCGTCATTAGCTAATGCATCGAGGTTAGGCGTTTGAACTTGAGACGAATTTCTGCTTAACAAATCCCAACGATGATCGTCAGCGAGTATGAAAAGTATGTTTGGAGGCCGGTTTTTAGTATTTGCAGTGTTATTTTCGTTAGCTACTGCTTCGTTGAAACACACTTCTAAGCAGTTAAGAAGTAATGTTAGATACAAGAATGTTATTTTCACAAACTTAGCCCTATTGAACAGAAAAAGCCCCCCTAACTCACGGTGTTAGAGGGGAAACCCTACTTTGGAAACTAGTTTTGAGGTGCGTGTGCTACTGTGGATGATTCACTGTCCGATTTTGAGCTTTTCGCATTTGCAAGATAGACGTATGTAGCTGTAATAAAATAAATGATCGTCGCTATCAACAATGGCGTGTGCAAACCACTGTCACCATTATTAACGAAGGCCATTATTCCAATCACCATACACGCGACTAACGAAGCGATAGCAGTGTATGTCGCAACGGAGACCACAATCGTAGACTTTTCTTTAGAAACTTGTGTCGAACTCTTGGATAAACCATCTAGAAACGTTTTCTCTTCTTGCCTACGGCTTTCCTCCGCAGCTTCGGCGATTTCCGATTGCGGAAATCTGGTTTTAGCGCCCATAGAAATTGATAGCAAGCAATAAACTATCGTTGAGTAAATCCATATAGGAATTAGAAGGAAAAATAGATGAAGTACGCCTGACTGCTCTAGTACATAGCTTAAAGCGAGCGCTGTTAGCCATGTGATTATTGCCGCCCAGTTTGTGTTATTTCCTTTGTATTGTGACCAGTACCGAGTTAGCCCAATTCTAGGAAAGAGCCAATGTTCTGCGACAATAATTGCACCTACTGGCGCCATCATAAGCCCCATGATTCCTACAAAGCCAAGAAGTTGGGAAAACACAAACGGAAAACACGCTATGATGGTCGTTACCACGCCCACCACAATAGTAGACTTCTCCCTACTCCACTTTGGGTTTAACGAACTAAATGCTAAGCCAGCACGGTAGATCGTAGGGTTTGAAGTGGTCCATCCCGCAATAATTACTGCAATGATTCCGCATGTACCTAATGCCTGATAGGCAACTGCACCGGGATCTAAATTAGTAATGGCCGTGCCCAAGATAATTGCTGCGCCAGCCCCCATGATGCCTGCACATATCCACGCCATATAATGGCCTATAAACATACCTAACGCAGAAAAGAAGCCGTAACGAGAATAACGAGCGAAACGCAATAATGTCATGTCGCCCATACCGCCATGCATAGCTAAATTTGCTACCCAAGCAAACGCGGCAACGTGCCAAAAGCCCACTTCACTACTCGTCTTAACCCATATAGATTCATTTGCAATAGTATAAAAATCAGAAAATGATGAAATAGAAGTAATACCAGGCGTAGATTCGATTAGAGCAGGAAGTAAGAAAAGCGCACCAATAATGAACATCAAAATCATCCAAGGGGCACAGACTTCTGCAAACGCAGCTAACTTTTTAAAGCCTTTAACAGCCATAAATACCACTACAGCACCGACAAAGAGCGCGACGAGTACAAAGCGAAAATCGGATGGAAACCAGTCCACCTGTGGAGGAATATCTAACAAAATCCTTACAGCAGAAGCAGATACAGTAATCATTGCACCGGCAAGCACACTGAAAAGAATACCATTCACAACACTATATAATTTAATTGTTCCTTTACCTGCTATTTTTTCTAAATAAGCATATAAGGTAAGCCGGGTTTCTGTTGCTATTGGTGCGGTTAAAAGACCCCAAGTAAGCACAGCAAGTAGATTACCTAGAAGTAGGCCAACTAAAATGTCACCAGCCCCAACTCCCCAAGATACAAAAAGTGCTCCAATTACAAATTCTGTTCCTGCGACATGTTCCCCTGCATAACTCCCTGCAAATGCTCGAGCTGGCTGTAACTTATTTGGACTTATCGGTTGTGTTTCAAACTCATCTGAACTCGACACATTTCCTCCATTATTTTCATTCTAGGCTTAGACAAAAAAGCCGCTTAAAAGGAAGTAAAGATGATTACTTTTGAGCGATTATGACTTAATTGTAATTACCAATCAATAAAATTGTTATCAAATTGTGTCGCGTACAAAAGAGCCGAAGATGAATCTATATATAACAAATTGTTTATATTATTCCAGTAAGATTAGTTGGGAAGGTACTGGAGAGGTTTAAGCCGAGATAATTGACATCGGGCTACAACAACAAACATTTTAAGATAAGGCTGTTATCTCTCTGGATCGAATAAAGGCGGAAAGTATAATCTATATTTTATTCGATATTTAATTCATTTACTTAAAAGCGCTGAAACCCGCTATTGTAAAGAGTTTCAGCGCCTACGAGCCTAAATGTTTCCGCGGAAACAAAGACTATTTGGAAAGGGACTTAAACAACTCCTTTAATGCTTTTTCTAACATCACCGGGTCATTAAAGTCTACGCTGTTCCAATCGATTCCTAACTCCAACTGAGTCACATCTTCCGTTAATAAACGTTTTATTGCGGATGCCTTGTCAACTTTTACTTTAGGAAGTGAAATAAACTGTTTAGTTCTTCCTGCTTTCTTAACTACTGGTACTTGTAGATATTTGTGGAATTTTTCTTGCGATAATAAAGAGCCGAGATATTTTTCTACCTCTTCCCTACCCTCTTGCTCAGCTTTGATGATCTCTTCGTATAGTCCTCGCAAAGATTCTACGATTTTATTTTCCAGAAGAGGCATGACAAACTCTCGATATTCATAGAGTTTGTCATAACGGTAGAATGTAGTACGACCTATTCCTAAATATGAAGTAACAACTGAGGCTCTACTTTTTGATAGCTTTTCACCTTCTATGCTTTCTAACTCAGTAACAGCATTTGAATAACTATTGAGAGCATCAGGTAGCGTTAAATCATTACGCGAAAAATTTTCGATGTGGCGTAATACATTTATGTTTTTTGGCTTTTCTGCATATATTTTTACTTTTATTTTTATCAGACCACCATATAAATAACGTATCGCATAATATCTTCTGTGGCCTGCTACAATCGCATAATCAGACATATTTTTACGCCACACAGCGATTGGGTGCACTAACTCACTATGCTTTAGTGTCTCTGCTAAACCTTTAATCTCCTCAATTTCTGCGTCTACCGCATCATATCGAGGGTTACTTTTATCCAGCCTATTTTCAATAAGTCCTTTTTCGCATACTACGCAGTTTTTTAGCAAAGCAATTGAATCAGCATCATCACGTTTAGCAAACTTGACAGGTAAATACCGCGGATTATCTGATTGAGGCTGAATGTAGTCCACAAGCACCCTGTCTATTTCAGATGAGGTCTTAAACAATGGATCGTCGTGGACGTTACTCTCTTTAGACTTATCTCGTTGCTTCAAATCATCTAGCATCTGTTGAGATTTTTTCGATACACCTTCACCTGACTGAAACTTACTGATCAAATCTTCCTGTGAAGATGGCTTCGTAACACGTCGGCTTCTTGGTTTTTTAGCAGTCATACTTCATCTCCCCATAAGCTACTTTCAATCAATGCATAAAGTTTTTGCATTTCGCTTTTTGCGTGGTGGTTATGAACATAGTTAAAATGTGTTTCGTCAACTGACGGTCTCTCCATAACTCTATAGCAGTTTCGTTGTTGAAGCCAAAATGGACTCATGTACTTTCCAGTTGGTCCCTCGCTATCGTAAAGCTTAGCTAAGGCAACCTCGTCTTTTTGCGTTAACCTTGACTTACTCGGCACTTTATTGGGAACTACACCTACAATTTTCAGAGGGTTATGAGCTCTGTCTTCATTAATTCGATCGATACGGTTAAGAAGCATAGGCACGCCATCGATTGAGTCGTATTCTGGTTCAGTGGGAATAATTACATGTGTAGCAGCGCCCAGCATACCAGCAGACACGGGAGATTTACTCGGCGGGTTATCAACGATGACTATATCGTAATCGTCGGCCAAATCCTCAACCGAGAACCAATCTCGCATATGAGCGGTAATTTTTGAAACTAACCTGTCAGATTCAGGAGTTAGCGCGAGCACTCTATCAACGTTGCCTTCTGAAGGTAGTACCTTAATGTTTTCAAAAGCAGTTGGATATTCATATACGGGAGAATTGAACAATATGTCGGTACTGGTGTTTCTACCACTCCATTCGGGGTCATCTATATCATCAAACTCTGGATGTAAAGGCGCAGCATATTCATCATCTCCTGGGATAGCATCCATTTTCAGAAATGCTTTTGATGAATCTTGCTGTGAATCATAGTCTAATACTAAAACACGCCGCTTTTTACCTTTTCCATCTGGGCCACCAGTGGCAAGTAGGTAAGCAATAGTAGAAGCTAAAAAAGTTTTACCTACGCCACCCTTGCGGTGATAGCTAGAAAGAACACGCATTCCGTTATATAACTCTGTTTTATTCATTATTCTAACCTTCTCTCAGGACATTTCGTTATATTGACATGCCAAATATTTGATGTCTCGGATCGAATCTTTAGAAGTAGAGAAGTGAGGACTTTGATAGGCTTGCAGTACCATATATAAAATTTAGAGGAAGAAGACGAATAAGGTTTGATTAAAAAGGTGTCAAACGTGAGACCTTTACGCGCAAAAATTTCGTTATATCCGCTGAAGTATTAAGTAATAAAAAACCTTTTATATTAATTAATTTTCTATTCCCGAGTTGCTACAGGCTACATCTTTACTAGACCATACCGTTTTTTCTTCTAATTGTTTCCGCGGAAACAATTTCTAGAGACAAACCTGTTGAGTTGTTTACGCTAATCATATAACTGGAAAACGCTAATCTGCGTTTTACGCAAGGCTTACAATCTTAGGCCAACAATAAAATGATGTCCGGCTGTTCCGTCATGATATGTTGTATTTCCTCATGGAGGATAATTAAACGCTGATATATCTAGTTATCAGCTCTTGAGGAAGAGATATGCATAGGAGTTCGCTTGAATTTTGCTATTTTGAAAGACGATATAAATACTTCCGCGAATGTCATTATATTAGCCTGTATATATAACGTTTCTGATTCCAACTAGTTTCAGTTTCGCTCAAGCTAGATTAAGTCCTACCAAGAGTTTTTGACTTACTTCGCTATCGACGAGAATTTGTCCTGGCTGTATAGAAATTTTGAACTCACGAGCTAAGCAACAAGATGTTTCCCGCATATTAATATACTTTACTAATAAAATTAAATCACGCGTGAAGTGGCGATTCTATTGGTCTACAAGGAAACAAATGTTAGTTGTTTCCGCGGAAACAATAGCGATATGAAAAGGAGGTTAGAAGACTTGTGTCATGAGCCTTCTTTACATAGACGAAGCAACAACCCGCCACAGTGAGTTCTTCTTTCAGTATAGCCAAATCAACAGAAGACATACTTTTTCTATTCAATTTTGAAGAAAGCCAACCAGCAATTCTCGTGGAAGAACAATAGACAAAGTTCAGTGCTTTATTATCGTTCTTTGCATTAAATAAAAAAGGAGTAACTTAGCGTCTCTTTACGATTCTAGTTTTAACTCCTGACAGTTTGTCTTCCAGTATTTCATTCCATATCTATTCTAGCAATTTTGCGTAGACGTAGACATGATAAAGCTTCTCGGATAACCTTTGGATCGAATATGCAAAAAGACTAAAATCTATAGGAAGAAAGTAAAGTGCGTGAGCTATTCGGTTTATCTGAAAAATATGGATTCAAGGCTCCACTGGTATCAGTTCAAGACGACTTCGATTTCAAAGTATTTATGAGACTTTGTAGTTCTTTAAACATATCACCTACTACTACTACTGTGGCCTCAGATATATTTATTGCCCTGCAAGAGATTGAAGAACTAACGGCTAGCTTAGATTTCATATCAGCGAAAATAAGTCGTAAAATTTCGAATGTACGCCACCATTTAGTGCAGTTGGAAAAGGAAGGGCTAATTTCAAGTGAGTTTATAACTACCGATCCCATTAAGAAACGTAGAGGAAAGCTTTACAAATTAGCAATTCCTAAAGGTCATGTCTTAACAGCGACTGATGTACAAAAAGAAGATGCTGCTTCAGATAATTTACAGTCCGTATCATCAAGTACTGTTGAAACGATAAATATTGAACGCTACGACGACAAAACAAGGTTCATGGAGCTTCAGATAGTTCGCTACTTGGTCAAAGCAATGCGGACTAATCGTAAAGATAAATCGAGTACAATTAGCATTAAGCTACGCGAAGAGGGAAGGCCTAAACCTGTTCTTATCACAGCCAGAGCAGAGGAGGGGAGGCTTATATATCTTCCCGATATGAGCTACTACGCTAGCGCAATCACTTGGCTGATAAATCATATATCCGAGCAATTAGATGAGTCAGAAAATATTGGGGAGACCTTTACTCTACCTTTAGAGCCTCTAATTACAATGGCCAAAGATATTCCCGTATCGGAATCCTCTGCTGGCGGCTACATTAATAATGCTATTCAGTCGCTACATCGGCTCTCAGCTACGACTTTTGATATGAGAGATTTTTACGATAGTAATAAGGACTTTATTGTTGATATCGAATTGTATTACAAGTTGTTTCGATTGGAAGCCATAGTGACCTATGAGGATTCAAAAAATATTGAAAAAAAGGCTGCGGTAATTCAATTTCCACGTTCGACGGTGAAGAGTATTGTTGCAGCGGTCAAAGAAAGGCGGACATTAGACGATATGTTACTCATTGATAGTGATGTCTTTGCAACTAAAAATGAGATCGAAATTCTTTTTGGGCTGTGGGCTAGAGAACATTTAATTACTGGTCGTCAAGCACAGCAATTATATGCCTGGAATGAGCTAAGAGAATCGGTGGCACCTTCATCTAGCCTCAATGAATTCAAACGAAAATTCTCAAATATGGTATTGGCTAATTCAGATCCGTCTTATAAAGCAAAAATACACGAAGCTGTAGAGGATAAAATCGTTAAGCAGGTCGGAACTTGTCATCTATCAGAACAGCGAAAAGGAGAGCTCGTCGTTGAATATGGAAGAGCTACTGTACAGGGCTATTTAATCAATATTGGCTATTCCCCAGAGCAGGGTATACCTGTGATCGCATTTAGACGCGATATGTCTGCACTTCATATTTTGGGTAAATTAGAAGATCGCAGATAACGCTGTATTAAATTAGTATCTGGATCGAATCTTTAATCTAACAAAATCAAGGATTAACATCTGGATCGAATCTTTAAAAAGATCACAAATAGATCGTGATCCGCCTTGATCTATCATACCTTTCATATAAAGATTACACCTATCGAGAAAACAAGAACAAAAATGATATTATCTTTAAAAGCTTAGTGAAGAGCACTTTGGAATATGGATAGATAAGAAGCGCTAAAAACAAAACCCGTGAAGTGTTGGCGCACTGCACGGGTCTTTAGATGTAACTTTTTCGAAGCAGTTACACATCTAATTCTAGCGGTTTACCAGATCAGGTCAACCTCTAATGCGTTTTTTATCAGCAAATCTGCGAATATTGTTGGTAAAAAAGATGAATCCTAATAACAATTATGACGACGTTGTTTTTATGTCGCCAGGGCAATTTGAGTATTTGTCAGACACAGAGTCATTTGTGTTTGCACATATTGCTTTTTTTGCATCCCAAATGCGGCCGTACAAACGTCAATTCAAACAGACAACACAAGCAATCTGTAATAAGGTAGGCTATTCGCCAAATGCTGTCCGAGAAGCTATCTCATCTTTGATTGAAAAAGGTTTTCTAAAGAAAAGCCAACCATTAGAAGAAGAGCAAGACACCTCTCATCCGTACTACGATAAAATATCTCACCGCCTCCATGTAGGCGAACATAACTACGCAGTATCTTTTGCTCGGGAGCTGGAAAAGACTCTTATTACCTCAAAGAACAAGAGTAAAAATAACCAAGAACGTGCTATGACCTTCTTTAAAGTACATGTAGGGCAGTTGAAACGTAATATCTCTCTATTATCAGGCAACAGTTCTAAACATGTTCACAAAGCTCTTATCATGCATGGATACCTCCAAAATCAGCACAAATGGAATGTTGAAAAAAATCGAAAGAGTTTACAACGTACAGTGCCTTCACTGTCTCGTTTTCTTAAATGGTCTCAAAACACTGTTAGGCGTGTAATCAACACCTTAAAGCACTGGGGCATAGTAGACTATAGTTACACTAAAGGGTTTGTGAAATTCTTAACTGTAAGACAATTCAACACTTCAGCTAAATGTGTAAAGTCACTTATAACGAAATTATGTAACATTGTTCGCAGGGACGAACGTACAGAGAGTATTCAGGTATCAGTACCGCTTGACCGCTCACCAAAATCTCCTCACGAAGCAGCAAAATACCTACAAAAGCTCAAGAGCATAGGTAAGATCTAATTAACTTTTTGCTCAATAAAGAAAACTCGACTTTTCGAGGGCTTTTCCGTGCGTAACTTTCAATAGTTTTATCCCTCTGTCTTCTTTTTACTAAAAAACTACCGATCTATCCCACATGTTCCTCTCACAAAGTTAAACATGTGCCCGAATGCTAAAATTTAACGCACTTGTGAGAAGATGCAACGCCATTCATGAGTAGTAAGTAATACATTCATGCGTAGATATTGACATTGAAGAGCAAAAGTATACTTACGAGGTCGTATAGCCACATTGATGCACACATTAGAAGTAATATAGATGTATTAAAAGATGTATATATGGCTTCGCCCATACACATACTAATCTCTAATTAGTTATTTTAAGTGAACGTTAGCCTAAATATAGCAACTTGTGCTGTGCGTTAGTTCTTTCAACTTAATAAACAGGTAACATTTTGACTTGTTATGCTTGTTATTGATTGTTTGTGAATATATTGTTAAAGCCTAACTTTTTAGACAAAGAGAAAGCTTCAATAATGAGAACGACAAAAACTACATTTAAACAATTACCACTACATCATCCATTAAAGTACATTTGCTTATCATTGATGTTTACATCAGTTCATAATTCAATTATCGCAGCACCAGAGTTATCTATTGAAGATAAGCTTTTATCAAATGACACATATCTCCCCGACTACTCTTATGCAGGTTATCATTTTGGTGAAAGAGAAATTACTTATAGTAAGACAACGACTTATGTTGACGTTCAAGACTTTGGCGCTGTTCCCAATGATAATAAGGATGATACTAAGGCTATATTAAATGCATTCGAACACGCACATAGTATTAATGGGCATGTAACAGTTACCCTACCTAAAGGGAGATTTATCGTAAAAGATATTCTAAAAATTCGCCGGGGAAACATCACAGTGAGCGGCAAAGGAATGGGCGAACAAGGCACCCAACTTTACTTTCCAATGCCTCTTTCAATTATTGACAAAACACCTCATTTGGACGAACTAAGAAATTATTTAAGGCTACATAATAAGAAACAACGAGATGCAGAAATTTATATAGATGATTACTTCTCCGAATACTCTTGGTCTGGAGGAGTGATATGGATTCAAAAGGAAGGAACTCGACCAGTACCTTATCTAGAAGAATTGGATGAACAGCTTCCAATGTTAGCGACAGTTACCAAAGGTAAGAGAGGAACGAAAACTTTAGAAGTTAGCAACACATCACAAATTTCGGTTGGCGACATTCTGAGAATAGACTGGCACAACAAAAACGGTAAACAAGCCGGTATCATAAAATCAATTTATGGAGACACCGACCTGGTGATCGGTTCACATCACTTTGATTTTCCTAATCGTCCACTGGTAATGCAGCCCACTCAAGTAGCATCAGTTAAAGGAAATAAAATCGAGATACGCGACCCTCTTCTACATGACATAAATAATGATATACCCGCCCACATATCATCATGGGAGCATCTAGAAGAAGTTGGTATTGAGGGGTTGTCAATTCAATTCCCAATGGGTGATACTTATGGACATCACGTTGAACAAGGTTTCAACGGTATCTATTTAACTAGTGTGTTTAATGGTTGGATACGAGATGTAAGCTTTAACAATGCCGATAGTGCCATATTGACCGAAAACAGCGGAAACGTGACTATCTCCAATATACACAGCTATGGAACACGTTTTGGTCATTATGGTATTCACCTTGGCAGCGTGCACAATTTTTTAGTCGAAGATGCCAAAATATCAAATCCGACTGTTCATACCTTTAGCATGAACACTAAATCGACTAAAAGTGTATTTTTGCGGGGAGAAGCTTTCACTCAGCCAACGCTAGATCAGCATGCAGGCGCTAATCATCAAAACCTTTACGATAACATGACTTTTCATATAGAAGCTCAGCGCGATGAAAAAGGCCCTTACTATGATTTATGGTTTGGCGGTGGGGCAGGCTACTGGCAGCCGGGGCATGGGCGTTATAACACAACGTGGAATGCAAAAATATTTGTTGAAAGTGGTGCTGATAGTAACGAAACCGTAAGAATTTTAGGCCAAACAGAAGGGCCTGATGCGAGAGTTGTTGGCATTTACGGAAATAGAAAGTTTTCTATCGAACATTATCCTGTGCCGCATATTTCTGACATTAATAACAAGGTGGCGATTCCTTCTCTTTACGATTACCAGAAACAAAAACGACTCGCTAAGTAAGAAAGAGAATATGGCCCAAGGCTTCAGTCCTTGGGCCATTCCACTTAGCTTATCCGCTTTCTGAACAATATAATCCCTGCGATACAAAATATTGCTAGGGTTGATGGGGCAGGTACCGATGTTGCGTCTATGTCGTCTCCTTCAAAATTTTGCGCAAACAAGTCAACCAACGTAAGTTCAGGCGATGACACGCCGTCTTCTAAAGCAACAAAGCTAAATGTTCCCAGTTTAAATGATGTTCCTAAAACGCTCTCCCAGTCAGCTAATAACCCAAGCTGGAATATTAACTCATTGCCAACGGCATAAGCATCGTCAAAGTAAGAGTTATCAAACACACTGTCTGTGACGGAAAGCAAATCTAATTCGAAAAGACTAGCATCGAAATCCCATACAACTTCAAGGAAGTCTATTTCTGGGTTCGCGTTGTTTATGAATACCTCTATTTCAATGATGTCTCCATTTAGGTAGGACGAGGAATCATTTGAAAAGGTAATTAATGATGCTTTCGACGAAAAGGACATTACTAAACCAAAGATAAGAATTAAATTAGCTATTTTCATTTTTTACTCCTAATTTGAGCCGCAGCGTGAATAGGTACAGCGACGAACGAGACCGCGAGTATCTCTGTTATTTACAACGCCATCATTGTTGAAGTCATATTGGATACTCAATTCTTCTTCATTGCGCAGAGTAGCAGTAAAGAGTCGAATATCTCTATTATCCACGACGGAGTCTTTATTAAGGTCACCAAGTAATTCAATCATTACAAAAGTGCTTGCTTCAGACTGCTTGTTGTTCGAGTCGGTTGCTACGACTTTTGCTAAATGTGTGCCTACTGGTAAGTCGAGCAACTCATCTGAGTAATTTTCGCCACCCCAATTAAAAGGAGGTTCGTAAATTTCTCTAATTAATTGCTCATTAATGTAGAGTGCTAGACTAACAATCGTAATATCATCATTTGCTGTAGAGGCTTCTGCGGTTATTGCAAGGTTTTGATATTCAGTAAGCAGTGAGATATCGCTTTCGTTAATCGTAACGGAAGGCCCTGGTAAGCTAAGAACAACAAGTGTCATATCGCTTTCACCTTCGAGACCCGCGCTATCCTTCGCGACAGCTGTAAACGTATGAGTACCTACACCTAAAGGCGAGGGGTTTGGCTCATGACGGTCTAACCACCCCATAGCACCAAACTCATAAGGAGCGAAAGAATGCCCAAAGTTCCAAACTGGGCGAGTATCTACTCTTACTAATTCACCGTTTCTGTAAAGAGTAACCGACTGTATATCACGGCCTTCTACAGGTGATTCAGCGTCAATAGTAATCGCTAGTTTTTCATAGCCTTCATAGACTGTCACAGTTGAATTAGGCCACGTAACAACTGGCGGTTGCGGCTCGCCCTTTACTACTAGCTGCATCGACGCTGTAGACTCCTCGCCTTCGCTATCAATAGCAACAGCTGTAAACTCATAGGTGCCAGCTGTCAATGGTGAGGGATTTGGTGAATGAGTGTCAAGCCACCCCATAGCGCCCGTTTCATGGGGTTTTGACGCATGACCGAATAGATAAGGAAGAGAAGTGTCTGTTCTAACTAACTCGCCCTCAATATAAAGCGACACTGATTCGATAGAACGTCCTTCAACCGCACTTTCTGCACTAATGTTTAGGCTGAGCTTTTCAAATCCTTCATCTACTTCCAAACTCTCTTGCGGGAATGAAACAATGGGCGCGTTTGAGTTAACGTTAAGTACCATTGTTGCAATAGCACTATCGCCTTCGCTGTCCACCGCGACTGCTTTGAAAATATGAGTTCCTGCTGGGAGAGGGGAGGGGTTTGGCTCATGGGTGTCTAACCACCCCATAGCGCCCGTTTCGTGCGGCTTAGAGCCATGACCGAATAAATAGGGCATCGAGTCATCTGTTCGCACTAATTCATCATTGATGTAAAGGGTGACAGATTGAATAAATCTTCCTTCCACTGGACTTTCTGCAGCAATGTTTAAGCTTAGTTTTTCAAAACCTTGCTCTACAGATAATGAAGGAGAAGGGAAAGATACTAGCGGTGCATTAGCGTCGGACTCTATATCCAAATCGATAATTTGGAGATAAAGCGGCATTGCGTTACCTGAAGTACGCTCCATAAGGTAGTAGTAAACTTTACCATCCTTTATATAAAGTGTACCGTGATCGAAAACTGGTCCATCGGTGGCTTTATACACTCTGACAAAGTTATTGGTACCGCCTTGGGCTTTCTCAACATAAGGGCGGCCACCCTCTAAACCTACAATATAAACATTGTCACCTGCAGTGTAAATTTCATCTGCACCAGAGAAATCCGTACTGACTATGAAGTCTTCACTTCCAGCAGGTTTATAAGAATGAAGCGATACCTCTTGGTAATCAGGGCGGTTTCGATCAGTTGAGCGCACTTTACTGATAATGTGAATATCGTCTTTCGCAGTTACCGTCCAATCAAAACCTCCAACGATGTATACGGAGTTGGCTTCTGAATGACTTATATAATCGCCAGGCTCAAATACTTTTATCTCATCTGAATTGATGAGCGGCCACGTCATTGGTTCACCTTTGTGGTTTTTCCAATCACCAAAACCATCTGGGTGGTCTGAATAGGCGTAATAGACACCGTTTTGGTATTGATACTTGTCCGAATTATCACTACTACGCTGTTGGAAACCTACGCGAAGTTTTCCATTTATGTACTTCATATTACCGTAAAGTCCCCAGTTGTATGGGTTCCCCTTGGATTTTTGGTTGTTTTCATTGAATGGAGTGAATGTAGACCATTTCTCAGCTTCAGCATCGTAGCGGTTGAATACATAGGCACCGTTATTATTGCCGCCCAAGCGCATGTAAAGGAGTAATGTGCCGTCTACTGTGGTAAAGAATTTAGGATAGGTAAGTCGCGCAAAGTTGCCTTTATCTCCAAGGTCTCCGGTCATGGTGAGGTGCTTGTAATCATCATCCCCTTGACTGACCTCACTAGTATCTTTTACAAACTTATCTAGCGTAAATTCGGAGTGGGGAAGCTCAGCTGCTCCAGGTACACTGTAAGAATATCGAAAGAAATCGTCTTTAAATTTGCCACCGTGATTATTGTCATCGTAAGCATGCATGTCGAACACCATATGAATGGTGCCGTTAATCGGGCTGACGGCTAACCCGATAGTGTTGTGTGATTCACCGACTAAAGGGTCGCCTCTAAACCCGGTGTGCCTGTGTGGAAACTCAATCGTTGATAATTCGCCGCTTAGCGTATTATAACGAGAGAGCATTACGTTTCTTTCATTTTTTCCGCCCTTGTACCAAGTCATAAACACGTAGTGTTTGTAGGTTTTTACTGCATCACCATGTGCTGAGATATTTGGGCCGAAAAAATAGTCGTACTTTTCCCCTGTATCCGGGGAACCCACGTTAGAAAAATCGAGGTTTCTACCGTCAAAGTGCAGTCCTTCATCGGTAATTTTGATTTGTTGTTCAAGTGTCACTTCCGCATTTAGCGAAAAAGCACCCAGTAAGGTGGTTGAAACTAACAATGTTTTTAGGCATTTCATAATTTTATTAGCTCAAGTTTGTTATTAAAAGATGTGTGTTTTAATGCCAAATGTTAATACTGCAACATTTCAATAACATTCAGCCTCGCGCACACCATATTACATTGCGTTTACAAAAGCATTACTTTATGATCAATATTAGTCAAAAGCAGTCATTAGGATGGAAGAGTGTGGGTCATATAAGAGATAAGAAAAAAGATTTCTTAGTAAGAGAGTATAATACGCGAGATAGCGTGCAAAAGGATATGAATTGGGTAGGTGCAACACTTTTCACTTTAATGTCAATTAGTGCATGTAGTGAACAACATCCTTCAATACCTGCAGTTGAGGAAGTTAAGACAACCCAAGAAAGTGAGCAATTATTCACCGTGCAAGATGCCCTCGGTAATCTTACCTTTGCTAAGGATCAATATCTGAAGAGGGCGAGCCATATTGAAGCTGAACGTCATTTATATTATCGACCGGCCTGCGTTGAAGATACGTCAATGATTTGTGTTCCGCGCTCATATGAGCATGGAGGCATTTTTATGGATAAATATGAAAAGTGGACTAACGGCTTTTTCCCCGGAGTAATGTGGAAATTACTGTCTAACAAAGACTACGTGGAATGGGCCGAAAGTGAGGAAAAGCAACTTCTTAACTTTGCCACGCACTATCAGAAGGCGTTAGACGGTGATGCTACCCTTGATTCAACGCATGATTTAGGTTTTATGCTTTATGATTCATATGGCGAAGCCCTAAATTACGAAGGCTTGAGTGATGAGCTTAGAGGTAAGTATGTTTCAATTTTGGCCAAAGGCAGAGAAACGCTTTCCAGCCGATTCAATGCAGAAAAAGGTGTTATAAAATCTTGGGATTTCGTCCCCCATATGAAGGTATCTGTATCAAGAAACGGTAAAGACGTTGTAGAGTTACACCAAATTGCAGAGCCATGGACATTCCCAGTCATCATCGACAACATGATGAACCTAGAATACCTGCTAGATAGCGATTCATCGGATTACAAAAACATTGCAATAACGCATGCTAAAACAACGCTCAAGAATCATTATTTCTATGAAGAGAATGATTCTGAACAGCGGTATCCCATTGCATACCATGTTTTTGATTATGGCAAGCGTAAACCGGGAAATTGGCAGGGGTTAGGCAATATTTCAGCATGGGCGAGAGGGCAGGGGTGGTCGTTATACGGTTATGTTACGATTGCCGACTATATGTCTGATTTAAACCTAAGTGACGCGGAACGAAGGGCTTTTGAAAAGCATTTAAGTAACGTGCTAAATAGCATTGAGCATTTGCTAGAAGAAGACTTTGTTCCTTTTTGGGACTTTTGGGCGAACAGAGACAACGCTTATGAGTATGCCGAAAACACGTCTTTAGAAACGTCTGTGTACTCGGGAATTTTAGAGCTCTGTGCAAACAGAATAGAGCCACACATTCTGCCGTATAAAGGTTATCGCCCTCAAATATTAGACGCTTCAATGCTAACTGTTAAATCGTTAAACGAGCTCAAAAACCAGAAAAACTGGTATGGTTCTGACATTCTGCAGGGAGATAAGCTTGTTCCTTGCGGACGCGAACCTTACCCTGAAACGCATACTAAAATTCCTAAAGACACCTCAGCCGCCGCTATTTACGCATCTGCACTTTATCGTTACGCAACTATAACGAAAGACGTCAATCAGAAACAAAAATATGGAGCCCTCGCTGACAAAATCATGGCGGAACTGACTTCTAATTATAGAACTGATAGAGACAAAAATGGGCGAGATATGAGCTTCGAACTTGGTTTTGTGCTCGATGAAGCTACGGGAGACATGGGGAACGCTGGTGAAATTGATACGCCTATAATCTATGGCGACTTTTACTTTGTCGAGGCCAACATTAGAAAGGTCGACTTTGAGCGTTCTCGCGGCGTAAAACTGCATTATTAAGGAATTAGAGAAATGTTACGAAGAATAGCTTTCTTACTAGGAAGTATATTTGTTTTCGCTGCTGCTAATGCCTTTGGTGGTAACACGTCAGAAGATTTGAATAATCGTCCAAACATTCTTATGTTAGCTGTCGATGATTTAAACAGCTGGGTAGGAGCGATGAATGGCCATCCTAGCACCAAAACGCCAAACATTGACAGACTGGCTTCAGAGGCCATCACGTTCACTAATGCCCATGCTCCAGCACCACTTTGTGGCCCATCAAGAGCAAGCATTATGACCGGACTTCTTCCTTCAACAACGGGAATATATGGGCATGTGCAGGACAACGACATTCGTTCTGCAAACAGTAAAGCTGCGCAGTCAACGTTTCTCAGTGAGTACTTTAAACAACACGGATATTATACTGCAGCTGTAGGCAAAATATTCCATCAAAGTGTTGCTGACGGAAGTTTCGATGTGTTTGGTGGAAGAGAGCATTTGTTCGGGCCATATTCTCCCGAGCCAATAAAGTGGGATAGGAAAGGAACCAGCACTGACTGGGGCGCCTACCCTGAAAAAGATGAAATGATGCCAGACTATGATTCGGCTCAGTGGTTAGTCGAGCAGTTACAACGTAAACATGACAAACCTTTTTTTATCGCTGGTGGATTCCTTCGTCCACACGTGCCTTGGACCGTGCCTCAAAAGTGGTTTGATATGCATCCCATCGAGAACATTGAGCTTCCCCCGTATTTACCGAGCGATTTGGATGACGTGCCTGAAATTGCAAAGCGAATTTCTACCTATGACATGATGCCAACTACCGATTGGGCAATAGAATCTGGAGAGTGGAAAAATATCGTTCAGGCTTATTTGGCTAGTATTTCGTTTGTAGACCATTACATTGGCCAAGTGATTGACGCGCTAGAGTCTAGCGAATATGCAGACAATACGATTGTCGTACTATGGGGGGACCATGGCTATGATGTTGGAGAGAAGAACCGTTTCGCTAAAATGGCGCTGTGGGAAACGTCAACAAAAACTACGCTTATTATTAAGTCTCCGAACTCTTCTTCAGGCAGCAAAAGTGACCGCCCAGTAAGTCTGGTAGATCTGTATCCTACACTGGTAAAAATGGCTGGTTTGCCAGAAAACCCGCTCAATGAGGGGAACGATATCACCCCGTTGATCTCCAACCCGAATGCCGATTGGGAGCACGTTGCTTTAACCACGTTTGGTCCTAACAACCACGCGGTAAAAAGTGAACGTTTTCGCTACATTCGTTATGAAGACGGTAGTGAAGAATTATATGACCACTCAACAGATCCTAACGAGTGGAATAACTTAGCTAGCAATCCTTTCTATTCTGATGTCAAAAATGAGCTTAAAACTAAGCTACCTAAAGAAAACGCTAAATGGTCGCCTGTTTCTCAGTTCAAAAGTAATGAGTACTTTAAGGCATTAACTGAATCTAGTCAGGATAAAAAGCAACAAAACTAAAATGGGCGATCGGATTAGACCGAAATCAGCGATCGGATTGAACCGAAATGGGTGATCGGGATGGGCCTGAACATGCACTGGAATCGGAAGGAAGAAATACTCAGGATACAATAAGGTCATTTGTAGCTTCGTTCGACAGTATAATACAAAGTTTCGGGGAGGTTTCCTCTGTGAACAGCAGAATAGCATGCTCTCTGCAAGAACAGTCGGGCGCAGTTAAAGATATCGCAGGACGCATATATGCAATTAATGATGATGCGGAAGATTTGTCGAAAAAGAGTGCAAGCGTGATTCAAGCTGTGGATGAAATTGATAAAAATGCTGAAATGCTAAAAGAAAGAATTTCACACTTTATTTTTCGATGAGTCGTTGAGTATTTTCAAGATTCAGTACCAACTTTATTAGTTAATTTTTTGCTGAAAAGTGAACGTTGTCTCGAAAAGATAATAACGGCATTGAGAAATACTCTATTAAGGAGGGACTTATCTCACTAGTTAAGATGTCACTCGATCTCTTTACTCTACTTCAAAAAACTGTCAACTACATAAAAATAGGTTGTGAATGACAATCCCGTCGTTTACAAGGATGTTTAAGGCAAAATAGACTCTTTCTAAATAAAAATCTTCAGGATTTTAGCTAATATTGTCCACTACGGACAAACGAAAATTAATGGAACTGAACTACCTTCATCCAGGCTGAGAGCTCAATATGTTTTTCGTTGATAATATATCCAATTTTTTTTCCATTATTCCTACCACTAATAAAGAGTTATTTTCAACTAAAAAGCTACAGCGGCTTTGCAAAGCTGACTTGATACTCCTTCAGTCCGAATCAGAGAGCTATATTTTATATGACTCCTATCTAGGGGGGAAGGGAGGTGTCGAATATCAAGAGTTACATAGGATTTTATCTCAAATATTTGGTCAAATTGAAAAGCCAGATAACCCTAATAGCGGAGTAGTCGACCATCGTGGAACTCTTTTCTTTTTTTTGGTGTTAAACGTAAATATGAAGCGGGGTGAAAGAGGCAAATTTATACTGATTAGAAGAAATTGCAGACTAGAGTCCTTACAAAGTAGAGAATTCGAAAAAGAGCCAAATCGAATTGCTCAAAATATCACCAATTCTTTTAATCATAGCTTCAAAGCTTCTATTCAAAATGAAGTATTGAAATACCGCGAGTCCGACCCCCGAATCATGTTAGTAGATGATACAGAGATGAATCGAATAATTGGAGAAATGCTATTGAATGAATTAGGGTTTAGCGCTGACCATGCAAGAAATGGATGTGAAGCTGTAGAGTTATGCAAGCGCTTTAAGTACGACTTGATCCTTATGGATTTCCATATGCCGTTAATGACGGGGCCTGTGGCAGCAAAAATGATCAAAGAGTTAGTAACCTATCCTATAAAAATAGTTGCTTGTACATCTGACCAATCCAAAGAAGCAGTGTTATCGTGTTTGGAGGCTGGAATGAGCGGCTTTATACTAAAGCCATTCACAAAAGAGAAGTTACAAAGAGTACTGTTTGATACTTAATGTATCTCATGATAGTTAATTGACTTGTAAATATCAGTTCCACTCTATTGCTAACTGAGATGAGTGCGTGGCAAATTATTAAATAGACAGAGTTTTGATCAGTTCATCTTGAGATTTAGGTTTCGAAAGTAAAAAACCTTGAAATGAATCGACTCCGATAGTTTTAAGAAAAGTATAATCTGACTCATTTTCTATACCTTCAGCGACGCAGTTTAAACTGAAACTTTCAGATAGTTTTCTGATGGATTCTACAATCGCTTGTTTTTTCTTACATTTAGTTACACCACTTATAAAGCAACGGTCAATTTTTATGGTACTTAAGGGTAATTCATTCAAATATGCCAGAGAAGAATGGCCCGTTCCGAAGTCATCTAACATAAATCTAATACCCTTTGCACACAGTTCGTTCATCAACAGTTGGGTTCTTTTTAAATATGTCATCGCTACACTTTCTGTGATCTCAATCCACAGACGACCTCTAGATTTTGGGTATTTTGCTAGCAAGTACTCTAATTTATCGCTGTACATAGAGTCTTTTAACTGAATGCAACTCACATTTATGCTTATATATTTTATATTTTGAAGTTGAGAATTAAGTGCTTTGCACACTTGCTCAGCAACTAGGTTTCCGATTTCAATGACCAAACCAGATTGTTCAGCAATAGGAATAAATTCGGCAGGAGATACAATGCCCAATTGTTTGTTTTCCCATCTGAGAAGCGCTTCTGCTCCCATAATATTATTGTCTTTATCAAAGATAGGTTGATAAACGAGATAAAACTCATCGTTTGTTACTGCTAATTTAAGCTCATTTTCAATACATATACGTCGTTGATATCTAAAAAGGAGTTCGTCGGTAAAAAATAGGTACGGTACTTCTGATTCTTTTGTAACTAAATCCATCGCGAATTCAGTTTGTTTGATCAGTGCTTTTGCGTTTTCTGAAGCTCTAGAGTCACAAAAATCTGAAGGTTTAAATAACCTGATCCCTGCTTTAAACGTAAGAAAGAATTTCTGAGAGTCGATGGAGATATGGTCCTTTAATTTTCGCCTAAAATGTTGAATGTTTTTAGTAACATATTCAAACGCAATAGATTCTGATGGTGTAATATCTTGAAGCAGCACGGCAAGCAGATCGTGCTCTACTCTTGCAATCATGACATTATTGTTCAACCCAAAGCTTACGTGCTCTTGGATCAAAAGAAGCATATCGTCATTGAACGAAAATCTGACAAAGTCTTTCGCTGAACTAAAACGTTCAAAATCTATAAATATAAGAGCAGAATAGCCGGATATATTTTTTTTATCGAATAGAGTTGTAAGTGATTCAAAAAAGCAGCTAAATTCTGTCATGTTATCAGTTGATTTTGGCACTATTGTCGAATTCGATGAATTGAGCTCCCTCTGTTTTCTTGTTGCTATAATAGCTAGCTCCACGGAAATTAGAGACAACTTAGCCAGTGTACTTCTCTGACACGTATTGTTCGGTAAATCTACACACAGATAAGTGTGGTCACACAAAATACTGAGTCTAATAGTTTTATTTGCAAATCTTACTAGGAGTGTATCTTCGGTCGAATACTTTAATAAATCTGCTGCTTTTTTAACTCTATCAAGTGACAGAGGTAGTGTCTTATGAGAACTGCATAACAGTGTCGCTGATCTGGCTGGGTGGGACTGAACTATTGCGATTTTAAAATCTGGCAGTATTGATGCGGTTTCTGCAATACATTTTTGCATCATCGCTGACATTCCATTTTCCGCTTGTAGAGTTTCAATTAGTTCGTATTTTCTAAAAAGCGTGAAAAGTTCTTCATTTAGGTACATCTTGATTATCCTATATTACCCTATTTATACAGATTAACATTGGAAATGATTGTTTATGATGTAGAAAACATCGTTATGTGAACCATGGACCTTTTTAAAAAAGGTTTTTATAATAAAAATCTTATTAATGATTGAAATTGAACAATATTGACTTTATGTTATTTGTTGTGAAATGTTTATGCGGTATTTTTGGTCTCATAATTAGGTGTTAGAGACCGTTGAGAGATGCACAGTGGACAAAATAAATTTCAAGATCATTAGAGCGCTTTCCGAAGACGCAAGAATTTCATTCTCTAAATTGGCAAAGAAAGTTCATCTATCCGCGCCTGCTGTTGCTGAGAGAGTGCGGAAGTTAGAGGAGCTAGGTGTCATTACAGCATACAGGCCCATAGTAAACTTGGAAAAACTTGGTATACCTATAAGAGCATTGGTGGAGTGTGACGTCCATAAAGCACAAGAAAGAAAGCTGAAAGCAATGTTATTAGACATGGATGAAGTTATTAAAATATATAATATTACTGGCAACACGACTTTTATAGTAGAAGTTGGAGTAACAGCATTGTCGGAGCTGGACGTATTTCTTGAACGTATTATTGATTATTGTGACACCAATACGAAATTAATCATGCAAATACCGATAGAAGAGGCCCTTCCAAAGAGATTAGAAAAAATGCTAGACAAGAACGCTAAGCGAAGCGAGGGCTAGCCAAGCCCTCGCTTCGAAAGTCAGCAGTTATGTATTACCTATTGGGACTTTTATGAAAGCGGGACAAAAGTACCACCACAATCAACGATAGTATTATGGCTAGTGATGAGGGCTCGTCTACTTGTATTGGCATGGACGCAATCATTGAATTATTAGATATAACGCTCGTCTCACTAATAATTTCTTCAAATGACTCTATTGAGAAGGTAACCGATAAAATCAATTCAGATAGCGGCAATAAACTGAACCCACTAAAGTCAAAAAGAAGCGCTCCTGGCCGTAGTTCAATTTCACTTATAGAAAATCCATCTAAGCCAGTTAAACTAAAAATTTCTATACCCAGTAACGTTCTAGACTCAGTGGTCATAATATTTTGATCGGTTCGTGTTTTGGTCCCATCTGCATTCGCACTTTCGATAGATTTGACACTATTTGTTACGCTAGTTGAAGCAAAGCCCAACACAGTTTCAGTTCCTGGAAAAATGAAATCGGGCAATAAACCTGAGGTTACGGATGGCGCGGTAAGTACACCTAAATCAAGAATACTAAAGAGCGGAGCCAGTTCTCCACCCAGCAAAGCCTCTTTCCCAGGTGTTACTTGCAAGCTTTGGACAGAAATCATTGATGCGAAACTACAAGACGCATGTAGCCAAAAAACTATACCCAATATTATTTTATTCATTAAGACCTCTTTACCTTTTTTCATGGTGTTGTACAGACGAAATTATGGTAACAATTGAATACGTAGTTATCCTTTGAAATACACGTATATAACGGGCAATTAGTTTTTTATAAAAGGATTTCTTATAGGTCTTCGATTAAAAAATACTTTGTTTGAAAAGCCAAAGATCACCACTGATCTTTGTTATTGTTAGCTAGAGATAAAGTCCGAGAGCTTTTGTATAGGCTTACACGACAAGCGCTATGTAACTATTGAAGATTGTATGAGAGATATCAACAAACCTTTTTCACTTCGTTTTGGTTTATTCACACCTCTCTTAATTTGGTCAATCAAGGCATCAATATGGCTTCAATCTGCTTTGGAGTCGCATGTTTGTCTCCACCATTATCCGCACCCGTAATCCACCAATAAATCATGCCGGCATCAGAACTATCAAATTTGCCCGCTTGAAAGGGAACGATACCGTCTTGTTCGGCATATTCGAGCATTTCGTAAATAAGTGAGATACCTTCGTTTTTACTACCTTTAGCCCAATCCCAAGCATCAATTGGCGTTTGCAAGCCTACATTCTGGTCGCCTATTTGATGTTCTTCAACGCCGAAATCTAGAATTTGTTGCCAAGTAAAATAGTCTCCGCTGTTATCATTTGCGGGGTGATGAGAAACTACTTTCACGTATTGTCGTTTGCTAACTTCTGATTCTTGTAGGGCATAGCCAATCACATCAGGTTCGCCGGCTTCAATAATCCACAAGGGACTATCTGCGTTAGCATTGTTGATTGCTAGTGTTAAGTCTTTAATTGCAGCTTGTTGTTCTGCTCTACAATTAAACAATTTTTCAACGTTTTCGAATGGACCAAAAACATTAAGTGCGCGGTTTATAGAACTGTCGAGCACTCGTTGACGTCTGCTCTCGTTTTCTGGATCTATTTGATACCTAGCTTTATTTCTGAAGGGGTCTAAATCGCAAGAGTGAGAAATATGAACAAGTCTGTCGGCAGCGCCGGCCTTATCAAGTAACGCCAATAAAACAGGAGATGCGCCTATATCATCAGGATCAGGTGAATTGCCGTCTATCACAACAGCAAGTGTGCCGCTGGGTAAATTGACGTGCTCAAGAGTCGAAGACTCGGAATGTTTATTGATAATAGATGCTGAATTACAAGCAGAAAGTGCAAAACCAGCCACTACAAGGTTTATTAAAGATTTCACGAGGGCCCCTAACACGTATCTCTTCAAAACCTGAGGCAGGTATATATCCGAAGAAAGTTTGTGATTGTAAATGATTGTTGTTTGTCAATGGTAATCAAAATGTGTCATTATGTAAACATTGTTAACGGTCTCGTCAATATGACTTACTGAAAAGAGCAACTGAAAATTTATGGACACAATTAAGCAAATGAACTTTAAAAAATTGGGTATTGCATCCGTACTACTTACGGTGCTTTCTGGTTGTCAGGTTGATGCTTCAAGTACGCTTTCTGTGCAAGAGAGGCCAACAAAACAGGCAACTACCGGAAGCTTTGGTGATCAAGGCGACGGTACTTATATTAATCCCATTCTAAATGCCGACTACCCAGACTCAGATATCGAGCAAGTCGGTGATACCTATTACATGATTACGTCAAAACAGCACATGTCCCCCGGTATGCCAATACTTAAATCTAAAGACATGGTGAACTGGGAAAACGTTGGCCATGCTTTTTCAAGTTTATCTTGGGCACCGGAATACAACTGGGATCGAATGAATGGCTATTCTTTTGGAGTATGGGCTGGTGACTTAGCGTATCACGAAGGTAAGTGGTACGTGTATCAAATAGACTATCAACACGGATTAATGGTCACAACAGCCGACAATATTGAAGGCCCGTGGAGCGAGCCAATCATGATGCTTTCTAAAGCTGATGTATTAGACGATCCCGCTGTATATTGGGACGAGGAAACACACGAAGCCTACATTATTGTTAACTCAGGTACTAAACAAAAAAGTGCAGATAACACCATTGAAGGTAATGAAAATCGAATTTACCGAATGAGTTGGGATGGCACTAAAATACTTGATGAGGGCAAGCTGGTATATACCGGAATGGGTGCTGAAGCTGCCAAAATTTATAAGAAAGACGGGTATTGGTACATATTCATGGCGCAGTGGACCATGGGAGACAAATCTACAAAGCCTGGCGTTAAAAACCCAAAGAATGATAGAAAGCAATTGGTTTTGCGGTCTAAAGAAAGTATCTATGGACCGTATGAGGTTAAAACCGTATTGGAGAAAGGTTCAGAATTTGGTAACCGTAGTGCAAGCCAAGGTGGGTTAATGCAAGCCCCTGACGGTAGTTGGTGGTATATGCATCAGCTTATTCAAAATGACGATATTCCATTCCAAGGTCGTCCACAATGTCTAGAGCCTGTTACTTGGATAAACGACTGGCCAATTATTGGTGTAGATGAAGATAATGATGGGATAGGTGAGCCCGTTAAACGTTTTGAAAAACCGATAAAAGGTTACCCTATTGCCGCGCCGCGTTCAGATGACGATTTTTCTGCTAGCGATTTAGGCCCACAGTGGGAGTGGAACCATAATCCACGAGACAGTCACTGGTCATTATCAGAACGAGATGGTTGGTTAAGGCTTAAGGCTAGTAAGGTTTTACCGCAAGGCGATAAGTACGGCCCTAAAATTAACGAATGGACTAATAATGATGGTTCAGATGGTGATTTCTGGCGCGCTAGTAATACCATTAGCCAACGTATAATGGGCATTACAACAGGCACGGCTGTAGCTAAGTTCGATATTAGCGGTATAGCACCAAATCAATTAGCGGGTTTTGTTAGGTACGGCGGTACGTTTAACTTATTAGGCGTGGAAGGCCTAGAAGATGGCACAACTCGTTTGTTTTACATGGATGGAATGAGTAAAAAAGAAGTTGGCCCAATAATCGAAAGCGACACGCTATATGTCAGAACTTCTAATGCGAGAAACAAAGCAACGTACGAATACAGCTTAGATGGCAAAAGCTATCGGGCTTTCGGCCCGACTTTCACCATCAGCTTCGGTAAATGGACGGGTGACAGATTAGGCTTCTTTTCTTGGAATGAGAAAAAGGACGACGGTTACATCGACGTAGACTGGTTCAAATACGACTACGATGGTCCCAAGGGTACTCAACAGATGATGTTTTAGCCTAAAACCTTTGGCGATAAAAAAAGGCTGTAGCGTAGTGCTACGGCCTTTTTTAATGAGAGAAAGTATGTAACCTGAATTAGCTCTCACTATTTGCTGGCGAAAAACGTGAGAGTGCCAATAGAAGATGCCTTTGGATTACTCAAAGTTGCCGGTGCTGAATCTGCTGGTGCCATAACCTTGTTGCCGGAGGGCGAGCCGCTTACAAGAGGTGAAGTACATTCACTTACTTACGAAGAAGTGAATGAGCGAATAAAAAATTTGCCAAAAGCGCCTTTGAACCGCGCCGAGCGTAAAAGAATGTCCGTAGCTGGGGCGCAGAACAAGATGCTGGTTATCTATCGCGACGGTAAAATTTTGGAACCTTCGGGATTTTTTCCGTCGACTCACATTCTTAAACCTGAATATTCTTCGCCAGATGTTTATTGCCACACCGTTAGGAATAAATGGTTTGTAATGAAGTTGGCAAAGCTTTGTGGTTTAGACGTCCCTTCGGTAGATATTCGCTATTTGCCAGAGCCGGTATACCTGATAGAGCGGTTTGATCGCGTAGGCTTGTACCCTGATCAACATCGTTGCCATGTCTTAGATGGTTGTCAGTTACTGAGTCTCGCACCAAATATGAAATACCTCAACAGTACAGCAGAGAATCTAAACCAACTGGCGCAGCGCTCCAGAATGAAAGCCAAAACAACGCTGGATATCTTTCGCTGGGCTTTATTCAATGCGTTAGTTGGTAATGGCGACGCTCATCTGAAAAACCTTTCATTCTTCATCAAAGGCTCTGATGTAGTTATGACCCCACATTATGATTTATTGTCGACGGCGATATATGAGCTGCCGCATAAACACATGGATCATGAATTATCCCAGCCTATGGGAAAAGCACAATTCTTGGGAGAATTGTCAGAAGCAAACATTATGGAATTTGCTGAGGAGTTACACGTCCCCGCTTCTTTGGCGGCGGTTCAGGTAAGAAAAATGACAAAAGCTATCGAGCAAAAGGCTAGTCGTTTAATAAATGTTGTTAAAAATGAAGAACAGCATTCTGGCAAAGCTGGGGAGGAGCGTATGGTTAATGAAATATTTCATAACTCCATCAAAGAAACGATCGCTAACCTCAAGCTTTAGCGCGGGTTCTGCTTTGTGACAGCGGAAGTCCAAATTCAAACGCTAAACGCCTAGGTGTTGTCTGAAGCTGAACTTTATCAAGTAAAATACACCGTTAAGGCTCTGGCGTAGCACTAGTGTTCGTACCGTCGACTAATCGCTTGAGGTATGCTTGTTTTCAATTGATGGTGTACGTGTTGGCATAAGCGCCTCATTTCTAAAAATGAAGCGCCTGTTCAGCAATCAGCTTTCATTGTTGAATTTACGCGTCTTTTAAATTCACGACGTACCGGCCAACCACTTTACCATTGAAGAATCTATCTAGATATTCTGGCGTATCATGTAGTGATATTTCTTGATAGTAGCTTTCTAGATTAGGCAGTTTCATGTCTGTCGCTACACGCTTCCAAATATGTTGCTTGTCTTCAAGTGGTATGTAAACCGAATCGACACCCAATAGAGAAACACCCCTTGTGATAAAAGGAATAACGTTCATTGCTATGTCAGGTGAAGCAGCAAGTCCGACAGAAGTGACTCCGCCACCAGGTTTAACTTGCTTAAGCAATCCTGTTAAGTAATCTCCACCTAGCGTATCAATAGCGTGAGCCCACTTAGGCTTGCCGGCAATAGCGTCCTTTACTTCTAAAATAACTTCTCTGTGCAAAACTTCGCTAGCACCCAGTGACTTTAGCTTCTCAGATTGTTCAGGCTTTCCTGAAAAGGCTATAACGTCATAGCCAAGATGAGAGAGTAGGGCAATACTAATACTGCCAACGCCTCCAGTAGCGCCAGTCACACCCACCGGGCCATCACTGGGCTTCGCTCCCATTTTCTCTAATTTTTGTATGCAAAGCGCGGCCGTTAATCCCCCAGTGCCATAAACCATCGCTTCTTTCAAAGACAATGAACTGGGGCGCTTAACTGCCCAATCGGCTGGTATTGATATTTTTTGACCAAGCCCACCAGGAGTGTTCATGCCTAAGTCATAACCAAACACAAGGACTTCGTCACCAGCACTAAAGGTACCTGACTTATCGCTAACTACTACTCCTGCTGCATCGATTCCGGGCGTATGAGGAAAGTTCTGACTAATTCGCTTATTGCCACTTGCTGACATAGCGTCTTTGTAATTTAAAGACGAGTAATGCACATCTATCAACAAGTCATTTTCTGGAAGTTGACTTATTTCCCGCTCAACTACTTTTTTACTAAAGCTATTATCGTTATGCTCTTCAACGAGCAGGGCTTTGAACGTGGTTGAATTGTTACACATAACTTTTCTCCATAAATACTAACGCGCAAATTAAAATAATAGTTGCATCACTACTGGTTGAACGGCGATGAGACGACCAACTCCTTGTCGATGGTATTCTAAAGTCGCCATACTAATGGAAGTACAACCATGAGTTATAAGCAGCTGTTGATGGGGAAAGATACCAGATAGAGACCTACTTGCGCGAGAGTTTCAGTCACCGAGAAATGGGAAATTGCCTGAAAAAGAGTCATAGTACTTTGCGTCGCGAATTCAGGCGTAACAGAACTAGAGGTAGTCACTACATACCCGAAGTAGATCTGGCCAACCTTCATTCTTCATTGAGATGAGGGTTCAATGAAAAATAAAGGTTGGAAGCGTCAGTACATACGAAAAGGCACTGATTGACGAACAGTGATAGATAAGCAGATTACTGACGTTGAAAGATATTAAATATAAGACCGATAAGCTACTTCGGTTTTAAGCAGCCTATTGTAGTGTTTAATAATCTAAATCAAGCAAGAATATAAACTCTACTATTGTGGGCACGCCTGCTTTCCTTGTTCTAATAAAGTAGCTTCGCTTGAGTCTCTCACCCAATCAAATGCGTTCGTTAAAAATTGTCGATAAACGGTTTCATCAAAACTTTTATGCATATGGCCAATAGCAGAATAAACCGCTCGGAAATTTGGTGTGCAAAGAGCCCAAGCAATTGGGTGTTTATCTGGCGTCGACCCCATCCGCAAATTTTCAGGCCAATCGAGGACTACATTGTTTAGCGGCTCATAGGTCGTTTCGTCAGTTCCTATTAATACTTGTAGCCCGGGCATATCTGGGATTTTATCGAAACTATACCATTCATCTTCGTGCTCCCATGTTTTCGGCACATTTATCATAATAGGATGATTTGAATTCAAGTTCACCAGTGTCGCTTTCTGAATCTGTGGCCCCATTGTATGACCAATAAATCTAGCGCCAATTAAATTGCTTTGATACCAGTTCCAGTCTCCCATTGAGTAATCTCCAGAACCATGTAGCCCAATCCATGATCCACCATTCAGCATCCAATGCTCGAACATACTTCTTTGCTCTTCATTCAACACTCCGCCTGAGACATTGTTAAAGATCACTACCTCGAATCGGCTGAGGTCTTCTTTGTTGAAAATACCGGGATGTTCAGTTGTATAGATACCGTAACCTCGTGCGCTAGCTAATTCTGTAAAAAACAAATCAGCACCAGAAATTCCCTCATTATGTCTCCAGCCATGGGTGCCGGAAAAAACCAGTATAGCGGGTGTTCGCATATATTCTGTTATTGGCGGCCGGTACTGTTCAAATTGCGCTATTCCTACGTGGTGTTTCGCACAGCCGAAAATAATGGGCGGAATAAGTAGTACCAATACTAGATGCTTTTTCAAGGGCATTGTTAGAGCCTTAATTAACTAGAGTTTAATTACTCACAGTACGTACACGTTTCAGGTATATCGAACTAACGCGAAAGATGCTTTGCTAAGCACCTTTCGCCAGAAAGCCCCTAAACTATTTAAGTTCTATAGTATCTTGCACTACATTGTCCTTACGTTTCAGTCCTTGTCCGCCGCCTACAAGCACCTTTAGTGTACCCAAGTAGGGTTGTCGGACACCGCTTTGATCGACATAGGTAAGTTGGTCGCCTGTTAGAGTAAATTGTACTTTTTCTTGTCGACCACTTTTAATCGTCACTCGTTTAAAGGCAACCAATTCGCGTTGTGGCACCTCGGTCGGTGCATCAGGCATGGATAGATAGACTTGCACCACTTCATCTGCCGTTATTTCGCCGAGATTTTCTATTGTTGCACTAATCGCTAGTCCGTTTTTATTTCGAGATAGTGATAATGAATCGTAGCGAAAGTCGGTATAGCTCAAGCCATAACCAAAAGGATAAAGCGGTGTACCCTTGTAGTATTTATATGTACGGTTTTCCATACTGTAGTCTTTAAAGTCGGGTAGATCGTCCACCGACGAATAAAACGTAACGGGTAATCGGCCAGAAGGGCTAACCTTTCCGTACAGAATATTCAATAAAGCTGGGCCAGTTTGTTCACCTGGATAAAAGCCTTGAATAATAGCGTTAAGGTTTTTATCGTGCCAATTCAAGGCCATGGCGCTACCGCTCATATTGACTAATACTATTGGTTTCCCTAATTTATGAAGTGCTTTAAGAAGCTTTGTTTGAATTTTCGGAAGAGAAATATGCGTTCTATCACCATGTGAAAAGCCATCAATTTGCAGTGCCATTTCCTCGCCTTCCAATTGCGCACTAATACCACCCACAAATACTATAACATCTGACTCTCTCGCAATTTTGATTGCTTCAGCGGCTAAGTCCACGTCTGTGTTTACCCATTCAAAGCGAATATCAGGAGCGATAACATTACTGTGCCAATGCTTCTGAATTACAGACTCAGCGCGAAATGAATAGGTTTTTCCTGCCTCCAAATGCATGGTGTCAGCAATGGGAATATCATCTAAATAAGCATCGATGTTACTTAGATTGAATGCATAGTTACCGGTCTTCTGAGGTTTGAATAAACCGTGCCAACGAATAGCGAATTCTTGATTAGGTTGACGATGCATAGGAATACCTGTTTCAGGCAAATTTATGTTTGGCTCTATTTGCCGAAGAGCAGGCTGTAAATTAAAATGGCTTGCCGAAAAATACTCAGCAACCAGCCCAGGAAGTCTTTCTCCTTGAGCATTGGTATGACTAAATACCGGTGCTTGAACAGCCTTGAAATGGGCGTAAATATTTTCGGTTAAGCTACTGCCCGGTGCATAGCTGAATTTATTCTTTGGAAGAAATGCACTTAGCGCTTGTTTTGGCGTGGATGGTGCTACAGGGGTACCGTGATAATTCCCTACAAGGATAGAATTATTGTTAGCGTTTGGACCGATAAGTGCAATTTTGCTTGAAGACTTTAAGGGCAATATTCCATCGTTTTTAAGTAAAACCATAGAAGACTCTGCGGCACGACGGGCGAGGTCAATATGTGCATCCGAGCCGATTACTGACTCTGATATTTGAGTATATGGATGTGTGTTGTTTTCATCAAACATTCCCAGCTTCATCCGTGCTGTAAGCAGACGAGTAAGTGCGCGGTCGATGTCCTGTTCTTCTACTAACCCTTGAGCTAATGCTTCCTTCAAATAGCTAAATGTGTTTCCGTGATGATCTCCGCAATTAAGGTCAGTGCCCGCTTTTAATGCGTTAGCCGCAGCTTCTGCAGGGCTGGTTACTACATGATGAGATTTTTCATCATAAAAGTCAGCTATAGCGCCACAATCAGAGACTACATAACCAGAGAAGCCAAAGCTACCTCGTAATAGGTCTTTCAAGAGAGGATCACTGCCGCATGCAGGTAATCCATTCACCCTATTATAAGCACACATAACAGATGAAACGTCGGTAGCTGAGATGGTATCCTTAAAGGCTCGAAGATAAGTTTCTGAGAGATCTTTTTCTGATGCTTTGTAGTCATCACTATGCCTAGATACCTCGGGCCCACTATGAACTGCGTAGTGCTTAATTGTCGCAACAGATTTTAGATAGGTAGGGTCATTTCCTTCAAGCCCCTTTACGAAGCTAGTAGCCATCGTAGAGGTTAAAAACGGGTCCTCGCCGTAGGTTTCTTGACCGCGTCCCCACCTCGGGTCGCGAAAAATGTTTATGTTAGGCGACCAGTAGGTCAGCCCGCCGTACATAGAAATCGTGCTATTGCGAAGGAAGGCATGGTGTTTCGCTCTCCCTTCATCGGAAATTGCGGTGGCAACGTTTAGCATCAAGTCTTGGTCAAATGTCGCCGCTAATCCAATAGCCTGAGGGAATACAGTGGCTTTACCTGCTCTCGCGACGCCATGAAGGGCTTCATTCCACCAATAATACTCAGGAATAGATAATCGGGGTATAGGTGCCGATTTATCAAATAGCTGACTGATCTTTTCCTCTACAGTTAATCGGTTTATCAAATCGTCTACCCGCTCTTCGATGGGCAGTTCTGCATCCCTAAATGATATTGTATTAGCTAAAGTTATAGGTGTAAGCACTATGCAAGCTGAAAACAGGCAACCTACGTGCAATCTATTTAGTACATTTTTCATTGTATTCACATGAGCTCTTTTCGTTGGAACTCACACACTAAAATAAAGCAGATAGAAAATCGTCAATACGCGTGTAGACGTAGAAACTTGAACGTTCAAATTATTTCCATTTTACCTTTCCTAAAGGTCGAATCTAGAACAAGAGGAGTGCGAGTTAACTAACATTACATGTATCGGGGATTCTCAGACAGTATAGGAGGTTAATCGGCTTTTTATGGAAATGAGATGTAATAAATATGTTTATTTAAAGAATTTTTGGCTGGTGAAAGAGTTCAAGTTTATGAACTTCGAAAAGTTGAACGATTTTTAAAGTTGTTATTATTCAATAGGAAATGGGGTTATTTCGCGTTTTTCATGAAATTTTCGTTCAAATATGCACCGAGCTACCTTATTAGTCGATGTGTTTATCATATGTTGATAATTTGTAACCGTAACTTCGGTGGACTGTTTGCTTGTATACGCGGTCATGGAAGAAAGTATGGTGGCGCACAGAAAACGGGCAACCACACAACAAGGGGAAGCCTAGCATCAAGCTTTTGCTAATTAACAACACAAAAAAAGTTTCAACATATTCGGAATGTAAGAACTGAATATGTTGAAAGATGTTTGAGTGGGCCTATTCAACACATAAAAACAAGAGATTTCGTATGACAACTGAAAAGCACATAGTACTAAGACATAAAAAACGATTCAGATATTCTTTGCTTGCATCTGCTGTATTAGGTTTAATAGCGGGTAAAGTGTATGCACAGGAGGCTGAGGCGGATAGTGAAGACGAAACGATAGAAGTTATTGACGTTCGCGGGACACGAGCCGACCTTTTCAACGCTCAAAACATTAAGCGTTTCAGTGAAACTGTTGTGGATGCGCTTGATGCTTCTGATATCGGTGGGTTTCCAGATCGTTCAGTACTTGAAGCAATTTCTCGTTTACCTGGCATAACCATGGGTCGTTTTGCCGCACCCAACGACCCTGATCACTTCGGAACAGAAGGTAGTGGAGTAGCCATTCGTGGTTTGACACACGTTCGAAGTGAATTTAATGGTCGTGATAGCTTTACAGCAGATTCAGGTCGTGGGCTGAGCTTCCAAGATGTGCCGCCCGAGCTTATGGGTTCGGTTCAAGTATTTAAAAACAGCACTGCCGACATGATTGAAGGTGGTATTGCAGGTACGGTGAACTTGATCACGAGAAAGCCGTTTGATACCAACGGTCAAATGTTTGCTTTTTCTGCAGACGTTACTTACGCGGATTTTATTGAAGAGACCACACCGACGTTTTCAGCGCTTTACAGTAACGTATTTGAAAGCGACAGCGGTAAGTGGGGCTTACTTGTTAACGCATCTCATTCCGAACTTAAAGCGCAGTCTGACGGTGCGATGGTAGGACAGTACTGGCCACAGGCTGACAACGACAATTTAATCCCTGAGGGCGCCAGACTTACACGTAAAAAAGACGACCGAACTCGTCAAGGCTTTGCAGCAGTTGTCCAGTGGCAAAATCCAGACCGCACTATCCTTGCAACGGGGGAATACATTCGTAGTGACTCCCAATTGGCGTGGACTGAAAATGCGGTAGAAATGGATGATACTGATGCTCAAGATGGCTTGATTCCGGTTGATGGTACTCAGTTTGAGTTTGATTCAAACGGCTATTTTGAGCAAGGTATTATGACGTCTAACGAAGGTTGGCGCGGAAATGAAGGTGAGCGTACTCCGGGCGGTATTTTTGGTATGAACCACGTGCTTCAGTCTCGCTTTCGTGATAATGAATCAACGGTTGAAGATTTGAGTTTCAACGTAAAATATACCCCTAATGACTCATGGGCCTTTAACTTTGATGTTCAATATGTAGAAGGGACAAACGATGTCATTGACTTTACGATAATGGGGGCAACCGATGCTGTGATAGGTTTAGATGTTTCGGGAACGGGCAAGCCCTCTATTGACTTCTATGCGCCTACATTCAACGGTCAACCTGATTTTGATAGAAATAATAATCACTTTACTGACCCGAGTCGCTCATTCTTTCGAAGTGCGATGGATCACATTGCGGCTAACGAAGGTGAAGAGATTGCAACGCGCTTTGATACAAAATATACCTTTGATGACGGTCTATTTACATCTGTGCAGTTCGGGGCTCGTTACGCTAAACGCGAGCAAACCACTCGGCAGTCAACTTACAATTGGGGTGTACTGTCTGAAGCATGGACGGGTGATGTAGCTTGGTATGATTCCGTTGCTGGATTACAAGTACCCCATGAAGAAGTTAGCTTTGATAACTTTGCGCGCGGTGGCGTTCTTAACGTAGATGGCGGCAACGCTTTTCTATTCCCTGCAATGTCATTAGCGAAAAACTACAGAAGTGCAGGTTCGGCCTTGGCGCCCGTCTCAAGCGGTTGGACGCCACTTTCAGCGCGAAATGCAGATGGTTCTGACTTTATCAATAATGAAGTAAATCAAACCGATGAAGTAAATACTGCTGTCTATATCAAAGCCAATTTCGAAGGTATGTGGGGGGATATGGACTACTCGGGTAACTTTGGCGTGCGCTATGTTAACATCGAAAACGACACCGCTGGCTTTATCGTATTCCCTGACAACGTGCCCGATGATCCAAACGATCCTACTGAACAGGAAAACTACTTACCAGATGATCAAAAAGCATTCGGGAACGCTGCTTCAACACCATTAGTATCATCGAGCGATTACAATAAGATACTTCCTAGTTTCAACTTCAAACTTAATATTACGGATGAAGTACTAATGAGAGTCGGTGTTGCAGAAACTATTGCCTTGCCTCAACTTGGTCTATTGAGAAACTATGTCGCCATACAAGAGCAAGACCGCATTAATGTGGTCGGTGATGATAACAATGGTGACGGTCAGCCTGATTTGGTCTCGTCTACCATAGGTCGTTACACAGCTAATTCGGGCAACCCTTTCTTAAAGCCAATGGAAGCGGTTAACTATGATCTAACATTGGAGTGGTATTTTGCGCCTGTTGGCTCTCTAACCTTTTCCTATTTTTATAAGGATTTAGAAAATTACTTTATTAGCGGTACACGAACGGAATCGTATACAAATAATGGAGCAACCCAAGAAGTTGAAGTTGCATCGGCACTCAACGGCGAAAAAGGCTCAGTTCAAGGCTTCGAAATTGCCTATCAGCAGTTTTTTGATATGTTGCCAGCGCCTTTTGATGGTATCGGCGTGCAAGCTAACTACACATTTGTTGATGAAGACGGCTCGCCAAATTCCGGCTTGGCACCTGACAACCCAGATACGACCGCTAATGCTAACTTTGCCTTTGAAGGACTCCCATTAGAAGGTTTGTCGGAAGACAACTATAACTTGGTGGTCATGTATGAGAAATACGGTTGGAATGCACGTATGGCATACAACTGGCGTTCGGCTTATCTTTTGACGACGCAAGACGTCATTACACAGCTACCTATCTTTAACGAGGCTATTGGATTTTTGGATGCTTCGGTGTTTTATGATGTCACTGAGAATATCAAAGTAGGTATTCAGGGCACTAATCTAACCGATGAGGTCACTCGCACGTCGATGCAAATAGATCAGGAAGGAAACCGAAGATTACGTGGTGCGTTTGTTAATGATAGACGCTTCAGTTTAGTGGTGCGCGGTGTGTTCTGACGCTAAATATTACTCAACGTAGCGGATCCTACTTTTGATAGGCACCGCTACTATGATTGTGTGTTTTTACTATGAAATTCTTGTTAAGAAAAAAGAGATAATGCGTGTTTAAAGCGCCTACACATCAAATAAGAAATATTGTTATTTTGGGCGGCGGCACCGCCGGTTGGATGACGGCAGCTGCCTTGTCTACATTGCTTGATCCTAAGTTCTTTTCAATCACTCTCGTAGAGTCAGACGCCATTGGTACAGTGGGAGTTGGTGAGGCAACTTTACCTCACTTACGTTTTTTTAATCAGCGATTAGGCATTGATGAGGGCGAGTTTATAAAGGCAACCAATGCCACCATAAAAGCTGGGATTGAGTTTTCAAATTGGGGGGATATTGGCGATACTTACATTCACCCTTTTGGTGATTACGGTAAACCAATAAAAAATGTTGCGTTTCACCATTATTTCTTTGCACGTAAAAAGTACAATAATCAGCTGAAACTCGATGATTACTCTTTGCCTGTTGTGGCATGCAAAAACAGCAAATTTAATTTTCCGACTTCCGAACCTGGTTTACTCACATCAAGCTACTCTTATGCTTACCACATTGATGCAGGTTTATACGCGCAATACTTAAGGACTTTCTCTGAGCAAAAAGGCACCACGCGTATTGAGGGTAAGGTAAATAGTGTATCGCTTCGAAAAAGTGATGGCTCTATTTCCGGCCTAAAACTGGATGATGGCACAATTGTAAACGGCGATTTTTTTGTCGATTGCTCTGGTTTCAAAGGACGTTTGATAGAGCAAAGTTTAAAGGCGGGCTATGAAGACTGGTCTCATTGGTTACCTTGTGATCGAGCCATAGCTGTACAAAGTGAACATAATGGAAGACCCCTACCTTATACCAAAGCGATTGCTCGAGATGCCGGTTGGCAATGGCAAATCCCGTTAAAGCATAGAATGGGAAATGGATATGTTTACGCTAGCCAGTACATAAATGAAGAAAATGCACTGAAAACGCTTTTGACGAATCTGCCCGGCAACCAAACATCAGAACCTAATTATTTGAAATTTGTCACAGGAAAAAGAAAATCAAGTTGGCTTAAAAATTGTGTTGCAATTGGGCTTTCAAGTGGCTTTTTAGAACCGTTGGAATCAACAAGCATTTACCTTATTCAAGCTGCTATCATGAAGTTGGTAGAGCTACTACCGCAACGAGAAAACATGGCTGTTAAAAGTACCGAATACAATCGATACTTTAGTAATGAAATGGATAAAATTCGTGACTTTCTGATTCTGCATTACCACGCGACATCTCGCGAAGACACGCCATTTTGGACTTTCTGCAAACACTTGAAAATACCGCCAAGCCTTGAAGAAAAAATGGAATTGTACAAAGAGATAGGCGTAATTGAAGATTATCAATACGGATTATTTTTAACGCCATCTTGGTTAGCGGTGTACAACGGCCAAGGTGTTATTCCGTCTTACAGTGATATACGTGTAAACGAAACCACATTAGCTCATGCAGACACATATATGTTAACGCTTTTCACTGATATCCAACAGGCGGTAGCAAGAATGCAAACAAATGAGCAAATCGTGTCACGGTTACACGACAATATGACTTGTAATGTTAAGTTACAACTCAACCAAGCAGCCCAATTTAGCCTGTATGGTCGAAAGTAATATAGGCAAAAATATGACAGACACTGTTGCTATTAAAAAAGTGAAGGTAATTAGTGGTAAACACAGTGCACTAGCAGGATGGTACACGGCTGCAATGGCAGCGTACGCGCTTAAAGATACCGAAATAGCCGTATTTCATGTTGCTAGTGATGAGGAACCAGTGTTTAGTCACGGCAGTTTGGCGTTGCAAGCTGATGTGCTATTGGCACTGCAAAATCTCGGTCTAACCGAATCTGTACTAGTTAACCATGCTCGCGCTATGCCTTTTTTAGCAAACAAGTACATGGGATGGCAGGGAAAAAAACATGTTGCATTTGCAGGGCTCGCAAAACAGGAGTGCCGCTAGGGGGCGTAAATTTCGTACACTATCTCGCTAGGCTTAGAAACGAAACCAATAATTTGAATTGGCGGGCAGAGCTATTTTCTTTGAACACTATATGTGCATTAGTAGGCACGTTTGCAATGCCTAGTGGTGACCCTCGATCAATTCTTTCTAGTTTAGAATATGGTTTACGCGTTGACGCAAAGTTACTTTGTAATTTACTTAAGCAGGTAACATTAGAGCTAGGAAAGGGGGCTGAATTACATGCCGACGCTTTTGACACTGAAGATCAATTCTCTGGCAGGGAAACGATTACGTTAGATTGTCGAGTAAGTAAAGAACCCGACTGTAAAATGCCGTTAGACACATTTCTAATTGAGACATCCGTTCTTAAAGAAAGTGTTCCCAAAGTAAATAACCTTTCAAATGAATACGAATGCACTGATGACGGTTATGTCGAGCGTCAGTACGTAAGCGGCCGCCAATACGCTAGAAAGTTCTTCTCCCGCTGTTTCACTAAAGAGAAAAAAAGTTTGTCTGGTTCGTATAGCGAATGTTTAGAAATAGCCCTAGCGCCCAATACCCATGACGTTTGGCAGCATACCTCAAACACAATCTACTTGTTTGAAACAGGTGTACATCAAATGCTGGACAATGGTGGATTGGGATACAGAACTCAACAGTTAAATACACTTTGGGCATTACTAAGTGGTGTTAATTTATCCACAGCATCGGCTAATTTTTTTAATCGAAAATCGTCAGAGCGTTATCGGTATTGGCGAGATTTAGCATTGCTTCCTGTTTTTTTATGTGACAGAAAAGATACTGAGTTTTGGCAGCTTAAAGCCGAACTTATTGAAGCGACTGATCTAGAGTATGCTATTAGCTTTTATCAGCGTACAGGAGTCTTTCCTCAGTTAGAGCATTACCCAAACGACTTAGGATTAATTGAGAATACGTTGTTAGCTTTTGATAAATATCCCATTGCATTGGACCCTTTGAGCTTTGCAATAGAAATAGACGATCTTGAGCACAAGCTTACCATGCTTAAGCAACAGATAGAGCAAGCAGCAATGCAGCTGCCTCAGTTTAAGTGATATAAAAACCAACAGGATTCAGTATGCAAGCAGTAAAAAAAGTCGTTATTTTGGGTGGAGGGAGTGCTGGGTGGATGACCGCTGCAGCGCTAGCTACGGTCCTAAAAAATAATTATGCTGAAATTGTATTAGTTGAGTCACAAAGTATCGGAACCGTATCGGTTGGCGAGGCAACCATTCCTCAAATCGCGCTATTTAATAGCATTTTAGGGATCGATGAAAACGAATTTGTTCGCGAGACTCAAGCGACATTTAAATTGGGCATTGAGTTTGCGAACTGGAAACAAAAAGGCCATTCCTACATGCATCCTTTCGGTAGCTTTGGAACCGATATGGATGCCATTCAATTTCATCACTATTGGTTAAAAATGTTCCAAAAAGGCGAAGCTAGCGATCTCGATGCGTATTCACTTGCAGCAGTTGCAGCTAAGCAAGGCCGGTTTATGCGTCCGGAAAACAGAGGCAATTCACCGTTATCTAAAATTGCCTATGCGTTTCATTTTGACGCGACCTTGTATGCGAAATATTTAAGAAAAATTGCCGTAAGTCGCGGTGTAAAACGTATCGAAGCTAAAATGGAAGACGTTTCTATTAGAGACACCGATGGCTTTATTGACAATTTAGTGTTGGACAATGGCCAAGTTGTCAACGGAGATTTATTTATAGATTGCTCGGGCTTTAATGGCCTACTTATCGAAAAAACCTTGGATTCGGGTTTTGAAGATTGGTCACACTGGTTGCCCTGCGACAGCGCTATTGCAATGCCGTGTTTGGCAAAAAATAACGTGTACCCTTACACAATTAGTACGGCGCAAGAGGCAGGCTGGACTTGGCGCATTCCACTGCAGCATCGAATTGGTAACGGTTATGTGTTTCCAAGTCGATTTGTAGATACCCAAAAGGCAATTGACGTATTAATTCAGCAAATGGAGAGCGAACCGCTGAACGAGCCTAATATTCTTCGTTGGAAAACAGGTATACGCAAAAAATCATGGGTGAAAAATTGCGTAGCAATTGGTCTTTCCGCTGGCTTTATAGAGCCATTGGAGTCTACAGGCCTACATCTTATTCAAGCGGGCATTGCGAAGCTTCTTGGCATGTTCCCCCATCAGGGCTTCGAGCAGATTGATATTGATACCTACAATCAGCAAACCAGGTTAGAAATGGAGCGTATCCGAGACTTCATTATTTTGCACTACGTGGCGACAGAACGAGAAGACACTGAGTTTTGGCGTTACTGCAAAAATATGCCTATTCCAGATTACTTGCAACACAAGATCGATCTTTATAAAGCCAATGGTAGGATTTATCGTCAAGACGCAGAGCTATTTAACGAAACTTCATGGCTTGCGGTATTGCATGGGCAGGGCATTAGGGCAAACGGCTACCACCCTCTTGTAGATACATTGCCTGAAGTGGAGATCCGCTCTAGATTAGAACACATAAAGCA
>MDSV01066892.1_pt1 | contig 83549 bp, 107 predicted proteins | sample 810851 | NCBI WGS metagenome assembly MDSV01 (sample SAMN05326640, study PRJNA326480) | marine metagenome | isolation source: seawater | place: Atlantic Ocean: North East | collected 2012
AAAAAAGCCTAGTCTATTCAGAAGAACAATAATGTCTTTTGTGAATGGTTGGAGAAGAGTAATGGATGTGAGGTATAACCCTCTTAAGTACATACCCGATCCAAGTCTACAGACTTACTTTATGTTAGTGTTGTTCACTATATGGAGCGTCTTCTTTGGATTTTTGGCAGCAAACTACTTAGGATTCTTTAATTACAATACGGTTGCAAGTATAGTGATTCACGTTGCAATTCTATTGCCTTTGGCATTTACCAATGCAATCTTTGTTGATGCAGAGAGAGACGGCGCTGAATGGCTAAAGGAATGGAAGGAAGAACAATCAAGATACAAATTAATAGTAAATAGACTCAAAACCAAAAACTTGGTGATATGGGATCCAAATAAAGAGTCATAATTACTTTATAAAAGGTTTAAAAAAGAACATGAATATATACATAATTCTTTTTTTTGCGATTGCGCTCGAAGTTTTAGGAACAATGCTCTTGCCTGTATCACAAAACTTCTCAAAACTCTTCCCAAGTGCGATTCTACTAATATCATATGGCACATCTTTTTATCTTTTGGCATTACTATCTCAAAAACTACCACTAGCGATCATTTATGCATCTTGGGCAGGACTGGGTGTTTTCTCAGTAGCTCTATTAAGTTATGTTTTTTATAAACAAACACTAAACTTTCAGTCAATCATTGGCTTATTTTTGATTGTTATTGGAGTAACTATTGTGAACTTGCATAAGGGACAATCTTATTAACTTAGTTTATTAAGATAAAATAGTAAAATTAATTCAAAATATTATATAGGAGGAAACTATGAGCGATACCAAATGGGAGTATAAAATTGTTGATCACAGCAACTCAACCTCAATGGGTTACTCAAACCCTGAAACAGAAGAATTTAAAGAAAAGCATAAAGATAAGGATTGGAAATTAGAAATGAAAAATATTGAGATAAATAAACTTGGTGAAGCTGGTTGGGAAATGGTTGGTATAAACGGAAGCACTGAAATTTATTTCAAGCGTAAAGCATAAATACGATATTAAGTGACTATGCTTAGAAAGGTGCTAGGCTTGGTATTTTCTGCCTTAATAATTTTATTATTATTTGGGCTAATAGTTTCGGAAAATGTTAGGAGCAATCTTTTCATATTAGCTGAAACCCTTTCAAGCGGTGGCTTAGCAGGCATAATTATAATAATTTATCTTATTTGGGCAGCATGGGACGCTCTAAAGACACTAAAAAGCTTATTCAAAGCCAGAGGCCTCAATTCTAAGTTTTGGAATGATGTATAATTATTTTATGTGTGATTGTTGTGATTGCTGCGAGTGTTCTTGCTGCGATAAATAAAGTTTCAGATAAATGAAAAAGTCATCAGCATTAATAGTGTTTTACTTATTAGTTTCATTTTCTTTCGAGATACATTCTCAAGAAGATGAGGATGATGCTTGGCTAAATAAAAGCAAGAAATTTCTTAATGATTCATCTCAATCTATTTCTTCAGCCCTTGGTAAAACAACATTAGAAGATGAAGTGGTTGATTTGCTGAACACTGATTCTAATAAAATAAACACAGTTAATAAGATAAATGGGATCAGAGATTATTTAGATAACTATAGTGAATTAAAAGAAAAAGACCAAACGGGCTCATGTACCAGCTTTATATTTTTATCTACCGATTGTGGAATAGAAATAGATAAAGTTCTTAGCAAAATAGAAAAAATAGTTTTCGATGGCGAGGTAATAACATATTCAGAATTAATAAGAAGGTTAAGAGCAGGCATTCAAGCTCTTGAAGCTGAAAAGGTAAGCCTGAACGAGGCAAGCATTTTTGCAAATGATGAAGAAAGATTGAAAATCCAAGAAGAAATATCTGCAAAAGAGATTACTATTATTAGATATAACGAGCTAATTAAGAGCCTTGAGAAAGATCTTAGAATTAAGATGAGGAAGCTGGGTATAGATTTAACTATTGATCAAATTAGGGTCATGACCACAAGGGTTGACGGCGATGATCTGGCAAAATCTATAGCGATTTTTGATGTGACAAGACAGATATCAAGCACACTAGGTGAATTAATGAAGCAAAACTCATTTAGCGGTGACACTACAACAAAGTACTACGGCGTTTACTCAATTTTAAGCGAGATTTTAGGTTATACACAAAGAGAATATATTAAAAAGATAGACGATGATTATTTAAAAAAACTAGCCGAAATTAAAGAAGACAGTTATAAATCAATTGATATTGCAAAGAGTCAAATAGGCAAGGCGAAATCAAAACAAAACAAAGAAATATTAGAAAATAATGTTAAGTCAGAAGAATATGCTATCGAAGTAATTGACTATTACATATCAATTCTTGAGGAACAAAAATCAAAACTACAAACAGCACTCGATAGCACAGAAGAGCAAATTTCGGTTGCTTACTCTTCTTATATCACAGCCTCGAATTCAGCCAACTTAGTTTCTTTAATTAGCAATACCCAATCAAGTTTTGATCAAATTATGGATATGCAAATACCAGATATTGTTCCGTTTGAAAGCGCAGAGTTAGAATCAGAGTTTAGGAAACTGGCTGAAAAAATAAACTTACAACAATAAATTCTTTAATCACCATTTGAATTTTGCGCTTCTAACTCTATTCTTTTTCTTCTTTCTGAGACAACATCTACGAGGATAGCAACAAATAGGTTTAGAACAATTATTGAAGAAAAAATTACAAAACTAACAAAATACATCCACGACATAGGATAAACATCTGTTATTGGAAGCATTACTGTCTCCCAAGATGAAAGGGTCATAATCTGTATCAAGGTTATTATTGCCTCTCCAAGTTCTTCAAATCTTCCGCCTTCTATTGATTCAAACAGTATTACTCCTGCCACACCATAAATGTATAACAAAATAAATATTAGAATTAAGACATATACGCTTTTTTTCAACGATTCTATAAGAGCCTCAATAACAAATCTCAGCTCTGGAATAAAAGATATCACCCTTAATAGTCTTGCAAGTCTTAAAAGCCGCAAAACCATAACCGAGCTTCCAGCTCCAGCTGGAATGAGAGATGAAATAACAATAATGGAGTCAAATATATTCCATCCATCTCTAAAGAAGTCTAATTTATTTTTTTCTGCGAAGAACCTAATAGATATCTCTAATACAAAAAAGACGGTCACAAAAATATCGCCTATAACTAGAAATTTTACAAACCAGCCATCAAAATCATATGTGCTTATGCCAACTATTAGAGATGAAAATAAAATAACAACCGTAACAGAGATCTGAAACAGGGGATGCTCTTTTATGGAATTTAAGTACTTATCCATCACCCAATTGTACTCTTTTTAGAACATACTTTTCATCTATTAAGAGACCACTAAAACATTAACATCATAAATATAACTACAAGCCACAACATAAAACTATTATTCTTCACCATCTTTTTTCCTATTTGACAAACTAAGTGCCGCACCAATTGCAACACCAACTCCGATCCATGTTGGATCATTTGTAGTAGCAAAAACGGCCACCCCTATTGCTGTGCCAATACCAACCCAATTTCCAGAATGATCAAAAAATTTTTTCTTGTTTTTCACAAAATCCTTCCGCCTTAAAATCAATAATTATTAGGGCAATTTAAAGATGTCTTCTACTTTACACTCAAGAGTTCTTGCAATTTTTAATGCCAAAACAGTGGAGGGTATATAGATCCCATTTTCTATAGCGTTGATGCTTTTTCTTGAAACCTCTGCACTCTCAGATAGATCCTGCTGAGTCAAACCAGCTGATTTTCTTAGCTCTTCAAGATTATTTAAAAGTTTTTGATGATGCTTACCCATTTTTATGTTCTTTGTAATCACCAATAGAAAATATTGTTAGAAGGATTCCAAAAGTAAGCCATGCAAAAGCAGCAATTTGATAGATCATATTGTTAGCATTTTGAAAACTCCAATTAGACCAGTCTTGTATTGAAAAAAGTATAAATATACCTATACCATTTAAAACATATCCAACAGTTGCAATCTTATAATATCGGAGGGCTGTATATTCGTCATATAAAATATTATTGGTTTTTCTATCTCCGAGGTAATAAGACGCACATAAAATCCCCGAGCTAACAAAGACCAAGATTCCAGGAATAAACATAAAAATATCATGATTGCTTATGTGCCAATCGGTGCTATACCCAAACAAATTTAAAAGAAGGTATGCAGCATAAAATATTTGTACAATACCGCAGATAAAAATAATTAGAAATCTTTTAAAATAAGTCATTTTTTTTCAAATGCATCAACTGCGTTAGTAAGTTCTTCGCTAGTATTTGGATAGAGATAGCCAGCAATAATTTGGCCAATACCAATAGCGGCCACCAAGGCTCCAACACCCTTTAAGATTGCCCCTATAAAGAAAACACCAAAAAGAAAGAGACCAATCCCAACGAAAAGAGTAACAACACCACTTCTTCTATAATCAATTGGTTCTTTTTTTCTTTCATCAAGCATACTAATTAAGTCTTGCATTTTTGAAGGGTCATCGATATTTTTAGATATCTCTAATATTGTTTTGTTTTTATCCTTACCTTCAAAATATAACCAAATAAATACAGATACAGGCACTATTATCCCTGTCATTATTCCCACTAATGGTATTACTACTTCTGGATTCATCATCTTCTCCTAATTTTCTCAAAGTCTTCGACGGCTTTGTTTACTATTTCAATTTCACTTAATTGCTTATAACTAATAAACATGCAAACTAGACCCAGCCCTATAAACATTAATCCTGCGCCTTTAAACAAGAACCCTAATGGATCATATAAAACTACACCTAGTAGGCTAACTCCCAGTCCCAAATACATTGTTAAGTCTTTTTTCTCGATTACCATTTACTTCTCCTAAAAAATGTAACGTAAACTTATCATAATGCAAATGAGAAGTAAACGTTACATCAGACCTTTTTATGTAAAATAGATTATCCTTAGGTCATGAATTTAACTATGCTGATCACAATATCGTTTATGTCAGCTCTATATTTAGCGATCGGATATGGAATAAACAAAGATAACGCAAGCTACTTAGTCGCGGGTTACAACACTATGGACAAAGAAAGGCAAAATAAGTTTGATATAGAAGGATACCTAAATTTCTTCAATCCGTTCTTCAAAAGATTATCTCTATTTCCACCCATTACATATGCTTTATGTTTTTTAGCCTTCAGCGGAGATATAATTATGATTACATGGAGCTGTTTGCAGATAGCCCCTTTTATTTTATTTACAGTAAAGAGTAGAGGATATGGATAAAAAAACCACAATCTCACAGTCAATACTTTGGGCTGCTGCTATTTTAGTTTCCGCATTATCTGATTCTAAAGAGTTTGTTATATTAATGTTAGTTACACTAGCGACGATGTCCATAATTGGATTACAAAAAAAATGAAAAGAATCTTGCCAATTTTTATATTAGTTTTAGCATCTTGTACATCTTTAAATCCCTTGAAACAAGACTCAGCAGAATCGGTTGATTATGATGGGCTAAGTTTTATTGTTTCAAATTCTGATGAAAATCTAGATGAAATATACCAAAGCTGCCTCACAGATGCTAAAAAAGCCACAAGACCTCTAGACCTTGCTTCAAAGGGAGTCGGAGGAACCGTGCTTCTTTCTGGAGCTGCGGCTATAGGAACCGGTCTTGCTGGAGCAGTCTCAGCAGTCCCAATTGCTGTTGGTCTTGTTGTTGCTGGAGCGTCAACTATGTATGCGGGCGAAGTCTATAAGAAGTATAAAGGTACAGCAGAAGTACAAAGCTGCCTAGAATTGAGCGGTTATAAAATAGTTATTCTTGAGTCGGATGATAAGTAAGAAGAATTTATACTTAATAACTCTATCCATACTTGCCTTAAACAATCTCCAAGCAAACTTAAAATATAATCACCATTCTGGAGAATATGAAAATGCGCACCCAGATTCAATACTTAAATACAACCACCATACTAGAAAATACACATATGAGCTTCCAAGCTCAAAACTAAAATACAATCATCACACACGTCAATACACATATGAGCTTCCAAGCTCAAAACTAAAATACAATCATCACACGCGTCAATACACTTATGAACTTTCTAACACCAAGCTAAAGTATAACCACCATACCGGGGAGTACTCTTATGAGCGTCCTGATGCAAGATTGAAATATAATCCTTATAAAAAAGTATATTATTTTCCGAAATAGATGCCTTATACAAAGTTCGCCATGACAATCTTGTTGTTGTAGAATAAATTTTAACTTGAAACAATTATCTAAAATTTTTACTCACCACCCTGAATCAAATGGTGAGACTTATTTCCAGCATATGCGCTGTGCCTCATATTATGGATTTAAGATGATTGTTTCTGGCGTTGCTGCAATTGTGCATGCCATCCTTCCTTTTTTGTTCGAAACAGCAGCAAGCGACTGCGCAAAAATGGTAAATGAAGAAGTAAATAGAAGAAAAAATAGTTCTTTTCCAGATTGAAAGATTTTACTAATAAAGTTGCATTAATAACTGGTGCTGGATCAGGAATAGGCAGAGCGTTGGCTGAAGAGCTTGCTAATCATGGATGCAACCTGGCTTTGGTTGATTGGAATAATGAATCGCTTGAAGAGACTTGCACATTAGTTAGAAAAAAGAATGTCTCGGTTTCTGTTCATGCATTTGATCTTCGAGATAGAGATAAAGTGAAGGATCTTCCAGATGAAATTTTGAGCCTCCATAATCAAATTGACCTCGTATTTAATAATGCTGGAGTGTCTGTAATTGGATCAGTTGAAGAGGTCAATGAAGATGATTGGAATTGGGGAATGGACATCTTACTAAACTCTGTTATTCAAATGAGCACGGAATTTCTTCCACATTTACAAAAAAGGCCAGAAGCAGCTTTAGTAAATGTATCATCAATTTTCGGTCTTTTCAGCGTTCCAAAACAATCTATTTATAATGTAGGAAAATTTGGAGTTAAAGCATTTACGGAATCACTTTCATTGGAAATGCAGATAGCAGAATCACCAGTGGAGGTTTATTGTGTTTTTCCTGGTCACATAGGAACCAATATAGTTAATTCATCAAGATTTAAGAGTTTTGATCCTGAAGAGGATTCATTTTTTGGCAAAGCTCCAAGCAAAGAAGAGGCAGGCATAGTTTTTAAAAACAACGCTCCAACTAGCCCCTCAAAGGCAGCGAAGATAATTCTAAAAAATATCAAAAGAAAAAATAAAAGGATTCTTATTGGTTTTGATGCTCGCTTTTATGACTTAATGAGCCGCTTATTTCCCAGGCATTTCTTAAAGATAATTTGGGTTCTTCCATTTATGAGAGGCCTATTTGCCTCAAAAAAATAATTCCAAATTCATCCCTGTATGCCGTGCCTTGTTAAAGCACTAAAATTTATATATGGTTATTATGTAATTTAATAGTGGATAAAATTTGAAAAAAATAAAATTCCTATTGTGGTATAGGTCTGAAAAAATTGGGGATATGGCTCCAAAAGTAGTTGAGTTTGAAAAAAAGGCTGTAGGGTATATTGAAAATTTAATTAATCAAAATGGCGGCATTGGTGGACTCCCAATTCAAATAGATTTTGTAAATATTAATCACACTCTTCCAGGTCTTGATGAAAAAGCTTGGCTTCAATATAAAGAAATAGTAGATACAGGTGATTATACTTTTGTGAGAGGGCCTGGCGCTTTTGGAGGAATCTCAAAATATAAAATTAAATATCTTGAATCAATGGCATCAAAGGAAATGATAATTTTTAACGATACGCTAGTCCCACCAAATCTTGATCTAAATAAATCAAACGTTATAGACATGAGATCAAATGTGTTCCTCTATGCTACAAAGAAAAAAGCTGATAACTTTTTAAGAAATCGCAAATTACTAGAAATTACAGGGAGAACATTTTTTATAGCTAACTTCTCATCTTCAAGTGATTACTGGGAAAAAATAAAGGAACTGGAAGAAGAAAGTATATATTTATGTGATATAGACAAAGAAGAACATGCTGAAAAAGAAAAACTACAAAAGCATATAGATAATTTCTTACATTCCTCAAAAGCAAATAATTTAGATATGGTTCATTTGGGTGGCGTTCCTTTAGCGATGGTTCAAACCATTATCAATACCGTTCAAAACTATGATCCAGGCATAACAATACTAACTGGCCCAGCTACTGCAGCATATCTTGACTATCGAGCAACAAAGCATCCAATAATGCTCAGAGAAGAGTCAAATTTTGATGTTTACCTATCTATGGAATCACTCATAGAGGATTTAGGCATCAAGCTTTCAGTAAAAGAGAAGCAATTATGTAATCAAAGATTTTCGCAGTTTGAAATCCCATTACTTTTAAAACAAATATCAGATAGAGACAAAATTAAATCTACATCCAAAGAGGCAACTGTTAAGAGCATTATTGAATCCTTAAATTATACAGATGGTAAAAATGATATCTATATTGGAATATCAAAAGATCTGTCATTTAAGAACAATAAAAATAATCTTAAAACAGGAGCTCTAGTTAAATTAGCGCTGCCCTCAAAAGATGGCTCAAACCCAGTTAAAACATTGGCTAAAAATCAACTCTCAATACTGAACGAGGAAGAGAAAACCAAATCAGTAATATCTTTTAATATTGATATAGAAAGAATTACAAATGTTTCGATAGAGGATGGTATTTTTGGTGCTGAGTTTTTCATCGATATTACATCCAAAAACGAAGAGCCTCTAAACTCGATTAAGTTTAACAACTTGAGCTCATTAAACCCTAAACATGAGGTCAGAAAACTTGAGTCTTATATGGATGACGATCTATATTCATCAAGATATACGATTACTTCTAACTTTGATTTTGCTCCTATCGCTGATAACTATCCTTTTGATGAACAGTTTATTTATATCGCTGTTTCTGGAACTGATGAGAATTCACAAATCCAGCCAATACCTGAACAATATATTGATACCCAATTTAAAATTGATGGCTGGTCGTTGGTTTACTCAAAATCAGGAATCAATAGAAAGAAAAACTGGGTTGCACTTAACAGCAGTCTTAATAAAAGTCCCAAGGTTGGTGAAGAGATTCGATTAGGCTGGGAATTGAAAAGAGAAAACTCTATGACTTTATTAAAAATAGGAATTCCACTATTTTTCTTATATATCCTTCTTTATTACACTTTATTTGTGCCAGCTGATCAGATAGAAACTGCATTTAATAACATAAATCTTGCTTTCCTCTCAAGCATTGCCCTTTATTTTTCTACAGAAAGGCCGCAGCCTCTAAAGATGACCACGATAGATGTGGTGTTTGCTTTTTTCTATATAATGGCCGGCATTTCTTTAATATCAATTGTCTTTATAGAGTTTTATCCAGATTACTATGACTTGCTTGTAAAGCCATTAAGATTTTTGCTTCCGACTTCAATTGTTGCCCTTGTAGTATTTATAAAAAGAAGACTCAATCAAAGAAAATATAAACCTTCAATTACCAAATAAATTTAAATGATTAGTAAGCTAGATCATCTAATTGTTGCTGTAAAAGATTTAAACGAAGCAGAGAAAAACTATAAAAAACTTTTTGGAATCCATCCTGTATGGCGAGGAGAACATAAAGAGCTCGGTACAACCAACGTAATATTTAACCTCAAAAATACATATCTGGAACTTTTATCTGCAAAAGGTGATGGTCTTGGAGCAATGTTAGTAAATAATGCAATAGAAGAAAATGGCGATGGACTAATGGGAGTAGTTTTCGGAGTTGATGGGATTGAAGAAGTTTCAAAGTCGCTCCTAGAAAAAGGTTTTGCAATTACAGATATATCTGATGGCGAAGGTCAAAATAATGATTCAAAGGAATTAAGAAAATGGAAAAATTTTTTCTTACCACCAGAACTATCTCGTGGAATATTTTCTTTTATTATTGAGCATACAGAAGGGTCCTTGAGAAAGCTTGATGAATATTCAAGCGATTCAATAAATAAATTAGATCATCTAGTTATAAAAACAAATGACGCGGATGGTTTTATAGATATATATCAGGATCTTTTTAAGATAAGACTTGCACTCGACAAAGTTATAGAGCGCTGGGATAGAAGAATATTATTTTTTAGATTAAATAAAACAACTATAGAAGTAGTGGAGGACCGAGACAAGAAAGAATCTAAAGATAGCTTGTGGGGAATTGCATGGGAGGTTGATTCAATTAAAAGTGCGCGAAAAAGACTTCTCGGTGAGGGAGTAGAGATAACAGAAATCAAAGAAGGCATAAAGGAAAATACATTGGTAGCTACAATAAAATCTCATACTCATAATGTTCCAACCTTGCTTATTCAAAACATAGCAAAATGAGTTTAACAGCAGGAATATTTTTAGCTTTTTTTGCAATACTTTATGGCTCTCCGCTGGCCGCATTAATATTAGGCGCAGGCTTTACCCTGATCTTTAGACCATCAGAAGAATTAATTCAGAAATCGACTGGAACACTTTTTCTTCAAGCAGGCATAATACTTATTGGCTTAACCATGTCTGCATCAAATGCAGTACAACTTACTGCTACATATTTTCCATATATCTCAATTTATGTTGTCTCTACATTTTTTGTAGGGGTATTAATTGGAAAAATTTTTAAAATAGACTCAAAACTCTCTATATTAATTGCTTCGGGCACAGCTATATGTGGCGCGACAGCCATAGCAGCAGTTTCTCCTCTAATTAAAGCTAAACCAAAAGATTTGTTAACGTCACTCTCAATAATCTTCATTTTTAATGCAATTGCAATTGCAATATTTCCAATGATCGGGAACAGTATAGAGATGTCAGATGAAAGCTTTGGCGCTTGGATGGCAATGGCAATACATGATACAAGCTCTGTTATTGGAGCTGCACTTTCATTTGGGGGGAGTGCTGCTGAAACGGCCGCTACATTAAAACTTGGAAGAACTCTATGGTTAATACCTTTAATAATAGTTCTAGGAGTTTTATTTAAAGACGAAAACAAAAAAAGAGCCAAGCTTCCTTTGTTTGTCTTTTTCTTTATTTTGGCAATATTTTTAGGAACACAACTAGGCCTAGATAAGCAAACTATATTAATTGTAAACGATCTCAGTAAAGTGTTTTTAATTGCGGCTCTTTTTTGTATAGGAACTCAAATTAGCCCAAACTCATTGAAAGAGGTAGACGTAAAAACTATATCTTCAGCCACCATGCTATGGTTTTTTGCTCTTACGATCTCTTTCTTTCTTATTAACTGGCTTCAATAAAAAGGAGAGATTATGTTTAGTCATGTAATGGTAGGAACAAACAATATAGAAGAATCAAGAGTGTTTTATGACAAGATTTTTGAGGTGCTAGGAGGATTGCCTGGGAGAATGTATCCAAATCTAACTGGACAAAAAAGATATTTTTATAATTTAGCAGGAACAAGTTTCTGTGTATCAGAGCCTATTGATGGAAATCCTGCAACTATATCAAATGGAGCAACTATTGGTTTTAACATTGAAAGCATTGAGCAGGGTGATGCATGGCATAAAGCAGGCATTGAAAATGGGGGAACCTCAATAGAAGATTCTCCAGGTGTTCGAGATTATGGGAAATTCAAGATGTACTTAGCCTATTTAAGAGATCCAACAGGCAACAAATTATGCGCAGGCCTCTCGATAAAGTAGAATAATTTTTATGAAGAAATTTTTTTTGTCATTACTTTTACTGAATTTCTCTTATTTACATTCTGGTGAAGTAAATTCATGGGATTGTAATAAATTTGATGGAGCAAAAATTATAAGTGGTGATGGTGAGTTTTTGGGAGTTCTCGGGCCAAGATGGATGACTGATTCTATTTTTAATGACTCATCTTCATATGCTAGCTCATGGTCACAAAGTAGTATTTTTAATACCAGCTCTGATTACGGAAATTCATATTCAAGCCTGTCAGTTTTTAATGATGGAGCATCTAATCCACCAATGATAATTGGCGGGTCCGGGCTAGTTGGATATTTATCAATCGGACCCTCCTGGGATAATGACAGGTTCTCGCCTTATGATATTAAATATACTTGCGACTGGGATTAAAATTAAATAATGAAAGACCAACAAACCGGAAGATGCCAATGCGGAGAAGTCACTTACTCCTTAAATAAAGACAAGATAATCTCAGGACATCATTGCCATTGTAAAGATTGTCAAAGAACAACGGGATCTGGGAAGGCAACCATTTTGTTTATTGCAAAAAAATATGTTGATTTAAATGGAGAATTAAAATACTTCGAAAGCAAGGGAACTTCTGGTTCTCATGTCCGAAGAGGTTTTTGTCCTAACTGTGGTTCAGGCGTTTTGAGTTATACAAAAGAGCTTTCACATATTTTGTTTGTAAAGGCTGGTACTTTGGATGACTCAAGTTGGGTAAAAGTTGATTCGAACTTTTTTACAAAATCTGCAGATTCATGGAATAGAGCAGATGAATCTATTAAATGTTTTGATGGTAATCCTGGACTAATGTCAGGACTAAAAACGCTTTTTAAGTCATTTTAGAAAACAAGAAAGATACCAAGATCAATCATTAGATAAACATTTGTTAAAAAGCCAATAGCCCAAAAGATACTTCTAGGGCTTGGATTCTTTTTTGTGGCAATTTTGTAATAAAGAATCATATGAAGAATTCTTGCAACAGCATATAACCAAACAATTATCGATAGTTTGAAGGCCTCATAATCACAAAGCATTGCAATGAAAACCATTCCTAACAGAGGAATAATATTTTCTAATGAGTTTTGAAAAGTCCTGTGAGTTCTAAAAACTAACGAAGAATGATCAAGAGAAGTTTTTAAAACACCAGGCAAATAACCTCCCTCTTGTCCTCTATGAATTCTCACAGCGACCATTGCTTGAACGACAATTGTAGCTAAAATTAACCATAACCCTATAAGAGAAGATTGATATATTTCTAACATTTCTATCCTTTTAAATTTGATTCGTAATGCTAATTATAGACATAATATACATATGAAAGTTCTAAAAGAAGAGGTTGTTTTAAATTGCTCGGCTGATAGCTTGTGGAACATTCTGTCGGATGTATCAAGATGTGACTGGGTTCCCTCAGTAAAAGAAATCAATGTTGAGGGCGACTGCAGATTTTTTGAGATGGAAGGTATGGGCACGATTAAAGAAAAGATATTAATCAATGATCATGAAAATATGATTTTGCAATATTCTGCAATAAAAACAAGAACACCAATAAACCATCATTTGGCTACAATGAAGATTTTGCCCATTGATGAAATCAGCTGTAATTTAACATGGATTACTGAGATCGACCCTGAAATATTTTCTGAAGCTGTACATCAGGGCATGTTAATTTCTATTGAAGGCATAAAAGGAGTCATAGAAACTTAATGGGTAATATATATAAAGTGCTTACTGAAGAAGAATGGCAACTATCTTATTCTAGCGGGTATATCATGACAGATCTCGATGAAAGTGATGGGTTTATACATTTTTCTTCATCAACCCAGTTAGCCTTAACCCTTTATTTATATTTTAAAACTCACGAAAAGGCAGTCCTTTTAAAAATTAATGAAAAGCATATTAAACTTGAGATAGTTTATGAAAAAACAAAAACGGGAGGTCGTTCAGGTAAATTTCCTCACCTATATGGTAAATTAGGGATTGAAGATGTTTCTAAAAGCTGGAATTTAGAGCGCAATGCATTTGAATTGCCTGAAGAGGTCTTAATAGAATCAGAAAATAGCTATTAATTAACTTTATATGACAGAGCTAACAGTTAACGAAGTGTATGCAATTGGTGCCCCAATTGTATTGGCTATGATATTAATTGAAGTGATGCTTTCAAGTGCATATAATAAAAATCTTTACAAAAAAAATGATACCTTATGCACTATAGGTCTTCTTTTAGGAAATATCTTAATGGTGTTTGCACTTAAAGGTTTAACCTTGGCATTTCATTTTTATCTATTCCAATTTAAATTAATTAATTTACAAGACTTTATGCCTATATGGGCTGTTTGGGTTTTAACATTTGTAATAATAGACCTAGTTTTCTACATTTATCATCGAATTTCACATAGGGTGAATTTTTTGTGGGCTATTCATATGAGTCATCATTCTAGCCAAGAGATGAACTTCGCCGTTTCATTTAGACAGGCTTGGTTTGGACCAGTATCAAAAATTCCTTTCTTTATGGTTTTGCCATTAATTGGTTTTGATCCAACAATCATAGCCGTTGTTGGGGTTATAAGTACTTTATGGGGCATAGTTGGACACACTCAGATAGTCGGGAAACTAGGACCTATTGAATGGATATTTAACACACCCTCTCATCATAGGGTACATCACGGATCAAACGCTCAGTACATAGATAAAAATTATGGCAACCTTTTGATAATATGGGACAGAATGTTTGGTACTTTTGAGCCAGAGATAGAAAAAGTTGAATACGGACTTGTAAAAAATGTTAATACTTTTAATCCAACTAAGATAACATTTATGGGGTGGCAGGAGATGTTTAGAAATATAAAGGGCGCAAGAAACATAAATGAGGCTTTATATTGTTTTTTTGGACCACCCAAGACAAAAAATTAATGATGTTTAAACTAATATTTCTATTATTATTATCCATTTCAGCAGCTGCAGATTATTTAGTAATTGATAAAGGTGTTTATAAAGCATGGTATAGCTCTGAATTAGAGCAACCAACCAAAGTCTCATATGTTGTATTAAATAGACCCAACATAGTTGATAGAGAAGGCATGAATTTTTACAAAGAGGCAGACATCCATACATCTGACAATAAGGATTATTATAATAATGAATGGGATAAGGGACACATGGCACCCGCTATACATTTTTCAGATTCGATTGAGAATTTAAAAGCTACTTATAGTTATGTTAATTCTGCTCTTCAACATATGAGCCTTAATAGAGGAGCATGGAGAGATCTTGAGAGGGCTGTAAGAGGATGGGCAATGAAGGAAACAATATTTGTTGAGAATAATATTTTATTTAGAGACGGAAGTTTTGTATTGGAATCAGGGGCAACTGTCCCCTCTGGATTTGAGAAAAACATAGAATTCATAGAAAGCGGTGACAAGAAATGTTATTTTTTTCCAAACAAAGCAACTGATAAAAGCTGGCACGAATACGAAATAGACTGTACAAAAAATGATTCCATGCAAAACAAAGAGAAATGTAGTGAACAAGAATTATTTTTCATTGAACCCAACAATGGATTCAAAACAAACGAGCCCAAATTCAAGATAAAATTTGGGTCTAAAAATATTTTGATTAGTCCTGCTGGTGTTGAAGTAGATAAAATAGATCCTTGTTATGTCAGTGGGCATCACCACTTAATTATAAATAATTCTTATAATGTCGCTGATAACAAAGATGCCCCTATACCTTTCGAAAGAAATATTCTTCATTTTGGTGGAGGACAAACTGAGGCTGAGCTAAGTTTACAACCAGGAAAGTATACACTTCAGCTTGTTTTAGGCGACTACCAACATAAACCAGTTAATTCTTCTGGAGACGGGCAACAGCATGGCCTAATTGTTTCAAATGTAATAGAAATTGAAATACAATAAAGATAGGGGATAAGAGAGACATGCACATCAAATCAAAAAATAAATATTTACTATTCTCTAAGTCATTCTTGTTTATTTCTTTAATGGCGTCTTCATTGTTGGCAATAGCAAAGGAAATTGTTATTGAACCAGGAGAAAATGCTCATGAAAGACTTCAAGAGGCTATGATCTTAATGAGCGAGGGCGATGTTCTTTTAATAAAGTCAGGGTACTACAAATTTGAAGATGGCCTTTCTCTAGATGTAAATCAAGTGACTATAGTTGGCGAAGGTATGAATGAAACTATTCTAGACTTTCAAGACCAACAATCAGGCGCTCAAGGATTTCTTGTAACGTCCGACGAAGTTACTTTAAAAGATTTTGCAATCTTAGACGCAAAAGGCGATGCCTTAAAAGTTATTGGCGCTAAAGGCATAAACATGATTAATCTCAGAACTGAATGGACTGGCGGTCCGAAAAGCACGAATGGAGCCTATGGCTTTTATCCTGTTGAGTCAGAAGATGTGCTAATTGATGGCTGCGTAGCGATTGGCGCCTCAGATGCAGGAATATATGTTGGCCAATCAAAAAATATAATTGTTAGAAATAGTATTGCTCAATACAATGTTGCAGGAATTGAGATAGAAAATTCATATTATGCAGATGTTTACAATAATCTTGCATCTCATAACACTGGGGGAATTCTTATTTTTGACTTGCCAGACCTTCCTCAACAAGGCGGACATCACATAAGAGTTTTTGAAAATAGATCTATAGACAATGACACGGATAATTTTGCACCAGAGGGAAATATTGTTGGTGAGGTACCTAGAGGGACTGGAATAATTATAATGGCAAACTCAGATGTAGAAGTATTTAATAATTTAATGAGTGGCAATGGTACGGTTAACTTGTCTATTGTTTCATATTCAGACGAGACTGATGATCCAAACTATTACCCGCATCCTAAACGAATCCAAGTCCATAATAATACATATGGACCTAGCGGTTTTGATCCAGATATTCAAACGGGCGAGTTAGCAAAAACACTATTTGAAATAAGTAATGGCAATATGCCAGATATTTTTTGGGATGGAGTAGCGCCATTTTCACAGATGATTTTTGGGCAGCCTGATGACGAGAAGCTAATAATAAATGAGAATAGTGAGACAAGCTTCTTAACAATAAGCGCCATAAAATATATGTTGGGCTTTAATAGTCCTATTAGAACAGACAAAGAAGAGTTTAAAGGGGTCATTAATCCACTGGAGCCAATTAATATAGACGGCATATAAGGATTATGAAAAAAATATTTCATTTTGTAACAGTGCTTTTGCTATGCACCAAAATGTATGGGGTGGATGATAGTCTTATTGTTGCAGATAGCTTTCCAAACAAACTCTCAGAATTCAATTTTTTTTTAGATGAATCTGCACAGATCCCCAGCGAAAATGTAATACCATACGAGCTAATTTCTACACTATTCTCAGATTATTCCTATAAACAAAGATGGGTTTATGTACCAAATAATAAGAAAGCAAAATATGAAGAAAATTGGGTTTTTGATTTCCCTACAGGGTCGGCTTTAATAAAAACCTTTTATTATCCGACTGATGAGAGAGACCCTTCTGCCGGAAAACAGCTGCTAGAAACAAGGCTTTTATTAAGAAAAGAGGATGGATGGGAGGCAGTTTCCTATGCATGGAACGAAGAACAAAATGAAGCCTATAAAAAAGTTGCAGGCAAAACTATAAATGTTGCATGGACAGATTTTACAGGTGAAGAGCAAAAAGTAAGGTACAGAGTTCCCAACATCAATCAATGTAAAGAATGCCATGCTGCAGATGACAAGATTACTCCAATTGGACCCAAGGCAAGAAATATAAATAAAGATTTAGAATTTAAAGAAGGAAACTTTAATCAGCTCTCTTATTGGATGAACAGAGAGATCATTGATGAATATCCACTAGAATTAAGCTCTCCTGTTGATTGGACAGACGAAAATAAAGATATTAACGATAGGGTGAGATCTTATTTAGATATTAATTGTGGACATTGCCACTCCCCAACAGGAAATGCAAACTCAACAGGTTTATACCTTCATCTAAATGAAACCAGAGATATTCATTTAGGAAAATATAAAAAGCCAGTTGCTACGGGGAGAGGAAGTGGAGGCCTTAAATATTCGATAGTTCCAGGTAAACCAGATGAATCAATATTACTGCATAGAATGGCATCGATGGATCCTGGAGTTATGATGCCAGAATCCGGAAGAGCTTTGACGCACGAAGAGGCTGTTATTATGGTCAGAGAGTGGATATTATTAATGAAAAATTAATCTTTAATGCTAAACAAATATATATTCTTAATAATATTTTTTGTTCTTGGCGGATGTCAGGTTGAAGAATCAAAAAATATATATACTCCACCAAAAGAAGCCCAGCAATTTAAAAATACATTCGAAGCAAAGGCTTTTTCTAAAAATGAAATTGCCTTAATAAAATCTAAAATAGAAAGCTGGCTGAATATAAAAGAGATAAACTTCAAAAAACCTATAATTTTCAATCTTGAAAGAGATCTCATATCTAGCTATATTGACTGTGGTTATATGAATGAAGATAGATATGTTGATTACATTGAGAAGATATTTGGATCTAGTCTAAATGCAAAAATTTATATCAACCTTGAAGAGAAAAATAATGATATTTTTTTTAAAAAATTTAAAATTGAATACACTTTTAGATCAAAAGAAACTGGTACAAGGTGGAAGTTCTCAACAAATAAACCAAAAGATTTGTTAGTTGGAAATCCAGTTTATTCATCCAATCCATATAGAAAGTGTCTCTCAAAAAATACTTTAGAAAATGAAGTTATCAACCTCTTTAAATAATAAAATTTTCTTAATAGTTTTTGCTATTTTCAGCTCCTTATTGCCCAGCGATGAAAATATCAATTTATTTGAAGGTTACTGGATAACTTCAGGATCTATTGTTTTTGTAAAAGAATGTAATAAACAACTTTGTGCTTTTATAGAAGAGGTCACTATTGAAGATAAAGATGGCTTTAAGCTGAAAGTTGACTCTAATAATAGAAATAAGTCACTAAGAAAAAGGCCGCTGATTGGTATTAATCTTTTACAAGACTTTCCATACCCCGATCCGAATAGAAAAGTTCTTAGAAATGGCAAAATATATGATCCAGGCCGCGGCAGAGTATTTAAATCCAATTTATATATTCTAGACAATGGCAATTTAAAAGTAGAGGGTTGCTTTTTAGGTATATGCGGCCATGAGGATTGGAGCCGCTTAAAATAAGCTAAAGATTATCTTAATTGTTGCAAAGAAAGCTCATTAACGTCATCAATTATTCCAATAAATGCTTTTGATGCTCTCTTCATTCCTTCAGCAGGTACAAGTTCTGGAATATCAAAGGTAGTGTGATAGATAACATGATCAATTATATGAAATCCCGGAGCTTTGTCTGTGAGCTTTGGTTTATCCGTCATATAGTTATATATTGAAACTCCATTTTCTTTAAGCCTTCTTTTGAATATTTTTTCGAGCTTTTCACTTCCTGTTACGTTCCATCTAAAAGATCCGATCGCATTTGAAACCATAATGTCTTCATTAAACCAATAAAGTTGAGATTGGCTTGGATGTTCCAAAGTTAATACAACAGCAACATTAGCCCAATCATAATATTCTTCTAACTCGCGAACACTATATTCCCCATGATGATGATCAGGGTATAGAAACAAAGTTATAGATCTTTTTCTGTCCTCTTTTTCCATCTTTGAAAAGTATTCAGCCATTTCTAAACCAACTGCAATACCACTGGCATTATCCATAGAGCCTTGAAAATAACCATCAGTGTGAGCACCTATAAAAATTTCTTCATCTGATACTCCAGCTAACCTGGCAATCATGTAAGTTGTCTTAAGATTTTCTAAGACATCAATTTTTAAATTAAATTCTACAGAAATCTTTTCTTTAAGCATCCTATCTCTAAGAAGAAATCCTTCATCTTGACTAATAGTTATTACAGGCGCTTGGAAAGATGAAGCAGGTTTGCCACTGGTTCCATGGAATGCTCCTCCAGCAAATTGACCATCGCCAGGAACGCCCATAATGTTAATAATTAAAGCAGCGCCTTTGTCTGATGCAATTTCATTAGCATTAAATAAATTTGCCCTACTGCTGGCAGTATGACTTCTTCCGCCTGGCACAAAGAAGCTGTAAATCACGACGGCCTTTCCTTTAATATCTTTATTTAGGAAGTCAGCTTCTGAGCCTAAGCCAACCCATACAAGCTCTGCATTAACATCGCTGTTGAGATGATTTATATTTTCTCCAGTGGGGAAAGCGGACTTAATTGAATAAAATTTATTATCAAACTTGTAATTTAAAGACCATTCAGATGGACGCCACTCTTTTGTAATAAACACATCTTTCTTTTCAATACTAAACCCAAGATTTATTAACTTCTTCTCAATATAATCCATAGTCTTTGCATCTTCTGGAGTTCCAGGAAGCCTGCCCCAATATGGTGTTCGTTCTTTGCTTTCTTTAGCAATATTTGAAATATCTCGAACTATATCTTTCATTCTTTGAGGATTAACTGTCTCATACTCTCCTGTTTCCCAGCTTGGATAGGAGGAATCGCTCGGTATCAATTTATCTGAATCTCGAGGAAGACCTTTTCCATAACTAGGCTCCGGTTTTTCGCTACCTGCTTCATTACCTAATAAAGACAAAGATACAAAAAAGATTACAAAAATATAAAAAAAATATAAAGGATACTTCGATAAGCTTTGCATAAACTTATTTTAGCATTTAGATAAATGTACTAATATAAAACTAATATGAAAAAAATAAATTTCAAATCAAAATTTCAAAAGTTTGAAGATCATTGGTCTCCCAAAGTTATTGCTGAAATGAACGATTATCAATTTAAGTTAGTAAAAATAAAAGATGATTTTGTTTGGCACAAACATGATGATACTGACGAAGTTTTTATTGTTCTTGAGGGCATGATTTATATTGAATTTGAAGATGAGACAATTGAAATTAATGAAGGTGAAATGATTGTTGTTCCAAGAGGCACAAAGCATAAGCCTTATGCCAATGAAGAGGCAAAAATAATGCTGGTCGAACCAGCAGGAGTAGTCAACACAGGGGATAATGAAAGCGAACTAACAGCGCCTAATGATGAGTGGGTCTAAATATTTTTTATGACAAAAAATTATAAATTTAAAGCCTTGCTTCTTTTAATGTTAATAGCTAGTTGCGGAGGTGGCGGCTCAACATCTTCCTATCAATTAAATGACCTAAATCAAATTGTTCAACCTACTCCTTTATTTAATACCGATCCAATTAAGCTTATTGATGCAGCTGGCTATTATTCTCATGCGTGCAATGATCCGTCGTTTCAATTTTTAATACCAGTTAAGATTAACGAAGATAACTTTATTGATTTTATAGCTCATTTTTGGTGTGACAGCAAAACACCTGCACTGTATAACATTGAACCGACCCCAGATGCATTGGTTGCATATGTAAGTGATGGTTTCGGGCAATATTCAATAGAAAATATAAATGTATTTGGAGAAATAGAGCCTAAATTGGGTGGTGCAAGTAGAAAATATGCCAGAGGTGATATAAATGCAGATGGAATAGATGATTTTGCCTTTGCTATGAATTGGGAAGATGGAAGAGCTGCTTTTGATAATAATTCTGTTCTTTCTAACTACGCAAGTCCTGCAATTCTTCTAAGCAGTGATTCTGGCTACGACATTATAAATCTAGGAAAAAAGGACTGGGGTCACTCAGTTCAAATAAGGGACAATATTGTATTTTTTGCAGGCCACTCATCTCAGGTATTCGAATATACAACTACATCTTGGAATGAGATATCTAATAATTACCCAGAACTGAGCTTTTCAAGCTTTCTAATATATAACGATTATATTATTAATAGCGTAAGGAATGAGTCATCCCAAGGCCTAGAGCTTATTAAAGACAAAAAAACTATATCATCAATAATGGTTGAGGAATCTTTCAAGGTAAATTTTGAGACCTGGAATAATTCGGGAACAAATAACTATACTAGTTTAGGTGTTTATAATATTCGAGGAGAGAATTATTTCGATGGAATAGTTTCGGAGATGTGTAGAAAGGATGATCTTGTTGTGGTCACCATTAACGCCAGTAAACTCACCTCAGGTCAAATAGTTGAAGGTGGCTATTATTCCCAGTCTGATACAACTCCAGTTGTAATGTTTGATTTTTATAGCATTGAGAATCAAAATCTTTTGCAGGCAGATGTTGAGATAGTCGACGAAGAAATTAATCATAATTTTAATTTTTTTGATTGTATTGATGTTAATCAAGATCAGAAAAAAGATATCGTTGCACAAGTTTTTAGTCAACAATGGAATAACCAGGACAATAACAAAGGAGTACCTGAAATTTATATTAATGATGACGGAACATACTTTAATTTAGACACATCTGCATGGCCGAGATATAGTTACAACGATGACTCCCAGGGTTTCTTATTTGACATTGATGCTAACGGCACATCAGATCTGGTAGTTTTCCCATTGAAGATTAATGATTCTGGGATTATTGAGATTTATACTACAAATAAAAATATTACAGACTAATATTATTTTAATCTCAAATTTTAATTAAATATCTTTAATAGAGCCAAACTTATGATAACTTGTACTTATGAGTAAATTTTTAATTTTTGTTGTAGTCATCTTATTAGCTGCGCTTGTCATATACACCCCAAATTTGATAAGGCTTTATAAATTATCAAATTTATACAATGAAGACACCATAGCTTATAACTTTACAAACATGGAAGAATTCTTCTTTACATCTGATCTAATAGCTGCCTCAGATGATCCATATGTCTTTGAAGAAAGTTATATTAAACTTCCTGAAACGTATGTCCTAGAGGGCAAAGAATATAACTTAAAAGAGGCTTTAGATTATTTTTGCACAGACGGTCTTATCATTTTGCATGATGACAAAATACTCTACGAGGAATATTGGAATGGAAATGATCGCTACAGTAAACATATTTCTTGGTCTGTCGCTAAATCATTCTTATCTGCATTGATAGGTATAGCCCTTGAAGATGGACTCATCGATAGCATTGAAGATCCTGCAACAAAATATTTACCTGACTTTCAAGGAACAGGATATGAGGGAGTTAAAATCAAAAATATCCTTCAAATGTCCTCAGGGGTTGCTTTTAATGAGGATTATGCAGATCCAAATTCTGATATAAACAAGTTTGGAAGAGCCGCTGCAAGAGGCACTCCCTTTAGAGATTTTGCAAAAACTTTAAAAAATGGAAAAGAGCAAGGAACTTATAATCATTATGTGAGCATTGATACTCAAGTTCTTGCGATGATATTAGAGAATGTCTCTGACATGCCATTAAGAGAATACCTTTCAAAGAAGATTTGGAGCAAAATTGGAATGGAAAGCGAAGCTTACTATATTACTGATAAAACTGGTGTTGATATGGCGCTAGGTGGGCTAAATGCAACTCTAAGGGACTATGCAAAATTTGGCTATCTTTATTTGAACAATGGAAGCTGGTTTGGTGAACAGATTGTTCCAGAAGATTGGGTAAAAGCATCTCATACCCCTGATGCTCCTCACCTAATGCCTAATGCTGGAGAGCTATCATCAAATGACTGGGGTTATGGATATCAATGGTGGGTGCCAGGCGATCCATTAACTGATTACACAGCACACGGAGTTTACAACCAGTTCATTTATGTTGACCCAGAATCTGGAATCGTTATTGCTAAAACATCTTCCAACCACAGGTTTAGATCTGAAAAGGAGTATACCAAAGCTGCACATATAGCTATGTTTAGATCAATAGCTCAGCATATAAAACAACAACAATAAGCAATATATTTGTATTAGGTTTAATTCTTACTTAGAATTAAGGTTAACATTCTAGTGATTTAAGAGGAGAAAACATGAATACAAAACTGACTATTCTTTTAACATTTATATTTACTATAAACATCTCAGCAGGGCACCATGAGCATGGACATTCGCACGGAAATTCAACCCAGTGGGAGATTGAAACATACACATCTGCAGCTCCTGATTTTATTGGAGACTTTGCAACTGTGGTAAGTGCTAATGGAAAAGTTTTAAGAGAAGGTTCAAATGGTTGGACTTGTTTGCCATTCATCCCTATGCCAAAAATGGGGTTTAAGTCTGCTAATGAAGCTGCGCCAGCATGTGCAGATGCAAATGCAGTCGCATGGGCAGATGCATATATTAATAAAACAAAACCTGAAATTGAGAATGATGGCTGGATTTGGATGATCCATGGAGACACTGGAGTTGATAATTTCAGACCATATTCAGAGGGTGATAAAGAAAATACTGATCCTAAAGATTGGATATATTCAGGGTCACATCTAATGCTGATGCCAAAAAATCCATCTTCATTAGAAGGGGTGTCGACTGATTTTACAACAGGCGCTCCATACGTAATGATGAAAGACACTCCATTTGTCCACCTAATGATTCCTCTTGAAGGCTATTATGATTATCAGCCTGAATCTGCACCTAAATAGGTAAAATAATGGAAGAAGTAAAAGTTTACATGATTGCAAATATTCAAATACATGATGCTAACAGGTATAAAGAATACGAGAAAGGCTTCTTTCCATTGTTAAAAAAACATAGCGGTGAGTTTATTACCTATGACGATAATATTGTAAATGTTGAGGGAGACAACCCAATGGAGGGAAGAGTAATCTTATTTAGTTTTCCTTCTGAAGGTCATGCAAAGAGCTGGTATGCAGATCCAGATTATCAGTCGTTGTCTGAACATAGGCGCGCAAGCGTAACGACAACCTTGACACGAGTTAGTGGGCTACCCCCAAGGAAATAATACTATGGAAGAATATAAAAAATTTAAAGACTTTTATCCCTATTATTTATCCGAACACGATAATAAGCATACAAAATTAATGCATTTCATAGGAACAAGTATTGGTATTATTTTCATAATAAAGTTTTTCCTAACATTTAATTTTGTTTTTCTTTTGTTTGCACTTCTTTCAGGCTATGCATTTGCCTGGGTTGGCCATTTTTTCATTGAAAAAAATAAACCAGCCACTTTTAAGTATCCTTTTTATAGTTTTATAGGGGACCATAAGATGTATTTTGAAATACTTCTTGGTAAGCATAAAATCTTTTAGTTTAAGTGTAGTAAAATAATCTCACTATTTTTAAGGGGCACTAAATGTATGGAGGAATCTCACTCATAGGCTGGTTCCACACTGTTATTGGAATAGCAGGAATCTTATCAGGCCTATATTTATTGATTAGATTTAAGTTTATTGATCCTAAATCAAGCATAGGAAAGTTTTATCTTGGATGTACTTTTGCTGCATCAGCATCATCATTATTTATCTATAGTGCAACAGGCAGTTTTAATGATGCACACTTATTATCTGTTTTGACAATCTTGGCAATTTTTGTCGCGTTTATTTTAGATAAAAATAAATTATTAGGATTTCTAACTATTTATGCAAAAGAACTGGCTCTGTCTGTTACTGTTTTGTTTAGCATGCTTCCTACAACAGCAGAAGTTCTTAAAAGATTGCCACCAAATGATCCTTTTGTAGATTCATTAGATGATCCTTTAGTGCTAAATTTTTATATGGCTTACTTTATAATCTATGCACTGTTTGCAATATATCAAATCTTTTTAATTAGAGGAGGCGCTTATAATGGCTAATATTTTTAATAGTATCGTTGAAACATCTGAAGAGGTTTCTTTAAAGTGGAGAAGCATTCCAGCACCGCAAAGAGGAGAGCTTATAAGACAGTTTGGTGAAGAGCTTAGATCACAAAAAGAGATCTTAGCGGAGACGATAACAAAAGAAGCTAGAAAAATTAAAACAGAATCACTTGGAGAAGTTCAAGAGGCTATTGATATGTGTGATTTTGCCGTAGGATTAAGTAGACAGTTATATGGGTTAACTATGCCTAGTGAAAGACCGAATCACAGGCTTCAGGAGCTTTGGCACCCGCTTGGAGTTGTTGGATGTATCACTGCTTTTAATTTTCCAATGGCAGTTTTTGCATGGAATTTCTGTTTAGCAGCAGTTTGTGGCAATAGCGTTATTTGGAAGCCAAGCCCTCATTCAAACGGATGCGCGAAAAGCATAAAAGCAGCATGGGACAAAGTAAGTGGCGAATTTTCAGATTTAATTTTAATTTTAGAGGGAGGAAATGAAGAGGCGGTCTCAATTTGTAAAGACAATAGAATTACATTAGTTTCTGCAACAGGAAGCACTCAAATGGGAAAAGAGTTGGCTCCAATTGTTTCAGCAAGGCTAGGAAAGCTTCTTTTAGAATTAGGAGGAAATAATGCTGCAATTGTATGCCCTTCAGCAAACCTAGATCTTACAATTAAAGGAATAGCTTTTTCTGCATGTGGTACAACTGGCCAAAGATGCACCTCTCTTAGAAGGCTTTTTGTTCATAGTGAAATCTATGAAGATTGCGTTAAAAGACTTGAGAAATGTTTTGATGATTTAATAATAGGATGCCCAACAAAAGAGGATTCACAAATAGGACCTCTAATTTCACAAGAAAGTTATAACTCCATGCAAACGGTTCTTGAATCATTAAGAGCTAAGGGAGTTCGAGTATTAGGCGGCGAAAGATTGGAAATAGAAAGTTCAGATGAATATTATGTCGAACCAGCGCTAGTCCTTGTTGATGATATTGTGGATGAAATGTTGTCAGAAACTTTTGCACCGATCTTGTATGTAAAAAAATATGAGGACCTTAAAGATGCAATTCATATGCAAAACAATGTATCTCAAGGTTTAAGTAGCTCTATCTTTACAAATGATATGAGAGAGTCAGAATTATTCTTAAGTGAGTCTGGAAGTGATTGTGGAATTGCTAATGTGAATATTGGAACAAGTGGCGCTGAAATTGGTGGAGCTTTTGGCGGCGAAAAAGATACTGGAGGAGGAAGAGAGTCTGGTTCTGATGCATGGAAAAATTACATGAGAAGGGTGACTGCAACTGTAAATTACGGGGAAGAACTACCTCTTGCCCAAGGAGTTGAATTTGATGAAGGCTAAGATAGCAATTGTTGGGAGTGGAAATATTGGTTGGGCATTAAAACAGTTATTAAAAGATGACTATGATTTGGTTCAAGGAGACATCACAGATGGCTTTGATGCTACAGATATTTCTCAAGTAAGAGAATTTTTAAATGGAAGTAATGCGGTTATTTCAGCAGGACCATTTGCCGTCAACAAAACAGTAGCAAAAGTGGCTTCGGAAGAAGGTATAGGGTATTTTGATTTAACTGAGGATGTTGATACAACTGAATATATAAAATCTCTCAAGTCATCAAACATTTTAATGCCACAATGCGGACTTGCACCTGGCGCTATTAATATTTGTGCAGCTAGCATGATGGAGCAATTTGATAGTGTGAAGGAAGTTATGATGAGGGTAGGTGCATTACCCAGGTTTACGACCAACGAAATGAGTTATTACCTAAGCTGGTCAACTAATGGCTTAATAAATGAATACTGCAATGAAGCAGATGCCATTTATGAAGGAAAAGCTATTAAAACAATGCCGTTAGAGGGAGCTGAAAAAATTGTTATCGATGGTGAGAGCTTTGAGGCATTTAATACTAGCGGCGGTTGTGCAACTATGTGTGAAACTTATGAGAATAAGGTAGAAACACTTTCTTATAAGACTATAAGATATCCCGGACATTTAAATCATATGAAGTTTCTTTTTAATGATCTGCACCTAAAGAAAAATAAAGAAGTTCTTGAGAAACTTTTTGATAAAGAAGTACCAAGAACAAAAAATGATGTAATTATTTTCTTTGTTAAGGTTATTGGATTAATAGATGGAGTTCTTCAGGAAAAAACCTATCTAAGAAAAATTTATGGTGATGAAAAATATAGCGCTATTCAGTTAACAACTGCATCTGGGGTATGCAGTGTCTTAAAAATGTATCTTGATGGAAAAATATCTGCTAAGGGGTTCGTAAGTCAAGAATCATTATCTTGGAGTGATTTCCTTGAAAATAAATTTGGTGAAGTATATGCTTAATATTGAGCAAGCAATTAAATTATGAGAAATTTGAATATGAATATAAAAAACCTTTTTTCAGCAGTATTTATTTTAATAATCTTTTCTGGCTGTGCTTTATTTACTGATGAATATCAAAAGAACCAGAGAAAAGTTATTGCTTATCTATTAGAAGATCTGCCCTTACCTGATGACGCAGAAATTGTTAAAGCACCCACTGTTTTACTGGGTACAGGTGAGTCAATCTCAGGAAGAATTATACTCACATCTGGGTTTAGTCCTGCTGAAAATCTAATTTTTTATGGAACTGAAACTCTGACAACTGGGTGGAGATTAATTTCATCAAAAGTTGGCGAGGAGATCACTCTTGTTTATGAAAAATCAGGAAGGTTTGCAACAATCTATCTTGCTCCCAGAGGCACACTTGGCGGCTTCTTCGCTGGTGATTACGGAAGTGATATTGATATTTCTGTAGTACATCCGGATGCGATTGGTATTCAGAATCCTTATGATGAATTAAATTACGAGAATCTGCCAGAGTCACCCTAAGAAATTTTATATATAAATGAAGCTCTTTAGTCTTTCGAGCCCGTCACATATTGTTTTTACAATAATATGTTTTCTTTTGATAATTTTTCTCCCAAGATTTTTTGCTAACAAAAGTGATTTATCCAAGAAAGTATTAGTTGTTTCTATGGTTTCTTTGATTCTTATAAATCAAGGAATGGATTTCTTTAGGGAAGGATATGGTTTAAACGATTGGAAATTAGGTTTACCACTTCATCTATGCGACTTTTCATCTGCAGCTATTATTTTATATTTCATAACAAAAAGAAGAGAATTCTTTCTGTTTGCATTCTTTGCAGGAATTTCTGGGGCAGGGATGGCTTTGTTAACACCTGATACATTGTATTCATTTCCTCATATAGATTACATAAGACATATGGTAGGACACTCCATGATCATAATGGGAGTATCTTATGCTATTGCCATTGACAACCAAAGACCATATTTGAGAGATGTTCATAGAGTATTAGTCGTTGCAACAATATTTTTACTTTTAATGTATCCAATTAATTATTTATTAGGTCCCCCAGCAAATTATTGGTATGTTATTGAGAAACCGCCAGGTTTTAATGTAACTGAATTTATGAGTGATCCTCCGTATCATATGATAGACATATACATGCTAGCTGTAGTGGTATGTTATCTAATATATTTACCATACTTAGTAAAAGACAGAATAACTATCAATAAAAACTCTTAATGGAAAGCGTTTCAAACAAACAGATACCCTTAAGTTTTAGGGCTAACAGACCTAGGGCTCTTCAATGGCTTGGAAGAAAAGTCTTATCAACATTTGGTTGGAAGGTAAAAGGAGGCATATCTGATCTATATTCTGGCAAAAAATTAGTTGTGACAGTTGCTCCTCATACTTCAAATTGGGATGGAATATTTGGTGTAGCAGCAGTAGCTGGGCTCGATGCTCGGATAACCTTTATCGGAAAACATACTGTATTTAGATATGGCCTTGGTAAATTCTTAAGATATATGGGCGGTATACCAGTTGATAGATCCAAGCCAGGTGGAATTATTCAAGATGCAATAAATCAGATCAAAGGCATTGAAGGCTCCTTGATTGCAATGTCACCAGAAGGAACAAGGTCAAAAGTAGAAGAATGGAAAACAGGCTTCTTAAGAATTGCTAAAGAGATTAACGCTCACATTATTCCTGCATCTTTGGATTTCTCAAAAAAAGAAATTATTCTTGGGGATGCTTTTGTGCCATCAGGAGATAATCTGAAAGACATTCAAGATTTAAAACAATATTACAGCGTCTTTACTGCAAAGCATCCTGAAAAATATTAATTTTTAGCATCATCGATCATACTATTTACCATCTCTTCTACTATAAACAATGGAGGATTGCCATGATCTAGAACTGCAGAATGAAAGTCTTTAATATTAAAATCATCTCCAAGCTCACTCATTGCCTTTTCTCTTAACTCTAAGATTTTTATCATTCCAACCTTATAGCTTAATGCTTGTCCAGGCCATACAATATATCTTTCAATCTCAACCCTTACCTCAGTATCTGACATGCCAGTTATAGATTTCATATACTCCATTGCTTCTTCGCGAGTCCATCTTTTGTAATGCATTCCAGTATCAACAACGAGCCTTACAGCTCTAAATATTTCGCTTTGAAGTATGCCAAGCTCATCATATGGATTTTCTGCTAAGCCTGCTTCAAGCGCCAAACGTTCGGAATATAAAGCCCAGCCTTCCGAAAAAGCTGATGTACCATAACCGAATCTTCTATATAACGTTAAGTCCTCATTTTCTAATGAATGAGCAATTTGATGATGATGACCTGGTGTAGCCTCATGATAGGCAAGCGTCCTCATGCTATATGTAGGAGTTTGTTTTATGTCATAAAGATTTGCATAAAAAACTCCAGGTCTGCTTCCATCAAGAGCTGGAGCTTGATAATATCCACCAGCTGCTGTTTGTTCAGAGTATTCTGGAACCGCCTTAACAACAACTTCTGATTTTGGCATTGTATGAAAATAATCTGTCATAACTTCAATAGCCTCATTAACCATTTCCATATAGTCATTAACAATAATTTCTTTTCTATCTGGAGTGTCATCGTACAAAAATTGAGGACTCTCATTAAGTTCATTCATTAATTCACCAACACTTTTAGATTTGTCATATCCTAAGTCAGTTAAAATTTCTCTCATCCTATTTGATATTCTTTCAACCTCATCAAGCCCCATTTGATGAATATCTTCTGGTGAGTAATCTGTTGTTGTATAAGTTCTTATTCTTAACTTGTAATACTCATCTCCATTTGGCTGTGACCAAATACCATGATTTTTGTTTGCATTTTTCTCTGTTCTAATCATAAATTGCATTAAAAGCTCAAAACCAGGAGTAACGCTTTCATCTATAGCTCTTTTAATTTCATTATTAAAATTGTTAACCTCATCTTCTGTAATATCTAATTCATAAACTTTCTTCATGAATTGTGTGTATAAAGGGTGTTCTTCATGAGAGTACTCTATAAACTTATTCAACTGTCCAATTACATGTTCATAAACAAATTCAGGTGGGAATATTCCACTATCAGCTTGTTTCTCAAGGTCCTTTAAAACTCCCTCATAAACATCTTTAATTAAATCTGCTCTTTTTATATAGTCCTCTGCCTCTGATTTTGTTCTTATGGGGTGCATATCACTCATAAATTCAATTGTATTTAGGTGTATGCCTCCTATTTGGTTAAGAGGATAATCTAAGTATGGAAACTCTTTGAGCTCTTTTAAATTGTTTTCAAAATCAAAAATAGCAATTTTCTTTGTAATAATCTGAGTTTCTGACAGGCTAGAGTCGTCATATTTATAAAGAGTCTTAATGCTATCCTCTAGTTCTTTAATATCATTTTCTAAATCATCTTCAGGGATAGACAGCTTTGAGTTATGTTTTGTTAACCAGTTAAATCTATCAAATATACCAATATAAGTTAGAGCTTCGGGCGAATCGACAAGACCCATGACCAGCTCCTTGCCAAGAAAATGATCTATAGAGTATGGCTTCATGAAAAATAGATTTACAAGATATATTGACCCAACGCCAATAATAAGAATTATTAAATTTTTAGCGTACTTAAGAATTTTTTTAATCATGTTAGAATTCCCTTTTATTTATTATTCGTATTATGTCAGAAAAAATAGCTACCCTTAAAAAAGAAGATAATATATCAACTATTATTCTAGATGATGGCAAGGCCAATGTTTTTTCATCTGAGATGTCAAAACAAGTTAATGAATGTTTAGATCAGATAGAAACAGAATCAGGGTGCTTAATAATTACTGGAAAGGAGGGAATGTTTTCCGCTGGTCTTGATTTAAAGACAATTCAGGGGGGAGACATAGGACAGATACAAGAAATGTCAATTAGTGCATTCAAATTATTAGCAAGAATATTTTCATTCCCGAGGCCTGTCATTGCAGCATGTTCTGGACATGGAATAGCTTTAGGAACTTTTCTTTTATGTTGCTGTGATTATAGAATTGGTGTTAAGGGTGAGTTTATGCTTGGAGCAAATGAAATGAGAACCAACATGGTAATACCAACTCCGATCCTTGAACTAATCAAATTTAGGGTTAATGATTCACATAAGTATAGGGCTGTCCTTGGAGCAGAAATGTATACTTTAACAGATGCACAAGATGCAGGATTGATTGATGAAGTTGTTAATCCAAATGAATTAATGAATTCAGCTATAGAAAAAGCTAAAGATCTTGCCACAATGGGGCACCCAAGCTACACACTTACAAAAGAACTATTTATAGCTGAACCTATGTCTAAAATTAATGAAGCTATGAAAGGTCTTGAAAAAGAAATTAAATAACTAATACGTGGATAATGAGCTCGAATTTGTTACACATGAGTTTTGTAATTCTTTAGAAGAAAAATTACTTGAAAAAATTTTTAAGATTAACCAAAAAAATATTCCAGAGGTAGGTAATTTATATTCATTAAAGAGTTTTAAAAATCTTTTAAGCATGAGTTATAAAAATTTTTATGTAACAGAAGCTAACAAGATTGTTGCTTTTGCTGTTTGCTTCAAAGAAGGCAGTGCATATGATTCAAGGAACTACGAATTTTTTAGCAAGAAAGAGAAGAGCTTTATTTATATTGATAGAATTGCAATAGAAAAAGATTACAGAAGAAATAAGATAGGCAAAAATCTTTATTCAAGAATCCAAAGCATTGCATTTCAAAAGAAATCCTCTTTATGTTGTGAGGTAAACACTTTCCCAATAAATAAACCCTCCATTAATTTTCATCTTGACCTTGGGTTTATTGAAGTTGGTAGGCAGGATTTTGAAGAAAATTCTGTAGCATATTTTAAAAAAGAAATTTAATGATAACTGATACAGCATGTGTTTTATTTAGACATGCATTTTTATGATAAAGTTAACAGTTAACTTAATAAGCTAATTGTAATGGAGAGGATTATGAATTTTGAAATAGAAAAAGCTATATCTCAGGGTATTAATGTTGCTAAGGATAACTTCTTAGTTATATGGGTCAATGGTTTGATAGCAGGCATCACTATGTTTCTTGCTTTTATTACAATTATTGGGTCATTAGTAGTGCCAGCAATTGCAGCTGGTTATTTCGAATCTCTTTTAAGAGTGAGAAGAGGAGAAAAGGTTGAGATAGGCGACTTTTTTACGTTCGGTTTTAATCATTTCGGTCCCTTCCTAGGGCTAGCTATCTTGCTTATGTTAGGAGTATTTTTTGGATTTTTATTTTTAATAATACCCGGAATATTTTTAACGATCGCATGGTATTTTGCTTATTATGTAAAAATTGACAATCCAGACATAACTGTCACCGAAGCCTTAAGCATGTCAATGAGCCTTGTATCAAAAATAGGGTGGTGGAAATTATTTGCACTAATAATAATAGTTGGGCTTGCATCAATGGTTCTTAATTTTTTTACATTTCAATTAGCCTCACTTGTTATTTATCCATTCACATACATGATTACTGTTGAGGCATATATCCTTGCCACTGATAGTGGTGAACCAGTTAATGTTAAATCTGATGATATAAAAATGATTAATGAAACAACTAGCGACGATGTTAACGAAGAAACAAAAATTGATGAAGAGCAAGTCGAAAGTTCTGATTCTATCAATGAAGAAACTGAAGAAACTGAAGAAATAAAGAAATTGAAAGAAAAACAGGCAAAAGAGCTTGAAGAACTTAAAGAAATAGAAAGACTAAAAGAAAAACAGGCAAAAGAAATTGAAGATCTCAAGAATGAGCATTCAAAAAAAGCCGATGATTAGTATTTAGAACTTAAGCTTGTAGCCTATCTTCATAGAGGAATCAAATATTTTACTTGATGACATTTCAAAATAAACGGCACTTCTATTATTGATATTATATTGAGCGCCTGCTCCAAACTTTCTATCTGTCTCATCATCCAGCTCATATTCAATTGCTTCGGTACAAACTTGCCCAACTGGACATGTTTTAACTTTAACTTCAGAATCTTTAGATACATCAAAGAAGACTTTTCCTTCCCAGCCAGAGCTATTTCCAAATCTTATTCCAGCAATTATATTTGCTTGAGCATCATCTTCTGAAAAAGAATTAATTTCACTATCGTAAGCAGTGCTCTTTACACCGAATTCGGTATATACATCAAAAACATTTTTTACATTTAGCTTTACTCCTTTGGCTGAAATTGAGCTAAAAATATCACCAATACCTGCATGAATGCCTATTCTAGCTGCATTAATAATTCGATCATAAGAATCATTCGAAGTATCTACACCCTCAGCTTTTCTTTCTAGAACAACATATAAACCTCCTGGTAATGGCAAGGAGGCTTTTGCACCGACAGCTGTCTTATCAGTTTGAATCAAGCTGATGTCTAAGGAAGAATATTTGAATTTATTAGACTCTTCTTTTTTTTCATCTTCTGAGAAAGACAATGAAGAGAAAACAATTAATAAAGCAAATAGATAATGTCGCATTCCTTATATTATCAAAATCAGCTGCATAAGTGGAGATATAAGATTATTGGAAGCTTATAAAACTATTTTCAATTTATATTATTTAATAGATTAATTACTTATAATAATTGCAATTATGAAAAAATTTACATTATTAGCGCTAACAATAGCCTGTTTTAATATTTCAGCTGATTTGAAACAAGCTTTAGATCAAGATATTGATGACTTAATGGAAAAAGTTATTGAGTGGAGACATGATATTCATCAAAACCCAGAGCTTGGCAATAGAGAGTTTAAAACCGCAAAAAAAATAGAAGATCATCTTAAGTCGCTAGGAATAAAAGTAGAAACAAACATTGCATATACAGGTGTCGTTGGCTTGTTGGAAGGAGAATTACCGGGCCCAACAATGGCTTTAAGAGCTGATATGGACGCATTGCCAGTCGAAGAAAAGACTGGATTGCCGTTTGCCTCTAAGGTCAGAACAACATATTTAGGAAATGATGTTGGAGTAATGCATGCATGTGGCCATGATGCACATGTAGCAATCTTAATGGGAGTTGCAGAGTTCCTATCAAAAAATAGATCAAAGCTTAAAGGCAATGTTATGTTTATTTTTCAGCCTGCCGAGGAAGGCCCTCCTGAAGGAGAAGGTGGCGGAGCTGAAATGATGCTAGCTGAAGGTATTTTTGACAGATATGATCCTGAAGTTATTTTTGGATTGCATGTGACTAATATCCCGAATGGCGTATTGTCAGTTAAATCTGGTCCGGCTATGGCAGCAGCATCAGCATATAGAATTAAAATAAAAGGTATTCAAGCTCATGGATCCACTCCCTGGTCTGGAATTGACCCAATAATGGCAACAGCTCAGCTGATAGAATCTTTAAACACAATTGTTAGCAGAAGAATAAATATAATCAATAATCCTGCAGTTATATCTGTAGGTCTTGTAGAAGCAGGAACCAGAAATAATATCATCCCAGAAGACTCCTTAATTATGGGAACAATACGAACATTTGATCCTGAACTAAGAAAAGAAATATATGAAGAAATAGAACAGGTTGCTGCAGGCGTTGCAGTTGGAACAGGAACTGATGTAACAGTTGAATTTGATGTTGGAGGATTTTATCCAGTAACTTTTAACGAACCAAAACTAGTTGATGTAATGAAAGAATCATTAAAGGAAGCATCACCTGGAAGATTTTATGAGTCTAATACTCCTGTTACTGGGGCTGAAGATTTTTCATATTTTTCTGAAGAAATACCAGGTATGTATTTCTGGCTAGGCATCAATAAGCCTGGAGTTGGAGTAGAATCATCTAACTTTGGTGAAAGAACTGAGGTTGCAGGAAATCATTCTCCATATTTTTATGTTGATGACTCTGCCTTAGACAAAGGCGTAAAAGCTTTTGTTTATCTCGTAGACGATTATCCTTCTAAATTTTAATAATACTACTAATAAGGAGTTTTAAAGTGCCTATACATAAACATATCGAAGACAATATCACCATGCCAGTAATTGGCGCGCCATTATTTTTAGTTTCTGGGCCTGATTTAGTGATAGCTCAGTGCAAAGCAGGGGTAATAGGATCTTTTCCAGCTTTAAATGCAAGACCTCAGCATGTTCTAGAGGAGTGGATTATAAGAATTAAAAAGGAATTAGCTGAATATCAAGAACAAAATCCAGATGCAAAAGTTGCTCCATTTGCTGTAAATCAGATTTGTCATGGTTCAAATGACAGACTTATGCAAGATATGGAAACATGTGTAAAGCACGAAGTTCCAATCATTATTACTTCATTAAGACCACCTGCAGAAGTTGTTGAAGCCGCACACAGTTATGGAGGTCTCGTTTATCATGACGTGATCAGTGTTAGACATGCCAAAAAAGCAGCAGAGCAAGGGGTTGATGGTCTTATTTTAGTTTGTGCTGGTGCTGGTGGACATGCTGGAGCTTTATCTCCTTTCGCTCTTTTAAGAGAAGTAAAAAAATGGTTTGATGGAACAGTAATTTTATCTGGTTCAATTGGTGATGGTCATTCAGTTGCATCAGCAATTGCATTAGGCGCAGATTTTGCATATTTAGGAACAAGATTTATTGCTACTGAGGAAGCAAACGCAGATTCTGAATATAAAAAAATGTTAGAGCAAAGTGTTGCAGCAGATATCGTATACTCTTCACTATTTACAGGAGTTCATGGTAATTATTTAAAGCCATCTATAAAAAATGCAGGCTTAGATCCAGACAACCTCCCAGATGCAGATAAATCTTCAATGAACTTTGGTTCTGGAGGAAATACAGATTCTAAAGCATGGAAAGATATCTGGGGCTCAGGCCAGGGTATAGGAGGTATTAAAGATTCACCCTCCGTTGCCGAACTGGTTGGCAGGATTAAAGATGAATATGAAGATGCTTTCAAAGCATTTAAAACAAAAATGGAGAGTTAAGATGAAAAATTTTTTATTTTTAGTATTTTTTTTAATATCTTCTAATGCTTATGCTCATCAATACTCTTTAGAGCCAGCTAAAAAATTATCTATGGAAGATTTTGAAGAATTATTCTCTGATGTTAATAATTGGGGAAGATGGGGAAAGGATGATCAGTTAGGAACCTTAAACAACATAGACGCATCAAAGCGAGTTATTGCGGCAAAGTTAGTTAAAGAAGGTCTTTCGGTTTCTATGGAATTTCCTATAACTGAAAAGGGTGATCCTTTTAATCCCGAACCTTTACAACATGATGTAATGATAAATGATGAAATTTCTATTGATGTTCAAAACATTAATTTTCATGGATTTACATTGACTCATATGGATGCTGTTAACCATTTTTCGTACAAAGGTAAAATGTATAATGGATTCCCTTTTAAATTAAATGCTTCAGGAAAATTTGAACACCTTGGTCCGGATGTTATTGCTGAAAAAGGAATTTTTACTAGGGGCGTATTAATTGATTTTGCATCTTTTTTTAATGTTGATTATCTCGAGCCAGGTCATGCAATAACAATAAATGATTTTCTTGAATGGGAAAAAGAGATGGGCGTTACAATTCAAAAGGGCGACGCTTTATTAATAAGAACTGGTCGATGGGAGAAAGTTTCCAAAGATGGAGATTGGAATGCTTCAGAATTAGTAGCCGGACTTCATGCTACCACAGTAAAATTTTTAAAAGAAAGAGATATTTCTATAATTGGTTGTGACGGTGTTACAGATGTTGTTCCTTCTGGTTTGGAGCAGAAACCTTTTCCGATTCATGATTTGGTTATAGCCGGGATGGGAATGCCTATCTTAGATAATTTAAACTTAGATCCAGTTGCAGAACAAGCTTCAAAGTTAAACAGGCATACATTTTTATTTGTTGCTTCACCACTAAAGATTCCAGGCGGAACAGGATCGCCATTAAACCCTTTAGCTATTTTTTAGAAGATCATGATTGAAGTTATTATTCTAATACCAATAATGTGGATTGTTATGTCAGCTCTATATATGCTTCTTTTAAAGAATACTGAAGGTACAAAAGGTATCACGTCTGAATATACAACCAAAGATGGGACAAAAAGAACTGCAAAGAAAGATAGAGAAGATTTTATTGTATGAGTAGAGCCGTAGGGTTCATTGGGCTAGGAATCATGGGCTACCCAATGGCCGGTCATTTAGCGAAAAATGGATTTGAAGTATCAGTTTTCAATAGGTCTCAAGAAAAATCATTAAAATGGCTATCCGAATATAAAGGAACTTTATCTAGCTCTCTTAAAGAGTTGGCAATCTCTTCAGAAATTATAGTTATTTGTGTTGGCAATGATGAAGACCTTATAAATATTTTCTTCTCTGAGAGTGGTTTACTCGATAGCCTTCAACCAGGAACTATAATAATAGACCATACGACGACCTCTTCAGAAATTTCACAGGAAATCAGTAAAAAGTTAAATTCAAAACAAGTAACTTTCTTGGATGCACCAGTTTCTGGTGGTCAAGCAGGAGCTGAATTAGGCCAGCTTTCAATAATGGTAGGAGGGCAAGAAGAGGGTTATGAAAAAGCGAAGATTATATTGAAGCAATATTCAAAATTTATAAAACATATGGGGCCAAGTGGATCTGGCCAATTAACAAAAATGGTAAATCAAATATGTATCGCAGGATTATTACAAGCTCTTGCTGAAGGATTAAATTTCTCAAAAAAAGTTGGCCTGGATAGCAAAAGTGTAATTGAAGTAATTTCAAAAGGAGCAGCACAATCTTGGCAAATGGAAAACAGATGGCAAACAATGATAGAAGATAAATATGATCATGGTTTTGCAGTTGATCTAATGAGGAAAGACCTTGAAATTGTTTTAGAAAGAGGAAGTGCAAGTGATATAAATCTTGATGTTACGAAGCTTGTTAATAATTTTTATAAAGATATTCAGAATGCTGGAGGTGGGAAGTGGGATACCTCAAGCTTGCTGAAAAGATTAGAAGAATTAATTTAGAATAATTTAGAGAAATATACAAAAACCCCGTAGCCAAATACGATCATCGCAGATGATGTCTCTAATGAGTCAATATCAAGCGAGTTCATTTCAATCATAGAGTAGTAACTATCTGGGTTTGCAACTATCCATATTACTCCAACTAAATGAGTAAACATCGTTAATGCAACAATCCAATTTAATGGTTGGCTGGTAAAAATAATTAGAGAAGAGATCACGACAAATGTTAATTCTATTGTTAACAAAACATTTATGTTTTTTCTTTTTAATAAATACTTTAGGAGGCTATAACCTTTAATATAAGTATAAAAAAGGGCAAATCCGTATAGAAAATATAATGAAGAAAGTAAGATAATCACTGTTGAATTTAATTTATTTAAACCTTTCCTAAATAATAATGTATATTAATTATCAATGATATCTAAATCAAATTTTATTATTGGACAGCGATGCCAAAGATGTTTTTGGTATAAATATAATGGTTTTGAAGATACTAGCCTTCAAAACGAGCAGGCAGATCAAAGACTAAAAGATGGTGAGGAAGTTGGAAGAAGAGTAAAAGACATTTTTCCAGAAGGTACTGAAATTCCCTATATTGAAGGAAAATATTTAGAAATGCATCAGTTGACTATTGAAGCTATCAAGGCAGGCTCAAAAGTTATCTTTGAAGGATCTTTCTTCATTGAAGGTGTTTTTGTAAGAGTGGATGTGATGAGTAAGACATCACAAGGATGGGATATTTATGAAGTTAAATCATCATCAAGATTAAAACCAGAACATAAAGAAGACGCAAGCGTTCAGTGGTTTGTTCTTAATCAAGTAAAAGAGCTGGCTCTAAGAGATGTGTACGTAATAACCTTAAATAAAATATTTAAAAGAAAAGAAGATCTTGAGTTGGAAGAAGTGTTTACAAGACATCTTCTGACTGAATTTGTTGAATCAAACCAAAAAGAAGTTTCTGAGACATTGATAGGCTTAAAGGAGACTGCGAATATGGACTCTCCGCCTAAAGAAAGAAATAGTGGCCACTATAATAAAAAACATAAATGCACTCTAGAAGAGCATTGCTGGCCTCAAGGCAGAGAGGAAATTAACTCTATTTTCAAGCTTTATAAAATGAGAAGCAAAAAGAAATTAGCTTTATATGATCAGGGAATAGATACTTTTGAAAAAATTAAAGATATTTCAGACTTCTCAAGAATGCAACAAATACAAATAAATTCAACTATTAAAAATTTAGAGCATATAGACAAAGGCATAATCAAAAGCTTTATTTCTAAAGTATCTTACCCAATAAGCTATTTTGATTTTGAAACTTATAGCGAACCTATACCAATTCATTATGATCAAAAACCTAATGAAAGAATTCCTTTTCAATACTCACTTCATATACAAAAAAGTCCTGGTGATTCTGTTGACTCTGATGGAGGCCACTTTGAATTTCTTGCTAACCATTTAGATGATCCAAGGCGAGAAATAGCTGAAAGCATTATCAGAAGTATTCCTGACGAAGGATCTATAATCACCTATCATCAAACTTTTGAAAAAAGTGTAATTAAAGATCTTGCAGAATTCTGTCCTGATCTTTCCAACCAGTTGCTTGATTTAAATAAAAGAATATTAGATCTCAAAGATCCTTTCTCAGAAGGAGGGTATTATCATCCAGATTTTGGTGGTAGCTTTTCAATAAAAAAAGTATTACCCGCATTGTTTAAAGATAATGAAAAATTAGATTATAAAAGTCTTAGTATAAGTAATGGTGGCATGGCTTCTAACACTTTTAGAAATTTGAAGAATATTAGCGCTGATGATGTCGAGTTAATAAGAAAAGATCTACTAGAATATTGTTGGTTAGATACCTACGCCATGTTCGCAATATACGAAAAATTATTGTTGATATATAAGAGCTAGAAATTTAGTAAATGGTTTTTATGTTCTATAAAACTTTCTTTATAAGGAAATGATATATTGCTACCGCTTGAACATCTCCCATATACTCACCGCCCTTAATCTTATAATCTCTTGTTCTTCCCAGCTTTCTACCTGAACCAGGAGAAGATCCATTATAAACGTATCCATTTTTAACATTCCCTAGTTTTCTACCTGAACCAGGAGAAGATCCGTCGAAGATCACATCATTTTTAACATTCCCTAGTTTTCTACCTGAACCAGGAGAAGATCCGTCAAAAATAACATCATTCTTAATATTCCCAAGCTTTTTTCCTGATCCTGGAGAAGAGCCATCGAAGATTACACCATTTTTAAAACTCGCCATAAGATACTCCTTAATACTTTATTAAATTAATATGTTTTGAAAATGAAAGCAAGCTGAGTATAGAAGAACATTGTGATCACAACCTTTAAGCCATTAATGCAATTCATTACTTAAGATTAATGATTTATAAATCTCCTTCTTTTCTGACTTCACTTCTTTCGACTTCAAACTTTTCTCCATACCTTGCTGCTAACTTTTCTTGGTTTTCGCTTATTACTTCATATGGATCAAGATTGAGGGCTGCACAAGCAGTTACCCAGTACCACATAATATCTCCAAGCTCTCTTTTCATATGAAAAACATTATCTTTAGATGGAGGCTTTCCTTGAAGGAACATCTTTTTTACAATTTCTACAAATTCGCCAGTCTCGCTTCCCAGACCCAAAGCAGCAGTAAGCAATCTCGGAGTTTTAATATCTGACTCGTTTTCAATATCATCAAAACTTTTTTTTAGTAGATCCAAGTCAATGCTAGGATCACTAGTAACTTTCGTCACAAAATCAGTATAAGTGGTAAAAAATTTTTTAATTTCTTCGCTCATATCATTTCCTAAAATTTATTTTTAATTCTAACACCCCAATCTTAATATGCCTTAATTATCAACCTTAAGTGACCTTTGGCTATCAGCAATATTGTAAAGATGATCTTGAGCTTCTGGTTTTAATTGAGCAACACCCATTGTTAAAACATCAATTACTGCTGTGTAGGCAATTCTAGATGTTACTGGTTTAGATATTCGATTATCAACACCTACATTAATAGTTAAAGGAAAGTCGCAGATATTTGCTAGTGGCGTATCTCCAGGCATGATACCAATTACCTTAACTCCATTTTTACGAACAATCTTTACACTATCAATTAATGCAGCGGTTGTTCCTGATTGAGAAATAGCTACGACAACATCATTTTTTTCAAGTGAGTTTGCTGACATAAATTGAAGATGGGGATCTGAAATATAGGAAGATGATATTTTTAACCTAAAGAATTTATGTTGACCATCCATTGCAACAGGCGCAGAACCACCAAATGCATAAAATTCAACTCTTTGAGCATTTACCAGTGTTTCAATCGCATTTTCCAAAATAGTCTGATCGATTTGAGATCTAACGTTAAGAATTTCACTAATTGTTGTATCAAAGACTTTTTCACATAATTCATGTATAGAATCTTCCTCTTTTATTTCATACATCACAAAATAGTCATCAGCTGCTAATTGTTGAGAAAGATTTATTTTAAGTTCTTGAAAACCACTAAACCCTATTGCCTTACAAAACCTAATAAGTGTTGGCTCACTAATACCCATTGCCTCCGAAGCTTCTGCAGTTTTCATTGTAATTACAGACTTTGGATCATTTAGGATAAATTCACCAACAGTTTTTTCAGATTTCCTTAAATCCGGGAGGGAATTTTTAATTTGTCTCAATAATTTAGTCGACATAAGGTTAGAATATCTAACTTAAACAAAAAAATGAATCCCTAAATGGATGTATCTCATATTTTAGAAAACTTAAATGACGCTCAAAGAAACGCAGTTACTTCTGAAAAACAGCATTTGCTTGTTTTAGCCGGAGCTGGTTCAGGAAAAACTAGAGTCTTGGTACATAAAATTGCATGGGAAGTTGAGGCATTGGGTACTAGCTCGTCTGCGATTATGGCAGTTACATTTACAAATAAGGCTGCTAATGAAATGCGTTCACGAATAGAGTCTTTGTTGCAAGGACCTATTTTAGATTCATGGGTTGGCACCTTCCATGGGTTATCTCATAAGCTTTTAAAAAGATTTTACAAAGAAGCTGGATTGTCCAAGGGTTTTACGATAATAGATTCTGATGATCAGCTAAGAATAATAAAAAGAATCTCTAAAGAACTAAACTTAGATGAATCTACCTGGCCATCTAGGCAAAGCCAATGGCAGATAAATGCATGGAAGGACGAAGGCTTAAGAAGCAAAAATGTTGACGACAAAGGCGATTTTTACACAGAAACAGTTAATAAAATTCATAAAGAATATGAAGAGGTATGCAGGAGAGACCATCTTGTAGATTTTGGAGAACTTTTACTAAAATCATATGAAACCTTAGTTAGCTCTCCGTCTGTGAAAACTTTTTTTCAATCAAGGTTTAAATCAATTTTGATAGATGAATTTCAAGATACGAATACTATTCAATATAAATGGCTTCAAGAAATAGCATCAGAAAAAACAAACGTCACAGCTGTCGGAGATGATGATCAGTCCATCTATGGATGGAGGGGGGCAAAGGTTGAACATGTGAACTCGTTCACTGAAGATTTTAAAGATGCTGAAGTTGTAAGGCTTGAGCAAAATTATAGATCTACCAATATTATTTTAAATGCAGCGAATGCTCTTATAGATAACAATAAAGACAGACTTGGAAAAAATCTTTGGACCGAAAAGTTAGAGGGCGAACAAATTGTTTTATATCAAGCATATAACGAGCAAGATGAAGCAAGATTTGTGGCTGATGTTTTAAAGGATTGGATGGAAAAGGGTGGCGCTTATGAAGAAACAGCAGTTCTTTATAGATCAAATGCTCAATCAAGAGCAATTGAAGAGGCATTACTGAGGGTTAGTATTCCTTATAGAATATATGGAGGCCTTCGTTTTTATGAAAGGCTAGAAATTAAAAATGCTATAGCATATCTAAGAGTTATCTTTAATCATAATGACAACCCCTCCTTTGAAAGATCTATTTCTAATCCAACTAGAGGGGTTGGTGAAAAGACACTTGCAAAAATAAGGCATACAGCCAAGGAGTTTAATATTTCTTACATTAAAGCTTCAGCAAAACTAATTGATGATGGAAAAATTTCTGGAAGAGGCGGCGCTGGGCTCAAAGATTACCTTGAGTTTATTCTTGGTTGTAAATCATTTATTGAAGATAATTTATTATCAGAATTAATGGAATTGATAATAAAAGATTCAGGTTTATATGCTTATCATGCAAAAGAGCCAGGAGAAAAAGGCAAGACAAGAACCGAAAACTTAGAAGAATTAATTACCGCCACTAAAAACTTTGAACAAAGCATCTCTGACGAAAAAACTAATGCTGAGATCGCCGAAAGTTATTTGGATATTATTTCTTTAGATTCAGGTGATAGGCAGGCATCAGAGCATGATGATGCTGCACAGTTAATGACAATGCATTCAGCCAAAGGACTAGAATTTAAATTAGTACTAATAACCGGCTTAGAGGAAAGTTTGTTTCCACATGGAAGGTCTATGGAGAGCGCTTCTCAGCTAGAGGAAGAAAGAAGACTGTGCTACGTTGCAATTACCAGAGCTATGGAAAAACTATATGTTACTCATGCTGAATCAAGAAGATTGCATGGGACAGATACTTTTAACCCACCATCAAGATTTCTAAGAGAGTTACCAAAAGATCTTATAAATGAAATAAGACCTAGAGCACAAACCAATATTCCCTATAATAGAAAAGACTTTAAAGAAACCAAAATGGAATTTGAGGAGGAGATTGGTATTGGGCTAGGCCAAAAGGTGAGGCATAAGAAATTTGGAGAAGGTATTGTCTTAAATTATGAGGGTTCTGGTGATACTGCAAGGGTGCAAGTTAATTTTGATAGCGCAGGCACTAAATGGTTAGTTATGGCGTACGCCAATCTTGACAAAATATAATGAAAAAATTTATTTACCTATTTACATTAATTTTTATATTTGGATGTTCAAATGATAGAGATATTGAATCTTTTGAAGAAATTGATAAAGACAAAACATATAACTGGCGATTAGTAACATCCTGGCCAAAAAACTATCCTGGCTTAGGCATGGCTCCAGAACGTATTGCTGATCTGGTAGAAGAAATGAGCGATGGTCAAATGAAAATAACAGTTTACGGAGCTGGAGAGCAAGTACCTGCATTTGGAGTTTTTGATGCTGTTTCAAGTGGATCACATCAAATGGGACATAGTGGAGGATATTTTTGGAAAGGAAAAGTTCCAGCAGCTCAATTTTTTACAAGCGTCCCATTTGGATTAACAGCTGATGAGATAAACGCTTGGGTAAATCATGGTGGAGGATTAGAGTTATGGAGAGAGATCTACGAACCTTTTAACATATATCCTATTCCAGCTGGAAATACAGGAACTCAAATGTTTGGTTGGTTTAACAAAGAGATCAATTCTCTTGAAGATATTAAAGGCCTCAAGATGCGAATTCCTGGAATAGGCGGTGAAGTTTTAAAAGAAGCAGGCGGAATACCCGTTACACTTCCAGGCGGAGAGCTTTTTACAGCCTTACAGACTGGGGTAATAGATGCTACTGAATGGGTTGGGCCATATAACGACTTAACCTTTGGTTTTCACCAAGCGGCAAAATACTACTATTATCCAGGATGGCACGAACCTGGACCAATGCTTGAATTATTAATTAATATTGATGCATGGAATTCTTTACCAAAGCATCTACAAGTCATTATCGAAACTGCTACAAAAGCTGTGAACCAAGATATGTTAGATGAATATCTGGCAAAAAATAATCAAGCGCTTACAGAGCTTGTTGAAGTTCATGGCGTTGAACTTAGGAAATTGCCAGATGATGTTATCGAAGAATTTGAAGTAATATCAAATAAAATCCTTGAAGATTTGGCCAAGGAAGATGAAACAATTGCTAAGGTGTATGAGTCATACATAAACTTTAAGAATAATGTATCTGCTTATCACAAGATTTCTGAAGATGCGTTTATCGAAGCAAGAAATAAATAGTGTTTGAGGATTTAACTTTTAAATCGCTTGGAGTTGTAAACTATCACGAAACTCTTGAGTTGATGAAATCCCATATCAAAGAAGAAGATTTTGCCAATGAAATCTGGTTACTTGAACACCCTCCCATTTTTACCCTTGGCACAGCAGCAGATAAAAATCATGTTTTGGATCCAAAAGACATTCCTGTTGTTCAATCAGATAGAGGTGGTGAGGTCACATATCACGGCCCAGGCCAGTTAGTCATTTATTTTTTACTTGATGTGAAAAAATTAGATTTCGGACCAAAAAAATTAGTTTCCACTATTCAGAATTTTATAAAAGATCTTTTAGCAAGTATTTCAATAGAATGTGATTTTGTTGATGGCGCTCCAGGAGTTTATGTAGATAAAAAGAAAATTGCTTCAATAGGCTTAAGAATTTCTAAAGGCAAGTCATATCATGGGGTAAGTCTTAATTTTGATATGGACTTGTCACCCTTTAAACAAATTAACCCATGCGGCTATGAGGGGCTCGAAGTTACTCAGATAAAAGATTTAAATAAGGATATTTCTAAACTACAATTAGAGAAATTAATAATAGATTTACTTAGAAAAATATTTTAATTATGGAATTAATAGCAACAACTAAAATTACTAATAGAGATGGTATTAAAGCTATTAAGAATGGGCAAAAGCTTAATAAATTTTCAGATATTCCTACACCCAAAAAACCAAGCTGGCTAAAAGTTAAGGCTGAATTCAATCCAAATTTTCATAAAGTTAAAGAACAAGTTCAGAGCAAGCAGCTATACACAGTTTGTGAGGAAGCGCATTGTCCAAATATTAGTGAATGCTGGTCAGCTGGAACGGCGACTTTCATGCTGATGGGCTCAGTATGTACTAGAGCATGTAAATTCTGTTCTGTAGATACTGGAAATCCAAACGGCTGGCTTGATAAAGATGAGCCAATGAATACCGCAAAAGCTGTTGAGATAATGAAATTAAAATATGTTGTGCTTACTTCTGTTAATAGAGATGATCTCCCTGATGGTGGAGCTCAACATTTTGCAGATACCGTAAAATTAATTAAAGAATTAAATCCAACTACTGCAGTAGAGGCCTTAACTCCAGATTTTAAAGGCTTATCTTCCTCTATTGATACATTAGTTAATTGTGGTTTAGAAGTATTTGCACAAAACATTGAAACTGTTGAAAGGCTAACGCATCAAGTTAGAGATATCAGAGCAGGTTACCAGCAAACATTAAATGTTCTTGCTGAATCAAAACGCATTAATTCAAAAGTGCTTACTAAAACAAGTATCATTCTTGGTCTTGGCGAGACAGATGAGGAAATAGAGAAGACCATGGATGATCTTATTGAAAATAAGGTTGATATTCTTACCATAGGACAATATTTAAGACCAACCAGAAATCATCATCCTATTGAAAGGTGGGTCACTCCAGAAGAATTTGAAAAATATAGACAAATAGGTCTCAAAAAAGGGTTTCTAGAAATTGTTTCTGGGCCTATGGTTCGTTCAAGCTACAGAGCTGAGAGGGCGCTCGAAAAAAATAATGCTGGACTTTAGTCTTAATTCATTTTTCTTATAGATATTCTTTATTTGAGCAATATTTTAAAAAATAATCTTTTTTAGAATTATTTTGATTATGTTAAGGTTAACTAAAAATATTTATAAAATTAAAGGGAAGTTTAATGAAAAAATTATTATCGATAATGGGTATATTGTTAGTAGCTCAATTTTCAACTGCTGGTCATCATGAATCAGGCCATAGCAATAAAGAAGGTCTCATTGGCTACGAAATGTCCGATGATGGAAAAAAATTAGAAATTCTCGCTGGAAACCCTGCTCTTATAAAAATTTGGACAGATTATGTGGAAGCCCATAATCAGCGTGATCTTAAAGCAATTGATAAAGCTAATGCTGAGGACATGATTGGTAGAGCTCCAAACGGCGTTATTGTAAGAGGCTCTAAAGAGCATGCTGACTTTCTTAAAAATTGGTTTGAAACATCTAATCCATCATGGGAATTTGTTTATGCGATGGCAAATGATGTTCCTCAAGAGGATGGTTCCATTCATCACTGGATAACATCTTCCTACACAGTAACTGATACTGTTGATGGTGAAGAGATAGTTGCAAGAGAAGTTTTTGATGTTCGAATTGAAAATAAGAAGATAAAAGAAATTTTGGTTGCATCTAGACTTGTTTTGTCTGAGTAAAATTATTCTCACTCAATAAGTATTAAAGAATAATCTTTTTTAAAACTTTTATTCGAACTTTAGTCAGTTTTTTCTGTCTTTAATATGCTATGTTTAAATTTACTGTATGCAACTAATAAAATATATAAAACCGGAGAAAAATGGAATTTGAAAACATTACCGTAACCAAGCAGGGAGTTACAAAAATTGATACTATAACGATAATAATACCCTTGCAATTCAGCATTAATAAAAACATTGAAATAACGACAACTGATAGAGAATTGATACATATTGCAATAAACAATCATGCTTTGCTTCATGACTATTCAAAAAATATTGATTTTGTTTTTGATAGGATTTTAACTATTCTTTTAAAAAGCAACGAAGTTTCTATGGATGATAAGTGCTTATTTGAAGATTGGAATTTTCAAGCAATAAGATTTAAAAATTGGACTGGAAAAAAATGTAACGCAAAAGAAAAGAAGGTATTTTATTCATTTAAATCAGATAAGATTTTTGAAAGAATAAATGGAAACAAAAACACCACGTGGAGAGACTATATGAATATGATTAGTCTTGATCCAAACGTTAAGGCTGAATCAATAATAAATAATATATCCGGAGTTAATAAGCCATAGTAATTTTAAAGCAACCTTCTCTGACTCAAGCTTAAATCAACTAACTTATAAGATTAATATAGGAAAAAGCATTACTATTAACAGCACTAATAATTGAATAAAAATAAATGGTACTACACCTTTATATATCTCAACTGTTTGAATGCTCTCATCTGCTACCCCGCGTAAGTAAAACAAAGAAAATCCGAACGGCGGAGTTAAAAATGATGTTTGTAGATTTATTGCAAAAAGAATTGCCAACCAAACCGGGTCAAAACCCATCATCAAAAGTGGAGGAGCTATTAAAGGCACTATCACATAACAGATTTCTATAAAGTCTAGGATAAAACCTAATAAGAATATTAAAAGCAGCACAAAGATAAGAGCAGTATATGGACCGCCAGGGAGAGAGCTAAAAATAAGATTAATTAATTCATCTCCACCCACGCCTCTAAATATTAATGAAAAGATAGATGCGCCAATAAGAATCGTAAAAATCATGGTTGACACTACTGCAGTTTTTTCTGAGGTTTCTTTTATAAAATTAAAATTAATCTTGCCATTTATAAAAGCAATTATTAGAGCACCAAAAGCTCCAATAGCAGAAGCTTCTGTAGGAGTTGCAATGCCTGCGAATATAGATCCAAGAACAAGAAAAATTAATGATATTGGAAGAGCAAGAGTTTTTAATAATTCGATTCTTTCAAGAGTAGCCTCATTTGAATAGTCTTTGAGGTTCGCATTAGAAGAATTTTTACAAATCGTATATATAAGATATCCCATACATATCATTATTCCTGGAACTATCGCTCCTACAAAGAGATCGCCAACTGTCACAGTTTGTTGAGAAAAAATACCCATATTATTTTGAGCTCTTTGGTATGCATTAGACATGACATCTCCAAGAAGAACTAGAGCAATAGATGGAGGTATTATTTGTCCTAAAGTTCCTGTAGAAGCTACAAGGCCTGATGAGAAGCTCTTATCATAACCTTGGTTAATCAAGATAGGTAAAGACATAAGACCCATAGTCACAACAGTTGCACCAACAATGCCAGTACTTGCCGCAAGCAATGCACCAACAATAATTATTGATATAGATAAACCACCCTTTGTATTCCTAAAAGCAGCTGCCATATTTTCTAACATTTTTGCTGCAATGCCAGATTTTTCGAGAATAGTTCCCATGAATATAAACAGCGGGACCGCAAGCAAAGTAACGTTATTCATTATCCCAAAGATTCTTATAGGGATACTTTTAAAAATTGTTGGGTCAAATATTCCAAAAGGAATGCATATTAATGCAAAAAGTATTGATACACCTGCAAGAGTAAAAGCTACAGGATATCCCATTAATAAAGCAGCACAAATTAAAATAAGCAGTATTAACGGTATTAGCTCCATTTATTTCTCATAAATTGATAGATAAAGGTGAGCGCTAATGTAATAGGGAAAAATAAGATCAAGGTTTTTTGTATATAAACAAACTTTAAGCCGCCCGCTTCAGTAGAGACTTCTTTAATCTCCCATGCCATTTTAATTAACTCTATTGAGAAATAACCAACCACAAAACATAAAGGCAATAGAAATAAAATACTTAGGATAATATTGGTTTTATTCTTGTATCGACTTGAAGACCCTCTATAAAAAATATCTACTCTGACGTGTTCATCTTTATAATGAACATACCCAGCGCAACCTAGGAAGACTAATGCATGCAGATACATGACTAGCTCTTGAATGCCTGTTAATCCAATACCAAAAAAATATCTAGCAACAATTATCACTATCATTAATATTGTCATGGCAGGAATCATCATTGATATGAATGTTCCTAAAGAATTTATTATTTTATATAAATAAATCATTGAATAAGTCTTAATATATTCGTTAAAATACAATCATGATTATAGTACTTTCTCCTGCAAAAACACTTGATTATCAATTTGAGCCAAAAGGGAACAACTCTGTGCCAGCTTTTTTAGGTAAATCTTCGGAGCTGGTTAACCAGTTGAAGCAAAAAGAACCTAAAGATATTGCATCTTTGATGGGCCTAAGCGATAAACTTGCAACATTGAATTATGATAGATATCAATCTTGGACTGCATCAAAAAAAGTTTCCAATGATTCTAAGCCTGCAATGCTTGTTTTTAAAGGCGATGTTTATCAAGGGCTTCAGGCAGAAGACCTAACAAAGAAAGAACTGGACTTTGCTCAAAAGCATATCAGGATTTTATCTGGACTCTATGGCATTTTAAGGCCATTGGATCTTATGAAACCATATCGACTCGAGATGGGAATAAAATTAGAAACACCTGAAGGAAAAAACCTTTATGAATTTTGGGGAAATAAAATTCAAAAGAATGTTTTGGGTGAATTAAAAAAACTAAAATCCGATCTCTTAATTAACCTTGCTTCAAAAGAATATTTCACAGTTTTAGGAAAAATTCCTGAGGATGTGAACGTCGTTTCGCCAGTTTTTAAAGATTATAAAAATGGTAAGTACAAGATTATTAGTTTTTATGCAAAAAAGGCTAGAGGGTTAATGTCTCGCTGGATTATTCAAAATAACATCACTGACTTTGAAGATCTTAAAAACTTTAATGTAGATGGGTATAAATATTCAAAAGCCGAATCCACAGTTACGACACCAGTTTTTTTAAGAAAAGCCTAAGAATCTGTTTCGTTAAATTTCTTTACATCGACGAGCTTATTGAATGAAGCATCTCTTTTTTCCATGTTAGCAGTCATTGCTTCAGTCATATCTTTTTGACTTAACATAGCTCCACTCCATAAAGCATTATATTCAAGACTTTCGCTAACAGAGTGATCTCTTGAATAATTCATAATGGCTTTTAATCCGTAAATTGCAACCGGTGATTTAGAGGCTATCTCTTTAGCCAAGCTATTTGCGGCTTCAAGCATTTTTTCATGCGATTCGTATGTATCACTTACTAGTCCAGTTTCTTTTGCCTCATCTGCATACATTCTTCTTCCTGTATATGCCATTTCTCTCATTTTTGAATCAGGTATTATTTTAGGTAATCTCTGCAAAGTTCCAACGTCTGCAGCCATGCCAATATTAATTTCTTGTATACAGAAGAACGCATCATCTGAGGCTAGTCTTATGTCGCATGCTGTAACTAGATCTACAGCACCACCAATACAACCGCCATGAATCGCCGCAATGACAGGCACTCTAATTTTTTCAAGAGTGCTTATATATTCTTGTAGCTCTTTAGCCACTCTATAAACAGCTTCTCCAATTCGAGCATGATCAGGTTTTTTTTCTTCAGGGATATTATCAACACCATTTGAAAATGCATTTAGGTCCATGCCTGCACAGAAATGTTTACCAGTTGATGACATAACAACAACCCTAACTTCAGAATCTTTATTTATTTCATGCAAGACATCACCAAGCTCAATCCAAAAGTCTCTGGACATAGTATTTAGCTCATCTGGTCTTGATAAAACAAGGTTTGCTATATGATTTGAAACACCAACCTTAAAACAATTGTATTTTTTATAACTCATGATCTATTAGCTATTTCTAGAGACTCATTAACAATTGCTCGCATTTTTTCAACATGCTCAAATGTTTTGTGATGAGATAACACTACCTTTCTTTCCTCGCTCAAAAGCACCAACATTTTTTTGAGCTGTTTTAAATTTTCTAATACTTTATTATCCATAAAAATTATTTTGTAAGTAAATTATAATGAATAAGCATTATAATGCTCTTGAAGGATGAAATCACTAAGACATATTTTTTTAATTTTAATTATTGCACTAAGCAGTAATATCTTTAGCTCTGAAGAAGAAAAATCTTTTCAAGAACAATCTATGCTATCAGTCCTATATGCTCAAACATCTGCAGAATTTGCTGCAAATAATATTCAAACATACAACAATGCAAAATTAGCTCTTGATGCAGCATTGCTTGATAAGTCTTGGACTGCAGCATTGGAGCAAGAAGATAACTTTAAGGATAAGATGCCTGCGATTATCCTAGATGTTGACGAGACTGTATTAGATAATTCACCATTTCAGGCTAGAACAATTTTAAAAGGACTGTCATATCCAAATGGATGGGTTGAATGGGTAAATGAAGAAAATGCAGAACCTGTCTCAGGAGTAAAAGACTTTTTACTCTATGCTAAGAAAAAAGGAGTTAAAGTTTTTTATGTAACTAACAGAATTCATATATTAGAAAAAGCAACTAAATCTAATCTTATAGAGCTTGGTTTGCCTTTCGATGATGATATTGACGTTCTTTTAATGCGTGATGAGAATGGCTGGACAAGTGATAAGACCGCAAGAAGAAACCTAATAGCAGAAGACTATAGAATTCTTCTATTGGTGGGAGATCAATTAACAGATTTTATTAGTGCAGAAGAAGCATATATTTTCCATTCAGATAGAAAAAAAATTGCTGATAAATATTCTGAGATGTGGGGAAATAGATGGTTTGTTATAACAAATCCTATGTATGGAAGGTGGGAGTATTCTATTTATAATAATACAACACCAAGCTCTGAAGATGAGGCAGAAGAAATACGAAGAAATACTCTTCGTCCATAACCTTAATGCAAAAGCTAAACGTCATATTTTTTTCTTTATTCTTTATGGTTTCATGCTCTGATCCCAAGATAGAAACAATAGAAATAGGAAACAAAAAGTCTGAATTATTAGAAATAAAGTCTTTTGGTAATAAGCAAATAGCTAAAAATATAATTTTAGTTATAGGTGATGGAGCTGGGTTAAATCAGATCATGGTTTCAAGAATTTCAGAAGGAGGGTTAGATTATAAATTAGCAATTGATCAGCTGCCCCATCAAGGACTAGCATTAACACATTCTTACAATGAAGTAATAACAGACTCTGCAGCTGCTGCAACTTCATGGGCTACAGGGTTTAAAACAAAAAACAAATTTCTATCCGTCACTCCAGAAAAAGAGACATTAGAAACAATAACAGAAATGCTAACTAAGAAAGGATATACCTCAGGGCTTGTTGCCACATCATCAATAACACATGCTACGCCAGCAGCTTTCTATGCGCATATTGATTCCAGGTATAAGGAAGTCGAAATCGCGAATCAACTTCTTGACTCATCAATAGACATTTCTTTGGGAGGGGGGTTGGAGTTTTTTGACTTAGAGCAGGCCAAAGTTTCTCATAAATTAATTACTGATAAAAATTCATTAAATAACAATATAAAAAGTCCAAGGAAAATTTTGGGTCTTTTTGATGATGACGGCATTTCCAGGTCTCCAGAAAAACCAACACAAAGAGAAATGACTAATTTTGCTTTAGAAATTTTGAAAATGAATCTCAATCAGTGCTATGGATTTTTTTTGATGACAGAAGGCAGTCAAATTGATTGGGCTGCACATGATAATAATGCATCCGAAATGATTGAGGAATTTAAAGATTTTGATTCAACCATTAGGGATTTAATTAACTTTGTTTCTGAAGATGAGGAAACCTTGTTGGTAATAACTGCAGACCATGAGACAGGAGGGCTTCAAATACTCAAGCAAGAAGATGATTCAGTTATTATTCAATGGGGGACAGGAAGACATACCGGGATTCCTGTAGGTGTCTATGCATATGGACCAGGCGCCCATTTATTTAATGGTGTAATGGATAATACTGAAATACATTACAAACTTCTGGAAGCAATTAACTTTAAGGGCTTAGATGAAGTCAAATGTGAACTATATCAATGAAATTAGAAAAAATATTTATTGAGAAAAGCTTACCAGCATTAATTCAGTGTGTAAAAGATGCTTCTATAGAAATTATGAATGTTTATCAAAGTAATGACTTTGGCCAATCTAATAAATCAGACGGATCTCCAATAACCTTAGCTGATCAAAAAGCAAATGAGGTGATTTTGAATTGCCTGCAAAGCATTTCTCCTGATATATCGATAATTTCTGAAGAAACTTTTGACGATAATACTCTCAAAAATATAGATAATATGTATTGGTTGGTCGATCCGCTTGATGGAACGAAAGAATTTATTGATAAAACTGACGAATTCACTGTAAATATCGCATTAATAAACAACGAAGAAACTATATTTGGAATCGTTGCTGCTCCTGTATCAAAGAAGATTTGGCATGGATCTACTTTTGACACAGAAAATGAACAGGACTCAATGTCAAATTGTCTTAGAATTGTTATGAGCAAGAGTCATAAAAACGATAATGACAAATTATTTCTAGAATTCTTAGACCAAAGAAATATTAATTTTGAAATTATTGAGAAGGGGAGCTCTCTTAAGTTGTGCAGTCTTGCGGACAATGAAGCAGATATATATCCAAGATTTGGACCAACATCTGAATGGGATATAGCTGCAGCTCATGCAATTCTTGTTAGCCAAGGTGGTAGTGTTATTAGTATCCCTAATGAAACGGAGTTAAGTTACTCAAAGAAGTCCTCAATACTTAATCCATACTTTATAGCATTTAGAAATAAGGCTACAAAATACGAATTTTTGCCTGTTTTAAGAGATTTTTTTAAAAAATTGGTATAATTTCCTATTGAACATAATTAATCAGTATAATTAATTATAAATTTTTTATATAAAATGGGCACACAACTACAACCATCACAACTTAACAGTCCAGGAAAAGATATAGAGTCGTATCTTTCATCTGTTCATGCCATACCAATTTTGACCAAAGAACAGGAACAAGAACTTGCTTTGAGACTGTATGAAGAAGATGATTTGGATGCTGCAAGACAATTGGTCATTCACCATCTTAGATTTGTTGTTCACATCGCAAGGTCTTACCAAGGATATGGATTACCCTTAGGCGACATCATTCAAGAGGGAAATGTTGGCTTGATGAAGGCAGTTGATAAATATGATCCTCACAGAGGAGTAAAAGTTGTCTCTTTTGCAGTTCATTGGATCAAAGCAGAAATTCATGAGTATATCTTGAGAAACTGGAGACAAGTTAAAATAGCCACAACCAAGGCTCAAAGGAAATTATTTTTTAATTTAAGGAGCAAGAAGAAATCTTTAGATTGGCTTACAAAAGACGAAGCTGAAAAAATTGCAAAAGATTTAAATGTAAAGGTTAAGGATGTTCTTCACATGGAGAATAGACTTTCATCTAATGATTCATCTTTTGATACCCCCATTCTTACCAGCGATGATGAAGAAATGATGTCTCCATCACAATACTTAGAAGATAAAAGATATGATCCAGAAGTTATTGTTGCAAAAGACGAGTCAGATCAAGTAAATAGTGAAGATTTAGCTCACGCCTTAAAAGTGCTTGATGATAGAAGCAAAGATATCCTCCAAAGAAGATATCTTACTGATGAGAAGGCAACACTTCATGATCTTGCTGATGAGTATAATGTTTCAGCAGAGAGGATTAGACAGATTGAAAATACAGCTCTCAAAAAACTTAAATCTGTCATGGCAGATATAGACTTTAACTAAAAGTCTTTTAAATGCGACTAAAATTCTTACCCTCTTTTGTAAAAAGAAGGGGACGAATAACTAAGAATCAAGAAAAAAATCTTAAATTTTTATCAGATTACTCAATTAAAAATATTGATGATATTCAAAAAGTAGCATCTAACTATTCTAGTTGTTGCCTTGAGGTAGGCTTTGGCAATGCTGAGCATATCTATCTTCAAGCAACTCAAAATCCGGAAATATTATTTGTTGGCTCTGAAGTCTATCTGTCAGGAATAGGAACATTAATTGGGCTAATTAAGGATAATAATATTATGAATATTAGAATTTTTTCAAATGATATTAGAATCCTTTTAGATGAAAATATAAATATAGAAATCTTTGATGCGGTCAAAATCATATGCCCTGATCCATGGCCAAAGGAAAGACATTATAAGAGAAGATTAATCAATAAAAGTTTTTTAGAACTCCTACATGATTCTATGAAACCTAATGCAAATTTATATATTTCAACAGATTGGGAAAATTATGCAGAGCATATCAAAGAAGAGCTAAACTCTACCCAGCTTTTTAATAAATCAGATATTTTTCATACTAAAAAGGATCATTTCACTAAGTTTGAGCAAAGAGGAATCAGTGAAGGTAGAAAGATATTTGAATTTAACTTTGAAAAAGCAGATCAAGAATTATAAATTTTTATAAATTGATCTGAAGCCAGACCTCTATGACTAATTTTATTCTTAATGTCTGGATCTAATGCAGCCATAGAGCAATTATGATTTAAAGGATAAAAAATCTTATCATAGCCAAAACCACCATGTCCTGAGCTTTCAACAGAAATTTTGCCATGAATTTTTCCTTGAGTGATTATAGGCATTGGATCGTTATAGTTTCTTATTCCAACCAGCACACATACATAATATGCATCTAACTCTTTTAATCCTAATTCATTAAGTTTTTTAATTATTTTATCTCTATTGTCTTTATCAGTTGCATCATCTCCAGCATACCTAGCAGAGTAAATGCCAGGCTCGAAGTCTAATCCAGGAACAACTAGGCCTGAGTCGTCAGCGATTGTGAATTTTTCAGATATCATTGCTCCGTGTTTGGCTTTGATTAGAGCATTCTCTATGAAAGAACTTCCATCTTCAATAGCATCTTCTATACCAAGATCTGTTAAAGAAAATAATTTATGATCTTTAAACAGGTTATTAAATTCCTTTACTTTTCCAACATTGGAGGTAGCAATTAGTATCTCTTTATTGTTTTTCAAGTAAGTAGACTCCTTCAATAGCAAGCATATTTGGACTTAATGAGGCAAAGGTACTTTGCGCTCCACCCGAGCTTAGAAATACCTTATTAATTATTTTTATACCTTCTTTCTTACAAAGATCTTCAAAATCATTTATGGTGCACAGATGAATATTATCTGTTTCATACCAACTTGATGGGAGTTCCGGAGTAACTGGCATTCTCCCAAATGCTAAATTTAGCCGACACTTCCAGTATCCAAGATTGGGCAGCGTAACAACACACCTTTTGGAAAGTTTCAGCATTCTATTTAAAGCAAGACTTGGGTCTTTTAAACATTGTATAGATCTTGCCATGATTGAAATATCAAAATTTGAGGATTTGAATTCATCCATACCTTTATCAATATCTTGTTTTATGACGGGGACATTTTTTGAAATACAACCTTCTATTTTTTGATCATTTATTTCTACCCCATAACCTAGAACATTCTTTGTCTCCATCAACTCTTTAAGCAAGGCTCCATCACCACACCCGAAGTCTATAACCTTGCTGTTTTTTGGAACCCATGGATTTATTATTTTTGAGATTTTGTTGTCCATCAAGATTCTATAAATTTACTAATTATTTGAGTATATCTTTCTGAATGAAACAGGAAGCTATCATGTCCATGTTCACCATCCAGAACAATATAAGACGATTTTATGTTGTTATTCATTGCTGCTATTTGTATTTCCTTGCCTCTTTCAGGAGGGTAAAGCCAGTCTGAGTAAAAGCCTATGATAAGTAACTCTGCCAGAACATCTTTTAGTGCTGCAGTAAGATTTTTTGACTTAGATGCAGCATCATATCCGTCCATTGCCTTTGTCATCAGAATGTATGTATTGGCATCAAAAACCTCAGAGAACTTTTCACCCTTATACTGAAGATAGTTTTCAACTTCAAAATCCACTTCTTGCCCAACTTTAGATTCATCATCCTGAAATTTTCTTCCAAATCTTTGATCCATATGCTGCTCAGATAGGTATGTTATATGACCAAGCATTCTGGCAGTTTTAATACCATTTTTAGGAATAACATTATGCTCTAGATAATCACCGTCATGAAAATTTTGATCTTTCCTAATTGATTCTCTCGCAACTTCATTCATTGCTATGTTTTGAGTACTAGATTTTGCAGCCGCTGCAAAGATACCCACTTTTTTAACTTTATCAGGATAAGCAATAGACCATTGCAGTGCCTGCATTCCACCCAAACTGCCTCCGACAACAAAATGCCAATATGGAATATCAAATTTTTCCATAAGCATTTTTTGTGAGTCTACCCAATCTGAAACAGTTACATGAGGGAAACTAATTCCGTAGGGCTTATTTGAAGAGGGGTTAACACTTTTTGGGCCTGAAGATCCAGAACAGCCTCCAAGATTGTTACAACAGACAACATAATATTTATTTGTATCGATAGCCTTATTTGGCCCAACAATCTCATTCCACCAACCAATTTCATTGGTTTCAGTTTCACCAGAAGCATGATGATTTCCAGAAAAAGCGTGACAAACTAGTACAGCGTTCGTTTTTTTTTGGTTAAGCTCACCATAACTCTCAACCATTAATTCAAAAGAATCTAATTTTTTACCACTTTCCAGAGTGATTCCTGAATCAAAAGCTATTAATTCAGTTTGAGTATTCATACTATTGTTCTGAGAATGTCAGTCAAAAAACTCTCTAGTAAATTTATTAAGATTAGAATAAATAATGGTGAAAAATCCAGACCGCCAGCTGAAGGTATATACTTTCTTACAGGAGCAAGTGTTTTAGAGGAAATTTCTTCAATTAGCTCAATAAATGGGTTTGATCCTGGTGACACCCAGCTTAATATAACGCCACCAATAACAGCAAAAAATATGATTCTTAAAGCTACCATTAAAGTTTGAATAACCGCCACACCAAATAGATTTAGGGTTTCATATTGTGTTCCGTACAAAATAATTAAGGACACAAACTTAAAAGCAACAGCAATTAAAAATATATTAATTACTTGGCCTGGAATAAAGAAAAGAATCTTTGATATTGGTTTATATATTTTTACAAAAGTTGCAACAATGGGATTGAAATAGTTAACTTTTAAGAGATTAAAAATTAACAAAAAAACAAAGAAATAATTTAAAACATTTAAAAACAAAGATATTAATCCAGCACTAGAACTCATTAGAAATCTCCTTAGATCTTTTTATAGCAGCATCCAGTCCTTTCTCAAAAACTTTATCTAAATCGTTAGCCTTAAAAGATTTAAGTCCTGCTTCTGTCGTTCCTTTTTTTGATGCTACCGCCATAATTAAATTGTTAAGATCATTATTCTCAATTGAAAATCCTATACCCTTCATGAGATTAACCATAATATCATTAACCTGTTTCTTATCTTTATTACATAAATTCATCATTTTCTTTTCATAGGACTTTAATAGATAAAAAAAGTATGCGGGACCACTGCCAATCATTCCAGTAAAAGTATCTATCTTTGATTCTTTCTCAAGCTCAATTATTATTCCGATCCTCTTAAAGATAGAAATAACCTTATTAAGATTATTTTTCTTAAACGATGAATTGAATAGGGCTGTTATGCCTAAATTAAATCTTGAAGATGTATTCGGCATTGCTCTAAGAAACTCTACATTTTCATTAATCTTGAGATATTTTTTTGATTTTATCCCCGCCACAAAACTAATAACTTTTGGGTTTCTATGCTTTTCTAATATTTCCTTGTAAGCATTGATAGCGTCCTTTGGCTTAACAGCAAGAATGAATAAGTCAGTTTTTGATAAGTTGCTATCTTTAAGACTATTAATCTGAAGCTTTTCTAATTTCTGTTTATTTTTTGAGTTCCTATCTACATAAAATATATTATTTTTTTTATAGCCAGACTTAATAAGACCTTCTGCAACTGCTTGGGCAATATTTCCTCCGCCATAAAAAATGATATTTTTCATTTTCTTTTTCCAAAAACAGACTCACCAATCCTTAGCATTGTAGATCCATGAATCAATGCATCTGTAAAGTCATGAGTGGTGCCCAATGACACACATTTAGCATGTGGGAATGAAGATTGAAGTTTCTTGCTAAGGGAGATTACTGATCGCATTGCTTTTTCTTGCTCAATTCTATTATTTGTGATTTTCGGGAGAGCCATTATTCCTCTTAAATTGATATTTTTCATAGATTCAACTAATTTAGCAACATCTGTAAGATCTTTTGGGCTGCAACCACTCTTTGATTCTTCTGAAGATATATTGACTTGAATGCAAGCATTAATCGTCTTATTCAATTGCCCGCACTCCAAATCTAACTTCCTTATTATTTTTTCTCTATAGACCGCATGAACCCAATTAGCATTTTCTGCAATTATTTTAACTTTATTTGACTGTATTGGACCTATAAAGTGCCAAATAATATTTTTTAAACCTATTATTGATGCCTTTTCTTTTAGTTCTTGAGCATAATTTTCACCAAAATTATTTATTCCAACTTTATGAGCTATTTGGATCATTTCATGACTCTTTTTTTTCGAAACAGCTACTAATGTTATTTTTTCAGGATCTCTATTGGCAGTCTTACACGTTGAGAGAATCTGCTGTTTGATATTTTCTATATTCTTAGCTATGTTTGTTTGCATGATTTTTTAAGTCGAGGATCAAAGCCTTTTTTAGTAATCTTCTCTTTTGCATTGCTTGCTGCAGATCTATTTTCGTAGGGACCAGATATTACACTATGGAGCAATCTACCAGGATTACTAGAACCGTATACTTCATTAATTGAAATGTTTTGAATTTCAGATTTAATCATATTTTCTGCTTCGAGAGCATATTTTTTATTGCCATACGCTCCAACCTGTACAAAGTATTCACATAACAGAGAATTCTGGTCATCATCCTGAGGGTCTATCAAAATTCCTTCATTTTGTAGAGATACCGGAAAGTCAATTGTTATAGAGTTGCCTAAGCTTTTTGGTTTGATAGAAACAATATCAGTCTTAAAATAAAAAAAAGATATAAATACCAAACAAATGCTAATTAATAAAAGATAACTTATAGTCTTTTTAGAAATAGTATTAGCGTCTGGTTTTCTTGAACTAAATGACTGTCTATTCTTAGAGGTCCTTTTTTTAGCCTTTTTTCTATTTGCAAAGTCTTTCATAGCTGCTTTACATCTTTTTCATAGGCGTAATGCCTAATACCTTAAGGCCATTTGCAATAGTTTGTCTTACTGCAGATAAACAAAAAATAATTGACTGCATATTTTCTTCTGATTCAGAAAGAACATGATTGTCATTGTAGTAACTATGAAATAACTGTGATAAGTCTCTTAAATAAAAAATAATAAGATGAGGTTGTAGGGTGTATGAAGATTTATTAATAATATTTGGGTATTTTGTAATTTCGTGAATGAGCGAATCACACTTTTTATATATATTATTCTCAATAGTATTAATATTCACTTCTAGATTTGGATGAACTTCATTAAATTTTTTCTCAAGAGAAAAGATTCGTGCATGAGCATACTGAATGTAATAAAAAATATTTTCTTTACTATCAGATTTTGCTAAATCTAAATCAAAATCAAGATGCTGATCAGCCTGTTTTGATAAATAATAAAACCTTGCAGCATCAGTGCCAATCTCCCCAATGAGATCTTTTAGTGTGAAAAAATCTCCAGATCTAGTAGACATCTTAACTCTCTCCCCAGATTTAAATAAGTTTGCAAACTGAACGAGCTTTACTGTAAGTATTTCTTTACTAGATCCCAGAGCTTCGATGGAGGCTTCAATCCTTTTAATATATCCATGATGATCCGCTCCCCATATATTTATAAGACTATCGAATTCTCTATCTACTTTATTTTTATGATATGCAACATCAGATGCAAAGTAAGTCGCTCTACCATCATCTCTTATTAAGACACGATGTTTGTCATCTCCACTTGAATTAGTATTAAGCCATATAGCCCCATCTTTTTCATATGCCTCTTCACATTCTTTTAATTTATTAATTGATTTCCCAATCTCAGATAAAGGATCACTTAAGTCGCCAAGGGAAGATTCTTCAAACCAATTATTAAAATCTACATTAAACTCCTCCAAATCAGCTTTAATTGATTCGATTATGCTTTTAAGAGAAAAAGACTTTACCGAGTTCCATACTTCAATATCAATTTCCTTAAGATTAATTATGATTTGATCTATTTCCTCCTCAGGATCATTTGACAGATCTTTAATTATTGAATCATGGTCATTATATTTAACTTTAATCTTTTGAAGAAAATCCTTCCCTATCGATTCTATATAGTTACCTCTATAACCATTTTGTGGAAAAAAATTATCAACGTCTTTTTGAATTATTTTCAAAATGACACTAGCAGTAAGAATATCGATCTGCCTACCAGCATCGTTAATATAATATTCTTTCTCAACATAATGGCCAGTAGACTTCAAGATTCTGCCAATTGCATCGCCATATGCCGCACCTCTTCCATGGCCAACATGCAGGGGCCCAGTCGGGTTGGCTGAAACAAACTCTATTTGAACTCTCTTTCCATTACCTATATTAGACTTGCCGAAATCTTCTTCTAGATTAATTATTTTAGTAACTATTGAAGCAAAGTCTTTTCTATGCAGAGTAATATTTACAAAGCCTGGCCCAGCAGCTTCCACTTTTTTAAATTTATTTAACTTTTTTAAAGATTTTTCAAGATTCTGAGCCAGATCTTTAGGATTAAGTTTTAAAAAACTAGCTGCAACCATGCAAACATTTGTTGTTAAGTGACCATTCTTTAAATCTTCAGAAATTGAGGTAGTAAGCTTATCTAGAATTGCTTGCGTGGTGTCTTTGTTGCTTTCCTCAATCGAAGTTAAGAACAATTTAATCTCTTTATTAACAAACTCTATCAAGACTTTACTCTCCCAACGTAAGTCATATCCCTAGTATCTACTTTTATTAATTCATTTTCATTTACAAACAAAGGAACTTGAATTTCAACGTTTGTTTCAAGAATTGCATTTTTTGTTGCTCCTGAGACAGTATCACCTTTTACACCAGGTTCTGCACTTATGATTTTTAACTCTACAATAACAGGAGGATTAACCGAGATTGGTTCGCCATCCCAAAGAATAATTTCACAGACTTCTTGTCCAACTAGCCACTTCTTGGAATCTCCCATAAGTAATGAACTTATTTCAATCTGATCGTAAGTTGTGGTATCCATAAAGTGCCATGAGTCGTTATCATGATATAGAAATTCCATTTCTGTATGATTGATATCAGCGGCTTCTGCGCTCTCTCCAGATTTAAAAGTTTTATCATTTGTATTTCCAGTCAATAGATTTTTGTATTTAACTCTCATGACTGCTTGACCTTTTCCAGGCTTATGAAACTCATGCTCTATAATAGAGCATGGAGCATTATCAATTATTAACTTTGTACCATTCTTAAATTGGTTTGTTGAAATTTTCATAATAAATTTATTTTTATGTTATTTTAATAGCGAGGTAACCAAATGAAAAATTTTTTATATATAGCTTTAATATCCTTAATTGTAACTTCTTGCGCTCCTAGTGGCGAACAAACTTATAAAACAGAAGATTTAGATGATTTTTTAGCATCAGTAGAGGAGGAGAATAAAAAAGAAGGACCAGTTATTTATTCAGCTTCTTGGATAAGTTCAAACTTTATTACGTATGATTCTCAAAAGGTGATTGCAGATTATGGAACTAGATATACTCTAAAATCTTTAGAACGATCAAGACAGGCTTCTAATTTTGATAATTTAGACACATCTCCTGAAAATAAAAGAATGCTAGGAATTCTAAAGAGTTCCTTTGTAATGCCTCCGCCATTAGATGAAAGTCTAGCAGCAGAACTATCTCAAATTTCAACAGGACTGGAAGCTATGTATGGCGCAGGAGAGTATTGCTATGAAGATGGCACCTGCTATGACCTAGAGGCTTTTGAATCAATTATAGATAATTCAAGAAACCCTAGTGAGCTTTTGAAGGCATGGAAAGGATGGCATGAGATTGGGAAACCGATGAAGCCAATGTACATGCGAATGGTTGAGATTGGGAATCAGGGCTCCAAAGATCTTGGGTACGATGGTTTAAGTGACTTGTGGTTTAGCAAATATGATATGCCTGCTGAAGAATTCTTAGATGAGACTGATAGGGTTTGGGAAGAGGTTAAGCCTTTATATGATGCGCTTCATTGTCACGTACGAGCTAAATTAAATGAGCATTATGGTGACGAGATTGTTTCTGAATCAGGACCACTGCCTGTTCATTTATTAGGAAATATGTGGGGACAATCATGGTCAAATATATACGATCTAGTATACACAGAAGAGTCAAATTCAAATTCAGTAGATGTCACAAAGATTATTGAAGAAAAAGATCTAAATGAGATTCAAATGGTTGAATATGCTGAGGATTTCTTTCTCTCTATGGGTTTTGAACCTTTACCAGAAACATTTTGGGAAAGGTCATTATTTGTAAAACCAAGAGACAGATCAGTGGTTTGTCATGCTTCAGCATGGAATTTAGATCCAGCAAACAATGATCTTAGGATAAAGATGTGCATCGAAAGAAATGAAGAAGACTTTATTACTATTCATCATGAATTAGGGCATATTTTTTATTACCAGGCATACAATCATTTGCCCACTCTTTTTCAAGGAGGTGCGAATGATGGCTTTCACGAAGCATTTGGTGATTTGCTAACATTGTCAATCACACCAGACTACCTAACTAAAATTGAATTTATTTCAGAAGATGAAGCCAGTCTCGCCAAAGAAGATCCAATTGGTTTATTAATGAAACAAGCCCTTGAAGGTGTTGTCGTGGTGCCATGGGCATTAATGCTAGATAAATGGCGATCAGGTGTTTTTAATGGAGATATTAAAGAAGATGAATTAAATACATCATGGTGGCAATTAAGGGAAGAATATCAAGGTATTGGCACAAGCGAGAAGAGAACAGAGGATTACTTTGATCCTGGTGCAAAATATCATATTCCTGGCAACACTCCATATACTCGTTACTATCTTGCAAGAATTATGCAGTATCAGTTTCATGAAGCTTTATGTAATCAGATAGATTTTGATGGATATCTTCATGAGTGCTCAATATATGGCAACAAAGATGCAGGGGAAAAAATAATCTCCACTATGGCAATGGGTGAAAGTCTGCCATGGCAGGATGCATTTGAAAATATTACTGGTTCTAGAGAACTAAGCGGTACTTCGATATTAAATTATTATGCTCCTCTAAAAGAATGGTTAGATGAGCAAAATGAAAATAGAACTTGTGGGTGGAAATAAAAATGAAAATATTAATTAATTTATTCATATCTGTAATAGTCTTTTTTATAGCTATTTCAATTGCTGCTGCGACTGGCATTGATTTAGTATTTAGAGCTGTCGTTTTGGCTTTTTTAATACAATGGATTGCATTTATACCAGCATATGTCTTTCAAACTGAAAAATTTTATGACCTAACAGGAAGTCTCACATACTTATGCGTAATCTGGTATTCATTGACTAATGCTTCTAATTATTTTGTAAATCTTAATTATGCAAATCTTTTGATTGTTCTTTTAATAACTTTTTGGGCAATAAGACTAGGATCTTTCTTATTCATGCGAATTCATAAAGATGGAGAAGACAAACGATTTAGGAGTATAAAACCATCAGCAACACAATTTTTTATGACATGGACCCTCCAGGGTTTATGGGTATCACTCTGCACAATGTGTGCTTTGACAGCCATATCGTCTGATACTGGTTTAATATTTAATACCTTCTTTGTCATTGGATTACTTTTATTTGTTTTTGGCTTTTCAATTGAAATCATTGCAGACAAACAAAAATCAGAATTTAGAGCAATACCTGAAAACAGAGATAAATTTATAACATCTGGTCTATGGGCAAAATCAAGACACCCTAATTATTTTGGAGAAATTGTTTTGTGGACCGGAATAGCGGTGATGTCGTTTTCTTCATTAAATGGATTACAATACTTAACACTTATATCTCCTGTTTTTACTTACTTATTACTTGTTTATGTGAGTGGTGTGAGAATGTTAGAAGCAAGTGGAGACAAAAAATGGGGCCAAGACGAAGCTTATAAAAATTATAAGAAAAATACCCCAGTATTGTTTTTGAAGCTTACGAAATAACTAGATTTCAAAATAACTATAAAAAATATACAATAAATACATAGAAATTAGCTTTTATGTATATTTAGGTATATATAAAAAACATTAAAAATAATTTATTTATTAAGCTTAGACTGTTAACATTATCAAACTTTAGGGAGTACATATAATGCTTAAATATATAAAGGGAATATCTTTGCCCGCACTTTTTTGCTTTAGCACATTTGTTTTTTCAAATGAGATTGAAGTAAACATGGAAAGTATTTTAGAAGTAGGTAGAGAAAATCAAACACTTTCTGCAACATCACAAAATAATATTGATCAAACAGAAAGACAAACAGACAAAATAGTTAATGAGTACAAGGTTGTCTCGAAACAGGTTGAAGGTCTTAAACTATACAACGAACAAAAAAGAATTCAGATTCAGGCTCAGCTTGATCTTATGGACAAACTTGATGAGCAATTAGTTCAAGTGGTTGTAATGCAGAGACAAATACCACCTCTTGCCGAGAAAATGTTAGATACTTTGGAAACATTCATTGTTTTAGATACTCCATTTAGAAAAGAGGAAAGAAGAGCTAGGATTGACTTAGTAAGGTCTTCATTATCAAAACCAAAAGTTACAGCATCTGAGCAAGTAAGACAGGTGCTAGAAGCATATAATATTGAAGCCGAATACGGAAGAAAAATAGATACTTATGAAGATAAGTTAGAGGACGGTACAAACGTGAATATTCTTGTTATTGGACGAATAGGAATGTTTTATCAAACCAAAGATGAAAGAACCAGTGGAATTTGGGATAACGAAGCTGGCGGATGGGTAGAGCTTGATAATAGCTATAGAAAGCCTATTCGAGATGGTATAAGAATGGCTAAAAAGTTAATTCCTACAGACATGCTGCTTATGCCAGTCGTTAAAGGAGAAGTAAAATGAAGAAGTATTTATTAATTTTATTTGTTTTATGTTTTTCATTTAATGGTTTTATATTTGCTCAAGATGCAGATGAAGAAACTGTAGAAGTTTCAACAGTAGAAGCTCTGCTGCAGTTAGTTAAAGAAGGAAAGACGCAAGAGCAGTCTGAGAATGCTAAAAGAGAAGCCAGGTTCATGGCAAATAAAAATAAGCAGGCTGAAATCTTAGCAGCTGAAAAAAGAGAACTTGCAAGACAAGAGAGAATTGCTGATCAGCTTGAGGCTGAATACAAAAAGAATGAGGAAATTCTTAGAGTAAAAGAGGAAGCATACCAGAAAGAACTAGGTTCTTTAGTAGAATTATTTGGACACTTACAAAGCTCAGCTGGTGAGGCCGCTGTTCAGTTTTCGGGATCTTTAACGAGTGCTCAATACGGCTTAGATAGAGTTGACTTTTTGAATGATTTAACTTCAAAAATGTCAGAAACAACTGAATTGCCAAGTATTGAAGAAATTGAAGACCTATGGTTTGAACTTAAAAGAGAAATGGTCGCCAGTGGTCAAGTAGTTTCATTTGATACAACTGTTGTAGATGTAGATGGAGAATCGTCGACTTGTAATGTTACAAGAGTAGGCTTATTTAATGCGGTATGTGATGGTAAGTACTTAGAGTATTTATCAGCTTCAGGTGAATATGCTTTTTTACCTAGGCAGCCGGCAGGACGTTATACAAAAACAGCTAAGAAAATTGGCAATGCAGAAGCAGGCCCAGACCCGATAAAATTTGGGGTAGATCCAACAGGTCCAACAGGCGGAAGTCTTTTAGCTAATTTAATACAGACACCATCTTTAGCAGAAAGAGCTGCTCAAGGTAGAGAAGTTGGTTATGCAATCATATTTGTTGGTCTTATTGGTATAGGGTTAGCATTCTGGAAACTTTGGAGTCTGTTTGTTCTAGGTAAAGCTGTAAGATCTCAAGCTGGATCAAAAACACTTGACGTAAGAAATCCTTTAGGAAGAGTACTAAAAGTTGGCGAAGAAAACTTTGAAAAGGATATCGACACCTTAGAGCTGAAGCTTGCTGAGGCAATAATGGCAGAAAGGCCATCAATTGAAAGAGGAATTGGCGCAGTTCGTATTATTTCGGTGGTAGCACCTCTTGCTGGATTGCTCGGTACTGTTACCGGTATGATTGTAACGTTCCAAATGATTACTCTTTATGGAACAGGAGATCCCAAATTAATGGCTGGAGGTATTTCACAAGCGCTTGTGACCACTGTCCTGGGCCTATTAGTTGCGATTCCAACAACATTGCTTCACTCGTTTACAGCATCATCCGCTAAAGGAATAATTAGTGTTCTTGAAGAACAGAGCACTGGTATTCTTGCAGAAAGAGCTGAAGGCAAGTAGAAATAAATTATGTGGTTTGCCATAACTGAAGCATTTTCTTCCATAAGAGATTTTATGGAAGCTGGAGGCAGTGTTCTATGGTTAATTGCAATATTAGTATTCTTCATGTGGGCAATGATATTTGAGAGAATCTGGTACTTTTCATCTGCTCATGAATTTTATGTTCAAGATTTGTCCAGTCAATGGAATAGTAGAACAGACAAAACATCATGGCATGCATTGCAGATTCGTGAAAAGATGCTTTCACAGGCTAAAGTCGAAATTAATAAGAATCTATCAATAATACAAACCTGTGTAGTTCTAGCGCCATTATTTGGGCTCCTAGGAACCGTAACAGGAATGATAGAGGTTTTCCAAGTAATGGCTTTTAATGGTGGAGGAGATGCAAGGGCTATGGCTGGCGGAGTTTCAAAAGCAACTTTACCAACTATGGCAGGAATGGTAGTGGCTCTTTCAGGGGTATTTGCAAGTATATATCTTAATAGCGCATCTGATAGACATACTAATGATTTAAGAGAATTAATTAAAAGAGATTTATAGGAGAGATTAAATGAGAAGAAACGCTATAAGCACAGCAGTAAAAGATGAAGAAAGCGAAATAAATTTAACTCCAATGCTTGATGTTGTTTTCATCATGCTAATTTTCTTTATTGTTACAGCAAATTTTATTAAGGAGCCTGGCCTTGAAATTAATAGGCCTGATTCTGATACTGCTGAAACACAAGAGAATGCTGCAATTTTAATTGCCGTCGGTCCTACTGGTGAGGTATGGATGGATGGAAGAAGAATTGATGTAAGGCAAGTTAAGGCTAATGTAGTAAAAATGCTAGCAGATAATCCAAAAGGATCTGTAGTAATTCAAGCTGACGAGAAAGCAGTTGCTGATACTATAATTAAGGTTATGGATGGAGCAAGAGAAGCTGGAGTTAGCGCGATCTCACTAGCATCAGAACCAAAATAATTTATGAATCAAGTTCTTTCAGCTATTAATACTTTTACTAAACCTTTTCATAGTATTTATGTAAAAGCATTTAATGCTAACAGATATGCTGCAGGGATTGGTTTTTCTTCTTTAATCACTTTATCGCTATTTTTTGTAATGGTTATATTGATATCATTAGGTGATAGTGGTTTAAAAGAGGATACTTCTGTAAAACTAGCAGATGTTGTGATGCCAGAAAGAGAAATTGATACTTTTATGACAGAAGTTGACAAACCAGATAAACCAGAAGAACAGCCTGAGGATATTGCTCAACCTGAATTAGACCTTGCACCTTTGACAGGATTAGATGTTTCTATAGCCAAACCAAAAGCAAATTTTAAAGCAGGAGGCTCTTTTTTTAGAGATGGCGAATACATACCACTTTTCAAAGTTGTTCCAATATATCCAAGAAGAGCTCAAGAACGAGGAACTATGGGCTATGCATTAGTTGAATTTACTATTACTGATACTGGTAGTGTTGAGAACGCTAAGGCTCTTGAAGGGTATTGTACAAATTCAGACCCAAATGATCCTGCTACGGAATTCAGACCTTGCACTATGTTTAACAGTGCATCTTCAAGAGCAGCACTTAAATTAAAATATAAACCTAAGATTGTAGATGGAAAAGCAGTTCCAGTTGATGGTGTTCTGCATAGATTTACATATATACTAGACGAGTCTTAAAAGAATTATGAGAAAGAAGTTTTCATTATATTTATTTTCTTTACTAGCAATCTCTTTTGCAATTACTCCAATTACTATTGAGGCTCAATCTCAATCAAACAAAAAACCAATTAAATATAAGAAGGCTAGAGCTTTACAAAGCTCAACTGCTAAAAAAATGGCAAAGGTCTATGAAGCTTTAGAAGTTGTGGATGAGAAAGGCGAGCCAGCACCAGATATGGATATTGTTATATCTATTCTTACAGAATTAAGAAATAATGCAGATGAACTTAAGAGCTATGACAGATCTGTTATGTGGAATGCATGGGCATTTGTCTATTTTAATGACGGAGATTATCCGAAAGCTATGGATGCTTATTATAAGCTAATCAATGAACCTGAAGTCACCATTGGTCTTAGAGTTGGGGCGTTACTTTCTTTAGCTCAATTGAATTTGGTTCAAGAAAACTATGAAAAAGGTATTGAATTAATTCTGCAATGGATGAGCGAAGTCGAGACCATAACTGCTCAATCGTATTCTTTACTTGGACAGGCATACTATCAAACAGGTGATTTTAGCAAAGCTCTATCTTCAATGGAGACTGCTGTAAAAATGGCGGAAGAAGAGGGCTACAAGCCAAGAGAAAATTGGTATGTAATTATGGCAGCTTGTATAGGAGAGCAAAAAAAGCAAATCGGGGAGAAAGTAGCCTTATTAAGACAGATAGATATATATGAGATATTGGTAAACCTATATCCTAAAAAACAATACTTTATTCAGCTTGGCGGTTCATATGGTCAGCTTGGCAGAGAAAAAGATTACATGATTACTCTCAAAGCAGCATTTCAGAAAGACTTTTTAAATAAAGAGTCTGAATATTTAGCTCTAACTCAGCTACTTCTTTTAAATCAAAACCCATTCTGGGCAGCAGAGGTATTCGAGTCTGGTCAAAAAAAGATGATCACAATTGTTGATGAGAAAACTAAAGAAGAAAAGATTGTTCCAGTAGTAAAAGATACTGAAAAGAACCTTAAACTTCTTGCAGATGCATGGAGAATGGCGCAAGAAATTGATAAAGCAATTCCAGTTTTAGAAAAAGCAGCAAAGATGTCTAAAGATGGAGAATCATATGTTTTGCTTGGAAATTTATATTTATCTGAAGATAAATTAGAAGAAGCAGCTGATTCTTTATTAAAGGGATTAGAGAAAGGGAAGATTAAAAAGCTATCTCCTGTTTATTTAACTCTGGGACAGGTTTATTTTGAATTGCAAGAATTTGAAGATGCCAAGAAAAACTTTAGGATCGCTGCAAGAGATAAAGATAAAAAGATAAAACAACAAGCAAATAATTGGATTAAATATACTGAAAACGAAGAAATTAGAGTAAAGAATTTAGCTTTAAGAAGAGATTATATCCAAATGAACTCTACTTGATTTTCTCGTAAGTAGATACCTCAAAATCGTAGTCGTTATTTAAGTCCTTTAAGTGTTTAAAAGATTCTAATTTTCTCCAATCACTTAGATCAATTTCTGGATAAAAAACGTCACCATTAATATCACAATCGACCCTGGTAATGATTAGCTTATTTGTTATAGGCAAAGTATCTCTAAAAAGGTAGCCCCCTCCAATAACAACGATCTCGGTTAGATTCTTTTCATGGCAAAGGTTTTTTGCTGATTCAATTGCATTTTCTATACTTTTACAAACAAATGCACCCTCAATTTCACTGATAGTATTTGATACCACATAGTTAATTCTATTTGGGAGGGGCTTACCAATAGATTCATATGTTTTACGACCCATAATTATAATCTTATTAGTTGTGTATTTTTTGAAGTGAGACAGATCATCTTTTAGGTTCCAAGGGAGATCGTTATCAACCCCTATAACATTGTTATTTGATAGCGCAACTACGTGAGATATAACTAACATCTAAACTGCCATCTCTGCTTTTATTGGTGGGTGAGGGTCATAGTTTTTTAAAATAAAATCATCAATATTAAATTTTCTAAGGTCATTAAGAGAATTTAGATCAGGAAGTATAAGCTTAGGCAATGATTTAGGAGTTCTCATAATTTGCTCTTTTACTTGTTCAATAGAATTCTTATATATATGTGCATCTCCAAATGAATGAATAAATCTTTTTGGTTTCATATTCAATATTTTAGCCAAAATTGATAATAGCAGGGCATAGCTAGCAATATTAAAGGGAACACCTAAAAACATGTCAGCACTTCTTTGATACATATGACAGCTGATTGTATTCTGATTTATATAGAATTGTGACATTACATGGCATGGAGGTAAGGCCATTTTATTAATTTCTCCTACATTCCATGCAGATAAAATATGCCTTCTGCTATCTGGATTGTTTTTCAAACCCTCAATAAGATCATTAATTTGATCGATGCCTGCCCAATTTCTCCACTGAACTCCATAAACAGGACCTAGCATTTTTTTTAGTTCATTATTTTCGTACCCGAGCTCTTTACCTTGCTTGTCTGCATTACCTGTCCAAATAGTTGAATATTTATTTAAATCTGTAAGCTTCGACCTATCTTTTTTGAATCTAATTTCTGCCAATCTTCTTTCATCATCCGACCCCTCAAGGAACCATAATAGCTCAGAAACAACCCCCTTCCATGCAAGCGACTTCGTTGTTACAGCAGGAAAACCTTTTTCTAAATCAAAATCTAACTGATGCCCAAAAGAAGAAATTGTACCGGTATTAGTTCTATCGTCTTTTTCATCTCCATTTTCAAGGATGAATTGTAAAAGGTCTAAGTATGCTTTCATGCGTTTTTCCTAGAATATAACAGTATAAAAAATCCAACAATAATCATCGGTAAGCACAGCAACTGCCCCATGCTTAATGAATCATAAGCTACATAACCAATATGTGAGTCTGGTTGCCTAAAGAACTCAATTATAAATCTTATTGAGCCATAAAGGATAAGAAAGGATGAAGAAACAATTCCTTTTACTCTGCTTTTTTGACTTATCAGCATAAGCATTAAAAACAGAACTAAACCCTCTCCCAAACTTTCATAAAGCTGTGATGGATGCCTTAGTATTCCAAATGGATCAGTTGGAAATATAAAACCCCATTCGCCATTAGTTGCCTTGCCATATAACTCTCCATTTAAAAAATTTCCCAACCTAACAAGCCCAAGACCAATAGGCATTGCTAAAGCCACTCCGTCCATTAGCCTTAAGAATTCAATATTTCTTTTTTTACAAAATATAACTAAGCTAATAATTACGCCGATAAGACCGCCATGGAAACTCAATCCACCCTGCCAGATATAGAATAATGAAATTGGATCGTTAATCAGTTGATCGGTCCCATAAAACAACATATATCCGATTCTTCCGCCACACATTGCACCTAAGAAAAGTCCATAAAGAAAAACCATGTCATTTACATCGTCTGCCTTTAAACCAATCTCTTTAATTATTTTATTTCTTTTTAAAAAGTTATAAATTAAAACTGCTGATAATAACCAAGTAATCGCATAGTATTGAATCTTAATTGGGCCGAGCTCAATGAGGCTGGGGTTATTAAAAAAATCTGATAGTTCAATAATCATACTAGAAACATATAAATTGATATTATAAAGAACCATGCTGCCATAAGTCTTTTTAAAATAGATTGAGACAAATAATGAGCAAGATCCGCCCCATACTTTGCTGCAAAGATGCTAGTGACTGAAACTCCCAATAGCGCAGGCAAATATATATAGCCTAAACTTAAATTAGGAAGCTCTGATACTTTAATTCCGGCAAGGATATAGCCTATTGTTCCAAATATCGCTATTGGGACGCCACATGCTGCTGATGTCCCAATTGATGTTGTAAGCTTTAGCCCAGATGCCCTAAAGTAGGGTACTGAAAATGTCCCACCGCCAATTCCAAGTATTGATGATAAAAACCCGATCATTGAACCTGCAAATATCGATTTTGGTTTATTTGGAACAATTCTTTTAGAATATATTTGGATATCAAATAAAATTTGTATTCCTACAAGGAATACAAATGTTGCAATAGATAATTTCAAAAAAAATCCTTCAATTTGAACAGCAAACAACGCACCACACAAGGCTCCAAAAATAATACCAGTTGCAACTGGCTTGAAGTGACCAAAGTCAATAGATTTTTTCTTCCTATGAGCATTCGCAGAAGCGGAACTAGTAAAGATAATGCAAGAAATCGCTGTTCCTATTGAAAGATGCACAACTATTGAAGCATCAAAACCTAAACTAATAAAAGTTCCAATTAAAACAGGCACAATAACTAAACCACCACCAATTCCAAACATCCCAGCAAGTAAGCCAGCAAGAATTCCTAGAGCAGCAAAAATTAATATCTCATCCATCATCATTAAATTCATTACAAAAATCATATTTTAGTTTATTTAATGCTTCAAAATAGACATTTTCTTTAAAAGAGATAATGACACTCAGAGGATACCAATAAGAGACCCACTTATAATCATCAAACTCCTTATCTGGATCATTTTCAAATGAGATTTGAGCATCTTCTTCTAATTTAAATAGAAACCATTTTTGTTTTTGGCCCTTAAATTTTTTGTTTAGGAATCTTTTTCTTCTACTTTTTTTTGGCACATCATATTTTAACCATTCATCCATGGAGGCAATTAGCTTGGTTGAGTTTGATTTTATGCCTACTTCTTCAAACAACTCTCTCTTAGCAGCTTCTTGAGGACTTTCAGCATAATCTATCCCTCCTTGAGGAAATTGCCAACTATTCACCCCGCTTCTTTTACATAACAATAATTTACCTTCATGGTTGGCAATAATAAGGCCCACATTTAATCTGTACCCATCTTCTTTCATATTTTCTAGAAGCTCTTCTTTAAATCTATATTTTTATTAATAAGATATACAAATATTAGGCTAAGCATTATTAAAAGCAGGCTAGGGCTTGCAGCCATCTCCCACTGTCCTTCGAATGTATAGTTATATATTTTTGTTGAGAGAGTATCAAACCCTTGCGGTCTTAGTAATATAGTTGCTGGTTGCTCTTTAATAGATTCTATAAAAACTATCATAATACTAAGAAATACTGCAGGTTTGATTTGAGGGAAATAAAATAAAGCAAATGCTTTATAAGGATTCTTAGGTTTGGTAGAAAGAGCTCTTTCTGATGATTTCGAAATGTTATCTAAGGATGATGATATGTAATTAAATGCAGGCGTCATAAACCTAAGACTAAGACATAACAACAATCCAAATATTCCATATAAAGTGATTGAAGTTTTAAAAACAGATGCAAAAACTATCAATAAACCAGCAGCGATAACAGAACCAGGTATCGCATACCCTGAAGAAGAGATTGATATTATGGATCTAAGGCTTCTACTTCCCCTATAACTTAAAGAAAGTGAAATTGCGAAAAAAACAGTAACAATGGCAGCGCATATACCAATTATCAAAGAATTATAGAGCAGACTTAAATTCTTAATTAGGCTAAATTCTACATTATCAAAATGCCAGAAAATTAATTGTAAAAAGGGCGCACAGAAAAATATTAAAAATACAAAAATACAAATGCTAGTCATAAGATATTGTTTAAGAGCACTTACATTTAATTTTTCAAAACTTTCTGCAGTTTTCGTAGCTAATGAATTAGATTGATACCCATAATATCTGCTTACAAAAATTATAAAGAAAACAAATATGAGCAGATATCCTGCTAATCTTGCTGCTGAGGGATAGGTTTCGTAACCATACCACGCTTTATAAATACCAACTGTAAAAGTTTCTACACTAAGAGCAGAAACTCCACCAAAGTCAGCAATTGTTTCAAAAATTACTAAAGCCATGCCTGCCAGAATAGAAGGCTTTAACGAGGGGATGATAACTTTGCATATAGCAGTTAAGTTGCCGTCTCCTAATGTCTTAGCTGCTTTGAAGACATTTACTCCAACATTAGATAGTTGGGCTTTTGTAAGTAAGAAAATATATGGAAATAATGCCATTGACATTATTATTGACGCCCCAAAAAGATTTTTTATTGAAGGCAAGCTTATATTCATACCTCTCAAATATTCAGATATCGGACTGGAATATTCAAAAATACCAACAAAAATAAAAGCATAAACATATACAGGGAAAGCAATTGAAAGACTGAGCCCCCAGCTAAAAAATTTATGTCCTGGAAATTTGTAAAATGTTACTAATATAGCCAAAGGAACTGCTATTAGTGCAGATAAAATAGCTGAACTAAATGAGAGGAATATCGTATTAAGAAATAGCTCTTTTAAATAATTATTTGGTATATACCTTGAATCAATTTCGCTAGAGAAAGCCAGAATAAAGAAGCCAACAAAGAAGATCATTGTAAGCACCAGCCAAGGAAATGACAGGTAGCTCCATATTCTTAAGTTTTGCATTATTTAATCTTAAAGGTAATTTTTTATTCTTTGTCCAAGCCTTCTTCTAAAGTTTCAGAACCTTTTTTAAGCTCTTTTCCTAGGACATTCACTCTTGTTTGTAATTTTTGAACGTCCTTCAATGCAAGATCTAATCTTTTTATTACGTTTTCTGCACTTAAATCAAGGTCAAAGAATTCAGTTTTAATTTTATTTACAACTTTATGAACATCACGCGCTGAATCATTTAAACTCTGATAATGATGACCAAGTTGCACGGTATCTAAGAAAGCTGCGAGGGAATTTGGTCCTAAAATTAATGTATTTTTTTCAGAAAAGCATTCTTGTCTAAGATTATCTATTTGAAATGCCAAGTCAACAAGCTTTTCTGAGGCAATATAGAGAACTACATAGTTTGAGGTTTGGTTTTGTAATATATATTTTTGTGAAATATCCTCTGCATCATTCAAAATAGACCGTTTTAAATCTTTTAATACTTTTTTTCTCTCTGTATCAGTTCCAGCGGATTGATAGCTTTGATATTTCCCAGCATAAAATTTTGAATCTATAGGTATGATTAATCCATCTGCAGTATTAATAGCACAATCTGCTCTATCAGCAGTAGCAGGATTTATCTGAGCCTGAAACTCATAAGCATTGCTTGGAAGAATATCACGAACAATTTCTTCCATATTCCATTCGCCCAATCTTCCAGTTGTAACGTTGCCACCAAGAAATCTATTTAACTCATATATTGGGGCGGAAACAGATGCTAGGTCAATTTCTATCTTATTGATATCGCTAGAAACTTCATTTAGTTTATTTTGAAGATCATTATTCCCACCTTTTTCAGCAGTTTCTTTATTTTTTATGATTGACAACAAATAAACTAGTATTCCTAAAATAAGAATAAAAGATAGTAGTATTAGAATATTAAGCCCCATAATATTATTTAGTATAAAATGTCTTTTATATTATGCATCAAGAAATTATAACAAAGTTTAATTTGCTGAAAGAAAAGCAGTTATCAATTGATATAACAAGAGGAAAGCCAGATAAAGATCAACTTGATCTATCAAATGATTTGCTGGATATTTCTATACCAACTTCCTCTGATGATGGAATTGATTTAAGAAATTATGGAGAGCCATTTGGTATTACAGAGGCTCGTAAGTTGGGATCAGAGCTATTAGATGCCCCTTTAGAAAATATTCTTGCAGGTGAGCAATCAAGCTTACTTTTGACATATCAAACAGTGCTTTCTAATTTTCTTTTTGCGGAACCAACACCATGGAAAAGTTTAAAAAATCCTAAGTTTGTTTGTCCAGTGCCTGGATTTGATAGACATTTTATGATGCTTCAAGATTTTGGCATTGAGGCAGTTCCAATTCCTATGTTAGAAGATGGGATTGACATAGGAGCTTTTGAATCTCTCTTAGAGCAAGATGACGAGTTTGTAGGTATATTATGTGTGCCTAAGCATTCCAATCCATCTGGAGAAATATATTCGGATGAGAATCTGCAAAAGATGTTTAGTATAGGCTCTAATTTTTCTGATAAATTCCTATTTCTCTTTGATCACGCCTATTTAATACATGATTTTTTACCTACACCTGAGCAAAAGCCTCTATGGGAGACTGTTGTAAATTCAAATGTACAGGACCAAACAGTAATAACAACATCATTTTCAAAAGTAACATTTGGAGGAGGGGGCATTTCTTTCTTGGCCACATCTGGACACTCTTTAGAATTAATCAAAAGAGTTCGAACCACAATGATTATATGTCCTGACAAATTAAATCAAAAAAGACATGTTGAATTTTTTAAAGATGCTGAAGGAGTCAAATCTCACATGTTAAAACATGCCGAATTAGTTCGACCAAAATTTGAAATAGCATACTCATATTTAGAAACATTAGATGAAGATTGCGGATCCTTTTCACGTCCGACAGGAGGCTATTTCATAACTTATTCAACAGCAAAACCAATTGCTACAAAAGTAGTCGAATTATGTAAAGAGATGGGGGTTTTAATTACTCCGGCTGGCTCTACCTTCCCAAATAATTATGACCCAAAAGATAGTGTTATAAGAATTGCGCCAACCTATGTTTCAAAGGAGGAGCTTAAAATGGCTATGGAAGTATTCGTGACTGCTGTTGAATTGGCAAATTATGACGTGGGTCTTTAATTTTTTGTTTTTCGATGAGGCACGTAACACTTTCCATCAAAGTGTGAAAATATCAATTTAATATCCGGGTGGTTAGCCTTACCACTCTCTAAATCATCTAGTAGATTCTGTTCAGATACGTATGCAATATAAAAAATCTCTTCGTTCTCTGCAAATAAATGATAGAAAGGTTGATTCTTTTTTGGCCTAAATTTTTTTGGAATAGCGTTGTACCAATCATCTGTATTATTGAAGGAAGGGTCTAAATCAAAAATCACACCCCTAAAGTTCAAAAATTTATGTTTAACAATATTTCCAATTGAAAACTTTGCTTCTATAAGTTCTTGCATTATATTTATAACTTAAACCATTATTCAACAAATGTCATGAAAGAAAATATCCTATTTATGACAGCAATAACAAGGAAGAAGCATGAATAAAACTGAAAAGGTCGCTTTAAGAGAGTCAATAATAATTGTTCTTATGGGGGCAGTAATCAATTTTCCATTACAAACTTTCCTTTTGTGGTTAACAATCGATAATTGGCAATGGTCTGACCCGCTAACAATATCAATATTTATTCAGATGATTATCACAGCAGTAGCACTTTTGCGCGTCTACGTTATTAGAATGAGATTTCAGAGAGGTAAATTTTAATCTTTATCTTTTTTGTGCTTCTTCTTGTCGTGCATCCTTCTCATTTTCATTCTTTGTGCAATCATGTCTTTACAGAAGACATCATATATTTGTGAATAATTTGCAGCTAAGTCAGAAACCAAGGCAACTTCTAACCACTTTTCTTCATTCTCTGGATTCGCATCTATTTCCTTCCAAATACCATCACTTAGAGCCAAAAGACCGCCAATCCCATCTTTCATGTCTTTGCATTCTTTAAAATTCATAAGATAGTTTGGATGATTTAAGAGTTTTTCTTTGTCAGATTTTTCTAAAGGTTTATGACCATCAGCGACAATCGCAAAGGACAAAAATGTTCCAATTATTATTAATAAAGTTTTCATATATCTCCCATATATTTAATATACTTAACCTAGATTACATCTTTTTAAAAAAATTTCAAAAACATCTTTACATTTATATTTAAGTGTCCATAATGCGCCGATATTCATACTAATGAGCATATTCTGATTGTTCATCAGTATGACTATTTTAGAACTTATCCAGATTTTGAGCGTTTTTTTCGGCACTTTGATAGCCGCACCTCTTGTTGTATCCAAAAAAGCAAAAAAGAGACTTGTAGGATTATTTGCAGTTATTGCAGGAAGCTTTTTTGCAATAATTGTTCAACTTTATTTGGGCTTATATTACTTTGTTTTTGCAAATGTATTTTGGCTACTTAATGCTTGCAATGGTATTAAGAAGATTCTAAAAACAAAGAAAAAAAATATCAGTAAAGCTTAAAGTTTTTAAAATTTAAGTAATGAGTTCCTTCGCTTGATTCATTAACTTTTGTAACTAATGCTTTAGCAACATTCGTTGCACTTATATTCCTAAATTTACTTAAGGGCCCAATCATCAAAAAACCAAATAAATTTGTTATTTTTTCAAATAGATAAATACTTAATTTAATTTTTTCTTTTTGCCTGTCACCTAAAAGATGACTTGGTTGAGCAATTATCGTTTTTTTGAATCCAAGAGAAATAATTTCTCTTTCTGTTTTGCCTTTTATATTAAGGTAAGTATTACTTGATTTATGATTTGCACCAACTGCTGAAACTAAGCCTATGGACTTAGCACCATTTTTCTTAGCAAAAAAAGCTACATTTTTTATGAACTCCAAATCTATTTTTTTAAAATCATCTCTTCTTGATTTTTTTAAATATAAAAGCTCATATAGCTCAAGTTTTGAACCAATAGCGATATAAACTTCATCAAAAATAATTTCTGATTCTAATTTATCAACATGATCAAAATCACAAATTATTTCTTCTATACCATCATTGGCACACAACTTTGTTCTAGCTAATGATATTAAACGCGCGTTAGTTTTTTTTAGCTCTACTAATATATTGCTGCCGACCAAACCCGAAGCTCCTGCTAATAACACTGTCTTAGCCATTTAAAATCTCATGAACTAGAACTACAAGATCATTGATAGGCTTTGAGCCGTCGAGTTTAAATTGTGAGTGATGGTCGTATAATGGCTCCCTTTCAGAATACACCTCGGCAATTGATAGACCATCTGGTACAGCTAAACCTCTCTCTTGCCCTAAATCTATTCGATCAATGATAATTTCAAGCGGCGTCTTAATATAAATAATCTTAGAGAATTTTTTTAAGTGCATCATAGATTTTTCTGAATAAACAGCACTACCACCAGTAGATATAATGTCAGATGATGAATCTAAACTTAAAACTGCTTTCTCTTCCTCAGATCTTACAAACATGAATCCATTTTGTATCTTTATATCTTCTAAAGAGAGCTTAAACTTATCTTCAATAAGCAAATCCGTATCAACAAAATTGAGACCATTTCTTTTCGATACAGCTTTGCCTAAAGTAGACTTGCCACATCCAGCCATTCCAATAAAACTAATGTTATTCAAATTTATATCCTCGAGGGTATTCAAGGTGTTGTTTCAAGCCATCATCAATATCATACCAAGACGCTTTTGAACCCACAAAGACATGATGAGCTTCAGGCAAGCTTATATTTCCACTTAATGTACCTGCTGAAACGTAATATTTTTCAGGCTTATCTTTATCTAAAAACATTATATTTGATCCACAAATCTCACAAAATAATCGTATGCAATTTTCAGATGAAGCATAGGATTTTATATTGTTCATACCAGAGTTATATCTAAATAAAGATTTTTCTACCTCTATGAAACTTGCGAATGCCGAGCCATGACACCTTCTGCATTGCGAACAATGACAATACGAAAAGTATTTAATTTCTTGATTAATCTCGAAAGATACTTTTTTACATTCACAACGCCCAGAAAGATTATTCATACTCTGCAAACTCCTTAGTTGCCTTTATCAGCTCATGCGTAATTTCTTTTTCAAATGCACTATGTCCGGAAGAGGGCGCTACTATTAAATCTGCTTCAGACCAATTTCTAGATAGCTCCCAGGCTGTCTCCATAGGACAAACAATGTCATATCTTCCTTGAATTATTTTTGCAGGAATATGCCTAATTTTATCAATACTTTCCTTTCTAATTAACTGATTTTCAGAATCAAGAAATCCTTTATTTATAAAATAATGATTTTCAATGAGAGCAAATGCTAGTGCAAACTTCGGATCAGCAAAAGAAGAAACTAATTCAGGTTTATAACTCAAGGTGCTAGTTGAGGCCTCCCATCTAGACCATGCAATTGCAGCGTCAAGTTTCTTAGACTCATCATTGCCTAAGAATATTTTATGGTATGCCTCCATAAGATTATTGCGATCACTTTCATCTATAGGTATTAAGAATTCTTCCCATGCTTCAGGAAATATCTTACTGGCTCCATATTGATAAAACCAATCTAGTTCTTTTTGTCTAAGCATAAATATGCCTCTAAGAACTAACTCGCTGACCGATTCCGGATATTTTTGAGCATATGCTAGCGACAAAGTGCTGCCCCATGAACCACCAAAAACTAACCATTTATCAATATCAAGCAAATGCTTTAAAGACTCAATATCTTCAACCAGATCCCAAGTAGTATTATTTTCAAGACAACCATGTGGCAGACTTCTTCCACATCCCCTCTGATCAAAGACGATTATTCTGTAAACATCTGGATCGAAAAATCTTCTTACATTTATACTTCCGCCTCCTCCAGGACCACCATGTAAAAATACTGCTGGTTTGCCATTGGGATTCCCACATTCTTCAAAATAAATTTTGTGTTCATCCCTATTCAGAAAGTCCATATTATATGGCACACATGGAGGGTACAATGAAAAATAGCTATTCATAACTTTTATTATAATGAAATTTTCTGTAGGTATCTTATGAGTGCTTTTATATCTAAAATATTTGGTTTTGCCCTGGCTATATTTATATTATTTTTTTAGTTGTTAATCAAAGAAATTTTTAAATAAATTTGGAGAAGTCCCTTCACATACATATGTTGGCTTTAAGCAGTTACCATGCACATTGCTCAAAAAAGGCCTTATTGAAATATTTTTTTCAATATTTTCTTCACTTTTGGAGATATTTATCAGTTTAAAACATTGATATACACCTTCTTCGATACCTCTACTATTTGATGCTCTTGAATACTTCGTCTCCTTTTCACATTCAATTGGAAGGACTTTTAATACAATTTCGCCTTCATTGTTAAACTTTATGTACTCTTTTTTATTATTTTTTTCTAAAAAAACTTCGCCGTTTTCATAAAAAATCTTATAAGGCGCCATGAGTTCACCTTCTTTAAATGTTCCCTTTACCATTAGCTGACCATCTTTATGATATCTTTCATACGGTCCGTCAAGGAACCTATAGTCTGTTCCTAGAATTGAAAAATAGTTTTTTATATTTCCCTTTTCTTCTAAAATTCCTTCTTTAGAGTAAAAAGCATATG
>MDSV01102948.1_pt1 | contig 82398 bp, 89 predicted proteins | sample 810851 | NCBI WGS metagenome assembly MDSV01 (sample SAMN05326640, study PRJNA326480) | marine metagenome | isolation source: seawater | place: Atlantic Ocean: North East | collected 2012
CATCTTGTTAGAAAAGCACTGTCAAAAAAACTTGATATTAAGTTTCTTCCTAGGCTAGCATTTGTAGAAGATAATTCTTTTGAATATGCAGAAAAGATAGAAAAATTAATTCAAAAAAATAAAGAAAATGAAACAAACAAAAAAAAATACAATTAAATCACTTGCAGTCCATAGTAAAGATGTAGGTTCTGCAGAAGTACAGATAGGATTATTAACTGATAAAATAACCAAGCTAGCGGAGCACTTTAAGGTAGCAAAAAAAGATAAACACTCAACTGTGGGATTAACTAAATCAGTAAATAGAAGAAAAAAACTTTTAAGTTATTTAAAAAGAAAAAATCCGGAATCTTACATGAAGGTATTGAAACAATTAAATTTAAGGAAATAATGTTTAAAATAAACAAAGAAGAAATAGAAATTAATGGTAAAAAAATTAAACTCGAGACTGGAAAAATAGCTAGACAAGCAGACGGTGCAATAATCGCAACTTGTGGAGAAACAGTTGTAATAGCTACAGTCGTAGGAGCTAAAAAATTAAAAGACGGTCAAGATTATTTTCCTCTTTCAGTAAACTATCAAGAAAAATATTATGCAGCTGGAAAAATACCAGGTGGATATTTCAAAAGAGAAGCCAGACCTACAGAAGCGGAAACTTTAATTTCAAGATTAATTGATAGGCCAATAAGACCTTTATTTCCTTCAAGCTTTATGAACGAAGTTCAATTACTTCCTACGGTTTTATCTTATGATGGTGAAAATCAACCTGATATTTTATCCATAATTGCTTCTTCTGCAGCATTAGCGATCTCGGGTTTGCCATTTCAAGAACCCATTGCGGCAAGTAGAGTCGGATATAAAGATGGAAAATATTTATTAAATCCGTCTCCAAAAGAATTAGAGGAGTCTGAGTTAGATTTAGTTGTAGCGGGAACCAAAGAAGCTGTATTGATGGTTGAGTCGGAAACTTCAGGATTAACCGAAAAAGTAATGTTAGATGCAGTTAAATTTGGTCACGAAAATTTTATACCAATTATTAAAGCTATAGAGAGCTTAGCAAAAAAAGCTGGCAAACCTAAATGGGAAGTTGAAATTACGGATCATTCTGGAGTGAAGAAAAAAATTGCTTCAGCTCTAGAGTCAGACTTAAGAAAAGCATTCAAAGAAACAGATAAAAAGAAAAGATCAACAGCAATCGCAGAAGCAGAGACAAAGTGCAAAGAAATGTTTGCCGAAGACGAAGATGTTAGCGAAAATCAAGCAATGGCTCAACTAAAATCTCTTGAAAAAGATATTGTAAGAACAGCAATTTTAAAAGACAAAAAAAGAATTGATGGAAGAGGCTTAGCAGATGTTAGACAAATTAAATGTGAAGTTGGAGTATTACCAAGAACACACGGATCCGCTTTATTTACAAGAGGAGAAACCCAGGCATTAGTGGTTACAACGCTAGGTATGTCTGATGATGAACAGCGTTTAGAAAGCTTGGATGGAATGCATAGATCTAATTTTATGCTTCATTATAATTTTCCTCCTTTTTCTGTTGGAGAATGTGGAAGAATTGGAACTGGAAGAAGAGAGATAGGTCATGGTAAACTAGCTTGGAGAGCGATAAATTCATCATTACCAAAAAAAGAAAACTTTCCTTATACTTTGAGAGTAGTTTCAGAAATTACTGAGTCGAACGGTTCATCTTCAATGGCAACAGTTTGTGGTACTTCTCTTGCCCTTATGGATGCAGGTGTGCCCATAAAAGAACCAGTTGCTGGTATTGCGATGGGACTAATAAAAGAGGGAAAAGATTTTTCAGTTTTATCTGATATTTTAGGTGACGAAGATCATTTAGGTGATATGGACTTTAAAGTAGCAGGAACTAAAAATGGAATTACCTCACTACAAATGGATATAAAAATCACAGGTATAACTTTTGAGATTATGGAAAAAGCACTAGATCAAGCCAAAGGCGGAAGAGAACATATTTTAGAAGAGATGAATAAAGCCCTAAAAGTATCTAGAAAAGAGTTTTCAAAACACACACCTAAAATGGAAATAGTTAAAGTTGATAAAAAAGATATTGCAACAGTCATAGGTAAGGGTGGTGCAACAATTAGAGAAATAGTAGAAACATCGGGAGCTAAAGTGGATGTAAAAGATACTGGAGAAGTAACAGTCGCTGCTCCTGATGAAGAGTCTAGAAATAAAGCAATTGAGTTTATTAAAAGCTTGGTAGCTAAACCTGAAATGGGAAAAATATATAAAGGCAAAGTGGTAAAAATTATGGAGTTCGGTGCTTTTGTAAATTTTTTAGGAAAACAAGACGGGCTTGTACACATTTCTGAGCTCGCAGCTAAAAGAGTTGAGAAAGTTGGAGATGTTGTTAAAGAAGGAGACGAGGTTTCAGTAAAAGTTGTTGGTTTTGATAGAGGTAAAGTTAAATTATCTATGAAACAAGCTAGCGCTTAAGAAATATTTTTAGGATCTGGCATTCCCACTTTATTGTAACCAGCGTCAACGTAATGAATTTCACCAGTTACACCAGAAGCTAAATCACTCAAAAGGTATAGAGCAGAGTTCCCAACATCATGAATATCTACATTTCTTTTTAAAAAAGAGTGATCTTCGTTCCATTTATATAAAAATTTTGCATCACCAATCGCTGAAGCTGCCAAAGTTTTAATAGGTCCTGCGCTTATAGCATTAACGCGTATTCCTTTTATACCCATATCTCTAGCTAGGTATTTAACACTGGCTTCGAGAGCTGATTTGCAAACACCCATTACATTATAATTTGGTATAGCTTTTGTAGATTCATAAGTTAAGGTAAGTAAGCTACCACCTTCTTTCATAATTTTTGAAGCCTCTTTTGCAACCTCTGTAAAAGAAAAGCAAGAAATCAGCATACTTCTTAAAAAATTTTCTCTACTGGTATTCAAATATTCACCAGACAATTCTGACTTATCTGAGAAAGCCACTGCGTGAACAACAAAATCAATTTGTCCCCATTGAGATTTAATGTCTTCAAAAAGTTTAATTACTTCGTCCTTTTTTTCAACATCGCAGCTAAAAGTAGTTTTAGAATTTAATTTTTCTGCTAATGGGACTACTCTTTTTTTTAAAGCATCACCCAGATAAGTGAACGCAAGTTCTGCTCCTGCCTCCGCTAGTTTTTGTGAAATACCCCAAGCTATAGATCTTTCGTTAGCAACACCCATAATTAATCCTTTTTTACCTTTCATCAAGCTCATAATTATATTTTTTCAAAAATTAACGCGGCGTTAGTTCCTCCAAAACCAAAACTATTTGACATAACTGTATTTAATGTTGCTCCTTTTTCTGTTTTAGCAATTATCGGAAATTTTTTAGCTTCTTCATCCATCTCACTAATATTTGCTGATCCAGTAATAAAATTATTTTTCATCATAATTAAACAGTATATTGCTTCGTGTACTGATGCTGCTCCCAAAGGGTGGCCTGATAATGATTTGGTAGAACTAATTTTTGGAATTTCATTTCCAAAAGTTTTCTTAACAGCATTTAATTCTGTAATATCACCCACTGGCGTTGAAGTTCCATGAGTATTTATATAATCAATTTTATTTTTAGCAGTTGCCATTGCCATTTGCATACATCTAACCGCTCCTTCACCTGATGGCGCGACCATATCGTACCCATCTGAGGTTGCTCCATAACCTGTTAATTCCGCATATATTTTAGCACCTCTAGCTTTTGCGTGCTCGTATTCTTCAAGCACTAAAACTCCACCACCACCAGCGATAACAAATCCATCTCTAGTTTTGTCATAAGCTCTTGACGCTGTTTTCGGTGCATCATTATATTTTGATGACAGTGCTGTCATAGCATCAAACATTGCGGTCATTGCCCAATGTATCTCTTCACTACCACCTGCAAACACAACGTCCTGTTTTCCCATTTGGATTAGTTCCATTGAATTTCCAATGCAGTGTCCGCTTGTTGCACATGCCGAACTCATTGTATAATTAGTTCCTTTAATTTTAAAAGGAACTGCTAGAGTTGCAGATGCTGTGCTTGCCATAGTTCTTGGAACAATAAATGGCCCCATTAGTTTTGGAGTTTTAGCTCTAGTTTTATCAGCTGCTAAAATAACATTTTCTATTGAAGGCCCGCCTGATCCCATAACAATACCAGTTTTAAAGTTACTTACATCACTCTCTTCTAATCCAGAGTCCACTATTGCTTGTTTCATCGCAATATAATTATAAGCAGATCCCGATCCCATAAATCTTATTGTTTTTCTATCTATGTGATCTTCAAGTTTTATATTTGGTTTGCCGTGAACATGACTTCTTAAGTTGTGTTCTTTATATTCCTCTGAATATGAAATTCCTGATTTTGAATTTAATAGTGACTGGTGCACTTCTTCTTGGTTATTACCAAGACAAGATACAATACCAAGACCTGTGATAACTACTCTTCTCATGACTTAAATAGTCCCACCTTTAAATTTTCTGCAGTATAAATAATTTTTCCATCTGCACTTAATGTGCCATTAGCTAATCCAACTGAAGTACCTTCTTTTTTTAAAATTCTTTTCATATTTATTTTGTATGTTGCCATTTTAACATTTTTTAAAACTTCGCCAGTGAATTTGACCGAATTAACGCCGAGAGCTCTACCTTTTCCTGGCTCTCCCGTCCAACCCAAATAAAATCCTACAAGTTGCCACATAGCATCTAATCCTAAGCAACCTGGCATCACCGGATCATCTTTAAAGTGACAATCAAAAAACCATAAATTATCCTTTATATCTAATTCAGCTTGAACAAAACCTTTTTTAAATTCTCCGTTATCTTTATTAATTTGAGTTATTCTATCAAACATTAGCATTGGGGGAAGCGGTAATTTTGCATTACCTTTTCCAAATAGCTTTCCATTTCCACAATCTAATAAGTCATTATAGTCGTAACTATTTTTTTGCATGATTTTCCAGTTAAAGTTTTACTTGATTTAGAACATTTATCAAATATAAATAGTATAGAATGGTTTTAAAGTATAGTTAATTACAAGCATAATTATGAAAGATAACTCAAAAATTGCAAACAAATTAAGGTCCTCGGGACTAAGGCCAACAAAACAGAGAATCCAAATTGCTGAGTTTTTATTTGAGAGAGAGAAAACTTTTCATTTTACTGTGGAAGACCTTGATAGATTAATTAATAGTAAAATAAATAAAGATAAAATTTCATTAGCAACTTTTTATAATACTGTTCATGCATTTAAAAAAGCTGGGCATCTAAAAGAAATTCTAACTAATAATAATAAAATTTATTTTGACACACATACCGGTCCACATCACCATTTTTATGATTCTGAAAAAAATGAACTAACTGACATTGAGTCGAAAGAAATCAAAATTAAAAGCATTCCTAGAGCTCCAAAAGGAAAAAAAATTAAAGATGTCAATGTAATTATTAACATTGATAATTATTATCAATAGTTTATAACTATTCTAAACTACTTGACAGCAACATTAAAATAATTATAGATTGGTAATATTACAAAAAATTATGAGCGAACAAAGTAAATGTCCTTTCACAGGCGCTGGAACACCACCAAAGTTTCCCACAGGTAGAGGAACGTCTAATAGAGAATGGTGGCCTAATGGTTTGAACTTAAAAGTTTTGAGCCAACACTCTTCTTTAGTTAATCCAATGGGGAGCAAGTTTGATTACAGAAAAGAGTTTAAAAAATTAAATTTTAAAGCACTAAAAAAAGATTTACATAAATTAATGACAGATTCCCAAGAATGGTGGCCAGCTGACTATGGTCATTATGGACCCCTCTTCATTCGTTTATCTTGGCACGCAGCAGGAACTTACAGAACAGCAGATGGTCGTGGAGGCGCAGGTACGGGAAATCAAAGGTTTGCACCTTTAAATAGTTGGCCAGATAACGTTAACTTAGATAAAGCAAGATTATTATTATGGCCTATTAAGAAAAAATATGGGAAAGGAATTTCGTGGGCTGACTTATTTATATTAGTTGGAAACGTGGCATTAGAGTCAATGGGTTTTAAAACTTTTGGTTTTGGTGCTGGCAGAGAAGATATTTGGGAGCCTGAGGAAGATATATATTGGGGCTCAGAAAAAGAGTGGTTGGGAGTAAATAGATACAGCGGCAAAAGAGATCTTGAGCAGCCATTGGGTGCATCTCATATGGGTTTAATTTACGTAAATCCACAAGGACCTGATGCAAACCCAGACCCTCTTTTAGCAGCACACGACATCCGTGAAACTTTTGGTCGTATGGCTATGAATGATTATGAGACGGTCGCATTAGTTGCTGGAGGACACACCTTTGGAAAATCACATGGAGCTGCGCCGGAATCACATAAAGGAGTAGAGCCAGAAGGATCAAAAATTCACGAACAAGCTACCGGTTGGAATAGTAATTATAAAAGCGGTAAAGGTATCGATACAATAAGTAGTGGAATTGAGGGCGCTTGGACTCAAAACCCAACTAAATGGGACATGGGATATTATGACTGTTTATATGGACATGAATGGGAATTAACAAAAAGTCCTGCAGGTGCTCATCAATGGACTCCAAAACAAAATGGTAAAGAAATTAAAATGGTTCCAGACGCACATGATAAGTCTACAAAACATCCTCCAATGATGCAGACAACTGATTTATCATTAAGAATGGATCCGAAGTACGGTCCAATTTCAGAAAATTTTCATAAAAATCCAGATGAATTTGCTGATGCTTTTGCAAGAGCATGGTTTAAACTTACACACCGTGATATGGGTCCTCGTGCTTGCTATTTAGGCAGCGATGTACCAAAAGAAACTCTTATTTGGCAAGATCCTGTACCAAAAGTAAAAAATAAACTTAAAAATAAAGATATAGAGTCTCTTAAACAGAAAATTTTAAAATCAAGACTTTCAGTTTCAGAATTAGTTTCTACAGCCTGGGCGTCAGCTTCCACTTTTAGAGGTTCAGACAAAAGAGGAGGAGCAAACGGCTCTAGAATAAGACTTTCTCCTCAAAAAGATTGGGAAGTAAACAATCCAAAAAGACTCTCAACTGTGATCAAGGTTTATGAGGATATTCAAAAAAAGTTTAATTCTAAAAGCAAATATATTTCTATAGCTGATTTAATAGTTCTAGGCGGTAGCGTGGGAATCGAAGCAGCCGCTAAAAAATCAGGAAAAAAAATTAAAGTACCTTTTACTCCTGGGAGAGGAGACGCAACACAAGACCAAACTGATATACACTCTTTTAGTTTGCTTGAACCTAGAGCAGATGGATTTATAAACTATTCTAAAGGAAAATATTCTTTATCAGTAGAAGAGATGCTTATTGATAAGGCAAATTTAATGAATTTAACAGCATCAGAGATGACAGTATTAATTGGTGGTATGAGAGTATTAGACACTAATTTTGACGGATCAAAGCACGGAGTATTTACGAAAAAACCAGGTGTTCTCTCAAACGATTTTTTTGTTAATTTAATAGACATGAATACTACTTGGAGCGAAGTAGATAAAGACGAGGAATTATTTGAAGGTAAAGACAGAAAAACCAAAAAAGTTAAGTGGACTGGAACTAGAGCTGACTTAATTCTAGGATCTAACTCACAGCTTAGAGCACTAGCCGAAGTATATGCAACTGATGACTCAAATGATAAATTTTTAAATGATTTTACAGCTGCGTGGACAAAAGTTATGAACTCAGATCGTTTTGATCTAATTTAACTAATCAGAGTTTTCCCCACAAACTCTCTTTTTTAATCCATCCTTTAAATTTACTTACTTCAACTTTACACCAAATCTCTTTACATTTTTTTACTAAACACAGTCTTCCTCTTTCTAAAATTACAATTGGAGTTGAAAAAATAGTTGCATTTTTAAAAAGTAAAACATCATTATCTATAGTAATAGCAGCTTTTTTCTTCGATAGCTGGGATATATGTATCCAACCGGTATTATTTTCATGATCTCTTATCTTTCGAAAATTATCCGATTTATCCTGAACTAATACTGGCAAATATTTCTTTTTATAAACAATTTTAATAGGATACTCAAATGAAGGACCTTGCCTTAAATTAACTTTGTCATTTCTTAAAGTTAAGAAATATTCTTCAGTTGATGCATCATTAATATTTAAACTAATAAATAAAATTAAAGAAAAAATTACTCTACTACTCATCTTGTTCTACATGCATTAATACAATCTCTTCTTTTGTTTAATTTTATTTTTCTAAAACTTAGATTAAAAACATTAAAAGCTATTATTGAGCCTTGGATGTTGTTTTTATTACTTAAAATAGATTTTATTACTTCATTAGCTTGAATTGTACCTGCTATTCCAGCTAATGTTGGAATAACACCATCATTTTCACAATTATTTTCTTGTTCAGGTATTTCTGGTACAAAACATCTGTAGCAGGGTACATTTTTTTGAAAATTAAAGTTTAAGATTTGTCCATCAAATTTACTAATAGCAGCAGATATTAAAGTTTTCTTATTTTTTAAACAATAGTCGTTGATTAAATATCTAGTCTCAAAGTTATCAGTACAATCACAAATAATATTAAATTTATTCAAAATTTTATTAATATTTTTTTTATTAATTTTTTCCTTGAAAGAAGATATCTTAATATTTTTATTTATTTTTTTTATTTGCTTTTTTGCGCAAGAAATTTTAAATTTTCCTACATCTGTTTGATTAAATAATACTTGTCTATTCAAATTTGAAATGTCAACTTTATCATGATCTACAATTCTTAAATTACCTACTCCAGAATTAGCTAAATAAAGTATTAATGGACTACCTAAACCTCCCAATCCAACTATAGCAACTTTAGAATTTATTATTTTTTTTTGTCCAAAAACACCAATTTTTTTGAGGATAATTTGTTTTTCATATCTTTTGAGATCATTATTTGAAATTTTCATTTTGAAACTATTTTATCCCAGTTGAACCAAAACCTCCAATACCACGAGTTGTTTCTGATAGTTCATTTACCTCTTGTAATTTTGCTTGAACTACAGGGCAAACCACCATCTGAGCGATACGTATACCATTTTCTACAATGAACTTTTCTTTACTAAGATTGATTAGTATTACTTTAATTTCACCCCTATAATCAGCATCTATAGTTCCTGGAGAATTAAGCACAGTTATATTTTTCTTTGATGCTAGACCAGACCTAGGTCTTATTTGCACCTCAAACCCTTTAGGTATGGACAAAGAAAAACCAGTAGGTATTAAAGCTTTTTCTCCAGACTCTATTGGAATAGGGCTGTCAAGATAAGCAGAAATGTCCATACCAGAGGAGCCAGAGGTTTCATATTTTGGAGTGGAAACTTTGTCAGAAATTTTTTTAATTAATATTTTGATCATTAATTAAAAATTTATCTATTATTTTTTTTGCAATAATTGAAGCTATGTAACTTTTTTTATTTTTAGATATTGATTCTACAGATCCTTTTTTATCTATTATTGAAACCTGATTATAGTCTACATTAAACCCAATATCTTTTTTTGAAACATCATTTGCTATAATTAAGTCGCAGTATTTTTTTTTAAGTTTAATTTTTGAGTTTTCTATTAAATTTTCTGTTTCAGCAGAAAATCCAATTACTAATTTAGGGCGCATTTCATTATTTTTTCCTAAAAAATCTAAAATGTCTAAATTTTTTTCAAATTTTATATAATTTAAATTACCAGATGTCTTTTTGATTTTATTATTATTAATATTACTCACTTTGAAATCCGAAACAGCCGCTGCGCAAACAGCAATATCGACTGGTAATTGATTTTTAATTTCTAACATCATTTGTTTTGCACTTATAACGTTTTTTACTTTTAGATCTTTTGAAAATTGAATAGCAGAGGGACCAGCTATTAAAGTTGTATTGACTCCAAGTTTTTGTAAAGCTAATGCTATTTCATAGCCTTGTTTTCCACTAGACTCATTTGAAATATATCTAATAGGATCAATATATTCTCTAGTAGGACCTGTTGTGACTAACGCTTTAATATTTTTTTCTTTTACTAAGTTTCTGTTTTTAAAGTAATTATTAAGGTAAGAAAATATTTGTCTAGGACTAGACATTTTTCCTTCTCCATATTCTCCACATGCCATTTCTCCAGTAACTGGTCCAATAAATTTATATCCAAAATCTTGTAAAGTTTTTATGTTACTTTGTGTTGCTTTATGAAGCCACATTCTTACGTTCATTGCTGGAACCAATAGAATTTCTTTGTTAGATGCTAACATAACTGTAGTAGCTAGATCTTCTGCTTTCCCCACTGTCAATTTTGTCATAAGATTTGCAGTCGTTGGCAAAACTAAAATGATATCAGCCCATCTTGATAAAGAAATATGATCTATTTCAGACTCACTTTTTGCATCAAATAAATTTTCGTATGTTTTAGTGTTTGTTAAAGATGTTATTGATAAAGGCGTTACAAATTCTTTTCCACTTTTTGTTAAAATAGTTCTTATTTCAACATTGTTTTTCTTTAATAATCTGATTAAGTCTAGAGCTTTGTAAGCGGATATACCCCCACCAATAATCAGCAAAATTTTTTTATTTTTTAAACTCATATAAACAATTAAAATACTAATAAAATAAAAATTACAACAGCTAAAAAACTAATAAAGATATTATTTCTTAAATTTTTTAACTTCATTCTTTCTATTTCTAAACTTTTATTATTAGTTGGCCCTAAATTTAACTTACCCTCAGCTATAAGCTGCAGGGCATAATTTGCTTTATCAATAAAGTTTGGAAAATCTGGTATTCTTTTCAAAATTTCAGTCGAAGTATTGATGGCACTATCAATGCTGGCTTTTGGTCCTTTTAAATTTTTAATCCAATCCTCTAAAATAGGCCGTGAAACTTCCCAAATATTTGTTTCTGGATATAATTTTCTAGCAACACCCTCAACAACAACCATTGTTTTTTGAAGAAGCAGGAGTGGGGTTTGAGTAGCCATATTAAATTTTTCTGTAATTTCAAATAATTGACCAAGTAAATTTCCTCCTGATATGTCCTTAATAGATTGTCCAAAAATAGGCTCACCTACAGAGCGAAGAGCTTGGGCGAACTCCTCTTTTGATGCGTTTTTTGGGACTAGGCCAGCTTGAAAATGAACTTCTGCAACTTTTGTATAGTCCCTTTGAATAAACCCAAAAAGAATTTCTGCCAAAAATTTTCTATTATTTTTATCTAATCTGCCCATTATGCCAAAGTCAACAGGAACTATATTTCCCGAACTATCTACGAACAAATTTCCTTGATGCATATCTCCATGAAAAAAACCATCTCTAATTGCATGTTTTAAAAAATGTTGAATTAAATTTTCGGCTAGTGATTTTAAATTAACACCCATTTTTTCAAGCTGTTCCTGTTCTCGAATAGATATTCCATTTACTTTATCTAAAGTTAGTATTTTTTTAGATGTATAATTCCAATAAATTTTTGGTACGTTAAAACCTTTGTCATTTTTAGTATTTTCAAACAGCTCATTAGCAGCAGCAGCTTCAAATCTCAAATCCATTTCAATATTTGTAATTTCACGCAACAAATGCACAACCTCGACAAGTTTAAGTCTTTTAGATTTTGAAACTGTGCTTTCAACAATGTAAGCAAATAACATTAACGCATCAAGTTCCTCGTTAAATAATTTTTCAATATCTGGTCTTAAAATTTTAATCGCTACATCTATTGACTTGCCATCATGTTCTATCTTGGCTAAATGTACCTGCGCTATCGATGCTGCTGCAATAGGCTCACTAATGTCAATAATTTTATTAAATTGTTTTTCTCCCAGTTCTTTTTTAATAATTTGTTTAGCTTCATATAGATCGAAAGCAGGTAGTTTGTCTTGTAATTTTACAAGGTCATTTGCAACTTCTTCTCCAATAATGTCTGGTCTTGTAGCTAAAAATTGGCCAAGCTTTATAAAAGTTGTTCCCATACTTTCAAGAGCAACACAAAGTTTTTCCCCAGGTTTATTAGAGTTGATTATTCTTTTTTTTTCTGATCCAAGCGAAATTATATCAAAAAACAACTTTATAAAAACTGGTATATTATAAATTTGATTTACTGTATCTATCGCCCCGGATGCAGCTAACTTTCTAGCAATTTTAAATAAATAAAATACTCTTTTAAACATTTAAATTTTCCAACCAGAGTGTATAGCAGAAATACCACCAGATAAATTTCTAAATTTTACTTCAGAAAAACCAGATTTTTTCATTAATAAAGATAGTTCTTCTTGAGTGTAAAAATCTTCAATGCTTTTAATTAGATATTCATAAGGCATAGAGCTACCAACAATATACTTTCCAATTAATGGTATTGTCTTAGAATATTTTTTATAGATTAAACTTAAAAATTCATTTTCTATTTTTGAAAACTCAAGACACATAAAACGACCACCTGGTTTTAAAACTCTATAAGCTTCATTAAGGCATGAGCTTATTTTTGTTACATTTCTTATTCCAAAACTTATGGTATAAAAATCAAAAGTATTGCTTTTAAAAGGTAATTTTTCTGCTGTTGCAAGTTTCCATTTAATATTTTTATAGTTGTTTAATTTTTTTTCCCCAGCATCCAACATGCTAGTGTTTGGCTCTACACAAGTTATATCGGCAGTATTTTTTGTTCTTTCAGAATAAGCTTTAGCTAAGTCACCTGTGCCAGAGGCAACATCTATTAATTTTAAATTTTTTCTTGGTTTTAACCAGTCAATCATGTTTCTTTTCCACATACGATGAACTCCTAAAGACATAAGATCGTTCATAAGATCATATTTTTCGGAAACAGTACTAAATACAGTGTTGACTAGTTTTGATTTATCTTGAGAATAAACTTTCATACACAAATTATATGCCAGAATTACCAGAAGTTGAAGTTGTTAAAAAGTCTCTTAAAAGCAGTATTAATAATTCTATTATAAGAAAAGTAACAATTAAGACCACTAAATTAAGATATAAAGTTTCTAAAAAAGAAATATCGAAAGTAATTAATAAAAAAATACTATCCGTCGAAAGAAGATCTAAGTATCTATTAATTAATTTAGAAAATGATCTCACAATTTTATGCCATCTTGGCATGACAGGAAAATTTTTTATAATTAAAAAAAACAAAATAAAAAAAACAAGCTTTTATTATCAATTAAATAAAAATGACATCAAACACAATCATGTAATTTTTCATATGAGCAATAGCACTATATTAATTTACAATGATGTAAGAAAGTTTGGATTTTTAAAGATTATAAAATCTAAAAATATTTACACTTCAAGCCACTTAAAATATTTAGGTCCAGAACCTCTTTCTAATGCTTTTAATTTAAAGTATTTTACTGATTATATAAAAAACAAAAAAAAAACAATTAAAGATGCATTAATGGATCAAAAGTTTATTGCTGGACTAGGTAACATATATGTTAATGAAATTTTATTTTCCTCTAGAATTTGTCCAAAGACTAAAACTAACAGAATTTCAAAATTAGATGCTAAAAACATGATTAGGAATACACAAAAAATATTAAAAAAATCTATCACTGAAGGAGGGTCATCAATAAAAAATTTTGAAAATAGTGAGGGAAAGCAGGGGATTTTCCAACAAAGATTTAAGGTTTATGGAAGAGACGAAAAAAAGTGTTTAAGAATTAAATGTGGAGGGATTATTAGAAAAACTGTTATATCAAACAGAGCATCATTTTATTGTAAAAGATGTCAAAAATAACAAGTTGACCCTAATATTTTAGACATATATACCAATGTGAATTATGCCAAACACAAAGTCAGCGATACGAAGAGTTAGAAGAGTTGCCAAACAAACGGCTGTAAACAAACTTAGAAAAAGTAAATACAGATCTGCAATAAAGACGATGGAAAATCTGATTAAAAGATCTGAAAAGGACAAAATTAAAAAATTTTTCCCCCAATTTCAGTCTATTCTAATGCAAGTTGCTAAATCTGGAGTGGTAAATAAAAAAACGGCCTCTAGAAAAATCTCTAAAATTTCTGCAAGAATTAAATAATAAACCAAAGATTGCAAACATCTTCTGGTTGTTGATTTTAATTTTATCTAATGTCTAACATACAACATATATAAACCAAATTCTAAATATAGTTTTTTAAATGCTCAAGTTGTAAAAAAAATATTTCTCTAAGTTGTATTTTATTTATATTTTGTAAATTTTTTTAAAAAAAAATAATTACAACTTCTGTTATTTTTTTACAACCTAAAGCGAATTTATTTTTAAAAATATGAAAATAGTTCTTGAAAAAAGAAAATTTAAAAAATATTAAGAGTTAATAATTTAATTACATGGAAAAAAAATCTTTTAAGCCCAAAGAAACTTTTGTGTCTGAGGAAGAAAAAACCTTAGTATGGCCAGAGGTTCAAGCTTCATTTGAAAAAACTTTTGGATTAGAAGTTTATTCAAGTTGGCTGAAAAATATTAACCTATTAAAAGAATTTAATGATTATATAGTTCTTGGAGTTCCAACTAGATTTTTTAGAGACTGGATTGTATCTAGGTATTTAGACAAGATATTAGAAGAGCTTAAAAAGTTTAAATTAAGCATCAATAGAATCGAGTTTAAAGTTTTGGAAGAGATTAAAACTAATACTGGTGATACATTCAAAATTACTGAGTCGGGTAAAATTACTGAGATTAAAGACTCAATACTTAATTACAATAGATTGAATCCAAATTTAAGCTTTGAAAACTTTATTGTTGGAAAAAGCAATGAAGTTGCTTTGTCTTCATCAAAAAAAATATGTGAGCAAATTTCAAGATATAATCCCTTATATATTTATGGCGGAGTAGGATTAGGAAAAACACACTTGCTGAATGCAATCGGGCTTGAATTACAGTCAGAAAATAACGTAATGTTTATATCAGCTGAACGATTCATGTATCACTTCATTAAGTCCATTAAAAAAAATGATATGGTAAATTTCAAAGATTTTTTTAGAAAATCATCAGTTTTTATAATTGATGATATTCAATTCATTAGAGGGAAAGAAGGTCTACAAGAGGAATTTTTTCATACTTTTAATAGCTTAATAGAAAAAAGCTCGCAAATAATTATTTCAGCCGATAGACCACCAATGAAATTAGATAGGGTTCAGGAGAGAATAAAATCGAGGTTATCAGGCGGATTAGTCGTTGATATAGATGCTCCAGATTTAAGTTTAAAAATTAACATAATTAAAAAAAAACTGGAAGATATACAAAATCAATTTAAAGAGGAGAGCAATATAAGTGAAGAGGTAATAAATTTTATTGCGAATGAATGCAAAACAAATATTAGAGAATTGATAGGAGTACTTAATAGAGTAGTAACCTTTAGCAGAATTCATAAAAAAACATTAACAATTCAGGACTGCAAAAACATACTAAAAGATGTTTTTAATCAAACAAAGATTATAACTGTAGATAAAATACAAAATACAGTCTCCAGCTTTTTTAATATTCCTTTGGCAGAAATGTTATCTCAAAGGCGATCGAGGCCTTTAGCTAGACCTAGACAAATAGCAATGTATCTTTCAAAAAAAATGACAACACGCTCATTACCAGAAATTGGAAGAAGATTTGCAAATAGAGATCATACTACAGTAATACATGCAGTCAAAACAATCACTCGAATTTTAGAGAAGGACGATGAAATGAAAAAAAATGTTAATCAACTAAGAAGCTTATTGTTAGAAGAGTAAGGTTAATGGAATTTATAATTAAAAGGGACGCCTTATTAAAATCACTTAATTTAGTTCAGGGTATAATAGAGAAAAAAAACACTTTGCCAATTTTATCTAATGTATTACTTGAAGCAAAAAATAATCAGCTATCAATAATAGCCACTGACTTGGATTTAATATTCTATGACAATGTAGATGAAATTAAAATTACTAAAGAAGGTAGCACAACTACATCAGCAGCTATTCTGTATGATATTTTAAGAAAAATATCTTCAAATTCAGAAATAAGATTTAATCTAACTAGCGAAAACAAATTAAATTTAGTTACTGATAATTCAGATTTTAATTTACTTTGTTTACCAGTTGATAATTTTCCTAATTTTTCGGATGATTTTGATGACAATGAAATTTCTTTAAATAGATCAAAGTTTTTATCTCTTTTAAAAAAAACAAAAATTTCTATTTCAAATGACGATACACGGCATTATCTAAATGGAATATTTTTGCACACGACTGAGTCTCAAAACACAAAATTTCTGACAGCTGTTGCAACTGACAGTCACAGACTATCATCGAGTAGCTTAGAGCTAGAAAATGGAAAATCTTTTAAGCCTTTAATTTTACCTAAAAAAACCGTATTTCAACTTTGTAATTTATTAGAGGACTCTAGTGATAAAGTTTTAATTCAATCGAGTGAAAGCAAAATACAATTTAAGATGGGAAAAGTTAAACTTATCTCAAAAGTAATAGATGGAAAATTTCCTGATTATAGAAAAGTTGTACCAACGAGTAATGATAAACTTCTCGTAGTACCCTCTAGAGAATTTATAGAGTCAATAGAGAGAGTAACAACAGTCTCCATAGATCGTAAAGAAGGCGTAAAGTTAGTTCTGAACAAAGACAGTATAAAGCTATCAGTTAATAGTACAAACTCAGGTGAAGGAAATGAAGTAATAAAAGCAAAATTTAATTCAGAAGATGTTGTGATTAGTTTTAATTCAAAATATTTATTAGATATTGCCTCAGAAGTTGAGGACCAAAACATTAAAATGAATTTAAAGGACTCCGTATCACCAGTTTTAATAGAGGATGTGGCTGATAAAAATAGTTATTATGTTATTATGCCTATGAAAATCTAAAAAACAAATTTCCATCTTTTTTTTTTTAATTTGACCCAGAAGCTATGATTAGCCTAGATAATTTAGGCACCTAATTTTATATAATTTTATATAAGTGAAAAAAAATGCTATAGTTTAACTTTATTCATTAATTAAATGCCAAAAAATATAGAAAAATTATTAGAAAAATCTTATAGCGCAGACTCTATTAAAGTTTTAAAAGGACTTGACGCAGTAAGAAAAAGACCAGGTATGTACATTGGAGACACTGACGATGGCTCAGGTCTTCACCATATGGTTTTTGAAGTTGTAGACAATGCAATTGACGAGGCATTAGCGGGACACTGTAAAAATATTTCTATTTTTATGAATAAAGACAATACGGTATCCGTAGAAGATGATGGCAGAGGTATCCCTGTTGATATGCATAAAGGAGAAAAAATGTCAGCTGCAGAGGTAATTATGACTCAACTTCACGCAGGTGGAAAATTTGATCATGATTCTTATAAAGTTTCTGGAGGACTTCATGGTGTAGGTGTTTCAGTTGTGAATGCACTTTCAGAAAAATTAACTTTAAATATTTTTAGAGATGGAAAAGAATATTTAGTAGAGTTCAAGGACGGTAATACTGTCAAACCTCTGAAAAGTGTCGGAAAAACTAAAAAAAGAGGAACAAAAATAACTTTCTTGCCTTCAAAAAATATTTTTTCAACAATAAAGTTTAGTTCTAATATTCTTCAAAAACGTATTCAAGAATTGGCTTTTTTAAATAAGGGCATAAGTATAAAACTTATTGATCAAACTAGTTCTAAAACAAAAGAATTTATAAATAAATATGATGGCGGTCTGATCGAATTTGTTAGACATATTAATAAAAAAAAACCTATTTTAGTTAATAAAAATGAAAAAGAAGTATTTAAAAAACCTATCTATGTTACAGCTACCAAAAATAATGTGGTGGTAGAATGTTCTTTTGAATGGAACGCTAGTTATTCTGAGGAGGTGTTACCTTTTACTAATAATATTCCCCAAAAAGACGGCGGTACACATCTTTTAGGCTTTAGAAGTGCGTTAACTCGAGTCATCAACAAATATACTTCAGATAAAAATAAATTAAATTTGTCAGGTGAGGATATTAAAGAGGGACTCACTGCTGTTCTGTCAATAAAAATGCCAGATCCAAAGTTTTCTTCTCAAACTAAAGATAAGTTAGTTTCATCTGAAATAAGATTGATTGTAGAGTCTATCATCAACGATAAAGTTTCGACTTGGTTTGATCAAAATCCAAGTGTTACGAGAGGTGTAATAGAAAAAATATCTCAAGCTGCACTTGCAAGAGATGTTGCTAGAAAAGCTAGAGACAGCGTAAGAAGAAAAGGAAATTTTGAGTTATCTGGTTTGCCAGGAAAGTTAGCAGACTGTCAAATTCAAAAAAAAGAAGGCACTGAGTTATTTATTGTTGAGGGAGATTCTGCAGGGGGTTCAGCCAAACAAGGAAGAGTTAGGGAGTTTCAAGCTGTTTTACCTTTAAGGGGGAAAATCTTAAATACCTATGTGAATAGTAATGGAAAAAGTAATGGATCAATGAATGATCATACTACTAAAGCTCTAGCTAAAATGATGTCGTCAAATGAAATAGTAACTTTGATTAATGCGCTTGGAACTGGGTCAAAAGATTTTAAAATTGACAACCTTAGGTATGACAAGATTATTATTATGACTGATGCTGATGTTGATGGTTCCCATATAAGAACACTGCTACTTACATTTTTTAATAACTACCCATTTAACGAGTTAATAGAAAAAGGACATTTGTATCTAGCTCAACCTCCTTTATTCAAAGTAACAAAAGGTACAAAAAGTATATACATAAAAGACGAAAAAAGCTTAGAGCAACACATACTTAGATTAGCAGGTAAAGATGAAAAAAAATTAAAAAAAAATTCATCTGAATTTCAAAAATTTATGGATGAGCAAAAACAAAAATTATCCATACAAAGATTTAAAGGTTTAGGTGAAATGAACCCGGAAGAACTTTGGGAGACTACTTTAAATCCTGATAATAGAACAATGCTAAGGGTTGAATATTCAAAAGGAACTAAAGAAAAATCTAAAGAAGATCAAAAAACCATTCAGATTTTAATGGGTGATGATGTGGCCCCAAGAAAAGAATTTATTACCAACAATGCTTTAGATGTTTCTAATTTGGACATATAAATTTTAAAATGAAATTATCTACTCTCTTTAGACTAGAAGAGAATCTACATTTAGATAAAAAAACTTTAGTTAATTTAAGATGGATAGCAATAACAGGCCAACTCATAGCTCTCAATTTAGTTTTTTTTATTTTAGATTTTAAACTTCCAATTTTACTAGCCCATCTGATAATTTGTGTTGGACTGTCTACAAATCTCTTTTTACAATTCGGAGTTAAGACTATTCAGTTAAGGGATTTTCATGCTAGTATTTTTTTAATTTATGATTTAATTCAACTTAGCTTATTATTGTATTTAACAGGGGGTATATCAAACCCATTTTCGATACTACTAATAGTTCCTGCAATAGTATCTTCTACTTTTTTAAGTATGGGAACCACTTTTATTTTAGGTTCTTTAACAATTATATTTTTATTTTTATTGAATATTTTTCACTTTCCTCTTCCTGGGTTACACGAAAATTCTTTTACTTTTCCAGAATATTATTTAATAGGATTTTTTATCGCGATTATTATTGGTCTGATATTTTTAAGTTATTTTGGAATTAGATTTGCAGGAGAAGTTAAAAAAAGATCCGATGCTCTATATAAACTTCAGCAGGTTATTGCTAAAGAATATGAACTTGAGTCATTAGGCGGTCAGGCTGCAGCAGCAGCTCACTCATTAGGGACACCATTAGCAACAATTACTGTTGTAGCTAAAGAGTTAAGAAAAGAGATTGGGTTGGACTCAAAGCACTCAAAAGATTTAGACTTGCTGATAAGCCAATCTAAAAGGTGCGGTGAGATATTAAAACAAATATCTCAAAAACAAATTATAGAGGATAAATTTATAGGTGCAGTGAGACTTGAAGACCTATTAGTAGAAATCCTAAGATCATTTATGGAAACCTCTAACAAATCAATAAATTTAAATACTAATAACGATAAAAATAAAATCAATATTCAACGATCTCCAGAAATGATTTTTGGCTTAAGAAATTTCATAGGTAATGCAGTTAAGTTTTCTGAAAAATTAGTAGAAGTAGAAATTGAAAGTAATGAAAATAATATTTGTATCGAGATTAAAGATGATGGGCCTGGTTTTCCTGAAGATATTGTCCAAGTATTGGGAGAGCCATATATAAAATCTAGATCCAAGAAATTAAATGAACAATCAGGCACCGGCCTTGGCACATTTTTAGGTAAAACATTATTAGAAAGGCAAGGAGCAAAATTAAGTTTTGCTAAAAATCAAGAAAAAAAATTTGGTGGTGCTTCGGTTAAAATTATTTGGGATATAGATAGTTTAAGGTCTACCTTTTAAACTCAAAGGCATAAGACAAAATTTTATAAGCTAATTTAGCTACTAAAAAATTATAAGAGTCAAAATTTTTAATAGGAGCTAATTCATTAATATCAGCTCCGACGATATTAGATAATTTACATACTTTTTTTATAATAGGAATTACATCCTCCCAAAACAGGCCGCCAGGCTCTGGCGTGCCGGTAGCAGGCATAATACTTGAGTCAAAACCATCTACATCAAAAGTAATGTAAACATTTTTATTTGAAAAAATATTTGTAAGTTTGTTTAGGTCCCAAGTTTTTTTATCTTTTGCCCAGAAAATCTCTATTCTTTCTCGATTATTATTGTAAAAATCCATTTCTGGCTGAGAAAGATTTCTTATACCAAAAGATACAACTTTGACATTTTTAAAGTCTAAACATCTTTTTATTGCTGAAGCGTGAGAAAACTTCTCTCCATTATAATCTTCTCTTAAATCTGCGTGTGCATCAAAATGTAACAACACCAATTCATCATATTTTTTAGTAAACGGTTTTATAGCCCCAGGTGTTATTGAATGTTCACCACCGAATACTAAAGGAAACTTATCTTTTAATAATATATTTTGATTTACCTCAGCTAACTGCTCTATCGCTTTTTCGAGATCTTTTTTTATACTAAAAGGTTTAAGAGTTTTGATTCCAATAGTTTTATAAGGCTCTTTGTTTAGATCTTCATCAAATAACTCTACTTGATGAGAAGCTTTAATTATCTCTTTAGGACCATTTTTTGTTCCTCCTCCGTAACTTACTGTTTTTTCAAGGCCGAAGGGTACAATAACAACTTTATTATTAATTTTAGGATCAGCCTCATATCCTAAAAAACCTTTCTTTTGAGATAAATAATTCATTTATTTTTTAAATATTTTTGAAAATTGTTTTCTAGGTCTATTTTTCCAGCTTCCTCTGTGATACGCATCACTTCCTATTAGAGGCAGAACACTAGTGGCTTCTGCAAAAACCATCTGTTCCTTAGTTATGTCAACTTTACCCCAAGAACTTGCTTCTTTAAGAGTTGAGCTACTACAAGCACCATCTCTTGCATCTGCGACTGTGATTTGAATTGCATATTTATGCATATCAACTTTTTTACCTAAAAGTTCCGCACACACAACAGTGTCTTGAACGAAATTTTTGGGTACTCCACCTCCAATCATTAATAGTCCTGATTGTTTAGATTGAAGTTTTATTTCTGTTAGCTCTCTAAATTCTCTTATAGAGTCAATCGTAATGTGTTTATTTGGATTTTGTTCTTGATGCATAACTAGCCCAAATCCAGCCGAACTATCTGTAAATGCTGGACAAAAAATTGGAACATTATTGTCATAAGCTGTTTCAATTAAAGAGTTTTTCTTTTTAGAATTTTTTTTAAGATATTTTCCTATTTCATTAATAAACTCTCTTGATGTATAGGCTTTTGCTTCCAAAGCGTTGGCAATATCACAAATAATCTTATCGCAGGCCTGAAGTTCCTCCTCATCTATATAAGTGTCATAAATTCTGTCTATATAGTTGTTTCTTAGCTCTGTATCGTCCTGAAATTGAGAACCTTGATAGTGTTTGAACCCCAAGGCCTCAAAAAAATCCATGTCAATTATAGAGGCTCCTGTAGCGACTATGGCATCAACCATGTTATATTTGACTAAGTCAGAATACAACTTCATGCAACCTGCAGCAGAAGTTGATCCTGCTAAAGTTAAAAAAATAGAGCAATTTTTATCAGAAATCATTTCATTGAAAATTTTTGCCGCATTAGCTGTATCTCTAGACGTAAAAGACATTTTCTCCATAGAGTCGATTATCTTTCGAGCATCAAAAGAAGTTATATCTATGTGTTCTACAGTTTTATTTAAAAGTGATTTTTTATTATGCCCAATATTAGGACTTTTGTTTTGTTTCATTAAGCGACCAAGTAGTTTACTTTACTCGAATCCTCATAAATAGACATGATTGGTTTATCATTTAATTCAAATATTTGATCTGAATAAAATCCATTAAATTTTGTTCTAAACGTTAATCCATAGGCACCTAGCTGGCCTAGCTCAATGTAGTCTCCTTCTTTGATGTTGTTAGGTAATAAAAAAGGACCCTTCATATAATCTAAACCGTCACAAGTTGGACCAAAAAAACTAAAGGCAGTTAGTTTCTTAGATTGAATTCTTCCATTAGAAATCATTTTGCTTGGAAATACTAAGTTAGGAACTCCTGCATCGAATAATGTGCCGTAAGTTCCATCATTTATAAAAAGTTTATGCTTTTTTCTTAGTATTACCCTGACTATTGCCGATCCACTTTCAGCTACTATTGCTCTACCAGGTTCGCAAAGTAATTCTGGCATATCGGTTAATTTTAAGTTTTTAAGAGCAGTTGTGATTTCCTTAATATAATTAGTTAGTGGTTCAGGATTTAAGTCTGGATAAATTGAGGGAAAACCACCACCTACATTAATGATATCAGGAATAATTTTTGTTTTTTTAATAATGTTACCAATTTCTTTTATGCCTTTTGAAAATGAAATTTTATGCATACATTGAGATCCAACATGAAAACTTATTCCTATTTTTTTCGAATGTGCTTTGCAAAGTCTAATTAGTCCTAAAGCTTCACTTGGAAGTGCACCAAATTTTCTTGATAAATCTATTTCAGCATGTTCATTTGATATTGCAATCCTGACATATAGATTTAAATCTTTAGCTTGTTTTGTTGACTCAAGAATTTTTAGTAGTTCATCTTTAGTGTCTAAAGCAAAATCTCTTATTCCTAGTTTAAAGTACGCTTCTGATATGCTTTCTCGACTTTTCACCGTATGCATAAAAAATAATTTTGCATCTGGCTTTAATTTTTTTATCAATTTAATTTCATTAATTGAAGCAACATCAAAATGATTAATGCCATTATAAATAATTTGTTTTAAAACAGCCTCATTTGGATTAGTTTTAACAGCGTATAAAATTTTTCCGGGAAAATTTTTTTTGAAAAAATCTGTAGATGTTTTTATAGCATCAGGCCGTATACAGTATACGGGGTAATCCGGCTTTAGAGTGTTAACTAATTCGTTAACGTCTTTAAATTTTCGCATTTCATGTGTCCCTCTTTTTTTTACACAGAAAGGTTTCTAAAAAATTTACATAAAAAAACCTTATATTTCGCGTTTTAGTGTTTTTTTTTTAAATGTAAAGAAAAAAATTCAAGGCAAAGGTTGATATTATTTAAATCATCACCACATAAACTGATACAATGATAAATCAAAATAACAGCACGCCAGTCCTAAAAATTACTGATTTCGAGGATAAGTCTTTGATTATAGTCGATGATGACGATCCTCTTAGAGGAAGGCTTTCTAGAGCTATGGAGAAGAAGGGTTTTGTTGTTAAAGAGGCTAAAAGTGTTAAAGAAGGCCTAGAATTGGCAAAAACTAACCCTCCAAGTTTTGCCGTTGTGGACCTAAGGTTAGAAGATGGGAATGGCTTAGACGTGGTTAAGGAGCTTCACAAGGCAAAAAAAGACAGTCGAATTGTTATGCTTACTGGATATGGGAATCTTCCTACGGCCGTTGCAGCTGTAAAAGCAGGCGCAATAGACTATCTGTCAAAACCGGTTGATGCTGACGATGTTGAAGCTGCTTTATTAGCTTCTCCCGAGTCAAAAGCAAAACCACCAGAAAACCCCATGTCTGCAGATAGAGTAAAATGGGAGCATATTCACCGAGTATTCGAATTGTGTAACAGAAACGTATCTGAGACAGCTAGAAGACTTAAAATGCATAGAAGAACACTTCAGAGAATACTTTCTAAACGATCACCAAGGTAGAACTTATAACAAGTTTCTTATTTTCTTAATCTTCGAGATAGATACTGTTAATAGTGTTATTTTAAAAAGTTCAGCTAACAAGAAAGGCTCTGCTCCAAGCTTGAAAATTGGTTTTTCCCATCCAATTAAAAATCCCAACCAGATTAATCCAAAAATATAGATTAAACTAGTAGCAATTGCTATTTTAGAAAAATTGATAAATATATTTTTACTATATCTAAAATAGCCTGCAAGAAAACAAGCGGCTAAAAAACCAATTAAATATCCCATTGTAGGTCCTGTGAAATACACGAGGCCTACACCTTTCTCAGGCGTACCTGAAAAAACTGGTAAACCTATTATACCTTCAAACAAATACAATGAAATTGTTGCAATTCCTATGCGCCATCCAAATGCTATTCCTATAAAAATGACCACTAATGTTTGCATTGTCATAGGCACTGGATAAAAAGGAATCTTGATTTTAGATGATATTGCTAAAGCGACCGTCCCCATAAAAGTAATAAATAAGGTTCTAGCCAATTTTGAATTATGTATATTTTTTACTATTTCCATAGATACATATTTACTTTTTTTTTCGTTTAAATCTAGTCATTTGTTAGTTTAATGAAAACATCCTCTAAATCACCATCTTCTGTAATAATATCAAGTATTTTTATCTTATTTTTTTTTAAAAAATTTAATATATCTTCAAAATTATGAGAATTTTTTTCGTAAATAGCTGTTATTTTGTTATTTGATTTTGAAATAAATTTAACATCCTCTAAACTTAATTCTTCATGATTAATATTTCCCTCTATTTTAAATGTAACTTTTTTAGTTTGAATTCTATCTAAAAGTTTTTGAGTAGTATCTAACGCAACTAAATTTCCTTTATTTATTATTGCAATTCTATCACACATTTCTTGAGCTTCGAAAAGGTAGTGGGTTGTTAAAATTATTGTTACTCCTTCTTTGTTTAACTCTTTTACATTTTGCCATAAATTTTTTCTTAATTCTACATCTACTCCTGCTGTTGGTTCATCCAAAACCAAAATTGGAGGCTGATGAACCATAGCCTTAGCTATTAGAAGTCTTCTTTTCATTCCTCCAGATAAATTTCTAGAGTAAGCGTTTGCTTTATCTTCCAACGCTACCATTTTTAATATTATATCTGTAATTCTATCTTTTTTTGGAACTCCGTACAAACCTGCCTGGAGTTCAAGTAGTTTTTTTGGACTAAAAAAAGCATCCAAGTTTACCTCTTGAGGAACAATTCCAATTGATGCTCTAACTTGTCTCGAATTTTTATCTAGATCAAAACCCCAAACATTAACCTTGCCCTCAGACTTTTCCACTGTTCCGCCAAGTATGCTGAGAAATGTTGTTTTACCTGCTCCATTAGGTCCTAATAAACCAAAAACCTCACCTTGATTAACTTCAAAACTTATATTGTTAAGAGCTTTTTCTGATCTTTTAGTTTTTTTACTTGTATAAATCTTAGTTAAATTTTCAACAGTTAATGCAATTTTGTTCATAGTTTACTTAATGACCAATAAAAATATAAGGTATTATATATATATGAGTTCTTTAAAAAAAACAGATCATTTTTATCTTATAGATGGTTCAGGATATATTTTTAGGGCATATTATGCTCTCCCACCTTTGTCTAGAAAGAGTGATGGCTTACCAACAGGAGCAGTAAGTGGTTTTTGTTCTATGTTATTTAAATTATTAGAAGACTCAAGATCAGATGACTCTATTCAGAAACCAACACACTTTGCGGTAATATTTGACTCCGCCAGAAAAAATTTCAGAAATGAAATTTATAGTGAATATAAAGCTAACAGAGCTGAAGCACCAGATGATCTTGCGCCTCAATTTGAATATATTAGAAAATCAGTAAAGGCATTTAATCTTCCATCCGTTGAGTTATTAAATTATGAAGCCGACGATTTAATTGCTACATATGCAAAAAAAATTGTAGAAGCTGGAGCTAAAGTTACAATTATTTCTTCAGATAAAGATTTAATGCAGCTTGTATCAGATAAAGTAAGACTTTTTGATCCCATGAAAAGTAAAGTTTTAGGTGAAAAAGAAGTTATAGAAAAATTTGGAGTTAAACCAAATCAAGTAATAGATGTTCAGTCACTTGCAGGCGACTCCTCTGACAATATTCCAGGAGTACCAGGAATAGGAATAAAAACTGCATCTGAATTGATTAATAAGTATAAAACTTTAGATAATTTATTAAAAAAAGCTAAAGAGATCCCTCAAAACAAAAGAAGAGAAACTTTATTGACTAATAAAGATAAAGCTATTTTAAGTAAAAAACTTGTAACTCTTAAAGAGGATGTTCCGGTAAAAGAGGAACTTAGTAGTTTTATAATGAAAGATGTAAATAAGGAAAAGCTATATGAATTTTTGAGAGAGATGGAATTTAATAGACTTCTTAGTCAGGCACTTAGTTTTTATGGAGAAAGTAAAGACCTAAACTCTAATCAAATAATTAAAAAACAAAAATCAAAAATAAATATTAAAAATTATGAAAGCATTATTACTGAAAAAGATTTAGATAAATGGATAAAAATTTTAAGCGATAAAACAGTTATTGCAGTAGACACAGAAACATCTTCCTTAAATCCTATAGAGACAGAACTTGTTGGTATTTCTTTTAGTTTTGATGAAAATAAAGCCTGTTACATACCTTTAGGTCACAAAAATATCAAGGGGTTAAAAAAAGAATTAGCCCTAAAAAAGATTAAACCTATTTTAGAAGATGTAAGTATTAAAAAAGTTGGGCAAAATATGAAGTTCGACTATATTGTTTTAAAGCAAAATGGCATTGATATGAACTCAATAGAAGACACAATGCTGATTTCTTACACTCTGGACGCAGGCACTAATAGACACAATCTTGATACGTTATCTGAAATTCATTTAAATCATAAACCTATTTCTTACAAAGAATTAGTTGGAACAGGAAAAAAACAAAAAAATTTCTCTGATATAGAGCTTAAAAAAGCTACAGAATATGCAGCTGAAGATGCAGACATAACATTAAGGCTTTATAACTTTTTGATCTCAAGACTAAATGAAGAAAAATTGAACAAAATTTATGAAACTTTTGAAAAGCCGATGGTCAAACTGCTTTCTAAATTAGAGTTAAACGGTGTAAAAGTTGATGACTTATATTTAAAAAAACTTTCAAAAAGATTTCAAGATAAATTAAGAAACATTGAAAAAGAGATATATTCAATAGCTAGAAAAGAGTTTAACATCGGCTCTCCTAAACAATTAGGTGAGATAATTTATAAAGAGTTAAAAATTGCAAAGTTAAAAAAAACAAAAAAAGGCAGTTTAGCGACTAATGCTAATGTTTTGGAAGATTTAGCACTCACAGGCCATAAGTTCCCCAATTTAGTATTGGAATGGAGACAGCTATCAAAACTTAAAAACACATATTCTGATGCTCTTCAAGATCATATAAATAAAAAAACAAGAAGGGTTCATACGTCTTTTTTATTAGCAGCAACCAATACAGGAAGATTGGCTTCAAGTGATCCAAATTTACAAAATATTCCTATTAAGTCTCAAGATGGAAAAGAAATAAGAAAAGCCTTTATTGCAGATAAAAAAAATATTTTAATTTCAGCTGATTACAATCAAATTGAAATGAGAATTTTAGCTGATATGGCAGATGTAAAAGAGCTTAAAAAGGCATTTAAGAACAACGAAGACATTCATAGTTTGACAGCTAGCCAGGTTTTTGGAGTACCAATTAACAAAGTAAATGAAGAATTAAGAAGAAAAGCTAAAGCAATTAATTTTGGAATAATTTACGGAATAACTCAATATGGTTTAGCTAAACAGATATCTGTTTCTAATCAAGAAGCTTTAGATTTTATTAATTCTTATTTTAATAAATTTCCTGAAATTAAAGATTACATGAACACAACAATAAGAGTTTGTAGAAAACAAGGTTACGTTAGTAATATATTTGGAAGAAGAATTCATTTAAGAGGGATCAATGATAAAAATTTTAGTGTAAGAAGTTTTCAAGAGAGAGCAGCAATCAACGCGCCTATACAAGGTTCGGCAGCAGACATAATTAGATTAGCTATGATTAAAATTGATCAAATTAAAGTTGAAAATAAAAAATTTCAGGCTAACATGTTGTTGCAAATTCACGATGAATTAATTTTTGAATGTTCAGAAAAAGATAAAATTTATGTTCAAAAAATAATAAAAGAAGCAATGACTTCAATTTCAAGCTCTGAATACCATATGTTCTCAATACCATTAGAGGTTGGCGTAAATTCAGGATATAACTGGGGTGAAGCTCATTAATTTGATAGATAAGCGCCTAAATTTTGACAATTTAATTATGATTATTAAATAATATATGGTTCAAACAATAGCACTTGTTGATGACGATAGAAATTTATTGACTGGTATTAGTATAGCTTTAGAAAGAGAAGGATTTAAAGTTCAGAGTTATATAGACGGAGAAACTGCATTAAACGGATTGACTAGAAATCCTCCTGACTTAGCAGTGATCGATATTAAAATGCCGAGGATGGATGGAGAGGAACTGTTAACTCGTCTTAGAAAAAAAATGTCAATACCAATAATTTTTTTGACATCCAAAGACGAAGAAGTTGACGAATTGCTCGGACTTAAACTAGGTGCAGATGATTTTGTTAAAAAGTCTGGTGGATTTTCAATTAAAATTTTAATTGAAAGAATTAGAGTTCAATTAAGAAAAAAAACATCTACTGTTGAAGATGTTAAAAATCTCATAAGTCATGGAAAACTAAAACTTGATCCCTCACAGTTAGAGTGTGAGTGGAACGGAAAAGCATTACCAGATAAGCTGACAACTACTGAATTTCTAATTGTGAAAGAACTAGCAAAAAGACCTGGGGTAATTAAAGAAAGGTCTCATTTAATGGACATAGCCTATAAAGAAAATACAGAAATAGAGGATAGAACTATAGACAGCCATATTAAAAGAATTAGAAAAAAATTTAAAAAAGTAGACGATAAATTTTCTGCAATTGAAACTAGGTATGGAAGCGGGTATAGATGGAATGTTAGTTAATGAACAAAAAAAAATCAGCATCCATATTAAAAAAATTTTTACTATTTAATTTTTTTGTTTTTTCAGTTCTTGGATTATTCACATTCTTATACTTGAAAGCTATTCAGCCAAGTTTAGTAAAAAATAAAGCAGCAGATCATCTAAAAATTATTAAAAATACATCAAATCACCTTGAAAGGTTAAATGTAAACTTTATTAAAGAAGATATTAATTCATTTTTACTATCAACTAGATTCTTATTTCAAAGTTTAGATAGGGTTCAATTTTACAATAGCAATGGAATTATCGTAGGAGATACGGATATTTTAGATTTGGATCAAGGTGTGTTTTCAAAATCTGACTTAATTATACAACAAGAAATAGACGGGTTAGAAACTAGTCAGAATAAAATTAATGAAAAAAAAGAAAAGGCTGAGACCTCAAACAATCAAAATGAAGAAATTAAAAATATAATTTTAAATAAAATTAAAAATGAACCTCTTATAATTGAAAAAAAAATTAAAAGTAACTTTTTTGTTAAGACATTAAGCAAAGTTACAATTGAAGGAAAGACAAAAGGCTATATATTGGTTAGTGAGCAGGCAAATGAAATTCTAATAGCTGTTCAGGAACGAAAAAACTTTATATTAAGAACTGTAATTGCAATAGCTCTTGTAATTTTTATTTTTTCTGTTTTTTTAAATAAATATATTTTAAAACCGATTGGCTTTTTAGTCAGATACACAGAGTCCATCAAAGAAAAATCTGAAAAACCGATTGAACTTGATAAATTTTTTGTTAGAGAAGATGAAATAGGAAAACTTACAAAATCGATTAATGAGATGACTAGCGAACTTCAAAAAAGAACTAATCGAGCAGAAACATTTTCTACTGACCTTGCTCACGAAATAAGAAATCCTTTAGCTTCTCTCAAGGGAGCTTCTGAGTTATTGAATAAAACTACAAAATTAGAAGATAGCGAAAAATTATTTAAGATAATAAATCATGATGCAGAAAGAATTGAAAGATTAATTACTGATTACTCTCAGATGTTAAAAGATGAAGCCTCTTTATCAAGAGAAAAAATGCTTAAAATTGATCTAAACAATGTAATAAAAAATGTTGTTGAAGATTTTAGTCAGGACATAACTAGTCAAAGAAAAAAAATTAAAATTAATATCCATCAGAAATCAGATATTAAAAAATTTTATATTTTAGGGATAGAAAGTAGAATTGAACAAGTAGTTGCAAATTTATTAGATAATGCAATTTCATTTAGCCAAGAAAATAGTAGTATAGAAATTGATATTGGCGAGGAAGATAAAAGTTTTTTTATTTTAATAAAAGATGAAGGTCCAGGATTTACTGAAAAAAACACTGAAAACATTTTTAATAGGTTTTATAGTAATAGACCTGAAAACTTTGGTGAACATTCTGGATTGGGACTTAATATTGTTAAAAATATTGTTGAATTACATAAAGGTAAAATTATAGCTTCAAATAGAAAGGATCTCAGTGCTGGGGCAGAAATGAAAGTTATTCTGCCGAAGTCTATTTAGCTTTGTAGCTTGCTAAAGATATATTAAATTGTTAAAAGCTTTCTCATTATGGATGAAGATTTCAAAGTAAAAGATATTAAGTTAGCTGATTTTGGTAGAAAAGAAATTTCTATAGCTGAGTCAGAAATGCCGGGACTAATGGCATTACGTAAAGAATATGGAAGCAATAAACCGCTCAAGGGAGCCAGAATTCTCGGTTGCCTTCATATGACGATACAAACAGCGGTTCTAATTGAAACACTAGTAGCTTTAGGCGCTGAGGTAAGATGGTCTTCTTGTAATATATTTTCTACACAGGATCACGCGGCTGCAGCAATTGCTAAAGTTGGTATCCCTGTGTTTGCATGGAAGGGAGAGACCGAAGAAGAATATTGGTGGTGTGTTAAAAAAACAATCGAAGGAAAAAAAGATTGGAAACCCAACATGATACTTGACGATGGAGGTGATCTTACAGCTTTAATGCACAAAGAATATAAAGATTTATTAAAATCTGTTAAAGGAGTTTCTGAAGAAACTACTACAGGAGTACTTGCATTAAAAAAAATGGAGAGCCAGAGTACTCTTTTAATACCAGCAATAAATGTAAACGACTCAGTTACAAAATCAAAGTTTGATAATTTATACGGATGCCGAGAAAGTTTAGTAGACGGAATAAAGAGAGCTACTGATGTAATGATGTCAGGAAAAGTAGCAATCGTCGCAGGTTTTGGTGACGTTGGAAAGGGTAGTGCAGCTTCTTTAAGGCAATCAGGTGCTAGAGTTATGGTTACAGAGGCAGATCCTATTTGTGCCTTGCAAGCAGCTATGGAAGGATATGAAGTTGTGCTTATGGATGAAGCTATAAAAGACGCTGATATAGTAGTCACAGCAACAGGGAACAAAGATATTGTCACCGCAGATCACATGAGAAATATGAAAGATAGAGCTATTCTTTGTAATATTGGTCATTTTGATAATGAAATTCAAGTTGAGGCACTTAAGAACTATAAGTGGAATGAAATTAAACCGCAAGTTCATGAGATTGAACTTCCAAGCAAAAAAAGAATTATACTATTAGCTGAAGGAAGGCTAGTAAACCTAGGATGTGCAACTGGTCACCCAAGTTTTGTAATGAGCGCTTCCTTTACAAATCAAGTTATTGCACAAATTGAATTGTGGAATAATTCAAAAAATTATGAAAATAAAGTTTATGTATTACCTAAACATTTAGATGAAAAAGTAGCTACGCTACATTTAGAAAAAGTAGGGGCAAAATTGACAAAAATGTCAAAAGAGCAAGCTGACTACATAAGTGTAAAACCATCAGGACCATTTAAACCAGATACATATCGCTACTAGTATAGTGGCTAATGATTATAAAATCTTTAGAACATTTAAATTTAATTTCAGAACAAATCGCTAATCAATTAAAAAAATCAGACTGTATTTTTCTTGTTGGTGAAATAGGCACAGGTAAAACTACTTTTACAAGAAGCATAATTAATTATCTTCGAAAAAAAGAAAAAAAAAATGAAGTTGACGTCTTAAGTCCAACATTTAATCTACTTTATGAGTATGAACTCACAAATTATAAAATCATGCATTACGATTTATATCGCCTAAAAAGTACCAAAGAAATAGAGCAATTAGGTATTTTTAACGACAATAAAGACTCCATCAAAATAATTGAATGGCCTGAATTAATTAAAGAAAGTGTTGAAAATAAAATAGAATTTAAATTTAGTTATATGAAAAAAATTAATGAGAGAAAGATGGAGTACCTAGGATACGGTAGGTGGAAACATTTTAAAATAGATGAATTATAAATTAAAAAAAATATCAGGAGATGCTTCCTTTAGAGAATTTTATAGAGTTCAAAAAAATAATAAATGTACAATAATAGTGCTTGCTAAAAAAGATAAGTATAAAAATTTAACTGTATACAGTGCCGTAAACGAAATATTAAATAAAAATAAAATATTAGCCCCAAAATTAATAAATAATTTTTTAAAAAATGATATTATAGAAATTAGTGATTTGGGAAAAATTTCATTTTTTGATTATATTAAAAAGAAAAAAAATAAAACTAAAGATTATAAAAAATTAATAGATCTGATTGTAAAACTTCAAAAAATAAAATTAAAACAAAAATATAAGTTTTTAGGTAAAATAGTAAATTTTAAAAAATATTCAGTTAACGAATTACACAGAGAGTCTGATTTGTTTTTTGATTGGTATTTACAATCATTTATTAAAAAAAAAAAGAAATTATCCATAATAAAATTTAAAATTAAAAATGAGTTAACTTATCTATATAAAATGCTTCATTTTAAAAATTTGTATTTTACTCACAGAGATTTTCATGCTTCAAATATTATGATTTCAAAAAATAAGTTTGGGTTAATTGATAGTCAAGATGCAATAATTGGAAATCCAATGTATGATGTTGTTTCTTTAATAGATGATGTAAGAATTAAAATTCCGCAAAAAACTCAAAGTGATTTGTTTAAATATTATATTTCAAAATCTAAGTTTAAAAAAGAAGATCATCTTAATTTAAAAAATGATTTTGATATTCTATCAGTACAAAGAAATTTGAAAATACTCGGAATATTTGTTCGTTTGTATAAAAGAGATAAAAAACCTAATTATTTAAAATATTTGCCATATACGTGGAAATTAATAGAAGCAAGGCTCAGAAACCCAATTTTTAAAAATTTGAAAAGTATATTAGATATAAACTTATCTATAAAAAAAATAAAAAAGGTAAAGTTTAAATGAAAATTAAAAAAGCTATGATTTTATGTGCTGGTCTAGGGACCAGAATGGAGTCTCTCACATCAAAAATACCAAAACCACTTTTGAGAATAGGGAATTCAAGCTTACTAGAAAAAGCAATTAATTTTTTGATTAATTATGAAATAGAAGAATTAGTAATTAATACCCACTACCTAGCAGCACAAATTGAAAATTTTGTTATGAGTAAAAAATATAATATAAAAATTATTTTATCTAATGAACGCAAAGAGCTCCTCGACACCGGAGGTGGAATATTATTTGGCACTAAAGATTTTAAAAAAGATCCTTTTATAGTTTTAAATCCCGATACTTTGTGGAGCAGCAAATATATTAATGAGTTAAGACTTTTAGAGAAAATGTATTTTGATACTAAAAAAACAAGTTTACTTTTAGTAGATAAAAACATGAGTCATGACAAGTCTTTTAAGGGAGATTTCCAGCTAAATGAAAAAAATTATGTTAGTCGAGATGAAAAAAATAAATACATTTACACTGGGTTACAAATTTTAGACCGAAGTATCTTTATTAACCAAAAAAAAGAAAAATTTTCAATGAATGAAATTTGGAATAATTTGATAATCTCAAAAAATTTAGTAGGCCTAAAAAGTAATCAAAAATTTTATCACTTAAATACTAAAACTGTATATAACGAATTGATAAAACAAGAGCTTACTGATTAAAAAAAATCTCTTTCGATCTATTTTTATCAAGATAATGGAATTCTAGAATTTTCATTTTATCATCAAATTCAATAATTAATGGGTTTCCAGTTGGAATTTCTAATTCATTGATTTTTGTATCAGAAATTTTAAATAAATATTTACAAAGCGCCCTAAGTGAATTTCCGTGCGCGGAGATCAAAACATTTTTATTTTCAGTTAAATGAACTTTAATTTGTTTTTCATAATATGGAATTACTCTATTAAAAGTATCTTCTAGAGACTCAGTGAATGGAATCATTCCTATTGGTATACTTGAATTTAATGGGCTAAATAAAGATTTATTTTTATCATTGTCGGACATAGCTGGAGGTGAAATATTCCATGATCTTCTATATTTTTTAAATTGTTCTTCTCCAATTTTATTTTTAGTTTCAGTTTTATTTAAACCAGTAAGAGATCCATAATGACGTTCATTAATTTCCCAGGAGGTGTTAAATTTAAGTTCCAAATTATTTTTTTGTAAAATAACCGTTAGTGTTTTTATTGCCCTCTTTAAATACGAAGTAAAAGAAACGTCTATATTTATGTTTAAATTTTTTATTAATTCTCCTGCTTTTTCTGCTTCTGAAACACCTTTATCGGACAAATCAACATCAACCCATCCAGTAAATCTATTTTCTGCGTTCCATACACTTTGACCGTGTCTTGTCAGTATTAATTTTCCCATAAGAATATATTTTTAATAGAGAATAATTTACTATATTAGACTGGTTATGAACAATACTTTATTGAATTTCATTAATTATTTATATTATTTGTCTTTGATAATTTTATTTACTCTTTATTTGTTTCCTGGAAGTTTATTAGGGTACATTCTTTATGGTGACTTTAGAAATCAGCCACAATTAATTGATAATCCTATAGGTACTTCAATTAATCATTTTCTATATTTTTTTTATATTTCAATTTTAGGTTACTTCAGCAATATAAAACAAGAAAATTTTTTTAAAAGTTTTACTTTCATTTTTTCGATTTCTATTATTTTAGAATTTTTGCATTTTTTAATTCCTAATCGAGCTTTTGAATTTGTTGATTTAAGTGCAAATGTTACAGGAGTGATTTTTGTATTTTTTTTTATTAGGATATTAAGATGAACAAGTTTTATTTTACAATTATATTTTGTTTGATTTTTGCTTCGAGTGTTCTAGCTAATGAAATTATTGGATTTGCAAAAGTAATTGATGGAGATACATTACACATTAAACTAGATAAGATAAGATTACACGGAATAGATGCTCCTGAAAAACAACAAAAATGCTCTAAATTTGGAACAGAATATAATTGTGGTTTGGTTTCAAAAAAAGCATTAACAAAGAAAATAAATAAAAAAATAGTTTCTTGTGAAGTTCAAAAAAAAAAAGATAGGTATGGAAGGTTCATAGGAATATGCTTTGTTGGATCAATTAATCTAAACAAATGGATGACAAGAAGCGGCTATGTGATTGCTTATAAAAGGTACTCAAAGGATTATATAGCAGATGAAGAATACGCTAAGAAAAATAAATTAGGCTTATGGTCTGGTTCATTTTTACAACCAGAAAAATGGAGAAAGCTTAACTAATTTCTTATATAATTTAAAAAGTGATTCATTTAAAAAAAATTAAAATATTACTTATATTTTTAACTATAACTGCGTGTTCCTCAATTCCTAAAAATACTCAAAATAGTTGTGCTATTTTTGAGGAAAGATACTTATGGTATAAGCACTCTAAGGCTACGTACGAAAAATGGGGTGCACCAATCCATATACAGCTTGCATTTATTAAGAAAGAAAGCGATTTTAATTGGCTTGCAAAACCTCCAAGAAAAAAACTTTTTAAGGTCATACCTTTTAAAAGACCCTCAAGTTCATTTGGATACTCACAAGCAGTAGTGGGAACTTGGGAACAATATAAGAGAGAAACTGACAGCCCTCTAGCAACAAGAGCAAGATTTAAAGACTCAGTAGATTTTATTGGATGGTATATAAATAAAACATCAAAATTATTAAAAATTTCTAAGAAAGACTCATACAGACAATATCTCGCTTATTATAAAGGATGGGGAGATTATAAAAATTACTCTAAAGATAAAAAGGCAATAATTTATGCCAAATCAGTAAGAGAAATGGCTAGTAAATACAGAAAACAACTTACACTTTGTCAAAAGAATCTGGATAAAAATAAGTATGTTATTTTTTAAGTTGTTTATTTAATTCTATCTCTACAGCGTCAATTCTTTGAGTATTTTTTCCGATAATTGTATAGATAGTAGGAATTACATATAGGGTAAAGAAAGTTGAGAATAACATTCCACCAAAAATAGTTATTCCAACTGTTAATCTACTTGCAGCACCAGGACCGGTCCCAATAATCAATGGAAGAACTCCAAATATTGTAGAGAGACTAGTCATTAATATTGGTCTTAATCTAATTGTTGCAGCTTCAATAATTGAATTTTGAATATTTTTTCCTTCCTTTCTGAGTTGATTTGCAAATTCAACAATTAAAATTCCATTTTTAGCGGACAAGCCTATTAAAATTATCAAAGCAATTTGGCTGTAAACATTTAAAGATGAACCAACAACCAAAACCCCTAATAAACCGCCCAAGATAGCCATTGGAACGGTAAGCATGATTGTAAGGGGATGTCTCCAACTTTCAAACTGTGCACTCATTGCTAAGTATGCGGTTATTAAAGCTAAAGCAAATATGATATATAATTCATTGTTTGTCTTTTTATATTCTTCACTTTCTCCTTTATAGGCTACTTTTGCCTGAGGGGTATTTTGTTCTACAACATTAACTAAAAATTTTAATGCCTCATCCAAAGAATAATCACCTACAAGTCTCGCAGAAATAGTCACTGCTTTTTGTCTATTATACCTTGCTAAAAAGGGTGACTGTCCTTTTTCATTGTACCGAACTAGATTTGAAATAGAAACTAACTTGCCGTTATTTTGAGATCTAACAAATACTTTGCTTATACTATCCGGTTCTTGTCTGTCTTTAATATCACCCTGTAGAATTATTGAATATTCTTTTCCATCTTGAGTAAAATTAGTAACTCTCTTTGATCCGAAAATTGTTTCTATTGTTCTTCCTATATCTTGCGTAGATACACCTAAATCAGCTGCTTTTTTTTGATCGATTTGAACATTTAGTTGAGGTTTATTCAAATCAAAATCATCTTGAATTGATGTAAGACCCGAATTTTTTCTTGCTTCTTTTTTTATAATCTCTTTCCATTCAATCAACTCTTTGTAAGTATTACCTAATAAAACAAATTGAACAGGACTTTCTACCCCTCCTGTTCTAATTCCTTGAGGCATGATTGGAAAAGCAAGCACTCCAGGAACTTTTGATATTTGTCCAAACGACTCTCTCATTATTTTAACACCGTGGCGGTCCCTCTTAGACCAAGGCTCTAAAAGTACAATGATAAAACCACTATTAACTTGTTTGGCCGACTTTCCAAATCCTGGAACCCGCATGATTAACTTTCGATATTCACCCTTACCAACTTTTGGAAGTAGTAAATTCTCGATATCCTCAGCTTTATTTTTTGTAAAATTAAAACCAGATCCTTGTGGTGCTTTTACTATTACAAAAAAAGCACCCCGATCTTCTGGTGCAATAAGCTCTTTGGGAGCAAAATTAAATAAAAAAACAGTAAGAGCTAACGTAATTCCTAAAAATGAAATTATTATTTTTTTTTTATTTATCCAACTAATAAGAGATTGTTTATAAACCTGAGTAATATTTTTCAAAAATTTCTCAAATTTAATTACAATTTTTGATTTGTTCATATCTTTTTTCAAAAATTTACTTCCCAGCATTGGACTTAAAGAGAGAGCTACAAAACTTGAGATCACAACTGCAGATGCTAATGTAATTGCTGTTTGAGTAAACAATACTCCTGTAATACCTTTGATAAAAATCAGAGGAACAAAAACTGCCACTAAAACAACTGTTGTAGCAATAATAGCAAAAGATACTTGCTTAGCTCCTTTGTAAGCTGCAACAAGAGGACTGTCGCCTAATTCTATTCGTCTTACAATATTTTCTAGCATTACGATTGCATCGTCAACTACAATTCCAATAGCTAAAACAAGAGCCATCAAAGTAAAAAGATTAATAGAAAAGTCAAATATATATATCGATAAAAATGTAGATATTAAAGAAACTGGTAGAGCAATTAAAGGAACGATTAAAGCTCTTATGTTACCTAAAAATAAATAAATAATTATTGTGACTAAAATTAAGGCAATAACTAACGTTTTGTAAACTTCATTAATAGCCGCTTTAATATAATTACTTCTATCAAATGAAACTTCCAAAGTAGTTCCAGGGGGTAAACTTGGCTTAATTTCTTTTATTTTTTCTTTTACGCCATTAGCTACTTCTATTGTATTTGCGTCTGATTGTTGGTAAATCCCGATTCCCACCACTTGTTTTCCGTTGCCTTTAAAAAGAGTTCTAGTCGATTCCGCACCTAATTCTACACGCGCAACATCAGAAAGTGTAATTATAGAACCATCTCTTGCTCTTTTCAGTGGTAACTTTTTATAATTTTCTAAATTTTTATAAGCTTTATCTAATTTAATTGTTAGATCGATATCTTTAGACTCTATTCTTCCAGCAGGAAATTCTACGTTTTCTTTTCTTAATACATCTTCAACCTCTTGAGTTGTAATATCTCTAGCTCCTAACGCTATAGGATCTAACCAAACTCTTAACGATAATTCTCTTTGACCTCCCAAGCGCACTCTGCCAACACCATCAACTGTAGAAAAAGCATCTGTTAAGTATCTGTCAGCATAATCAGTTAATTCTAAATCTGTCATAGTATCAGAGTTAAATGATAGCCACATAGTAGTCCTCATTCCTGCACTTTGTTTAAAGATCTCTGGTTGTTCCGCACCTTCAGGTAAATTATCTAATACTCTTGATACAGAACTTCTTACATCATTCGCAACATCGTCTAGATCTAATTCGGTTTCAAATGTTAGGGTAATTCTTGAACTCTCATCTTCACTAAAAGAGTCGATTGTTTCAAGACCAGGCGTGCCTCCAACAAAGTCCTCAATTTTTTGTGTGATTTGAGTGTCCACTACTTCTGCTGAAGCCCCTCTATATTCTGTTTGAATTGTAACTATAGGTGGTTGCACATCAGGTAGTTCATCTGTTGGAATTTCTTGAAAAGTTACTATTCCAAAAATGACAAGCACTAAACTCATTACTGAGGCTACAACTGGTCGTTTAATTGATAAGTCAGTTAAAAACATTTTAATTTTACGGTTTTATAATCTTAACTTTAGATTTATTTCTCACTTTAGACACACCCTCGCTTATAACGATATCGCCTTCATCTATTCCCGAAATAACAGAAACTTTTCCAAAATTTCTCTTCCCTATTTTAATATTCTTCTTTTCGGCTGTATTATTATTTACAATATAAACAAAAGCAGTATCTCCTTGTATAGTGACGGAGCTTTCTGGGACACCAATTTGATTAATTTCATTATAAATTACTTTAACAGTCATTAGCTGCCCAGGTATAATTTCAAATTTTTTATTATCTACTATAATTCTAGCTAAAATTGATCTAGTAGATGGATCTATTCTAGAACTTACTGATTCTACTTTGCCCTTAAAAACTTTATTAAACGCTGAGTTTGTTATTTCAACCTTAAGGCCAGCTTTTAATACTCCAACATAATTTTCTGGAACTTTTATGTCTATTATAATCTTTTTTAAATCGTCTAATGTAATAATCATACTACTCGACCCTAGAACTCCTTGAGCTATTTCTCTTTTTCCAAGTTTGCCTTCAAATTCTGCAGTAATGTTTTCACCATCTTTTAGTGCAATTATAATTTCTCCTTTTTTAACAAATCTGTTTTCTATGTTTAAATTACCAACTATATTCTCTTTCGTAACTCTGTAAGTTTTAGAACTTTGGGCAATTGCAGTTCCAAAAGTTTCAATACTTTTGTAAAACATGGACTTTTCAACTGTGGTCACGATTACCCCAGGAGCTGGTCTCACACTAAATTTTTTTTTAAAGTGTAATCCAACAAAATGCCTTGTAGTGATTATTGCAAAAATTATTATAAAAAAAATTATTAAAAAAGTTTTAATTTTATTTGATGTTTTCATTATTTTTTAGCCCGTATTCTGCCCATGAACCGTCATAGATAACTGGTTTTTTACCACTTATAATAGAATTAGCTAGACCTAAAATACACGCTGTAACTCCAGATCCACATGTAAATGCAAGTTTTTTTTTAGGATCCAAGTTAATTTCCCTAAATAAGTTGGTAAGTTGTTCTTGATTTTTGAATGTTTTATCATCGAGATTAATACATTTAGTGAAGGGGATATTTTTTGATCCCTCGATATTTCCACTACGTAATTCAGTTCTCGGCTCTGCTTGCAAACCATCAAACCTGGCTTTACCTCTAGCATCCACAAGCTCAAAATTTTTATTTTTAATATTTAAATTTATTTGATCTTTACTGAGTACCAATAAATTATTTTCCTTTGCTTTATAAACACTTTTCGTAAATTTTTTTTTTTCTTTTGAAATTTTTCTATTTTCTTTTACCCATTTTTTTAGGCCACCATCTAGGACTGAAACTAGATTAATATCATGATTAAAGTATAAAAAATTGTACCAAACTCTACATGAGCTAATTACTTCAGAATTATCATAAATTATAATATGATCTGAATTTTTTATTCCTAATTCTGAAATCGTTTTTTCCCAATCTATTTTATTTGGTAACATGTGAGGTAAAAAAGAATTTTGATCAGAAGTCTTATCCAGATCAAAAAAATTAGCATTTAAAATATGGCCCTCCTCAAACTCTGCTAAAGCGTTTCTTTTTGCGCCAGGCATATGCCACGTCCCATCTAAAATTCTCACATTATTTAAATTTTTTTCTAACCAATCTGTAGATACCAAATTTTTCATATTTGTTTTTTTTTAATATATTTTTGATGATATTCTTCTGCTTTACAATAATTATAAATTTTTGAGATATTAGTTTCTATTTTTTTATCAAAATTTTCATTAAATTTATTTTTGATATCTATAGCCATTTTTTTTTGAGTTTCATCAACAAAAAATATTTCACTTCTATATTGTGACCCTATGTCAGGATATTGCATATCTTTTTGTGTTGGATCATGAAATTTAAAAAATAATTCTAAAATTTTTTCAAAAGATATTATTTTTTCATCAAAAATTATTTTTACAACTTCAGCATGTCCTGAGTCGCCTTTGCAAACTTCTTCATAGGTTACATCTTGTTTTTTACCACCAGCATACCCAACTTCAGTTTCTAAAATACCTGGTATACTTCTAAAATTTTCTTCTGGTTTCCAAAAACAACCAAGGGCTAAGTAACATTTTTGCATAATTAATTAATTGTGTTATGAATTAGGTAGGATATAAAATTGTTAACTCAAAATCAAATAGGCGTATTGTACATGGTTGGAAGCGTTATATGCTTTTCTATCATGGATATTTGTGTCAAATGGCTAGATTATTATCCAATTGGACAAGTTTTGTTTTTAAGATTTTTTATTGGTTTTATTCCTATCTTTTTTATAATTCCAAAAGATAAATTATTTTCTTTTTACAAGACATCACGTCCAGGATTACATGCCTTTAGGGCTATTAGTGGTGCTTTAGCAATTATTGCCTTATTTTTTGGCTTAAGAGAATTACCTTTAGCAGACGTTGTGTCCTTAACTTTTGGTGGGCCCATATTTGTAACAATTGCCTCAATAGTTTTTTTATCTGAGAGAGTTGGAATTAAAAGGTGGTCAGCAGTTTTTCTCGGTTTTTTGGGGATGTTATTAATTATTCAACCTGCTTTTACAGATTTAAATTATTATTACATAACTCCGGTTATATTTTGTATATTTTTTGCCTGTGTAGCAATTAGTGTAAGATCATTGTCTAAAACTGAGCCTAATTATACAATTGCTTTTTATTTTACTTTATTATGTGCAATCTTAGGATTTAGTACAATATTTTTTACAGATTGGATAATGCCAACATCATTTGATATTTTTTTATTTTTTGTGCTTGGCTTATGCGGAAGTGTTGCTAATTTATTACTTACGCAAAGCTATAGATTAGCTGAAGCTTCTCTTGTAACACCGATAAAATATTTAAGTTTAGTTTTTGCAATTATTTTTGGATTTTTAATATGGAGTGAAATTCCTAAAATACTAACATTATTGGGATCAGGATTGGTGGTGATAAGTTCATTAATTATCTTTGTAAGGGAAAATAAGTTGAAAAAACAATTTGTTGATACAAGAACATGAATAAAGCACCAAGATACTGGACAAAAGCAAAACGAACTTTATCTAAGAAAGATAAAGTTATGAAAAATCTCATTAAAAACTATAAAGACGGTAGTCTTGTTACTCGAAATGATGTTTTCTTTTCTCTTTGCAAAAGTATTATTGGCCAGCAAATAAGTGTAGCTGCAGCAAATTCAGTATTTATAAAATTTAAAAAGAAATGTAAAAATAAGATTAGTGCAAATACAGTTAGCAAATTATCTTTTAGTAGTTTAAAGAGTTGCGGTCTAAGTAGGCAAAAAGTTAGGGGCATTCAAGATTTAGCTAAAAAAACATTAAACAAAAGCTTCAAGCCAAATCTTATTAAAAGTATGACTGATGAAGAGGCTATAGAGTATTTATCAGATCTTAGGCAAATAGGACGTTGGTCGGCTGAAATGATTTTACTTTTTACATTTAACAGATCAAATATTTGGCCACTTCAAGATATAGGATTATTAAGAGCCGTTTCTAATAATTATAAAAAAAAATATCTTCCACCAAAAAGTTTTCTAGACAAATTATATAAAAAATTTACACCATACTGTTCTGTTGCGACTTGGTATCTATGGAGGTCAATCGATAATGAGCCTATTCAATACTAAGAGCCTTCTACTATTTGATGATGACGTTCTGCATGACCTTTTAAGATATTATGCGCTTCATGATATTCTTTTGAATTATAAAATAGATTTGCTTCATCATAAGATGGAAACTCTATAACAACAGTTCTAGGTGACTCATCACCCTCATTTGTTGTGGATTTACCACCTCTAATTAAAAATTTACCTTTGTACTTTTCAACAGCTTCTTTAGCTTTTAAAGCATATTCTTTTAGTTTTTCTTCACTACTAATACTCTTATAAACACAAACTACATAACCTTTCATTTACAACTCCTTAAAAATAATTTAGTTTTTTCCATGGCCAACAAACTAATTGTCGACTGGAAAGAATACAACTTAATTGTTGAAAAACTCGCAGTCAAAATCCATGAGAGCGATTACAAGCCAACTATGCTCATTGGAATTATGCGTGGTGGCGCTCCGATCATAGATGTCCTAAGTAGAGTTTTCAAATTAAAATGTGCCTATCTTGCAGTAGAGTCATATTCAGGTAAAGGCATTGAAGATCAACAAGGAGAATTAGTTTTTTCAAGAGAAATGAGTTCTACCGTCGAGAATATGGGTGGTAGACTTCTTCTTTGTGATGATCTTTCAGACACTGGAGTTACTTTAAAAAAGAGTATTTCGTGGTTATACAACTATCCACAAATTAAAAATATAGAATCTATTAAAACTGCAGTTTTATGGAAAAAAAAAGACTCTACTTTTGAACCAGATTTTTGCGCGCAGAGACTTGATTCCAACCCTTGGATAGTCCAACCCTTTGAAAATTACGAAGAAGTAAAAATTGAAGATTTAGTTAAAAAACATAAAGCAAGATAAATAGGGCCAACAAGAGTTGACCCTAAATTTTCTAAGCAACAACAAAACTTACAACACTAAGTATTGCAATTACCCAAATAGCAGGTGAAGTAGAATTAAATTTACCTGTTAAAATCTTAATTAATGCATAAGAAATAAATGCTAAAGCTATACCATTGCTAATACTATAAGTAAGAGGCATGGTAATCATAGCTAGCACAGCTGGACCAGACTCAGCAATATCATCCCATTCAATGTCAGTAATATTTCTAACAAAAAGAATAGCAACATAAAGCAAAGCCGCACCATCAATCTCCTTTGGCAAACTTGTAGCTAATGGTGAAAAGAATAAACAAGATAGGAACAAAATTCCTATTACCAAGGACGTCATCCCTGTTCTTCCACCTGCCTTAACACCAGCGCCAGATTCTACATAACTTGTTACAGTAGTCGTTCCCATTAAAGCCCCAGCAACTGTTCCGACACTGTCAGATAACATCGCCTTATTGATATCTTTCACTTTACCGTCAGAACCAATTTTTCCCGCTACATTTGCTACTGAAGTTAAAGTTCCTGCAGTATCAAAAAAATCAATAAATAATAATGTGAATATTACTGTAGACATTCCTGCTGTGAATGCAGCAGTTAAGTCAAAATCAAATAGGTAAGTCATTGGCGGAGGAGAACTTACAATTCCATTAAACTTAGCCAATCCTGTTGCCCAAGCAATTATACTAAATGCAAGAATTCCTATTATTATATTTCCCTTAACCTTCATTTTTTCTAATACGATCATCACCACAAAGGCAAGACAACCTAAAAGAACTAAAGGATTTTTGATATCACCTAGAGTCACAAGTGTTACTGGGTGATCTCCGACAACCCCCATGATTTCCAAACCAATTATTGCTAAAAATAAACCTATCCCCGCGCCTATACCTAACTTTAAACTTTTCGGAATCGAGTTAATTAGCCAAGCTCTTATGGGTGTTAAAGATATTATCAAAAATAATACGCCAGCAACTAACACTGCCCCAAGAGCTGCTTGTGGTGTGTAGCCCATTCCTGCAACTACTCCAAAAGCAACAAAAGCGTTGATACCCATTCCCGGTGCTAAACCAATTGGCCAAGTTTTTCCGTAAAAGGCCATTATAAAACATGCTATTGCTGTTGCTACTATTGTTGCAGTAAATACTGCTCCAAAATCAAAAAAACCTTTTTCTGTTCCGGCAAATTCGCCAGAAAGTATAAAGGGATTTAAAAACATAATGTATGCCATTGTAAGAAAAGTAGTTACCCCAGCTATTACTTCTGTTTTGAAATTTGTTTTGTGTTTTTTGTATTCAAAATATTTTTCCATCATAAAGAATCCTCCTGTTAATGCTAAATACTCTGATTCTTAGATAAAATCTTTTAAATTTTGTTTTTTTTGATAAATTACAACCTGGAGGCAATATTTCTGTTTATAAGTTTAGGGTATATTCTAAAAATAAAATGAAAAGAATATTTATTACTTTTACAATAATTACTGTTTATGTAGCACTACTTTCCTGCCAAACAGTTACTAAAAAAATCGATGAAAAAACATCGCTTGAAGAAAAAGAGTTAAGCAAATGGTTAAATCAACCAGAGTCTGAACTAAAAATTGTATTTGGTCAACCTGATAAAATAGAATTTACAAATAATAAAAATAGATATTATATTTATACCAAAGAAAAATTTAAGATTAAATGCGAAAGAAAATTTGAGATTAATCCAAAAAACATGATAGTAGGCTTTAGCAGTAAGAACTGTTTTTAAAGCATGAATAACAAAATCAAATCTCAATTTATTGAGTATTTTAAAAATGGATGTAAAGAACAGGGTCAAATAAAAATTGGCGTTGAGCATGAAAGGTTTTTATTTCAAGGAAATGATAAAAAAAGAATATCATATGAAAATTTAAAAAAACTTTTTGAAAATTTAAAAAAAAAGAATTGGGAGCCGATTTTTGAAAAAGAAAAAATTATTGGTCTAAAAAGAAAAAAGCAACAAATTACTACTGAGCCAGGGCTTCAATGTGAATTATCAGGATCTCCTTTAGATACTATTCATCAGGTTTGTAGTGAGAGCTCAAACTATTTAAAAGAAATCAAAGATGCTAGCAAAGGATTAGATGTACATACAGCTTCAGTTGGTTTCGACCCATTTAATGACATTGCTTCAGTGCCTAAAAACCCAAAAGAAAGATATAAGATAATGACTAAGGAAATGCCAAAGGGTGGTGAATTAAGTTTAGAAATGATGTACCAAACTTGCGGTATACAAATAAACTATGATTATATTACAGAAAATAATTTCGCAAAAATATTTAGAATTGCAAATTATTTAGTACCTTTGACTATTGCATTATATGCAAACTCTCCCTTTAAAAACGGAAAATCTACTGGATATCTTTCTTATAGAAATAAAGTATGGCAACAAACTTCAAGAGGTGGAATTATGCCAATTGCTTTTGAAAAACTAACTTTTGAAAAATACTTTGATTACGTAATAAATTATCCAATTCTCTTTGCTATAAGAGATAAAGTTTACATAGAACCTAATGGTCAGACATTTAAAGATTTTGTAAATGGGAAATTCAAAAATGTTAAAGATGAAGCCAACTTAAGAGACTTTGAAATTCATTTAGCTACTATCTTTACTGAAGTGAGACTTAAACAATATGTTGAGCTGAGATCGCTTGATACATGTGACTGGGGATGTATATGTAATGGGCCAGCTTTTTTTACAGGTTTGTTTTATGGTGAAATAGATGAGACATTTAATATTGTTTCAAAATGGACAAAACAAGAAGTCATGAATGCTTATATGGAAAGCCCTAAACAGGGTCTTTTTACAGAACTGGCAGGGAGAAAGTTATTTGAATGGGGTAGAATTTTTCTCGAATTATCTAAAGAAGGACTGGTAAAAAGAAATAAATTAAATTCTTCAAATAAAAATGAAACTATTTATTTACATCATACAGAAAATGTAATTAAAAATAAAAAAAATAGAGCTCAATTATTAATTAATAAATTTGAAAAAACAAAAAGTATGGACTTTTTTTATGATGAAAAAGAAGATTTTAGCTATTCAGGGCTCTAGTTTAAAGAAAATAAATACGAATACTGATACTACAGTATTTCTTGCACTTGAGGCTCAAAGAAGAGGGTATCAAATATATTATTTTGAACCACAAGACCTAAGCTTTCTAAGTGGAAAAGTAACAGCAAAATGCTTTGATTTAACTTTCTTTAAAAACAAAAAAAAATTTTACAAAATAAATAAGAAATTAGATTTTAATTTGATTAAGGCAAAAATAATATTAATCAGAAATGAGCCTCCTTTCGACCAGCAGTATATAAATTCAACTTTTATTTTAGAACATATAGCAAGTAAGGTTAAAATTGTTAATCATCCTAAATCATTACGAGATGTACCAGAAAAACTTTTCTCCATAGGTTTGACTAAGTTTATGCCCCCTACACTAATTAGTGAAGATTTAATAAAAATTAAAAATTTTTTCAAAAAAAATAAAAAGATAATTATAAAAATAGTAAACAGCTATAGTGGAAATAACGTAATTTTGCTTAAAAGTTTTAATATTAAAATTGTGAGTAGATATTTAAAGAAATACAATCATGTAATTTTTCAAAAATTTTTACCTAAAATAACTAAAGGCGATAAGAGAGTATTTATAATAAACGGTAAAATCAAAGGATCAATTACAAGAATTCCAAAAAAAGGAAGCATATTATCCAATATGAGCAAAGGAGCGGTGGCAAAAAAAACTAAACTTTCAAAAAAAGAGTTTAGTATAAGTGTGCAAGTTGCAAAAAAATTAAAACAAAAAAATATTTATTTTGCTGGTGTAGATTTTATACAAGGTAGATTGATAGGAGATATAAATGTCACCAGCCCAACTGGACTTTTAACTTTCTATAAATTGACCGGAAATAATTTAGCTAAATATTTCTGGGATAATATTTAAATTTATATTTTATCTGCAATCTTCAAAGCAAAAGCATAATCAAAAGCTATTTCTTCTATAGCTGCAGTTCTGCCGCTTTTACCTCCATGGCCTGCATCCATTTCACATTTTAAAAATAATAAGTTATTATCTGTTTTTAGGTCTCTTAATTTTGCACAATATTTTGTTGGTTCGTCAAACAAAACTCGTGAATCCGATAATGATGTTGTTATTAAAATATTAGGATAGTCTTTTTTTTCAAGATTGTCATAGGGGGCGTAAGAGCGAATATATTCAAAATGTTCTTTATTATTTTTCGCATCTCCAAATTCTAAGAGCTCACCCTTGGTTAAGGGAAGAGAATGGTCCATATTAGTAGTTAAATTATCTACAAATGGAACCGCCATTATCGCACCTAATAGTAAGTCGGGGATCTGATTAATAATATTTCCTAGAAGTAATCCACCTGCACTGCCACCGAAAGCAATGAGTTTTTTTTTACTGGTATATTTTTTTTCAATGAGAAATTTTGCACAACTGATGAAGTCAGAGAATGTATTTTTTTTATTTAGCATTTTACCTTCTTTCCACCATCGCATACCTCGTTCCATTCCTCCTCTGATGTGACAAGTAACCCAGATAATATCTCTATCAACCAAGCTTAGTCTTGTTGATGAAAAATTTGGACTCATTGACATGCCATAACTTCCGTAACCATATAATAAGACATGAGCGCTTCCATCTAATTTTGTTTGTTTATGATAAGTTATGGTCATAGGAATTTGACGACCATCATGAGCTTCACAATTTACTCTCTTAACTATATAATTGTCTCTAACATGTCCTGAAGGAACGATTTGCTCTTTTACCAACTTTTTTTCCTTTGTTTTAATATTGTATTCAAAAGTTCTAGAAGGAGTTTTAGGAGAGTCATAAGCTACACGAATGATATCTGTATTTTTATTTTTTTGCTTTAAACTAATACCTTGAGTAATAACCTCCTCTTCGGTTATTTTTAACTCTTCTTCTTCATTTGTTTTTACATTTCTAATATAAATTTTGGATAGCGCATCTGAAATTTCAGATCGAATTATCCAATTATTTAAAAAGGTCAAACCTCCAATTAAAGTACCCGCTTTGGCAGTAACAAAATCAATCCAATTATTTAAATTAGTATGTTCACATCTCATAATTTTAAAGTCTTCAGCATCTTTATTAGTATTCATCCAAAAAAAATTATTCCAGCTATTTATTGAATATTGAATTCCCTCTTCTCTCTTCATAAATAATTTTGGGGTCAGACTTTTGTCTGTCTTTTCTATATAATAAACTTCAGAAGTAGTATGTTCAGATGTAGAAATAAAATAAAATTTTTCATCTGAACTGGTACCTATTCCACAAGTAAATCTTTCATTTTTTTCCTCAAAGATCAATTTGTCATCTTTTACAGGTGTACCTAATTTATGTTGATAAATTTTTCTAGGGCGATGCAAATTGTCAAGTTTGCTGTAAAAAAATGATAAATCATCATATGACCATGTAATACTTCCAGATGTTTCTATTATTGGTTCATCAATAATCTTTTTATCAGAAATCCTTCTAATAAAAATTTTGAAATATTCACTACCTTTGTCATCAGTTGAATAAGCAAGTAATTCATCATTATTGGAAACTTCTATATCACCTGTGCTGAAAAATTTTTTTCCTTTAGCTTCGACATCGCCATCCCAGTAAGTTTCAATTTTTTCACTATCAATCTTTCTTCTTAAATGTTTTGAGTAATTTCCCTCTTTTGTAGTTTTAGTCCAATATTCATAATTTTTATCTTTAAACTTTAAGCCTTCATCTTCAAGCTTTATTCTCCCTTCTATTTCTTTAAATAAAATTTTTTGAATGATTTTAGTGTCATTCATATTTTTTTCAGTATAGGCGTTTTCCAATTCAAGATATTTTTGAACTTCTGGGTTAAGTTTCTTTTTATCTCTCAGTATTTCCAAGCAATTTTCTTGATGAACCCACGAATAGTTGTCTTCCCAGACATAGCTGTGACAAGTTTTTTTTTCTGTTTGTTTTCTAAGTTGTGGTATTTTCATTTATAAGGAAGTTATATGAATTTGTTTTTATTAGGAATTATCATTTTTGTCATTGTTTATCTCATTCTAGTTAAGTTTGCTCAAACTAGTTCTAAAAAAATTGCACTAACTATCAAGAAACTGGCAGTATATTTGTCTTTAGCGCTAGCAGCAATTTTAACGATTGGAGGTAAATTTATTTTTTCTCTTCCATTTTTGTTTGTGATTTTAAGTGGTTTGAAAATTAAAGGACTAACAGCTCTTCAAATGTTTCAATTATGGAGGTTAATTCAATTTTTAAAAAACTCTGGTAAATTTACTCAAGGTCAAACAACAAGTTCTCAAAGCTCATCAAGTATAACTATTGATGAAGCATACAAATTACTTGGTTTGACCAAAGGCTGTTCTAAAGAGGAAATATTACAAGCGTCAATGAAGCTGCAAAAAAAAATTCATCCTGATATGAATAGAGACATTAAAACAGAGAGACTTAGCCAGCTTGTTAATGAAGCCAGAGATAAAATTTTAAAAACTGATTTTAATTAGCTTAATAATTTTATTGCTTTGTTAAAAACACCTTCTAATAAAATTTTATTTTTACCTAAAGTGTCGTGAGTAGTTGACTCCTCTGTTTCACCTTCAGGTACTACTACGTGAATATTTTTTGAATATTTTCCGTAAGCCATCACTGGACTGTCCATAAACAATGCAACACATTCTAATCCTAGAGCTACAGAGATATGTAAAAATCCTGAGTCGTTTCCGATATATAGATTACAATTTTTAATTATAGGCAAAGTATCTTCTATTTTTAAATTAGTAAAAGAAAAACATTTTGATCCTATTTTTGAATTTAATATTTTATCTTCAATCTCTTTATCAGCTTTTCCACCAGCTAAAAAGAATTTGCAGAGAAATTTTTCATTAAGTTTTTCACAAAGCGTAATGTAATTATTAACGTCCCATCTTTTAGTAGGACCACTAGCAGAAAATCCGAGACAAATATTTTTTTGATTGGTATCTATTTTTTCTTTTGCTAAATCAACACTTCTTTTTTTTAGATATAATTTAGGTTGAGTTGAAATAATTTGATTCAATTCACTTTCGGTAAAAACTTTGGCAGATAGAACTATATTATCTTTTTTTCTAAATAAAGGATATTGATGAATTTCTTTGATCCCCGCTAACTTGGCAATCAAATTATATCTTAAAGAACTGGTAAAAATAAAAACTTTCGTAAATTTTTTTTTTTTAATTTCATTTGATAATTTAAAAAAACCTTTTATCCCGTCATGTAATCCTAAATTATTATTATTTCTATATAATGAAATAATTTCTCCTATGTGTTCATCATCAGTTAAAAGGCTGCTTGCACGAGAATTATCTTTTACTAATAGCGAAACTTCAACTTTATACTTTTTAGATATTGCGTGAATATAGGGGAGATAGATAATCATATCTCCCATGCCTATTTTAGGCTGTATTACTAGAACTTTCATTTTTAATTATTTTATTATAACTTAGTCAAATAAATTAGGTAAGATTATGATTAAAAAAGGTGTATATGCAGCAAGCTTAAGTGTTGTGAATGATGATCATTCTTTAAATATTGATGCAACAATTTCACATGCAGCTTCGTCGATAAACGAGGGTTTACACGGTGTTTTTTTCTTTGGGTCAACAGGTCAAAGCCAATTAATTTCTATTTCTGAGAAAAAAGAACTAATAAGTAAAATTGCATCTCATAAGCTTAGGAAACAATTTTTTATTGGCACAGGCTGTAATTCTTTGAAAGAAAACATCGATTTAATAAAATATTCGTTGGAATATGATTTTAATGATTTTTTGTTAATGCCTCCGGCTTATTATTACAAAAATACCGATGAGGGCGTATTTAATTTTTACTCTTCAATTATTTCAGAGATACCAAAGATTAAGGTAATACTTTATAATTTTGAAAAACTTAGTGGATATAAATTTTCTGAAGAAGCTGTAAAAAAATTAGTTAAAGCTTTTCCCAAAAATATTATTGGATGTAAAGACTCAGGCTATAATTTATTCGAAAATCTTAAAATACCCAATTTTTTGATGTTCCCAGGTTCAGAGGCAAAACTTCTCAAAGGTTTAGAATTAGGTTGCTCAGGATGTATATCTGCTGTCACAAATGTTACTCATAAATTAGCAAGACAAGTATTTGATGATTTTGAAGATGGTAAAAAACAAACTGTAAATGACAAACTCATCGAAGTAAGAGAAACTTTTGATCAATATAATCTTATTTCTGCTCTACATACTTTTATTTCAGTTAATGATAATAAATTTAAAAATATTTTACCACCATTAGTTTTACTTTCGCAAGATAGGCAAAAAGAACTTTTAACTAAATTGAAAACTTTGGAGTTTGTTCAAAAAAGAAAGGCAGCATAAAATAAAAAATGAGACTTGCTAGATTTTTAAATAAAATTATTAAAAAAGAAGGCTTAATATTAATTGGAGCAAATGGGAAAAAATATATTATTGGAAACCCAATTAATAAAAAAAATCCTTTGACGCTAAAAATTTTAAATAAAAAAGTTGAAATAAAATTACTTTTATATCCAGATTTTTATTTTGGCAAATCTTACATGGATGGTGATATTGTAGTTGAAAATGGAGATATAAGCGATGTTCTAGAAGTTGCATTAAAAAATATTGGAAGAAGTCAAATTTCTCTTTTTTCAAAAACAATTACGAAAGCCAGAGGTCTTTGGAGACACATATCTTATTTTAATACAAAATTTAAAGCAAAAAAAAATGTTCAATATCATTACGATCTTGGAGATCAATTGTATGACATGTTTTTAGATAAAAAGCACAGACAATATAGTTGTGCATATTGGAATAAAAAAAATCTAACACTAGAAGATGCACAAGAAGAAATGATCAATCATATAATAAAAAAATTAAATATTTCTAATCAAGATAATATTTTAGACATAGGTTGTGGATGGGGCGGTTTAGCAATAGCAATGGCTCAAAAATCTGGTTGCAGAGTGACGGGTATTACCCTTTCACATAATCAACTAAAATATGCCAAAAGAAGAGCTAGAGAATTAAAAGTCGACAATCTATGTGATTTTCGTCTTGAGGATTATAGAGACACAAAAGATAAGTTTTCAAAAGTTGTTTCCAAAGGTATGATTGAACACACATCTCGTAAGTTCTATAAAAATTATTTTAATAAAATTTATGAAGTTCTCAAACCTAAAGGAGTTGCACTGATTCACGGCATAGGAAATATCGATAAACCTGGCGAACCTCAGCCTTGGATCTCTAGATTTATTTTCCCAGGAGGATTTTGTCCAAGTCTCAGCCAACTAATTAAACCAATTGAGAATTCCAAATTAGTCTTAAGTGATTTAGAAATGTTACCCGGATTTCACTACGCAGAAACATTAAAACACTGGAGAATAAGATTTTTGAAAAACAAGGAAAAGGCTCTTAAATTGTATGATTCAACCTTTGTACGTATGTGGAATTTTTACTTGAGTTCATGTGAAATGACGTTTCGTCATACAGGACAACAAAACTTTCAACTTTTATTGAGTAAAGATGTGAATGTAACACCTAAAACAAGAGACTACATTTATTCATAGAATCTGTTATTTAAGTACAGAAATGAAAAAAAAGAAAAAATCGAAAAAAAATAAAAAAAAACAAAAAACAGTTAAGAGAAAACTTCTTAAAACTATAAAAAAAAAATCTAGAAGAAAATCAAAAAAAAGATTTAGAAAAAAAATAATAAAAAAATCAAAAATAAAAAAAAAATTTGCTAAATTTAAAAAATCTAAAATCAAAAGAACAAAAACAAAATCTTCAATACTCACAGTCATAAGAATTGTAGAAAATATAAAATCAAAATTTAAATTTAGAATAGACGTAGACAAGTCTTTGCAAAGTTTTTTCCAAGGAATGTCTGATAAGATTAATAATAAAATGGATAGTATAAAAAATATTATAGAGGAAGAAAAGTTACGTAAAAAAGAATTAAAGATAAAATTAATGCAGAAAGAAAAAGTTGAAAAAATCAAATTTATCAAACTAGAAAAAGAAACTAAATTAAGAGAAAAACAAGACGAACTAAAAAAAGAAATAAAACTCGGGAAAGAAAGAAAGAAAGACCTTCAAAGATTTATTCGTATAGAACAAGCTGAAGTAAGAAAAGAACAGGCTGAAAAGCAAAGAAAATTTTTAGAACAAATAAAATTAGAGAGAAAAATAGAACAATTCAGAAAACGCGAAGCTTTAGAAATTAAGAGTCTTGAAAAGTATGTTTTAAACCAAGAAAGAGACTCTTATGAAGGAGTACAAGAAAGAATAGATGCGATTAAACAAAAATATCAAGCATTAAGAGATCAAAAAATAAGAGAAAGAATTGAGCAACTTGGAATTACTGTAGAGGAAGGTGCCGATAGAACTGAATTACTTGAAAAAGAGAGACAGTATAATATTGGAAGGCAAAAAATCGAATTTGCTCTAGAGAGTTTTTATCGTTCAGCGCACAGTTTATGCTTTCAACTTAATAAAAGATACATTCCAAAACATTTAAGCATCTTAAGAGTAATTGACCGTAGATTTGAAACAGGAGAAATATTTATAAAGTGGGATGACTCAGCAGATGAAGACTGGTTGATTCTTATTTACATAAAAAACAATTCTCCTGATGAAGGTATCATTATTGAAGATAAAACGGATCAAGAAAAAAATATATCAAATGAATTTATGACAAATGAAATATTTAAAGCTTCAGATATGATGGTGGATAGTTTAACGAAATTATTAGATCAAGAAAGAAAAAAAAGAAAAACTACTTAATTATTTCACTAATTTTTTTTGTTTCACCAATTTTGAAAATTATGGCGTCCTCTTTTTTAAATCCATATCTCTCTGCTCCGGATTTAAATCTCAATGGAGGTTCCATTATAGGTTCTAAAGATAACACAACTGTTCCCCAATGCATGCCTATGACTTTTTTACTATTTAAATCTTTTGCAATTTTTAAAGCTTCTTCAGGGTTAGTGTGATAAACAGATTTATCTTTTATTGGCATAATAGGAAAAAAATTATAAGCACCAATATTAATAAATGTTAAATCTATTGGACCATATTTTTTACCTAAACTTTTATATATTTCGCCAACTCCAGTGTCGCAAGCAAATAGAATTTTTTTATTTTTGTATTCAATTAAAAAGTTGCCCCATAAAGTTTTGTTAGTATCAAACAAACCTCTCTTAGACCAATGAACTGCAGGAAGTAAAGTTACTTTTATATCATCTCCGACTTTTATATCCTCATACCAGTCTAATTCGTTTACATCTTTAAAGTTTTTAAAATACTTTGCTAATTTTAGAGGAGTAATTACTTTTGCATCTTTGTAAGGAAAATTTCTTATAGTAGACATATCTTGATGATCATAATGATTGTGTGTAAGTAAAAACAAATCAATTTTCGGAATCTCTTTTAGTTTGATTGCTGGGTCAACGTATCTTTTTGGTCCAAAAATCAATGGGCCTGTATTTTTTGAAAATAAAGGATCTGTTATAATGGTTGTATCTCCTAGTTTTATTATAAAAGTTGCATGTCCTACCCACATTACATAATCATCATTTTTATATTTTTCCAAATTTTTTAGCACCTCTTCTCTAGGCACAACATGTTCTTTAGGAAAATTAATATCTATTTTTTTTCGTTCTTCATTAAAGATTTTGTAAGACCATTTGACATTAGGATCCCTTTCAGGTGAACCCTTAGGGTTTCTAAATGTACCATCTGATAGGTGATGAAATGGTTTTTCGCTCATAGCTAATGATAAAGAATTACAAGTAATTAATAATAATAAGAAACTTATAATCTTTAACATAAATTTCTTTATTTATTATTTCTAGTTTTGTTATTAATTTTTTCTCCATAATCCTTAATCTTATCCCATTCATTCTCTTTTGCAGCTTTTTCAGCTTTTCTGGACACAATAAGTGGAAAAAATATTAAAACTAAAGCTATTAGGACACATAAGACTATTATAACATTAAGATTCATTACATGCCTTAATAGCAGGACTAAACAGTTATTTAAATACTTAATTAACTATTTTTTTTACAATTTTCTTTATTTATTTTTTTATCAAATGTTTTTGCGGTTTCTTTATCAACAAACCAAACAAACGATTTTTCAAAACTACCATCATTTCCAGCAATAGTGCATCGTTTACCAAACTTTACACTATGAGCGGTACAGTTTGATAGTAGTAAAAATAAACTTAATATAGATAATGTTTTCATGTAAAAAAAATTATAAGATAATTCTGTATTTTAATTGTCTTAATTAAGACCAAATAATGAAAAATTATTTATCGAAATATGTTTTTTTTAAGAATAAGTTGTCTTTTGTATGTCAAATTGTTAAACTAGTTTGTGAAACTCAACAAAAAAAATAACAAAGTAGCTATAGTTATGGGTTCTCAGTCAGATTACATGACTATGAGAGACTCTGAAAAAATTTTAAAAATTCTTAAAGTTAAATTTGAGACAAGAATTATTTCTGCACACAGAACTCCAAACAGATTGTTTGATTTCGCTAAGTCAGCACAAAATGATTTTGCAACTATTATTGCAGGAGCTGGAGGCTCAGCACATTTACCCGGAATGATCGCATCAATGACGATACTGCCTGTAATTGGCGTCCCTATAGAAAGTAAAAAACTCAAAGGTCTAGATAGCCTGCTTTCAATCGTTCAAATGCCCAAAGGCGTACCTGTTGCAACAGTTGCTATCGATGGAGCATTTAATGCCGGGCTCTTAGCAGCTTCTATTGTTGCATCCTTTGATTTCAAAGTAAGAGCTAATTTAAGCAAGTGGAAAAGATTACAAACAAATTCAATTAAAAAAAAACCTAAATAGAAATGTTTAAAGAGCAAACCGTAGGTATAATTGGGGGTGGGCAACTAGGAAGCATGTTGTCTCAAGCTGCAAATAAGTTAAATATAAAAACTGTTATATTTTCAGACGATAAAGAAGCTCCTGCTCATAAATTTTGCAATAAATTTATATATTCCGAATATTCTAATTTAAATAAAATTGAAGAATTTGTAAATTTAGTTGATCTGGTAACTTTTGAGTTTGAAAATGTTCCATTTAAAATACTAGAACATATTTCAAAATTTAAACCAGTATTACCTAAACCTTCAATTAATCAAATTATCCAAGATCGATTTACAGAAAAAAAATTTATTAGAAACACAATAGGGATATTTAATAATGCAGATATAAGATTAACAAATTATGCATTAATAAAAGATAAATCAGATATTTTAAAAAATAAAGATTTACTCCCAGGACTACTTAAAACACGTACTCTTGGCTATGACGGTAAAGGCCAGCTAATTATAAACAATGAGAAAGAAATCGATAAATTAGAATTAAATTTGAAAAAAGAGTATGTTCTTGAAAAAAAAGTAAATTTAAAAAAGGAAATATCTATTATAATAACAAGATTTTCAAACAACGAATGTTCAATTTACGAGCCTGTTGAAAATCATCACGTTGACCAAATATTAAGAAAGTCATTTATACCCGCAAATGTTAATAAAGACACTCTTAAAAAAGCTCAGCAGCAAGCAAAATTGTTTGCAGAAAAATTAAATTACATAGGAACGATGTGTGTAGAATATTTTATAGATGAAAACGATAATTTACTTGTAAACGAAATAGCACCTCGAGTGCACAATTCTGGTCACTTAACAATTAATGCTTATAATGTAAGTCAGTTTGAAAACCATATTAGAGCTATATGTAATCTTAAAAAAGTAGAATTAAATAAAATTCATAATGCTGAAATGATTAATATTATAGGTAAAGAAATTGCGGATTATAGAAAAAAATCTTTTAATAAAAGCGAGTTTTTTTTTGATTATGGGAAGAAGGAAGTAAAAGACAAAAGAAAAATGGGACACCTAACTATTTTAGAAAGTTAAACTATTTTATTGTTATTCTGTGCATTACTCTATGTTCATTAAAATCATTAACTGGATTATGAAGAATTGCGTGATTATTCCACATAGCTATACAGTTAGGTTCCCATTCAAAACTGTAAATAAATTCTGGTTTGACCTGATGATTAAAAAGATTTTTTAATAATTTTTTACTCTCTTCATTTTCTAGTCCCACAATATTAATCACATGCCCCGGAGACAAATATAAAGACTTTTTATTATTTTGATTATTAACTCTTACTATTTTGTGTTCAGCTGATAAAGATTTTGGGTCGATACCTGTGCCTTTTTCCGCAGTTCTATTATTTCTTGTTTTAGATATAGGTCCGTCCGCACTAAATATTGCTTTTAAATTTTCGATTTTTAGCTTCATGTCATTACTAAGATTTATGTAGCTTAAATATTGCGAGGCAAATTTTGTGTTACCTTTTCCTTTTTTCGGAGTTTTTATCGAATACAACATTGTGAATTTTGGTGGATGAGATGTATAAGTAGAATCAGTATGCCAACCCTCTCCAAACATAATTTTTTCACCTGGTTTCTTTTCTACAACAGTTATTTCTGGATAATTATCTAATCCTTTTAACATTGGATATTCAGCGAGCTCACCAAAATTTTTAGAAAATTTTATATAATTTTTTGAAGTTAAATTTTGATTTCTAAAGAAAATAACACCGTATTCATTTGCTGCTATTTTTATCTGCTCAATTATTTTTTCTTCAGCAAAGTTAAGATCGGTTTCAATAAATGCACCAACATTATTTTTACACGGAGTTATTATCATATTTTTTATTATACAGGATTAATTAATTCAGAGTCGTTATTTATTGGTTTATTTACTTCCTTTGAAACTTCAAAAAATCTTAATACTGGAGGTTTCACAGAGCTTAAAATATCAACGGCGTTTTTTTTGATATTAAGGTAGTTTGATATTTGATCATGATTAATAATAAAAGGCTCACGATGATGTACTGCACTTACATTTGTAGTCGCTTCTCTTGTGATGATACAAAATTGATCATTTTGATATATTGAAGCAAAAAACATTAACTCTTTATCCTCTCTTGTAAAGTAATAGGGTGTTTTATTTTTTTCTTCTCGTTTCCACTCATAGTATCCGTCTGCAACAACTACGCATCTTGAGTTTTGTATTAAATTTTTAAAAGTTATTTTTTCCGTTAAAGTTTCTTTTCTAGCATTAATAAGAGGAGAAAATTTTTCCATCTTCTTAGACCATGCTGGCACAAGGCCCCACTCACAAAGTTCAAGAGCTTTACCATTAGTATATGATTTAATAACAGGAAGTTTTTGAGTTGGATGAGCATTATAATTATCAATATCTACTACTTTTATATTTGTTTTAACTATATTATTAGTTTTTAAAATTGGGTTTGTTATAACGTATCTGCCACACATCTATTTTTTTTTCTTTTCTCTTTTTAATTTTCTTTTTTCTTTAAGATTTAATTTTGCCTTTTTCATTATACTTGAATCTTTGAAGCTCTTACCGCTATATCTTTTGCTCATATTCTTCCTTTTTTTAATATCTTTAGTATACCCTTCGTATTTCTTTTTTGTTGTCTTCGTTTCATTTTGTCTTTAAAGCTCTTTTTTTTCTTTCTTTTTTTCATATCTAATCATAGCAAAGTCTTGCTAACCTTCAAAGTAAGGTATAAAGACCCTTTATAAGCAGAATCTTATTACATTTTAAAAAAGCCTAGAATATGGAAAATTTTTTGACACTTAAATTAGAGCAGACTTTAATGGATTCTATTGCTAAAATTAACTTTAAAACACCAACACCAATTCAGGCTCAGGCTATTCCTGTAGCACTTGAAGGAAAAGATATTTTAGGAACAGCACAAACAGGAACAGGAAAAACTGCAGCTTTTGGAATTCCGTTAATAAACTTTCTGTTAAAAACAAAAAAAGACACTGCGTTGGTCATGACACCTACAAGAGAACTAGCCACACAGGTAATGCAAACAATGATAAATTTAATTGGAAGAGGAAATATAAGAACCGCTCTTTTAATCGGAGGAGACTCTATGCAGAAACAACTCAAACAAATGAGAAGAAATCCAAGATTAATTGTAGGTACACCAGGTAGAATTAATGATCATTTAAAAAGAAATACTTTAAGATTAAATAATACCACGTTTCTGGTTTTGGATGAGTCTGACAGAATGTTAGACATGGGTTTTACTCCACAAATTAATCAAGTATTAGAAACCGTACCGAGAAAACATCAAACATTATTATTTTCTGCAACATTACCAGGCAATATTGTTAGGTTGGCTGAAAAATATTTAAATCATCCAGCTAGAATTTCAGTCGGATCTACATCAACCCCAATAGCTAAGATTAAGCAAGAAATTATCCGTGTAAAAGATGGTGATAAATATAATCAACTAATTAAAGAAATTTACAATCGACAAGGATCAATTTTAATTTTTGTAAAAACTAGAAGAAATGCTGAAAAAATGGTTAAGCGATTAAAATACGACAGTCATGATGCAGATGCTATTCATGGAAATTTAAGGCAAAATAAAAGAGATAGAGTAATCAAAGCTTTCAGAAATAATCATTTTAGAATTTTAGTTGGAACAGATGTTGCAAGTAGAGGCTTAGATATTCCAGCTATAAAACATGTGATTAATTTTGATCTACCTCAAGTCCCAGAAGATTTTATTCATAGGATAGGACGTACGGCAAGAGCAGGTGCTGAAGGTTCAGCACTAAGCTTTATTGGTGGTGAAGATAAATCTAAGTGGAATGCTATTCAAAGGTTAATAGATCCAAATTTTAAATCTGAACCTGGAAATGAAACTAGAAGAAAAAACAGGAGAGGAGGGCGTTCTTTTGAAAGACGTGATAGACGAAATAGAAGAGGAAAAAAAAGATTTTCAGATAATAAATATAACTTCACAGACCTTAAAAAAAATGATCAAAGAAAAAGAAGTGATCGAAAATCGAACAGCTTTAACGAACGAAGGGACGATAGGCCTGGTTCTAGATTTAAAAAAAAAAACAATAGAAAGTTTAATAGCTTTAACGAACGAAGGGATGATAGGCCTGGTTCTAGATTTAAAAAAAAGTCTTTTAAAAAAGGAAATTTTTCAAACCAAAAAAAATACTAAATTAAACTATTTAACAAAATCTTTAATTCTTTGAAGAGTAGTTTTTTCAGGACCATCATATTTAATTGTATAGGAATTTGTTTTAGTTAAAACCTCTATACCTTTTGAAAAAATAAATATAAAAAATATAATAAAAAATACAACAAAAATCTTTGCAGGATTATAATCACCAGTTTTAAAGACACTTTGATTTTCCTTTTTGGCTTTATGAAAAAATTTAAAAGTTATATAGATTGCAAAAATTAAACCTATATGCGCCATGATTACGCCTGGCCCACCCCCAGATAAAAGAAGTTAAACTAAAAACATATAAACTAAAAACCGTTGACCAAACAAATGACAGAACAATTAAAATTTGCAATCTTACAGTCTTTGGTAAACTTCTTATATCGTTCTTAGAATCATCAAACATAATGTTTGCTGACTCTATTAAAAAATTTCTTAATTTATTTAACATATTTTTTTTATAAACCTATAATTCAAAAAGTAAATTGTTATATTTGCCTTGCTAATTTTCTCACTTTTTCCATATCTTTTACAAATTTTTCCTCTCTCATTCCTGGAAGAACTTCATAAAATCTAGCATATTTTATTTTCATACCTCCCAGCTTTAATACTCCAGCCTTAATTCTTCTGAAAGGCATGTTTTGAAACCATGTTTGAATAGAAAAAATATTTCCACCATATGACATTGACATAATTGCAAGTTTATTTTTCATTGCACCAGCTACAGGATATCCCCAATTACCAACAACTCTTTTAAAAGCAAAAAACCATTTGGGTGCTAAAACAAGATCAATCCAGTTTTCTAGAATTGCACTTGCTCTTAAATTATAGCAAGGAGATATCATGAACATTACATCACATTGTTCCAATCTTTTTCTATAATTCAGCACTTGTTCATTAGGCGGAGAACCATCAAAAAAATGAAGAGGCTTTTCTTCATGTAAGTTTATTAAATCAATTTCATGACCATTTTTCTTTGCTTCCTCAATAAATGTATCTCTAATTGAGGCATTAAAAGATGTTTTTGAGTTGTGGTGTCCGTAGACAATAAAAACTTTAGCCATTTAATGAAAATAGACTAATTATAAAAATTTCCAACAATTTACACATAAATCTGTAAAAATAAATTCAATTTCAACCCACAATGGTGATGAGTAAGCTATTATTTGTAAATTAAACCTGCTTAAATCATTGTCATGAGTGCAGAGTTAAGAGAGACAGAGAAAGAAAAAAGTATAGATCAAGATAGAGTCAAGAACATTGACAGTTCTATATATCCTAAATTAGCTACAAAAAGAGTAAACATTGAGGATTTAATGTTCAGCCTTAGAAATAAGCAAAAAAAAGATAAAAGAAAAAATATCATTATAAGTGCCAGTTTATTATCTGCGATTGCAGTTGTTGGGGCTATATTTAGTTTATAAAAAACATTTTTTTAATTGACATTGATTGTGCGTTTGGTTTTAGTGACCCATATTGGTCATTACTTAATAAATTAAAAAAACTGAATGAATACAGATCAACGCATTCCATCGAAAAAAGAAATTGAGAATATTATAAAAGAAAATTATAGAGAATACCTAAGTCTATTTATTGAATTACAATCGTTTTTATTCTCATCAATATATAAGAGATATCAAAGTTTAGAGAGCGGACACTTAGTGCTATCTTTTGCAAAAATTGTACATCAGAATATATTAAGACTTAGAGAACACGATTTGAATGTAAATATTTCATTTGAAAATTTTTGGGAGAATCATAATAAAATTAATTCTCCACATACTTCAATCATAAATATAGCGAAAGATACTGGCTTACCTAAAGAAACAGCAAGAAGAAAAATTATTAATCTCATAAAATTACAAGTTCTGAATAAAAAAAATGAAATAGTAAGTTTTTCTCCAAGTGAAAATTATAAAAAAAAATATAACGAGTTTATGCCTCTAGAAATAAATAAAATTTCTACTATAATAAATTTTTTAAATAAAAAATTAAATCTTAAATTTGAAAATCATAAGATAATATCTGAAATTAAACAAAATTACTCTTTTTTTTGGTACCATTATTTATCAACAGAACTAAAAAGTATAAAAATCTGGAAAAAAAAAATTGACGATTTAGAGGTGATATTAATTTTTATGCAATGCGCTGCAGTAATGGTGACTTATTTAAAAAAAAATGATTTATTTAGGTATGATACAATTTACAACAAAGACTTTTTAAACAGAAATCTGGATAAACTTTCAGTTAGCGCCACATCCATCTCCGATTTGACAGGCATACCAAGAGCAACCTGCTCTAGAAAACTCGACAAACTAGTTAAAATGAATGTCATCGCCCAAGACAGACTAAGTAAGAGGTACTATGTTGAGGATATTTGGTCTGATATGTTGGGGAATAAAAATAAAGACTCTGAAGTAAATACTTTTTTTATAGAGTTTTATTTTAGTACAATCAAAAGTATTTTACAGAAAACTAGTAACTAATCTTTCCAAAACATTAGACCACTTCCAATCCCTAAAAAAACTGCAGAAATGATCCAAGCACCTTCGTGGTTTGAAAACAAAATTATTATGCCTAAAATTAACACAATAAACCCTATATTTTTATTACTCATTATAATTTTATTATCAATATTGACTTAGTTTAACTATACATAATAGTGTTAATCATGAACAATATTCGCAAACAAAACAATATAAAAAAAAACTTTTTTGATTTTGACTTCAAAAATTTAAAGGTATTCCTTAAAGAAAACCTAGAAATTGAAGATCGTAAGCTTTCAATGAGAAGTAAGCAAATTTGGCAATCAATTTATAAAAAAGGAACTCGCAAAATCAATGATTTGACAACCCTTCCTTTAGATTTAAGAAATAAGTTAGACAATTTAATTAGTTTTCAAAAACCTAAGATTATAGACAAACAGGCTTCAACCGATGGAACAATAAAATGGCTGATTAAATTGTTTGATGGAAATGAAGTTGAGTGCGTTTATATTCCAGAAAAAACTAGAGCAACACTTTGTATATCTTCTCAAGTTGGTTGTACATTGAATTGTAAATTTTGTCATACAGGCACACAACGATTAGTTAAAAATTTAAGTTTTGGAGAAATCATTAATCAAGTAATGATAGTAAAGGAAGAATTAAATGATTGGAAAGAAAAAAAAAAAATTAATAATATTGTTCTAATGGGGATGGGTGAACCTTTTTATAATTATAATAATGTAAAAACTGCTATAGAAATTTTAAAAGATGAAGAAGGCCTAAACTATAGTTCAAAAAAGATAACTGTATCTACGGCCGGAATTGCAAACAAAATACCAGACGCTGCTAGAGATATAGGTACTTACTTGGCAATATCTTTACATGCTCCAACAGATGATATTAGAGAAATGATTATGCCAATAAATAAAAAATTTAAAATAAAAGAATTAATTACTCAGTGTAAATTTTATAGTTCAATAGTAAAAGAAAAAATTACTCTCGAATATGTAATGCTTAAAGGAATTAATGATAGCATTGATTGTGCAAAGTTATTAATTAAATTAATGTCCCAATTTCCTTGTAAGGTTAACTTGATTGAATTTAATCCTTGGCCAGGGGTGCAATATTTACCATCTTCAAGATCTACTATGGAAAAGTTTGGAAAAATTATTCAGAACTCCGGATATGTAGCTACTATAAGAAGATCAAGAGGTAAAGATATTTTGGGAGCATGCGGGCAATTACGAACTGAGAGTAAAAAAGAAAAACTCAAAACATTATAGAGGAGACTACTCTTCTATTTTTTCAATATCTTTCAAATCATCTTCTTCATCAATAACTTCAATCATTTCATCTTCATTTTCGTTAGTATCATCGTATTCATCACTGTTATTAAGCTCAGACAATTCAACCTTTTCACTGTTTAGCCATTCAACTGCCTTTTGAGGTATTTCCTCTAAATTTTTCCATGACTTTATCTCTTTAATTTCAACATCTAAGCCCTCTGATGCAGTCTCTAGATCAAAACCAAGCTCCTCTAGTGATTCTAAGAATTCATCGTAATTCATAGTTTTAAATTTTATTAAAATAAATACTTATCCCCTAAATAAATAATTAGACCAATTGCTATTCCAGTTAACACATACAAATAAACATCTTTCATAAGTTAAAGATACACATTTAATTATTTTTTTCAATTTCCATAATCAGGTTTGAAATTACCTAAATCAAGTGTATCTTACAACTGATGGACATTTTATTAATAACTTTAAATTTTTTTGTTATTTTCGGTTTAGCCGTAGTAATTTACTATAATATTAAAAATTCTAAGGATAGAAATCAGATTAATACTCTTCAAGAAAACCAAAATAACCAATATGTTCAAGACCTAAAAAATTCAATAAACAATCAGATGTCGAATATGTCTTCTTCATTTAATTCACTTTCAAAAGATGTAACAAGAGACATGACAGAAGCTTTGACAAAAGTAGATGAAAAGGTAGGAAATTTTAATAAACAAATTGAAGGATTAAGCAAGAGTTCAGAAAATTTTACCAGAATTTTATCAGGAGTAAAACAGTATGGTGTATTAGCAGAGTTTTCGCTAGCTTCTTTGTTAAAAGATTTATTGCCCGCTTCTCAATTTATAGAAAATGTGAAAATGAAACCAGAAGAAACTTCTGATACTGTAGAATTTGCTATTAAGTTGGAAGATGTTTTGGTGCCAGTAGACAGTCATTGGCCTATTGAAAAATATAAAGCAATAGATGACGCTTTTCAAAAAAATGATAAAGATGCATTATCTATTGCTAGAAAAGATTTAGCGGTAGCATTTCGGCAAAAAGCTAAAACAGTGTGCGAAAAATATATCGCTCCACCAAAGACTACTGATTTTGCAATAGTTTATGCTCCAACAGAAGGACTATTTGCTGAATTATCTAGTTATAGAGATCCAAAAACTAAAGAACTGTTATTACAAGAGTTAAGAAATAAATATAAAGTTTCTATTTCTGGACCAAATACTTTGTCTGCAATATTGCAATCATATCATTTGGGATTTCAAACTCTTAAGGTTCAAAAACAGGCTACCCAAATCTATGGAGATTTAAGAAGTATTACTTTGAGATTTGAGAAGCATTTTTTAGGAATAGCCGATCTTAGAAAAAAACTTGATCAAGCGACTAAAGCTACTGATTTATTTGGTCGTGATGCGAGGTCGATCATGAGAACTTTGGAAAATATTAAAGACCCAACTATGAACAAAGACGAAGCTATTTCTACAACTGAAACCACTAAAACTTCTTTAAGCAATTATAGAAGCGAACAAGACTCTACTTTAGAAAAGACCGAAAAAATTAACTAACCTAAATATATTGCTTAAATGTCAAATTTTGTTTTTTATGATTTTGAGACCAGTTCTTCAAATAAGTTTTGGGGACAAATTATCCAGATAGGTGCAGTCTTAACTAATGATAATCTTGAAGAATTAGATAGATACGAAGCTAGGTGTAGATTGAGTAGCAGTATAATTCCTGAAGCAATGGCATTAATTGTAAATAAATCTTCTCCAAAAATGCTAAAAAGTGCAAACCTCTCTCACTATGAAATGATTAGGCAATTTATAGATACTTTAAAGCGATGGGGTAAAGCGACCTACATAGGATATAATAGCATTGATTTTGATGAAGAATTTTTAAGAAGCACTCTGTTCCAGACTTTAGAGTATCCATATCTTACCAGTACAGGTGGAAATAGTAGAGGTGACCTTTTAAGTTTAGCTAGAGCTTCTAATCTTTACTATCCAAACACTCTAAAAAATCCAATAAGTGAAAAGGGTAATGCCGTCTATAAGCTTGATAAAATGGCTCCACTTAACAACATAAAACATGAAGATGCCCATAGTGCCATTGGAGATGTAATTGCGACGTTGGGAATTGCAAAAATTATTTTTAAAAAAGCTCCTAATGTTTGGAAAGCTAGCCAGCTTACAACTAATAAAGACGAAACATTAGAAATAGTAAAGAAGGAGCTTTATTTTTGTACTAATGAATATTTTTATGGAAAAAGCAGACCGTACGTTCAAACTTTTGTTTGCCAACACCCCAAGTATCAATGGCCAAAATGTTTTGATTTAAAACATGACCCAAAAATTTACCTAAAACTGAGCAGGGCAGATTTAAAAGAAGCTATGTCTAAAAATCCTAAATTTTTAAGGACCGTAAGGCATAATAAACATCCAATTATTATGAATCCTTCATTTGGCAATATGTTTGATGAGTATAAGGCTTTAGGAGCTGAGAAACTAAAAGAGCGTGCCGACCTAGTTAAAGGAGCCAAAAGCTTTGCTAATAACGTATCTTCAATCTTACAAGAGGAAGCAGATGAGAAAGAGCAAACAAAATCACAAGAAGATATTTTTGAAGAAGAAAGTATTTATAAAAAATTTACATCCGCAGAAGATAATAAAATTATGCCAGAATTTCACAAAAGTGACTGGGAAAAAAAAATCTCAATTATTGACAAGTTCAAAGATAAGAGGCTTTTATATTTTGGAAAAAAATTGATTTATGAGGAAAGCCCTAAGCTTTTACCAAAAAATGAGTATAAAGAAATTCAAAAAAGTATAGCTAAAAGATTACTAAGTACAAATAATGAAAAATGGAATACAATTCCAAGGACTTATTCAGAAATTGATACCCTTAGAGAAAAATTTGAAAGAGAAGACCAACCAGAGAAATTGATAGTATTAGACGAAATTAATACTTACATCGAAGAGATAGAAAAATTTTATAATTTTGTATAGTTGACATTAATTCAAAAAGATTTATTTATAAATATAATGGCGACAAAAAAAATCACAGACGAAAGTTTTGAGTCCGATGTAGTTAAAGCATCCAAACCTACAGTTGTAGACTTTTGGGCTGAGTGGTGTGGCCCTTGTAAACAAATAGGTCCCTCATTAGAAGAAATATCAGATGAAATGAAAGATGAGGTAGTTATAGCTAAACATAATATTGATGAGGAGCCAAATACACCGACAAAATATGGAATAAGAGGAATACCTACTATGTTGCTTTTTAAAGATGGAGAATTAAAAGCTACAAAAGTTGGTGCAACCACTAAATCCAATATTGTTTCTTGGATTAAAGAAAATATTTAGTTTAAACTTAATAAATTTCCAATCAGATAAAGACTACCAAACACCACAATAGTTTTGGGCTTTCCATCACTAACTTTAGTTAATGCATTTTTAATACTTAATGCTTCTTTAGACTCAAAATATTTTTTACTTATCATTGCAAGTTCATTTGACGTACAAGAATTAGGTTCATTAGGTATTCTTATTGTAATTACTTTTTTAAATATTTTCTTAAAAATTTTAATAAAATTTTCTGGTGACTTATTTTTTTGCATACCCCAGATTCCATATATAGGTTCATTTAAAGTTTTAAGGTAATTATATAAATTTTTAGCACTCTCAGTGGAATGACAACCATCAACAAGTAATCTTTCGTTAGATTTAATTAATCTTTTAAACTTACCTTTTTTTAAGTATTGTATTCTTCCTTCAAAAAAAATCTTAGGAATAGTTTTTATTATAGTTTTTTTTGGAACTCCGAAATCTAAAGCAATCTTAATTGATAATCCAAGGTTGTTAATTAATCCAATGCTATGAATATTATTTGATTTTATAGGCAAAGTAACTCTTTCATCTTTATAAGTATAACTAGATTTATTTTTCTGAATTTTCCACTCATTTGAGTAAATTTTTTTACTTTCATTTTTATTCAGAATTTTTTTTATAATTTTCAAAACTTTAGGGTTTTGTTTTGCTACATAAATTGTGGTGTTTTGACTCAATGAACTTAATTTTTGTTTACATATCTCATTAATAGTTTTTGGATTAATCCAATCTTGATGTTGTAAATTTATATTGGTGATAACTTGTGCTCTAGGACTTCTCCATAGATTCGTACTATCTTTATTAAATAATAATCCAGCCTCTATTAAATTATAATCAATTTTAGTTTCTTTTTTAGCTGCTAGGATATAAATACAGGTTAAAAGTTCAAACAATGTGAGCTTTGACTTTGTGTTTTCAATGACTCTTTGAAATTTTTTAATGTCAAGAAGTGATATATATCGATCTTTTAACCAGAATCTTTGTCTTAGATCATATAGATGAGGACTGGTAAACGCGGTCACTTTTTTATTATGAGCTTCTAAAAAAAACTTAAGAGAAGTTAATGTGCTCATTTTACCATCACTTCCTATAAAATTAATTGGCTGATTTAAATTTAAATGAGGTAAATTAAGTTTTTGTAATGCCTTTTTAATTCTCTTCAGGTCAAGATTAATTCTTCGGCTATATCGCTTTTGAAGTGTTTTGTAGAGTTTTGTTGACCGAGACTGCATCATTTGAAGTAGTATTAGCCTGTGTTTCCAATTTTTTCAATATGACACTTATTAATGTTGCAATAGTAGTTCTTAAGTATTTTCGCTCAACAACTAAATCAATTCCACCGTGTTCTTTAACATATTCTGCGGTTTGAAATTCCTCAGGTAATGTCTCTCTGACAGTATCAGCTATTACACGTCTACCAGCAAATCCAATAGTTGCTTTTGGTTCCGCAATTAGAATATCACCTAACATAGCCCAAGATGCAGTTACACCTCCTGTAGTTGGATCTGTTAAAACTACAATATAAGGTAAGTTATTTTTTTTTAACTCGTTAACAGCTAATACTGTTCTGCTCATTTGCATTAAAGCTATTGAGCTTTCCATCATTCTTTGTCCTCCACTACAACTAAAAAAAATAAATGGATTTTTATTATCAATTGCATGTTGTACTCCATGAATAAATGCTTCACCTGAAGCTGCACCAAAAGATCCACCGATAAATCTAAAATCTTGAGCTCCTACTGTCACTTGATTTCTTTCAATTTTTCCTGTTGCTATAGCAACCGCATCATTTTGATTGGTTTTTTTCCTAGCATCTTTCAATCGATCAGTATATTTTTTTTTATCTGAAAAATTGATGGGATCATCTTTAGGATTAGGAGTTGTAAGTAATTCAAATTCTTTATTATCAAATAAAATTTGAAATCTTTCTGTACAACTTAATTTATGATGTGCACCACATTTCGGGCAACATTTTAAATTTGCCTCCATATCTTCCTTATAAATTAAATTTTTGCAGCCACACGTAGTCCACAAAATTTCATCTGTCTGTGAAGTGCGCTTATTAAACAGAGATTGAATTTTTGGTTTTATAAATTTAGTTATCCAGTTCAAATTAATTTCCTTTTTAAATTATATACCATTTTATTTATATTTGTGACAGGATTTTGGCGCTTTTTTATTGAATTAGTTATTGTTTTACACAATTCTGAACCAACAACTAAACCATCAGCTTTTTTTAAGGACTTGATTGTTTTTAATGTTATTCCAAAACCAATTACAATGTTTTTAGAATTATTTATTTTCTTGATATTATTATAATTTTTTAAAATATTCTTTGGAGACACTTTTAATTTTCCACCTGTAGTAGATAGCATACTTATGTAGTAAATCATGTCATGTGAGTCTTTAATTATTTTTTTCATTCTTTTTGAAGATGTAGTTGGCGACAATAGCTGCACAAAGTTTATTGATTTTTTTTTACATTTTTTAGAAAATTTTCTATTTTCAGGCCAAGGTAAATCAACAATTATAAGTCCATCTACCCCCGCTAATTTACATTTTTTCAAGAAATTATTTTCTCCAATTTGATAAACAATATTATAGTAACCCATTAATATAATTGGTTTTAAAGAATTTTTTTTTTTAAAATTTGATACAATTTGAAAAACATCTCTCAATTTAATTCCATTTTTTAAAGCTCTGTAAGAACTACCTTGAATTTGACCACCATCAGCGATTGGAGTGTTATGAGGAAATCCTAGTTCTAAAATATCTGCATACTTTGATATCCCATTTAATATTTTTAGGGAATTGTTTTTAGTATTATCACCAGCTACAGTATAAGTTATAAGTGCTGATCTTTTTTCCATTTTACACTTTTGAAAAGCTAATTTTATTTTAGATATCATCTTATGTATGACCCTAGTCTATTCTTAATAATGTCTTTGTCTTTAATTGAGTCCCCGCAGCTATTTACAACTATTATATTGGAAGGATTTAATTTCGGTGCAATTTTTATAGCTTCAGCAAATGCATGTGAAGGTTCTAATGAAGGTGAAATTTTTTCTAATTTTGATACCAATTTGTAGGCACTCAAAGCTTCTTCGTCTGTTGCCGACGTATACCTTGCACGTTTTGTATCTTTTAAAAAACAATGTAAAGGTGAAATACCTGGATAATCTAGGCCAGCAGAAATAGACTCTGTTGAACTGATTTGCCCTTCATTATTTTGAACAACATATTGAGCAGCCCCATGTAAAATTCCTATTTTCGATCCATTAGTTAAAGGTGCAGCATGAAGTTTACTATTTTTTGGTCCTCCTGCTTCAATTCCTACTAACTCTGCATTGGTATCCATAAATTCATTCCAAAAACCCATAGCTGAACTGCCACCACCTACACAATTAAGTAATTTCATTTTCTTTGGAATTCTCCCAAATTCTTCTTTAACTTGTAATATCAATTCTCTTGAAATTTGTGCAGTTGACCAAGCGCAAATTTTAATAAAAATATTTGGGCCTACTGTAGATCCGATACAATTATGGACATGCTCACAATTTGAAACCCAGTAACGCATACACTCACTTACTGCATCAACTAATGTTTGACTCCCTGAAGTTACAGGGACGATTGTGGCTCCGTTTTTCCTCATTGCTTCAACATTAGGTCGCTGTCTTTTGATGTCTTTAGCCCCCATGAATATTTTGCACTTAAGGCCAAACTTTTTCGCTGCCATTGAAAGCATCTTTCCAGCATAACCAGCTCCTGTGTCTCCCACTATGTATTTTTTGCCAGCTTTTTTAGCTATTAGACAATGAACAGTTGCGTTATAAATTTTATGAGCTCCCCCGTTAGCTTCAGAAACAACTTTAGCATAAACTTGAGCTCCACCTAGATGTCTAGTTAAATTTTCTAATTTAATGAAAGGAGTTGGCGCTCCTACATAATTTTTAAAATAATAATCTCTTTCTTTTAAAAAACCTTTGTTGTTTCTAAGTTTTGTAAACAATTTTGTTAAATCGTCTATAGGTTTTTTAAGTGTTTCGGGAATAAAATTCCCCCCAAATTTTCCGCCGTACATGAAATTTTTATCATGTTGATCAATAAGAGATACCCCTTTTTTAATTTTAATCATAAATTTTCTTCATGAGTGCTTCAATTTTTTTGTGATCCTTATAACCAACGTTGCTTTCAACAGAGGAACTTAGATCAAAGAATTTAATGCCTAATTTAGTTAATTTTTTGACTGTGTCTACTGAAACACCACCAGCAACAGCAAATCTATCACCTTTGGGTAGATCTTTTATTAAATTCTGCGGAAATTCTATCGATTTTTCCATTCCTGGAGTGTCAAACAAAATAATTTCAGCTTGGTCATATTTTTTATATTCACTAATATCCTCACTAGACTCCACTTTAATAGCTTTTATGATTTTAAATTTTGAATTTTCTTTTATTTCTTTAATTCTATCATTATCTTCTGAACCATGAAGTTGAATATAATCTATACTTGTTGCTTTTAAGCGTTCTATGAATTCATCTGAAGGATTTACAGTCACAGCCACAAAGGAAGATTTTTTTTTATCATAAGTTTTTAAAATATCTAAATCAGGTAATTCAAGGTTTCTTGGTGATTTTTTGTAAAAAATGAATCCTAAAAAATTTACTCTTAGATCTAGACAAATCTGCACATCTCTTGATGGGTTTAGACCACAAATTTTAATTAGCATGAATTATCTTAAAGAATTTATTAATTTTTGTATATTATTTTTTATATTACCGTTAGTGATACTTCTGCCGATTACAATAGCATCTGCTTTATTCTGAAAAGCTTTTTTAGGTGACATAACTCTTTTTTGATCTTGTACGCTGTCATTTTCAAGACGTATTCCAGGAGTTATGATCATTTTTCTTTTACATATTTTCCTTATTGATTTTACCTCATGTGCACTGCAAACTACCCCATCTAATCCAGCAGACATAGCAAGCTTAGTTTGTTGCTCGACAATCTTTTTTATTGATTTAGTGTGACCTGTCTGTTTCAAAGATTTTTCTGAAAAACTTGTTAAAACTGTTACACCCAAAATTTTAAGTTTTTTATTTATCTTTTTTGCACTTTTTTTTGCTGCTTTCATCATTTCAATGCCGCCTGATGTATGTATAGTTATATAATTAATATTCTTAAGATCTTTTAATGAAATAATTGCTGAGGCAACCGTATTTGGAATGTCTTTAAGTTTAAGATCTGCCCATACTGGTACTTTATTGTTTAATTTAGAAATAAAAGATCTACCATGTTTTGAGTAAAAAAACTCAATTCCAAACTTATATCCGATATTTAATTTATTTGTTTTTGTATTTTTAATTATTCGTTTCACATTTTTTAGATTATTAGTATCACAAGCTATAAATATATTTTTTTTCATTTGCTATTTACTACCTCTTTTAAATGTTTTGACATTTTAAATGAAATTTTTTTCTTTTTAGGAACATATATTATTTCATTTGTTTTTGGATTTCTCGCATTATATTTGGCTTTTGTAATTTTAGTAGAAAATCTTCCTAATTTCCTTAGTTCAACTGGCCTATTTTTTATGAGGTTTTCAGTAATATTACTAAATATGATGTCAAAAATTTTTTCAATTTGTGAAAGTTTAAGGGAGGGATATTTTTTATTTAGTTGTTTAATTATTTTTGATCTTAACAAGAATTATTTTTCTTTGGTCTTTTTGGTTGCTTTTTTTCCTAATGCTTTTTCAAATATTCCTTTTAAAGTTGCACCAGATTTAGCAGCGCCTTCTCCAAATTTTGCTACTAAAGTTTTTTCTTCGTCTATTTGGGCAGCTTTAACACTCAGTGTTATCAATCTTTTTGATGTATCTAACTCTGTTATTTTAGCGTCCAAAGCATTTCCAGGTGTAAAAACCTCTGGTCTTGCATCTGTTGACTCTTTAGCTAATTGATTTTTCTTAATCATTACAATCAGTTTCTTATCAGTATCTATAGATACTTTTACTCCCGTCTTAAGAACTTCGTGAACTCTTGTTGTTATAATTGATCCTATCTTCTTCTTGTTTTCTTTAAACCAGTCCATTGGATCACGTTCAAGACTTCTTACGCTGAAACGAATTTTTTCATCTTTTATCTCCAATATTTTTACTTTAATGATGTCACTCTTTTTATATTTGGATAGATGCTGGGTATTTTCGTCAAATGATAATTCTTTGTAGTGTAGCATTCCGGTTAGTCCATTATCTAAATCAGCAAAAATTGCTTTTTCAGTAATATTATTTATTTTAACTTCTACTATTGAACCTATTTTATCTGACATTTGCTTCCATGGATTTTCCAAAGTCTCTCTATAAGAAAGTGAGATTCTTTTTGCCCCAGAGTCTATTGCTACAATTTTAACTTTTATTTCTTGAGAAGAAGATAAAATTTTAGATGGTTGTGAATTTTTATTAGTCCATGACATTTCACTACTATGGATCAATCCTTCAATCCCATCTTCTAATCTTACAAATGCACCATAATCCATAAGTTTAGTTACTGTGCCAGTATATATTGACCCGATTTTATATTTTTTTTCTAAATTATCATATGGATCTACAGTTAAAGCTTTGACACTTGCTGACACACGATTAGTCTCAGGATCAATTTTAGTAATTTTGACCTTCATACTTTGACCAATAGTAACCATGTCCGCAGGCTTTTTTACTCGTCCATGTGATAAATCAGATACGTGAAGTAAAGCATCTATACCATGAATATCTAAAAAAATTCCCCAGTCTGTAGTAGCTTTGACTTTTGCATCATTGATAATATCACCTTCTTTTAGATTTTTTAAAATTTCTTTTACCTCTGCATTTTTACTTTTTTCTAAAACAGCTCTTCTGCTAGTGCAAACATTTCCTCTTATTTTATCTATACGGGTTGCTATGACTTTAAGAGGTACATTCATTAAATGATCAATTTTTTTTAGAGGTCTAACATCAATTTGTGAAGATGGCATAAAAGTAGGCAATCCATCACATGTTGCTATAAAACCACCTTTAACTCTGCCAGTAATATAAGCAGTTATTTCTTCACCCGTTTCAAATACTTTTTCTAATTTTTTCCAAGCATTTAATCTTCTTGCTTTCTCACGAGAGATAACTATTTCTCCTTTAAAACTTTCTATTCTCTCAAGGTAAACTTCTATTTTGGATCCAACTTTTAATTTTTCTAGTTCATTATCGTCTTTAAACTCTTCTATTGGAATCATTCCCTCCATTTTTGCTTTGCAATCAACTACTATAAAATTTTTTGTAATCTCGGTCACTACTGCTTTAATGACTTCATTTTCTTTTAGTTTTCTATCTTTGAAATCGTCGTTTAATAGGCTTTCGAACTCTTGAAGAGAGCTGGATTTTTCTTTAGTAACTGATTCAACTGCCATATTTTTCTTTTATCTTTCTTTCCATAATTTCAGACATTTTTTTAAGCATGTCAGGGATATTTTTAATTTTTCCGGTGTCCACAATTATCGCATCAGAGCTTTTCAGTAAAGGGCTATTCTTTCTTGACTTATCTCTATAATTCCTTGTTTTTAGGGATTTTTTAACGTTATTTAACTTAATACTCGAATTTGTTTTTTTTAATTCTTGAAATCGTCTTTTTGCAGCAGTTGTAAGGTCACATTTAAAAAAAAATTTTATGTCAGCATTAGGTAGAATAACAGTGCCAATATCTCTTCCTTCAATACACACTTTATTATATTTTTTTGAAAATTTTTTTTGAAAATCTTTCAATATATTTCTAATTTTTTTCTCTTTAGCAATTATAGAAGTATAGTCAGATATTTGTTGCGAATGAAGTTTAATTTTATTTAGTTTATTTAAACTAAGGGTATTAAAGGATCTTTTTAAATGTTGAATTCTATTTTTTGGTTTATATTTAATTAATTGATAACTAGCATAACGATATAAAAGACCAGAGGAAAGAAATTTTAAACCATATTTTTTGGATATTTTTTTAGCTCCTGTGGTTTTACCACTTGCTGCCCCACCGTCTGCAGCAACTATTAACTTATCTTTTTTTTTTAATTTCATATTTACCACCTAGTAATTTTATAATATTTAAGAAAGAGGGAGAAGATGTCCTGACTGTTTCAAAATTTTTGATTTCTGAATTAATACCGGTCAATAATGAGAATATAACTGTGCTCATACAAATTCTATGATCACCTAAATTTGGAACTCTTATAACTTTATTATTTTTTTTTATTTTCTTAACTCCTCTTATTCTCATTTCACTTTTGGTAGATTTACATTTAATTCCAACCTGATTTAATATTTTTTTCATTTCTTCAATTCTATTACTCTCTTTATTAGCCAATTCAGTTAAGCCTTTAAAAATGGATAGACCAGGTATCAATGATGCAATAACAAATAAAATAGGATATTCGTCTGTCGTAGAAGGGTAATAATGTAAACCTGCTTTAATTGGTCTGAGCTTGCTACTTTTTACTACTATGTCGCCAATTAAGTCATTATTTATCTTTTTGACTCTTTTAAATTTAATTTTTGCTCCATGTTTTTTGAGTAAGTTGTAAAATCCTATTCTTCTTATGTTAAGGCCAACATTTTTGATTACTAGTGAGGCATTTTTATTAATCAAAGTTAAAGCAGTAAAAAAAGCAGCTGAACTAGGGTCTCCAGGAACGTTTATGTTTAAACTTTTTAAGCTCTCTTTGCCAAAAATTTTAATATTTGTTGTACCATTTTTGTTTTTTTTAACATTTATTAATTTGCTATTTTGTAAAAGCATATTTTCAGTATGATTTCTACTACAATAATCTTCGTGAACATTGGTAACCCCGTAAGAGTTTAAACCTGCTAATATTGCAGCACTTTTTAACTGTGCAGAGACACCTGCTTTATAATTAATTCCAACAGGCATTTCTGAAGAGATTAGGGTTAAAGGTAAGTAAGTATTTTTTTTTGGCTTAAAAGTAGCGCCGAACTCATTCATAATATCAATTAATTTAGCCATACTTCTTTGATTTAAAGAGTGATCCCCTTTAACTTTAACATGAATTTCAGGATTAGTTGATAATAGCCCAATCAATAGTCTTGCTAGCGTTCCTGAATTACCGAAGTTAAGAACAGTATTTTTTTTTGCAGATAGTGACCCCAACCCTTTTCCATAAACTAGGTACCGCTTTGACTGTATTTTTTTAATTTTTACTCCCAATTTTTTTAAGCAGTTTATTGCAGACAACACGTCCTCGGACTCGAGGATGTTATTCAAATGAGATATATTGTGGCTAACTGAGCTAAGCAAGAAAGAACGTATAGAAATAGATTTATCAGAATCTACGTAAATTATTTTATTGTAGGATTTAATTTGTTTCTTAACTGATAGTGAAAAGCTTTTATTAAGCATTAATATTAAACCCTGTAAGATGGACCAAAGTATAACTCGATTGCTTTTGAAGATTTTAATATCTCTTGAGGCGTGCCTTGAGCAATTATTGACTGTTCACCCAACACATAAGCTCTGTCGACTATATCAAAAAGATTATTTACCTGGTGATCTGTAACTAGTATTGCACACCCATATGATTGTAGTTTTAATATATATTTTTGAATATCTTGGACTACTATTGGATCCAAAGCAGCCATGGGCTCATCTAACAATACAACACTTGGTTTGTTTATAAGTAATCTTGCTATCATGAGTCTTCTTACTTCTCCGCCTGACAGGTTAGAAGCGTGTATACTTCTTAGATGTTGTAAATTAAACTCATCTAAGAGTTTTTCCACCATGTTAATTTGATCCTCTACCTTTTTAATTGTCAATTGACAAATCCCAAGAAGATTGTCGTAAACCGACATTGAAAAAACACTTCTATTTTGACTCAAATAACCTATTCCAGATTTTGATCTTTGGTGTATAGGTTTTTCTTGTATCTCCTCACCATTAATTTGAATTTTTCCAGAGTCTGCATTTAGCTCTCCAATTATTATACTGTATAAAGTTGATTTTCCAGATCCATTAGGCCCAAGCAAGCCTACGCACTCTCCAGGATTTAAAGTCATATTAATTCTCTTTAATATAGGTCTTCCGTCAAAAGATTTACTAATATCTTTAATTTGAAAAACTGGTTTATTTTTTTTAAATTTAATTATTCTAAAACCTTTTTTCATTTATCCTTCAAATTTACATTTACTTGGTTATTACCAAACATAGAAATATTTAATGTTTTATTATTTATATTTATTACCGCTTTATCAGCATTAATATCTCCTTGTATACTTTCTCCTCTCACATTTCCATATATTGTTATCAAACCAGTGCTACTTAGATAATCTAAATTATCAGAAAATAAATAGTTTTTTTCATATTCTGCTCTAACATCTTTTTTAAATTTCATATCAAATGTTTTATTGTTGTAAACTCCTGTTTTGCCTTCGATTTTAAGAATCGTTGAGTCTTTGAAATAGAAATAAACTGTCATGTTTTGCATGTTAATTAATTCAGGTTGATCAGTAGAAAAATCTGCATTATCAGCATTTACAGAATATCTATTCCCATTAAGATCTAATCCCTTATATTCAACATTTTCAAAAGTATTTTTTTTATCATCCGAGGCAGTTTTGATGGGGTCATTAGATACTATACCTTTACCTATATCAACTGATACATTTTTTTTATAATAGGTAAAATAGATTAAAATTATTGCTACAAAAAAAATAATAAATTGAATTAAGAGTATTTTTTTTTTTCGTATTGTCACTTTATTCCATATTGTAGAAGTGAATGAATATGTATAATCCCCGTTAATTTTTTTGAATTTTTACTATTTTTGCTGTTCGTAACTAATAAACTTGTGATTTTTTTTTCATTCATGATGGCGAGAGCTTTTGATGCAGGCGTAGACTCAGTAACAAATATTGGGTTTGTAGAAATAAACTTTTCTAGTTTGTCTTCTTTTTTATAGTATTTTATACCTCGTCTTGCATCCCCATCTGTTAAAATACCTTTAACTACTTTATTTTTCATAACCACAACTAATCCAAGTTTTTTATTCTGAATAGTTTTAGCAGCATCATAGATTGTTTTATTGATATTAATTATAGGAAGCTTTTTTCCTTTGATCATTATGTCTTTAGTAAGAAGCAGCGTATTTCCTATGTTGCCCCCAGGATGAAAAACTTTGAATCTTTCTTTAGAAAATCTTATTTTATTCATTAAGGAAACCGCGAGACAGTCTCCTAATAATAAAGTTATAGTTGTGCTCGTTGTTGGTACCATACCTGTAGGATCGGACTCTTTTACTTTAGGAAGCAAAATTTTAACATCACTTGTTTTCAAAAGTAAACTATCTTTTTGCGAGGCAACGCCGATAATTTTAATATTAAAACGGTTACAATAACGTAGGACATTAGAAATTTCAGTAGTATTACCAGAATAAGAAAATATTATTAAAAGATCTCGTCTATCAATTTGTCCAAGATCTCCATGATTAGCTTCACCTGGATTAATAAAAAAAGATGGGACACCAACCGAAGATAAAGTAGCCGACACCTTTCTTGCTATTAAACCACTCTTACCAATCCCTGCTGTAATTACCTTACCTTTGCAAGAATGAATTAAATTAACAGCCTTTATAAATGATTTATTAAAAACCCTATTAACTTTTTTCAATTCCGAAATTTGAATTTTAGCTGCTTTTTTTGCTATTTTTATATAATTTAATTTTTTCATTAATGTTCAAAAAGATCAAATTTAAAACCACTTTGATCTAACTCTACTCTTGTATCAAGAAATTTTATACATCGATTATATAAGTCAATTCGGTTCTCTCTAATAAGCATTTTTTCTAATTCTTTTTTAATCTGATGAAGATAAATTACATCATTTGCAGCATATTCCAGTTGTTTTTCTGAAAGTTCATTTATATCTTTATTCCAGTCACTACTTCCCTGTCTTTTATCTAAATTTTTATTACAGAATTCTTGTACCAAATTTTTTAACCCGTGTGAGTCCGTATAAGTTCTAGAGATTTTAGATGCAATTTTTGTACAGAAAATATTTTTCATTTTACACTTTAAAAAGAACTCTAGTGCGTTTTTATCAAACCTTAAAAAATGGCCAATTTTTAAAATCTTATCATTCTCTAAAACTGAAACTAAATTTGGAGCCTTATAGGTTTTTCTGTTAGGCTGTATGACATAGACTTGGTTGTTTTCAGCACAAATTTGAATTAAACTTAATTTATCTCTTTCTGGTATTTGGAGACCTGTAGCTTCAGTATCTATAGCAATGCTACCTGTTAGAGACTTTGCTATTTCTGGAGTTATGTCCTCTTGCAATTTAATTATTCTCATATAACTATTCTGAATACCATGAATAATTACCCAATAGCAACAATCCTTGGTGGTGGTGGATTTATAGGAAGATATCTTGTCCGAAATTTGACTAAGAAAAACTATAGATGCATTATTCCTACAAGAAATGCCTTTCAAAAAGGATATTTAAAGACCCAGGCACCTCCAGGAGCTATAGAGTTTATTGAATGGAATTTAAACGATATATCTCAAATCAAAAAAGCTATTCAAAATTCCGACATCGTAATTAATTTGATAGGCATTCTTTACGAAACGAGAAAACAAAAGTTTAATAAAATACATTCTGAAATTCCAAATATTATCTCTAAGATTTGTAATGAGAGTAAAGTAAAAAAATTTATTCAAGTTAGTGCAATAGGTGCGAATAACGAGTCAAAATCTTTGTATCAACGATCTAAATTTGAGGGAGAACTAAATTCATTAACGAATTTTAAAAATACAATAATTATCCGTCCAAGTGTTGTTTGTGGTACAGAGGATAATTTTACAAATCTATTTTCTAAATTAAGTTTTTTACCAATTATACCAGTAGTTGGAATTAATTATAAATTTCAACCGATCTTAGTTACAGACGTTTCAGATGCTATATTAAAATCAATTGAGCATAAAAATAATGAGGGAAAAATTTATGAAATAGGAGGACCTAAAGTTATTAATTTTGGAGATATGGTGAAATCTATTTTAAAAACAATAAATAAAAAAAGATTTGTAATTGAAATGCCAATGTCAATTGCAAAAATACAAAGTAAAATTTTGAATATGTTACCAGTGCCACCAATTCTCACAGAAGATCAATGCAAAATTCTTTCTGAAGCAGACAATGTAGTGTCAGATAAACATTTAACTTTAAAAGATCTTAATATACAATCTTCGGATGTAGAAGTAGCTATGAAAAAATGGTTATGGAGATTTAGAGATGGCGGCGAATTTGCCAAAAAAAATAAATGAAGACTATTAATTTATTATCTGGATATTTATTTTTAGTTATCGCAATTATTTCAGGAATTGCTGCTAACGGTTATTTGAAGACTACCGAAGGATTTACAAAAATCAACCCAACAATTTTCTGTTTAGTGAGCATTATTGTTTGCATGTTTTGTCTTGCAAAAGCCATGACAGTTATTCCAGTTGGTTTTACCTATGCAACGTATGGAGCTTTGACTATTACCGCTGTAACTTTATTTGGAATATTCAAATACAATCAAATACCAAATGTTTACGGTACAATGGGACTAGTATTAATTATACTTGGTGTGATACTTTTAAATATATTTGGAAAAGTAAAATAAAACCCTAGGTAGAATTTATTTTCAACTACCGACTCCTCTTTATATATATTTTGTGTTAGCTTTTTTCCTTATAATAAATAGGGGGAAAATAATGAAAACAATAAAAGCATTTATTTGCTCGATAGCACTTTTCGCAATGTTTGCTGGAACTGCTGCTCAAGCAAAAACAGAAATACAATGGTGGCATGCTTTTGGTGGAAGACTTGGTGAATTACTTGATGAACAAGTAAACAAG
>MDSV01030469.1_pt1 | contig 81358 bp, 75 predicted proteins | sample 810851 | NCBI WGS metagenome assembly MDSV01 (sample SAMN05326640, study PRJNA326480) | marine metagenome | isolation source: seawater | place: Atlantic Ocean: North East | collected 2012
AGAATAATCACCATATTCAGCTGTATTAGAAATAGAATAACGCATGTTTGCCATTCCGCCCTCATATAATAAATCAACGATTAATTTAACTTCATGAAGGCATTCAAAGTATGCCATTTCTGGAGCATATCCAGCTTCAACTAATGTTTCAAAACCAGCTTGCATTAAGGCAGTTACGCCTCCACATAATACAGCTTGCTCACCAAATAGGTCAGTTTCACATTCTTCTTTGAATGTAGTTTCGATGATACCTGAGCGGCCACCACCAACACCACTTGCCCATGCAAGTGCAATCTCTTTTGCGTTGCCTGAAGCGTCTTGTGCAATAGCAATAAGACATGGAACGCCGCCGCCTTTTTGGTATTCACCACGAACAGTATGGCCAGGTCCTTTAGGAGCAATCATAATCACATCCATATCATCACGAGGGGTGATAAGGTCAAAGTGGATGTTCAAGCCGTGTGCAAATGCCAATGCAGCACCTTGTTTGATATTAGGCTCAATGTCTTTATATAAATCTGCTTGGAATTCATCGGGCGCCAAAATCATGATAACATCAGCATCTTTTACAGCATCTTTTGGCTCTTTTACGTCAAAACCAGCTTTCTCAGCAGCAGGGATTTTATTGGAGCCGGCACGCAGGCCAATAGTAATGTTTTCTACGCCACTATCTTTGAGGTTTTGAGCGTGTGCATGCCCTTGGCTACCATAGCCAATTACCACTATTTTTTTGTCTTTGATAACGTTTAAATCTGTATCTGAATCGTAATATACTGTTAATGGCATGACCTAAAACTCCATAATTAATTATTCGGGGCATTGTTTATAAGTGTTTTTTTGGCAAATAGCAACGAAAAACACATTAACTAGATAGATAGGCATTTTGGTGTTGTGCCAAAATTAGTGACGATGAATTGGATATTTACTAAGACTAGAATGCTTCGGATCCTCTGGCCATCCCAGTAATACCCGTGCGAGACATTTCAATAATACCATAAGGTGCAAGTACATCTGCAAATTCATTAAGCTTGCTTGGTATATCGGTAAGTTGAAAGATAAAACTTTTATCCGTGCTATCTACCTGTAGCGCCTCATATTGATCGGCAAGGTGGATGATTTCTTGTCTGTTATCGCCTTTTGCGGATACTTTGATGAGTATTAGGCCTCTTTCAACGTGCGGTCCTTCGGTAGTGAGGTCGCGAACTTTCCTCACAGGTATCAGGCGTTGTAAAAGTGCCATGATATGCTCTATCACATGTAACGGAGCTGAGGTGGTGATGGTAATACGAGAGATATGGTTGATAGGGTCTATTTCAGCAACGGTTAGGCTGTGTATATTGTAGCCACGTGATGAAAATAGTCCAACCACACGTCCCAATGCTCCAGCCTCATTGTCTAAGACCAAGCTTAAAACATGACGTTGGCTTTGTGTGTCTTCTTTATTTACGACTTTATCTTTTTTTTCTGTGGTAGCGGTCATGGATTTATACCTGAATTCTGGCTTTTTGTGTGTCGACTTCAATTTTATCCTCCGGACCAAACTCCATCTCATGGTGAGCTGCTCCTGCAGGAATCATAGGATAAACATTTTCTTTGGGATCAACAATCATGTCAACTACAACCGGTCCTTTGGTCGATAACATTTTTTCTAGTGTGCTATCAACGTCACCTGCGTGTTCACAACGAAGTCCTGTGATGCCATAAGCTTCGGCTAATTTGACAAAGTCAGGTAGTGCATCCATGTAGCTTTCGGAGTGGCGGTCGCCAAAAAATAATTCTTGCCACTGACGTACCATACCCATGTAATGGTTGTTAAGAATAAGTAGCTTTACAGGCAAGCGATACTGTACTGCCGTGGATAATTCTTGAATATTCATCATCACTGAAGCTTCGCCCGAAACACACACGACAGATGATTTTGGGTGTGCAATTTGAACGCCAATAGCAGAGGGTAGGCCATAACCCATAGTTCCTAACCCCCCAGAAGTCATCCAGCGGTTTGGCTTGTCAAAGTCAATAAATTGAGCCGACCACATTTGGTGCTGACCAACGTCCGTTGTTACATAAGCATCTTTGTTTAAGATGAGCTGATTTAATCTATCAAGTACATATTGTGGCTTGGCAATAGCTTTTTTGGCCTTTGGTTGATTATAGGAAAAACTTGGCTTAGCGCGCCAATCGGATATCTCTTTCCACCAAGGTGCCAATGCTTTTTTATCAACTTTGTGATTGCCTTTTTTCCAGGCAGTAATCATTTGCTCCAATACAGAAGCGCAATCGCCAATAACAGGGACGTCCACAAGTACATTTTTATTGATAGAGGAGGGGTCGATATCAACATGAATTTTTTTAGAGTCCGGCGAGAAGGCGTCTAGTCTGCCAGTGATGCGGTCGTCAAAGCGAGCGCCAATGTTAATCATTACATCGCATTTGGCCATACACATATTGGCTTCTCGCGAGCCATGCATACCAAGCATTCCTAAAAATTGCTGATCAGTTGTTGGATAGCCTCCTAATCCCATTAGCGTGCTAGTGACTGGGAAGCCTAACATCTGAGCAAATTCAGTTAAAAGTTTGGCTGCTTTTGGGCCAGAATTAATCACCCCACCCCCGGTGTAAAACACAGGGCGTTTGGCGTTGGCAATTAATGCGATAGCATCATCAATAGATTGCTGTTCAGCTTTTAACTGTACTGAGTATGAATCGCGTGTAACATTTTTTAGGCCTTGATATTCAGTCATCTGAATTTGAATATCCTTTGGAATATCAATAACCACTGGGCCAGGCCTTCCTGTGGTTGCAACATGAATGGCTTCTTTGATGGTGCGTTCTAAATCATTAATGTCTTTAACTAGGTAATTATGTTTTGAGCATGGGCGTGTAATTCCTACCGTGTCAGCTTCTTGGAATGCATCAGAACCAATCATTACAGAAGGTACTTGGCCAGTAATGCAAATAAGGGGGATGCTATCTAAATACGCATCAGCAAGGCCAGTTACGGTGTTGGTTGCTCCCGGACCTGATGTTACAAGGACCGCGCCAATTTTTCCTGTGGAGCGTGCATATCCCTCTGCGGCATGGGCAGCACCTTGTTCGTGGCGTACTAATATGTGGCGCAAATGGTTTTGTTTGAAAATTTCGTCATAAAGTGGCAACACTGCGCCACCAGGATAACCAAATATGGTGTCTACCCCACAATCTACCAACGACTTAATAATGATCGATGAACCGTTAATGCTCATGGCACTGCTTTCGTATTTTTAAGATAATTAATATAAAAAGGCGAGATATATTAGTTTTCAAGCCCTTGAATGTCAATAAAAAGTCCATGAAGTATACTATGTTTCTATAGCACAGCTTATATCGGTTTGATAAAAATCCTCACCTTTAAACAGTAAGGGTAAATTTTTATCTTCAGCAGGTGCATAAGAAAATGGAGTCTTTGTAATTTTAAAGACCCAAACTGACAATATGCTTGAGCCGCAATAAAGGAAGTTTCTCCCTTGGTTTCATTCACGATCAGTATAATTTTAGTATAAAAAGCATGGCTAATTTGTAAAGTTATATCCAAAAGCCATTCGTTCCTTGCATCTTAGTGTGTAGTTTAGTTAAATATAAATATATTAATTAAATGTGCGTGGATATGGAGCAAAACAAAGCATTAAGGCTAAAATATCTGAGTGTTTTTTCGTACTTTATGGCTGGGTCATGTTTAGCACCATGGGTTGTTTTTGGAGCTACAGGCAATAAAGATTATGGCTGGATAACATTTGGGGTAAGTTTTGTTCCCCCTATAGCAGTAGGCCTGTATAAATGTCTACGATCGTGCCATGCTTCTCCACCTAGTAAGGATTCTCAGTCAGCCTCTGAGACAACCGCATTAGTGGGTGTGACAATTGGTGAAGCTAGGGAAGATAATGGGCTTGACAATGGTCCTAAAAGAGTTTAAATAGCTTCCCCTGCTGCAATAATTGCAGTTACCATATGTTATTAATGATTATACACGATCTGAAAGCCAAGGATAGGAACCATGAAAGTACTTAGCTCTCTAAAATCTGCAAAAAAACGTGACAAACACTGCCGCGTTATTCGTCGTAAAGGTCGTGTGTATGTGATCAATAAAAAGAATCCTCGCTTTAAGGCCCGTCAAGGCTAGTTTCTAAGCACGCATATTACCTGCTTTAATTTATATGTATTTGTCAAAACGCAAAGGGTTTTTCTTTGTGTTTTTTGGCGCTGTGTGTAGTTCAAGGTAAAATACTCTATGCGGCAGATTTTATAGTGCCATTTTTACAAGTGAACTTACGAAAATAGTACTAAGGGGTGGTTTTTTGCCGTGCTGCTCTAACTTGCCTTTCGATGCATTCAATCATTAATCCAGCAATATCTTTTCCGGTAATGTCTTCTATGCCTTCAAGGCCAGGAGATGAGTTTATTTCAAGTACTTTGGGGCCGTCTTTTGAGCGGATGATATCCACGCCAGCCACTTTTAAGCCCATTGCTTTGGCTGCCCGAATTGCAATTTTTCGTTCTTCAGCAGTAATTTTTACCGTACTTGCCCTACCACCTAAATGAAGATTGGCTCTAAATTCACCAGCAGCAGCCTCTCTTTGTATGGAACCTACTACCTTGTTATCGATTACAAAACACCGAATGTCTTTGCCTTGTGCCTCTTTAATAAATTCCTGAACCAGAATGTTCGCATGCAGACTCTTGAAAGCATTGATAACACTTTCTGCTGCTTTTTCTGTTTCTGCAAGTACTACGCCTCTTCCTTGAGTGCCTTCAAGTAGTTTTATAATTAATGGAGCGCCACCAACCATTTTAATAATATCTAAAGTATCTACAGGAGAGTTGGCAAAGCCAGTGGTAGGCATTGGCACCTTTTTATTGGATAATAATTGAAGTGAGCGTAATTTATCTCTGGAGCGTGAAATAGATACTGAATCATTTAGGCAATACGCACCTGTGGATTGAAATTGACGAGCAACTGAGCATCCGTAAAAGGTAACGGATGGTTTAATTCGCGGAATAACAGCATCAATACCTTCTAATAGCTCGCCGCCGCGATAATAAACAGCAGGTTCTGAAGCACTAATATTCATGTAACATTGACTAATATTGACAAAACGCATTTCATGACCGCGTTCTTCTCCAGCTTCAATTAACCGTTTGTTTGAGTAAAGTTCTCGGTTACTAGCAAGTAAAACGATCTTGAGACCTTCTTTTTTTGGTTGAACTTTTTTATAGTGTTTTTGAACATCACTAACCTTTAATGCTCCAAGGCAAAGCGATGCTTCAGGGTCAATTAGGACTCGCTCTTTCATAGCTTCGCGTCCAATAAGCATGCGGTAGCCCATTGAATCTCGGTTGGTAAGGGTGACTTCTACTTCCCAAGTTTGATTACCAAGAGTGATAGGTGTCTTGATAACATGACGCTTTTCTTTTTCGCCACTAGAGCTCTTTACATTCCTTTGGTCGACAACCAGCCCTCTACAGCTTTGGATAATTTTACGATTATCTTGGATAGGGTGAATATCAAAATGGACATATTTTTGGCCATTTTCTTCAAAAGGATGAATGTTAAAAGCGTGAAGTGAAGATGTCTTCGCTCCAGAGTCAATTCTGGCCTTGATAGCAGGGAGGTCAAGTTCTGGTAATGCACACCACTCTTCTTTACCAATAATGATTTTGTTTTTCATGTTACTCTCTTTGTCAATAGTCATAATTGCATGTCAATTGCTTCTTCAAATAGATCTACTTGTTCTTCAACTGCAACTGAATCCTCGAACGTTGCAATATGAAAAACGGCATCTCCGGCATTAAGTAAAGGTAACCGCGATTCTCCAATAATAATGCCTGTGGCTGATGCGCAAATATCAACCTTATTCTGCCCAAAAGGGTCAGAAATTACACCTAAAATCTGACCTTCTTCAACTCTGTCACCTGCATGTTTTAATGCACGTAAGCTACCACTGCTTGGAGCTCTTACCCAATAGCTGGAACGGGCGATAAATACTTCTTTGGCTATTTTGCTGGAGGTTGTTTTTGATTTTTTTGATTCAATCATATCAATGGCATGCATGACAGAAAGCACGCCATGTAAGCCTGTACGTATGACGTTTTCATTGTGCCGTAAATATTCTCCACCTTCGTAAAGAAGAATGGGGATGTTTTTCTTTCGTGCGGCTTCACGTAATGATCCGTCACGAATGGTAGAATTGATCATCACTGGAACATTAAAAGAATGGGCAAGTCGGTTAGTTTCTTCATCATCAAGGCAGGCACGAATTTGAGGTAAATTATAACGATGGTTAGCGCCTGTGTGTAAATCAATTCCATGAGTTGATTTATCAACAATTTCTTTCATAAAAATATGGGCTATCTTGGCAGCTAATGACCCATTTGGTGTGCCTGGGAAATGGCGATTTAAATCACGGCGGTCAGGTAAATAACGTGACCGATGAATATAGCCATACACATTAACAATTGGTACTGCAATAAGCGTTCCTTTGATGCGTTTAAGGGCCGCATGACCAAGTAGTCGTTTAATTATTTCGACGCCATTAATTTCATCGCCGTGAATAGCAGCGCAGATAAATAATACAGGGCCATCTTTTTTACCCCGGATAACCTCAACAGGAATATTCATCTCGGTGTGATCGTATAATTTTGCAACATCAAGATTAATTTTCTTTCGCTGCCCTTTTTCGACGGTTTGTCCACCAATAGTGAGTATCTTCATGTTAAACCTATCAAAACCATTTTAATTTTTTAAATATAACTACCTGAGCAACTACTAAAAATATAAGAATGCTGCTAAATAGGTAGAAAGCATTTGGGTCATCGGTTCCTGGGATGCCACCCACATTAATGCCAAGTAGTCCGGTTAAAAAACCCAGTGGCAAAAAGATGGCTGCAATGACCGACAATACATACATATTTTTATTAAGTCTGTCTGCTAAAATATTGGCAAGTTCATCCTTCACAATTTGGGCTCTTTCTCGAATTGCGTCCAGGTCTTCAACATAACGAGTAATGCGATTATGACTTTCGTATAAAGAGCGTTTATGAGTTTCATTTAGCCATGAAACATCTAGCATACGCAATTGTCCAATTGCATCTTTTTGAGGAGCCATGTAGCGTCTAAACATGATGGCTTTTTTGCGAATATTAATGATTGTTTCGCGTAAATTAGTGTCAGCATTTTCAAGAATTTTTTCTTCAATATTGTCGGTTGATTCATCTAATGTAGTGAGAACTGGCTCCATGCGTTCAAATAAACGTGCCACTAGCATACATGCAAAGTCGCCAGCATTTTTTGGTGCTTTGCTCGATTTAATTTTTTCCTCAATATCCAAAATGGCTCTAAGTTTACGTCTTCGTACACTAATAATACGGTTTTCATCGATCCATAGTCGAATTGATACCATGTCTTCAGGATCTGCATTTTCATTTAAATTGACACCCCTTAGAATCAATAATACTCCGTCATTTAATTGCGTCATTCTGGGACGTGTTTCATCAGCAAGTAATGCTTCAGTAATAAAGGTATCAAGATAGGAAACTTCTTCTTCAAGCCATTTTCTGGTATCTGGATGGTCTGCATCCAGGTGTACCCATGCTAGATTATGGCTTTTTATTTCTTTGCTTATGGCCTCACCAGTTAGCTGGCGGCCATGCCCTTTGCCGTCAAAGCCATAGGCTAATAAAATATGCGTGCTCATTTAATATTCTCCAAACCTTTGACATGCACATCTCGTTGCGGAAATGGTATTTCGATACCATTTTCTTTAAATTTCTTCCAGATAGAAAATAACACATCGCTTCGTGGGCGTTTGCGGCCGCCAATAATATCATCAACCCAAAAATAAAGCGTGAAGTTTACGGAACTGTCTGCAAAATCAACCAAGTAACATTCCGCTTGAGGGTCCAGGCTGCACCTTGGATGCTCTTTAGCCGCTTCTAGAATAAGTTCATAGACTTTATCCAAATCAGATCCGTATGAAACGCCTATGTTAATATCGACTCTTCCTTTGGTATTAGTGTATGTCCAATTGGTAACACGGTTTGTAATAAAATCTTCATTTGGTACCATGATGTCACGGCTCTCAAATGTTTCGATTAACGTGTATCGTGCGCCAGTATTTCTAACAAACCCAACGGTGCCATCAGATAGTTCTACTAAGTCGTCTTCTTCAACTGATTTTTCAAGTAGTAAAATAAGGCCGCTAATAAAATTAGAAGTAATTTTTTGCAAGCCAAATCCGATTCCAATGCCAATAGCTCCACCTACGACCGCAAATGCGGTAAGGTCAATGCCTAGTATGTCCAGGCCAATTAAGAACATTAAAAAGTAAACACTGATCTGGAACCCTTTGATAAGAAGCGCTCGATTGCTGGCTTTTATTTTTTTAAGTCTACATAGTCTTTTTTCACCTGAAGAGGTTAGCACGCTTGCAAACCAAAAAAGAATGATAAATGCAAAGAGGCCTTTAAGTAACTTATAGGCAGAAAGTTCAAGACTCCCGAGTTTAAATGTCATGGTTTCAGAGTTTAACACCTGTTTGACCGGTTCAAGGTAACCAAGTGCACCCAGTGCCAAGATGCTTGATACTAACAATGCTATGACAATTTTGGAGAGCAGTGTTTCAGGCTTAAATAACAAAAATAAAAGATTTTTCATCATAAATTTTCTTCAAGTAATTGGTCGAGTTTGCCTTCTTGTTCGAGTGCATAAAGGTCGTCTGAGCCACCAACATGTGTATCTCCAACGAAAATTTGAGGTACCGTTCGTTTACCGCCAGCTTTTTGGATCATTTCATCGCGTATAGAAGGGTCTGAAGCATCAATTTCTTTGAAATCAACGCCCTTATTGGTTAATAGCATTTTAGCACGAACACAGTATGGACATACATTAGTGGTGTAAATAACAACGTTACTCATAAGTAACTCCTTACAATTTCTATAATAATGTGGTTATATTTACAGGATTTTACCATCAATTCACAGCATAACCACGTTTTAATATATATACAATGACCAAACGTTTTACTATAGCATCCGATTTTTCTCCAGCAGGTGATCAACCTAAAGCGATTGATGCACTAGCTTTGGGTGTTAATAATGGTGAAGCCAATCAAGTGTTGCTTGGGGTTACCGGTTCAGGAAAGACGTTCACAATGGCGCATGTTATTGAGCGCACACAGCGTCCTGCTATTATTATGGCACATAATAAAACCTTAGCAGCGCAGTTATATAATGAAATGAAAGCCTTTTTTCCAAGCAATGCTGTTGAGTATTTTGTTTCCTATTATGATTATTATCAGCCGGAAGCCTATATTCCTAAAAAAGATGCCTATATTGAGAAAGATTCATCTATTAATGAACAAATCGATTTATTACGGCATTCGGCAACCCGATCCTTATTGGAAAGGCCTGATGTTATTGTGGTAGCATCGGTGTCATGTATATACGGTTTAGGTTCCCCAGAATGGTATGTAGGTATGACAGTGAAACTTGAAAAGGGCCAAGAGATTAGTCCTACAAAAGTGATTAATCATTTGGTTGAATTGTCATACGAACGAAATGATATTCAATTCTCACGTGGCTGTTTCCGAGTTCGTGGTGATATTATTGATGTGTTTCCGACTCACTATGAAGATTGTGCATGGCGGTTATCATTTTTTGGTGACGAACTAGAAGAAATATATGAGTTTGATCCACTAACCGGACAAAAACGGGGAAACTTAGACCAGGCTACTATCTTCCCAAGTAACCATTATGTTACTCCCAGGCCTACCTTATTAAAGGCGGTTGATGAAATAAAAGAAGAATTAAAAGACCGGATTAGTTTTTTTGAAAAAGTTGGAAAACACATTGAAGCGCATAGAATAGAGCAGCGTACAATGTTTGATCTGGAGATGATTCAGCAAACTGGGTCTTGCAAAGGTATTGAAAATTACTCACGATTCTTGTCTGGTACTCCGGCAGGCAAGCCGCCACCAACATTATTTCAATATTTACCAGATAATGCTCTGCTTTTTATTGACGAAAGCCATGTTACCACACCTCAAATAGGTGCGATGTATAAAGGTGATAAAGCTCGTAAAGATACGCTAGTTGAGTATGGTTTTAGATTGCCATCAGCCAGGGATAATAGGCCTTTGAAGTTTGAAGAATGGGACAATATGCGTCCACAAACGGTTTTTGTATCTGCAACTCCCGGTCAGTTTGAGTTAGATTTAACCCACGGTGTGTTTGTCGAGCAAGTGATTCGTCCTACAGGATTGATTGATCCAGAGTGTATCGTGAGGCCTGCTTCAAGCCAAGTGGATGATTTATTGGGAGAATGCAAAAAAATAATTGCGAAAGGTCAGCGCATTTTAGTGACAACGTTAACAAAGAAAATGGCTGAAAATTTGACAGATTATATGCAAGAGCTCAATATTAAAGTTGCCTATTTGCATTCAGACATTCATACGTTGGAGCGTATTGAAATTTTGCAAGATTTGCGTCGCGGTACATATGATGTTGTTGTGGGAGTGAACCTGCTTCGCGAGGGATTGGATGTTCCAGAATGTTCATTGGTTGCAATATTAGATGCTGACAAAGAGGGCTTTTTGCGATCCGAAACCTCATTAATTCAAACTATAGGTAGAGCAGCGAGGCATGTTGAGGGAAGGGTGATTTTATATGCAGACAAAATGACAGGTTCTATGGTTCGGGCGTTAGATGAAACCAAGCGTCGTAGAGAGCTCCAAAAAACTTATAATAAAGAGCATAATATTGTTCCGCATACCGTGAAAAAGGATGTCGCTGGAGCGCTGGATGAAACGATAGCCAATACCAAAGAGCAGCACTCGTCAGGTGCCGCTTTACCCAAAGGTATGACACTTAAAACCTATATTGATAAGTTACGTAAAGAAATGTTCGAGGCGGCAAGTAACCTTGAATTTGAACGGGCAACTGAACTTCGAGATAAAATTCATGGGTTAGAATCTAATGAAATTAACCTCTAATATGCCTGTCATTGACTTTACGTCCTCTGCCTTGCTATACCGCATTAAATTTGGCGGTGGAAAGCAACAAATGCTTAGTAAAGCGTGTGGGTTGCACAAAAAGAATAATATAAAAATAATTGATTGCTGTGCTGGGTTAGGACAAGATGCGTTTATTTTGGCGTCATTGGGGGCTGAAGTGGTTATGTGCGAGCGCCAGCCAGATGTCCAAAAAGCATTGAAGGTAGCACTAGACCTTGCATCTGATCATGAAGCCTCCGGTCCAATTATTGAGCGTATGCAGCTTGTATGCAAGGATGCAATTGCATGGCTTCCAACTGCTGATAGGGCAGATGTTATTTATTTGGATCCTATGTTTCCGCATAGTAATAAAACTGCGTTAAACAAAAAGAATATGCAATGCTTGCAAGAGCTTATAGAATGTGACGATGATGCTGAGAAATTATGGCAAATAGCAATGGACTGTAAACCAAAAAGAGTGGTTGTCAAACGCCCTAATCATGGTCCAGATATAACCAACGTTGTAGATCCAACATATAGGTTAAAAGGCAAAAGTAATCGGTTTGATGTGTACATATTGTAGGCATGTTGTTTCTTATATAGTTTCACAGTATGGTAAGAATCAGGCACTCAATTATCTTCAATCTTTAGAAAAAGAATTTGTATTGATAGCTGATCAACCAAATATAGGACATAAGAGAAACAATATACCGACCCACTGCAAGTGCATACATAGTCAAGCACCATGTAATTATTACACTCCGGCTACTAATCCAATCAACATTGTTAGAATTCTTTACTCAAGTAAGCACTTTATAGAGCAAGCTTATAACTAATTGGGATATAAGTTTTCTATGATGCAGCTTCTTCATCAGAATTATTGGCTGTGCCGTCTGTTTGCTGATCATCATCCTTGCCAGAAGAAGCAATCTTAGGCATAGAAGATAACAGGTCGTCAACTGATACATTATCTTTGGCTGCGGCCATGTTCTCGGCCATGATTTTATCGTACAATTCTTTACGAAGGACTGAAGCTCCTTTTGGGAACGTAAAGCCTAGCTTTACTGAGCGTCCTTTTATTTCGATTACTTTAAGTTCAATATCATTATTAATGATGATTGACTCATCCTGCTTGCGCATTAAATACAACATAACTGCGATACCTTCTTCACATTTCTAGCATCTTAAACTTGGTTTACACATTTGCAAAAACGCACGGCAATTTACTATCGCAGTACATCTTCTCCCTTGCAAAGGGTACTGAAGGTAGCATATAACGTATCGTTTTTCCAGTAAAATATACTTGCTAATGCCATTTGTGAAATCGATGTAACATACAGACAAGTATGATAAGTGGCAATGAAAGGCAATAAAGGTAGTTGTTGCACGGTTACAAAAAGCCATTAACCGCCCATGCCGCCACCCATGCCCATTCCCATTCCCATGCCGCCCATTCCAGGGGTAGGAGATGGATGAAGATTGCCAAGCATGGCCATTGGAACATCGGTTGCCATGCCCATACCAGACATAGCTGGTAGTGATCCAAATGCACGATTGCTTCCGCTATTGCTGCTCCCTGCGGCGTCACCACCACCACCGCCAGATCCTTCTGTGTCAAAAATGGGGCTGGTACCTGCCATGGACCAGAAATTTTCTTTATTACGAACCTCGTCGGCCGAATCAAAAATTTCTGCCAAGATAGCACCAAGAAACGATAACGGGCCACCATTAACGGCGTTTTCCATGCCTTGTAAGAAGCCTCCAATATTTTCAAAACCAGTTAAATGGAACATTTTGTCATCTTCCATACCGGTTAAGTTCATAAATATTGAATCACTGCCACCAAGTTTAAGACCAAAAAGAGTCTGTGACATGTCGGAGCCTCCGCCCCCCATGCCACCTGGTCCCATACGCATGGACATCTCAAATGATGATGGTCCTTTCATGTTATTCCTTTATCGATTCACTTTCTTCCTATTATCATAGCATTAAGTGTAAGTTGCAGGCAAATATTTTTGTTATTTTGACTCTAGGTAGAAATATTCGCCTATAACCTAATTACGGGTTGTGAGTTGCTGCAAGTTATTGGTATATAGGTAGAAAATTGATATTGCTTTTTAATGTATATTAACTTACCTTGCATGAACGCGGACAATATACAATTACGAAAAAAATCGTAAACTAGGTTTGATTTTTTAGATGTCATCATGGGGGATACAATGTTTAAATGGCGATCATCAGTGAAGCAATATACATTATTACTTATCTTTACTATATTTCTTGTAACAATGAGTTTGGTTGGTGTTGCATGGTATGTACATACTTCTAAAGAAAGTACAAAATATCAAACATTACACAGGCAGGCAGAATTAGTTTCCCAAGAACTTTCTTATTCATTTGATTACGTCGTTCATCTGATGAGGTATATGGGGGAAGAAATTTTAAAGCATAATCCTGATGATATTAGTTATATTGCAACGCTTTTACAAGGTGAGCTGATCACAGGTGAGATGGCGCGTAAGCATTTTTCGTGGGCAATGTTTGACTGGTCTACGCCAGATAGAGTGGTGCGGGCAAGTACGCCTTATGGAGTACTAGATAAAAACATTAGTGTTTCGCACCGCCAATATGCCAAGATGGCTGAGTTAGAGCCATGGAGGCTTCATTTTGACACGCCTGATATTGGTATCACTAGTGGTCAGTGGATTATTCCTGCAGGGATGGGGATTGCTGATAAGCAAGGCAAGCTATTGGGCATTATCTCCATGGGCTTTAATATTAATAAACTTAAAAGTAATATTTCTGCTGTTGTGGATACACATGCAGTACATTTTTTGGTGTTAGACCAGCATCGTAATATTGTGATGGATTCGTCTGAAGGTACCCAATCTGATAAAGAAATGACTGGTGCGGGTGAGTTAAGTTCGTACGATATGCCTGCTGGTAGGTTGGGAGTACTTGATAAGCCAGTTAATTTTGCTGGAAATGATTATGATTACTATGTTCGAATAGACGGTTATCCGTATACTATATTGATGGCAGATCGTATGCCGGTAGCATATAATCTGGTGAATGGGTCATTGTTTATAACCGTTGCTGGCTATGGATTATTAGCGATATTGGCCGTGGTGTTTTTATTAGCGTTGCGGCGTAAGTTTGCTGCGCCTATTAGTGGTTGTACAAATGCCATTGATGATGTGCTTGATGGCTGTGCTATTCGGTTTAATGAAACAAGTAAAATTCCGGAAGTAAAGAAGCATATTAAAAGATTAACCAAGTTGCTTAATTATGTTCAAGTTGTTAAAGAAAATCAGGAAGATCAGCAAAAAAAGATTGAAAAATTATATGCTTCTAATGAAGTGAGTGAAAAATTTAGCACAGAGGTTAATCAAAAATTCTTATCGTTGCTCAAAGATGCAGGTATAAAAGAAAGTGAAGATAAGCAAAAATTGTTGACCTATCCCACCGACGATATGATGAACCGTCAGTATATTCATTTAAAAGAGCTTATAGAAAGATGCTTATTGCTGCGGTATAAAGATGCAGAAGCAAAGAATGTCAGAATTGACTTAAGTTTGGATGAGTTCATTCCCTTAGTGTATGTTGACTCGGTTTTCTTCTCACAAGTTATTTTGGGACTCATACATCAATCATTGCTATTTACTCCCTCAGGTGGATCAATTTCTGTGTATGCAGGTGTGATGAAGATTGACCAAGAGGGTGGTCCTAAAGATGTAGTGAAAATTGATATACAGGATACCGGGTTTGGTATTGGTGAAGATCAGAGACAACATAAAGAAAATAATAATGTGGCAGGAGCTGTGATTGTTAATGAACGAGGGTTTAACATGAACCCTGATAAATTAGCACTTCAGCAATTGCGTCATTTAATTGCACTACACCAAGGTGTTCTAAGTATTAAAGCTGTACCTGGAGAAGGTACGTTTTTTGAAATTATGTTACCTTGTGTGGATAGTGACTCGTATGTTGATCTGGATTTAAATAATGGTAAAAAAAATATAGTTTCATTTCCTAGAAATAATCATAAATAATCGTAGATAATCATTGAGACATCTTGCTCACTTCTATTAATTTCGTAATATTTATTACTTGCTAATAATAGATTAAAATATTAGAAGTAATGGTTCAAACAGACACGTATACGTAGTATTGTAAATGTAGAGAAAATTTTGATATGCGACAGGGAACGCCTCTAGCTGCTTTGTTTATAAACAATTTTGTCCGATCTGTGCGGGCAGCCTCTACTCATGTAAGGGTAGCTCCTACATATTTAACAAGACCTCCTAAAACGAATGCATCTGTTGTGCTCCAAGCGGCAAGTGCGAGTGCGGGGGTTAGAAGAACGGTGCCTGCTGATTATAACTTTCAAGATTCTGAGCCTTTAGATAAGGCAAGAGCTCTATTTGGAGATTTACTTGGTGACTTATATCAAGTACCGCAATTAGAGGATATGTCTAAGTCAGTTGATTGTAGAAGTTCAGTGACAATAAGAGATGCTACTTCTGGGGAAATAGAAATGTTTGCTTCGGGAAAAGTACCAATGGCTGGTTCTATTTGTGCGGGAGGTCCGGCAGCTTTTTGGTACACGACAATTACTTCTTTACTTTATCGTGAAGGTTTGATGAAGCATGCTCCTCAGTTAGTTGTATCACCTCATATGAGTTTATCTGCTATGGTTGGAATGTCATTTCAGTGGCATGCTTTCCATAATAGACCAATGAATGTTAGTAGTCCTCAGTATAGTGCCTTGTCTATTTTATACCGTAGTCTTGAGAGGGAGTTTTTCCAACTTAGTGCTTTTGGTATTAATGAATCATTGCCCGGTGACCCGCGTTTTTGTATGGGAGAGATTAATGAGCTCCTTTCTAAGGCAAATATACGTGTAGGAATAGGGTATTTTGGACATGAACTAGTATATCGTGTGCAGCGATTCTTGGGTTTGCCAGATATTACAGACAAAAAAATCCCTTATGCGTTAAAAGCAAAGCGAGTTGCTACAACGTTGGCAGAAAAATTAAAAGTACCCCCATTTTTGCAGGGTGAAGGTGTTATTAATGTTGCATATGGTCGCCCAGAATCTGAACAAACACTAATAGATAGAAGAGTTTTTCAAAAACATGGTATTGATTTCAGGCGATTGACAAAACAGGATATTGCATCGTATGGATATAATTTCAAAGGTTCATTTGAAGAAAGGTTAAGAGAGTTCATTGATGTTATTAGGACTGACCATCAAGATTATGCAGATGATATTTTTGAGAGGTTGTTAAAAAAGTTAAATGTTCAATGCTCTAAAGAGCCTAGTGTGATGTTTGACCGGATATACCACCAATATCATACCAATGAGCGTGATTTCATTGATAAACTCAAAGAAGTGCAAGAATCATGTCGAAAAGCCAGGCCGTCACGCTTTCAAAGGCTGAAAGATTGGATGTATTCTCCTGGTGCACCAGATAAAAGGGCTGAGGCTCCAGTGAGGTGGTGGCCACCGGCTGTTGTTGATATTTATGACATCTATTCCGGTTTGTTCCGACTAGAACAAAAAGGTTCGGTTTGGCTGATTGAAGGGGATTGTATTATTGACCCAAGAATATATACAAGGTTAGCCGAGATTATTGCTGATAATGGTGGTCAAATTAAGCATCAGATGATTGAAGATGTTATTCGTGTTCCGGGTAAGGAATTTGTTGGCATAAAATACGCTAGTGGGGAATACGCTGCCTCACCAAGAGTGTATTTAACATTAGGTGCAAATACAAAATTTAAAGCTGAAAATGATATTGTAGAGGTTGAACCAACTGTGAATGGAGTTGGTTGGTCACTGGTGGTGTTGGTTGAGGGAGTTTCCCTTAAGACATCGGCTAATATGGGTGGGTGTCATTTTACGGTTATTGGTACAACTGAATCAGATGGTAAACATTATTCATTACTCAAAGTTACCGGTGGCGGGCTCATCACAGATGGTCAAGGAAAAGAGCCAAGAGGGGCTGCTGTTCAACATCTGGAATATATTTTAAATATAGCTGGGGGGCATGTTCTTAAAGATTTCGATTATACAATCGTTCAGGCTAGATCATGTTCTCGTAGTGTAAATGCTACTAACAGTGTCAAAACTACATATGCAATGCATGATGATAAAGATAATAATCCTATGTTGGCTATTTCTACTGGTTGGGGTGGAACCGGAGGTACAGAATCTCCCGCTGTTGCATTAGATGTTGCTGCCACTCAGATGTATCCAGATAACATATTACCCAACAAATTGCCTTCCACTGAAGTAAAAAATCCCGAGTGCAAGCCAAATATGTATGGGTATTTAAAAAGGATTTTTAATGGAAATTGTGATCCCACTAAATTTCCTGATTCTGGTGGTGTTAGGAGGCCATTGTAACGTGGCGCTTACCACGAATTGCGGTTAGTGAGCTGCCATCAGATGAATTTTTTTTTTCGGTAACATTTCCAAAAATAGTTCTTTTTGCAGGAAAGGTAATGGTTACGGCAGTTCCTTTACCAGCTTTGCTTTGAATATCAAGGGTGGCTTCGTGGGCGGTGACATATGTTTTGATGAGCCATAAACCTAGGCCAATTCCTTCTTCTTTGCGGGCAAGCGAGCTATCAAGCTGAGTGAATTTCTCAGTAGCTTTCGGGATGTCCTCTTTTTTCATCCCAATGCCGTTATCTTGTACACTTAACGTGAGTTGGTGGCCCGATGTTTTTAAATGAACATGAACAGGGTGGTTTGGTGCAGAGAATTTAATGGCATTATTAATTAGATGTAAGCAAATCTGTTCTAGGCGATGCCCATCTCCTCGAAGTTGAGGAATATTCTCTTCTATGGTGGTGTAAATAGGGATCTTCTTCTCATTGGCTAGTTCGGATAATGTACTTAAAGCTTTATTTAATACATGCTCCATATCAACATTTGAGTGATTAAGGTCAATACCAGCGTCTGATTCGGTTTTAGTAACATCTAAAATGTCGTTAATCAAAGACAATAAATGATTACCGGACTTGTATATGTCATTAACATATTCTTTGTAATGTTCATTAGAAACGGGACCCAATATTTCACGCTTCATCATTTCGGAGTAGCCAATAACCGCGTTAAGAGGTGTACGCAATTCATGGCTAATACTAGCCAGAAATTCTGATTTTGCACGGCTTGCTTTTTCGGCTGTTTCTTTGGCAATGGTTAGTTTGTGGTCAATGCGCTGAATTTTATTCATCTTGCGTTGAAGTTCAATGAGCTGATGCGCTAGAACCGATGTTTCGTAAGATGGAGTTCTGGGTACTTGTGTAATTTTTTCGCCATTATTAACCTTCTCCGCTACTTCAGAAAGCATAGCAAGGGGTTTAATCATATAAAGGCGAAATAAATACATTAATACCAAAAAGAAAATGCCCAGAATAATAATTTCAAGAATACGAGGTGTCAGAAAGGTGCTGTACTCTCTTGCAAGGTAAGTATCGCTATAGCCAGTCAGGATAGTATAAGGGTATGCTGGCATATTGTAGGCGTGCGTATAAGTAATATTATTTTTAAAACTTCGTATTGGATCGGGGAGTATTCCTACGCTAGTAAAATCCTGATTGAGAAAATCTTTTGTAGTGTCTGGAATTTTTTTGAAATGGTTGCTCTCAGGGTCCGTGTTATTGTCAATCGACTGAAGAATAATGCGTTGATGCTGATCTAGGACAATATAGCTGACATTAGAAGATCCCATGATATGAGAGATGCGTTGTTGTAATTTTTCAATATTGAACTTTACTGCGATAATGCCTAAAAAATCATTGTTAGCATCAACGATTCCGGTGCCCGATGGTATGACCCATTCGCCATTAGTTTTTCCAACATCTGGTTTGGAAACGTTTAATATCCATGGATGAATTCTACTTTCGAACGTGTATTGTTGGTGAGATACATCCACAGGAGGGGTTATAATTCCTTCTTTGCTATTAACCATTTGCATGTTGTCAGCAGAGATCCAATCAAAAAGAGACCATGAGAAAGTAGTGTTTGTTTGCTGCATTCGATTTTCTTGAGAGGTGCTCTTAAAAAGCTGATAAATAAACTCAAGGTCATCAGGGCCGCGGTTTGCAATTTGATCTCCCATATATACGAGAATACGATTGGTAAAATCAAATGTTTCTGCAATGACGCGCTCTATTTGTTTGGTATCGTTGCTAAGTCGGTGCTGATGTTGTTCGTCAATTGATTGGCATATGAACCATGCTACAATGGTTGCTAAAAGCAGTAATCCAGCTACTGTAAAGCTAGCGAATAAAAAATAATCGCGCGAGATAGAGGGCTTTTTTATTTGTAGCTGCATGGGAAGTGTTACGCGGGTGAATATTACTGGACAACAAATAAAACATCATACTAATGTTGGATTGAGCTCTAACATTGCAAAACCCATCCCCAAGATTATAGAAATGTGAGTAAAATTGTAAACAGCTATTTACACAGTGTTGGAGAGAGTATAGGTTATTTTATGGTGGCGTAACGTATGCGCCCGTTATGCTACGCGAGATTCTGATAGATTTTTATATGTTTTTCTGAAAATATTTCTGATTTACTTTGTATTTGCGGTTTTATGTAATGTTTCGTAACAAGGGGTAAAATCTAATGACGAATGCTGATTACAGCGAGGTATTGTGTGCTGCGCGCAAAAAACAACAAAAAGCTATTGCTGATGCTGCGTCTGCGCTTAATATTAAGCCTGAATATCTTGAGGCAATTGAATCTGGTGATACCGAAGGTATTGCTGGTAGGGTTTATTTATCGGGTTACATTAAATCTTATGCTAACTGGTTAGGTTTGGACGGTAATGAACTTGCTGCGCAGTTCAAGTTGTCTCAGCATGAGCTTAAACTACCTCAGCATCATGTTAAATCAGTTCAACATGGAAGTTTTGCTGGATCAGGTGCTGATCAATTTTATGCAATGATTCCTGATCGATTGGTGCTTGTGTTGAGTTTATCGTTATTGATAGCTGTTGCCATTGGGTGGCATATGACACATCAATCTAATGTATTAACCCCCAGATATCATCCGGTGATTGAATCTGTTGCAGTGAAGCAAGTAAACCCACTTCAGGAATTGATTGGCAAGGCATTGGTATTAAGTGCCAAAGAAGAGGTGGTGGTTACACTGACTCAAGGTGATAATATCACCAAGCAAGAACTGCTAACTGGTGATGTTATGTTTGTGACTTTATCCGAAGGTGATCGTCTTACAGCGGACAATCCAAGTCGTGTAGAGATTTTTACGGCTGACCAAGAAAGTAGCTTTATAGGGACATTAGAAAACGTGATGGGTGACTCTTAGTTTTCAATATTCTCTTAAAAAAGCATGGTGTATATACCAATCACAGACGAAATTGTGAGCAACTTTATTTATGAGTAGCTCATGAATGAGCCGATTTAGCGGCATAATCGGCTCATTTTTTCCTATTTTTTGAGCCGATTTGATGGTGTAATCGGCGCATGACCTACCACTGGAAGCTAAAAGACTGGCCTCATTTTACCTATGAACTTTCGGGTTTAGAGGAAAAATTACTTTTGTGTGCTCAATATTTGGGAAGATATGAGGGGCGTTTGTCTTCGTTGTCAAAAGAGTTGCACTTAGAATCAGTGCTAGAGATTATGGTGGTGGAAGCGGTTAAGACATCTGAAATTGAAGGTGAGTATATTAGTAGAACAGATATACGCTCATCCCTTTGAAGATGGAAATGGTCGTATTGGCAGAGCATTGTCGGAAAAAATATTAATTTATCATTCAAATTCATTTTTTCCAATATCATTGTCCAAGGCCATAGAATCCAAGAAAAAAATGTATTATGCCCAATTAGAACAAGCGCAAAAGACATTGGATATGACCCAATGGATTACCTATTTTGTAGATGTTGTGTTACTAGCATTTGAACAAACTGAAGAGTGGACAGAGTTTGTTATAAAGAAAGCGAATTTTTACGACACTTATGGATCATCTTTAAACGTAAGGCAGAATAAAGTCATTAGACGAATGTTGGATGAAGGGCCAAAAGGTTTCGAAGGTGGTATCAATGCCAAAAAATATATCTCTATTACGGGTTGCTCAAAAGCGACAGCCACGAGAGATCTGCAAAGTTTGTTAGCAATGGGAGTATTAAAGCATTTATCGGGTGCAGCCAGAGGTATACGTTATCAAATAGTCCTTTGATGGTATTTTCTAAAAATGACGTTACCCTATTTCATTAACGTAATAAGCGGACGCTAGGTGTAACTGCATTTTTTAATAAATGCTGTTCTGCATTTTTTTCCTGGTTATTTATCGCTATACACCTTAGTATAAAACTATTAGTTGGACGTGCGGTAAGAGGTTTGACTGAGGCTGGCTTAGAGGTTACCAAGTTGGCGTGTTTCTTTTTTTAATCAGCGAGTTAATGAGCTCTATGCTTGGTAAGGTATTCGATGCGCTGAAAAAGTTTAATGAACCAACATCTGATGTGATGTTGGAGTCCCCTGTTCCTGACTTTATTCCTTATGCATGTCACTTTGATAAAGAGACCATTCTAACTAAAAATGGTGAGTTGGTTCAAACCATCAAAATTACCGGTTTTTCAGGAGAAGTCATTGGTGCTGAAAAAACAGGATTACGATCGGTTGTCCGTGAGGCAATAAAAAACCATATTCCTGATGAACATTATGCTTTGTGGATTCACACTATTCGTAGAAAGCAAAGTTTGGATCCAGGAGGGCATTATAGCAACGAGTTTTCGCATTCACTAAATCAAGCGTGGAAAGCACGACACTCCTGGGGCAGTAAATACGTAAATGAAGTCTATATTTCTGTGATTAGAAGTGGGGCATCGGCACAAATGGTGGATGTTCAAGGGCTTCTTATGGCGTTGTCTAGCAAGTCATTAAATTATCATCATAGCAAGAAGCTAAACGCCATGAGCAAAGAGCTTAATAACGTAACTGATGCTATGTTGGAAACCTTAGGTGGTTTTGGTGCAAGAAAATTATCCATTGTACAACATGAAGGCATTTCATATTCTCAGCCAGCCAGCTTTTTTGGAAAGATTCTTAACTTGGCAGATGTGCCCATGCCAGTTCCGGTAGAAGATTTATCTACCTATCTTGCTAGCAATCGTGTTGCATTTGGTTTTAACGCAACTGAGGTGCGAGGGCGTGCTGGTAAACGATTTGGTGCTATTTATACCATTAAAGAGTACCACGAAATACCGTCATCAGCATGGGATCAATTTTTACAATTGCCCATGGAATTTATTGTTACCCAAACACTTGATTTTGTGAATGCATCGGTTGCCCAGTCACAATTTAAACGCCAATATGATGTGCTGCAGGCAAGTGGTGCTGAAAAGTTGGCAAAGATCAGTGGACTACAAGAAATTATGCAGGGTGATACGGGCTCGCCACTTGATTTTGGACAAAGTCAGCTTACCATTATGTTTATTGATGATGAGCTTGAAAAATTGAATAAAGACTTAGAAAATGCGGCGCAAGTGTTCCGGAACATGGGGATATTGGTTACCCGGCGCGATTTACGATTAGAAGAATGTTTTTGGGCACAGTTACCAGCAAATTTCTCTTATATCTCGCGATCCAGGCCCATTGATACAAACAGGGTAGGAGGACTAGCTTCACTGTACAATTTCCCAGCTGGAAAACGTAAAGGAAATAAGTGGGGGGTAGCAACTACCGTATTTTATACGGATGCGGGTACACCATATTTCTTTAATTTTCATGACGAACATTCAGGTCATACATCCATTATAGGTCCATTTGGTGCGGGTAAAACAGTCATCATGAATTTCTTGGTATCTGAGGCACAAAAATATAATGGAAAACTCTTCTTTTTTGATCAAGGACGTGCCTCTAAGGTTTTTATTAATGCGATTGGTGGACATTATAGCGTGATTAAGCCAGATGAAGCATCGGTAGATTATGCATATAATCCATTGAACATTCTTAATATAGAAGACAGTAAAGTTAATCGCGACTATCTAAAGCGCTGGATGCTATTAATGGTTAGCTCACAGCAGGATGAGATCTCTGATCAGGAGCGTGATATTTTAAGTAAGTCAATTGACTATATTGCTACCGTTACAAAAGACTACCGAGTACTTCGTCATGTTGTAGAATTTATTCAGAAGCAACCCGATTCAGAGCGGCTGTTGCAGAGTTTGTCTCCCTGGGTGGGTAGTGGCAAATATGCGCACTTGTTTGATAATATGAGGCAAGATAGTGTGCCACTGGATGGTATGATTTATGGATTTGGTATGAGTCATATTATTGAGGATAAGGCGACATTAGGCCCTGTGTTATCGTATTTATTTCATCGTATTGAAATGGCATTAGATGGAACTCCTACTGTAGTGGTGTTGGATGAGGCCTGGAATTTAGTTAATAACCCAACTTTTGCTCCCGGTTTGGCTGATTGGTTAGATCGTTTGGCCGCCAATAATGCTATTGTGATATTTGCCACCGAAAGCGTCGATAATGCTAGTAAAAGTCAGATTACGAATACCATTGTAGAGCGTATTGCGACTCAGATATTTTTACCGAATGTACAAGCATATAGTTCGAGTGTCGCATATAAAAAAATATGGGGGTTATCGCCCAATGAATTTGAAATGTTAACGTCTATGACGGTACAAAAAAGACAATTTATGTTACGGCAAGGAGGGGATGCGGTGGTTGCTTCTCTTGATTTAGAAGGGATTAAAGAGCTTTCAGTCTTGTCAGGAAGTGACGAAAGTGTTAAAATGATGGAGGGGGCAATAGAAACCAAAGGTGATGACCCTGGAAACTGGCTACAAAGATTTTATGAGATGGCTTAGGGTAACACAAGACGGTTCTATCGGTCTTGGTGTGTGGTTGCCCGTTTTAGCTGTATTGTATGTACTTGTTACTGTAACAAGCACCCCTGCTTTTGCCGGTAGGACAAAAGAGGTGCGAGCCGGTAATGATACTACATTTAATCGTGCTACCATCGAAGTAACCTACGATGATCCGCTGTGGTTTGGATCGCATACTTCTACATTAACACATGGTGAATGTAGTTGGATGGGGCATTTTTTAATCCGGGTATGTGCACGTCTTGCAGAACCTATTCCTGAAAAATTTCCAAATGATGCGGGTTATGATCCGAACAATCCTGATAATAACCGGGGCAGAGAAAATTTTGGTAATAGAACTGGCCTAGAAGGTGATCCTCGTATTCAGCTTTGTGCGTATGAAGATCCGTGTGATGGTATGGATCCTCCGGATGGTATTTGCCTGTTATGGGAAAACAACATTAGTCCTTTTCATAAACATACTCCCAATCAAGATGCAATTAGTATGTCTAATGCCATTTTAATTGGTGGAGCAGCGGCCGTAGTAGCCGGTCCTTTTGGTATTGTTGCGGGTATGTTTACGGGAGCGATGGTGTCATTAATTACCTCGCATTTTAATCATGTTGTCATAGAAACGCTTGGCTGCGTGGATGTGCCAATGCCTCCTATGCCTCCTGAGTGGTGTAATGATTGCTGGTATGTGCCATACTATCCAACACCTGAAATAGAATCTGCGCCAGATGCGACTTTCTTTGATCCTGCTGTTAAAATTACAATTTGTCAAAATAGTGAGAGCCTTCGTGACCCTAAGGAACTTGAAAAATGTTCACATGAGGACGCTGTAGTACTTGAATCATTTGAGTTGCATCCAAACTTGTCAAACATGACTATGAGAGATGGTAGGCCGCTATATAGAGAATGTAAGGTTCCTTCTGCTCCAAATGATTCAAGGAATTTTTGTGCTGAAGTTTCAACTGCACGACCTTGGGAAACATGTGTGTTTAGAGAAATGAGCGATGGTGACAGAGCGATGCTTGCTTGTGTAGACCGTCCGCCTGAAGGTCAAGGTATACCCAAGCCTACTATTTCTCAAGAAAGAGATACTTTTGATGGTGCCAGGGTAACCATTCAGTATCCTGATCCAGGTGAAGGAATCTTACAGCTTAGAGAAGATCCTGCGTTATTTGATGGAAAAGAGGAAACAGTACCAAATCCTGATTGGACAGAACATTGTGGTTATTTACAGCAATATGAATTTTGTTTATTCCGCCCATGTGAAGGGGATGACGGAACATCAGGTCCAGGTAGTCAATGTGACAATTACGAAGATTATTTATGTGTGAGTGGTTATTCGCCGCCTTATGGTGTGGCCATCAATGTTAATACGGGGGATGTTATTGAGGGAACGCCAAACAAAGAGAATCCGGTAATTAATGCTGGAGAGGCGGAGTGGATTTATCAACCACCGTTTTGTTGGGAACGCGATCCTGTAACACTTGATTGTAAAAACTATACTGGTGAGTGTTGTTCAATGGCGCCTGATCCAGAAGATCCTTCAGCGATAGTTGATACATGTCCAGGTATAGTAGGTCCTTATACAGACGAAGAAGGGATGTGTTTGCATTATGTGCCTCATGTGGGTGTGGATGTATATACGTTAGATACAGATCCAATTGATCCGGCATGTCCTACAACAACTGGAGAAACCGAGCCACTGGACTGTAGACCAAAAGAAACAGTGCGTCCATTGACCCCTAAAGAAATGGGGATGTGCCTTAGAGTGCCAGATTCAAATTTCTTAACGATTGAAAATGGTCCCACTACATTTGATTATAATGTACCAAATGCATGTGGACGAGTACAAGTGCGTATGTGGGCCGGTGGTGGCCGTGGCCATGCATCTGGAGGAGGAGATAGTAATGACTTTTCAGGTGGTTCTGGTTCGTATGCACAGCTTGAGTTGGACGTTGACCCGTTAGATACAATTGAGTTTGTAGTAGGAGGGGGATCCGTAGGTGGCGGTAATTGGCATGGTTATCCTTCGTGCCTTGCAATTGCAGACGATCCACCCGTTGCGCTTAATTGTAATGATGTGGATGCCATTACAGTAAATCCAGGTAAAGGTCATAATGTTAGTGTGCCGGTGGATTCATATGGTATTGGAAATGCTGGTGTCTTGCCAGAAGGTTATGATTCAGGGGCATGGCGATGGAAAGGTGAAGATTGTCAAACTGGTAATAGTAATGCTGGGTGTTACATTATGGACCAAACCCGACACGGATATTCAGGTGGTCATAGTGGAAATGGTATTCATGGTCCAGCAGGTGGCAATACACCTCCGTGGTGGTGGTATATCAATAGAGCGCTTAGTGTGGGGCCGGCAGGGGTCAATTATCACTCGCGGTTTAGTGAAGGTTACATTGGCTGTTGGCCAGATGGGGTACGTCCTCATCCTCGCTCCATATACACAGAACTTCCAGATGAGCCGTTAAGGCCTGGAGGAGCCCAGCCACAATATACGGTTAATGTCAGTAGTTATGGTACAGTAGGTGATTTTGATGCTGTGACGGTAACGCCAATGGCAGAAACAATTTATTTTGGGAAGATTAATATTTCTGGCCAAGACGAGTTCTTTATACGCTCATATAATGTTGACGGCGAGCTTGAGGCAATACCAAGGATGTCGTCAGTTACACAGTCAGACGGGGGAGAAGGGTTTGAAATGCCAGAATCCAGTGGTGCTGACCCATATATCAAATTATCTGATCTGAAACCAAGCCAGGAGCTTGCCCTTGCCAGAAAACATTCTGTGTATAATGAACTGGCTGCAAAATTGGATAATTGGATTGCCGACCCATCGATTGCTGGTTTAACGGAAGATATTATTCAAGATACCCAAATTATTGCCGGTGGTCCGTTGGTGGGTGGTTTAAGTGTTGCTGCGTACGCTAATTTATCTGAGTTTGATGCAGTTGAGGCTGTTGCTGATACCTTATTTTATGCAAAAATTGGTGGAGATTATTACTTGCGATCATACGACAATAGTAGTCCCCCAGAGTTATTGCCAATACCCGATACAGCAGGGTCTGCAGCCATGCATGTGGCACTAACTTCGTTAGACCCAATTACGGATCCTGCCGAAGAGGCAGAGGCTACTGAAAATGAAGCAGAAGCAAATGAGCTTGTTTCGGCATATGATGAGTTGATTGAAAATTTAGGTCAGTGGTTGTCTGGAAGTATTGGTACATCCCAAAGTAATCTTATTTTAAATGGATCACGTATTGTCACTGGTCTTAGTTTATATAAAGCTGAAGGTGCAACGGTTTTTGAGCATCGTTGGCCGGGTGCAGGGGGATGTTCTTGGGACGATCCAGATGATGAGCCGTGGGGACATGGTGCGCATGGTCGTGTGGAAATTAAATGTATTAAAGGTAGTGGCTTGATTATGGATCAAGTTCCGTGCCCTGCAACTACTCAAGTTGTTGGCTATTTAAATATAGAGACAAACACGTTTGAGATGGAAACATGTACGATGCCAGAAACGCCATATGGTTTTTATGCACCTGCTGGCTCATGTGAGAATACTGCATCTACTCCTGCTATATTTGATGCATCTTTAGGGCATAGAGTCCGTGCATTTAGAGCACCTCCAATGTGTAATAACGGCTCATGGGTTTATTAGACTTCTTGATGTCTTTCTTTGTCACAGAAACGGTATCTCACCTGCTATAAGGTGGACAGATGTACCTGATATGTGTTACTAATATCTCCCCAAAGAAGATAACAGGACCCCATTATGATAGATTTTGCGTTGCCTGAGGCCTTCCATATGTGGACGGTGCTAGTGCTCATAGTATTTGCTATGGTTGGTTATTCTAGTGATAAGATACCTTTGGAAGTTACATCCGCAATGGTATTTGCTTCGTTGCTGGTCTTATTTGAGTTTTTTCCGCTGATAGATGAATTTGGCTATGTTCATATGGATGTAGCTAAAATATTTGCAGGCTTTTCTAACCCAGCGCTTCTTGCTGTACTTGGGCTTTTGGTAGTGGGGCAAGCGGTAGTGCAAACAGGAGCGTTAAATGAGGTTGCCAGCATTATTGCACGTATTTCCCGGAACAATGCGCTCGTTTCGCTTGTACTTTGCCTTATTGTCGTTATGGGAATTAGCGCGGTACTGAATAATACTCCTGTGGTTGTCATATTTATTCCCATCTTGGCTGCACTAGCAAAGCACCTGGATATTTCAGTTAGTAAAATAATGATTCCCCTATCTTATGCAGCTATATTGGGTGGAATGATGACATTGGTCGGAAGCAGCACCAATTTGTTGGTGTCAGGTACATTAGTTGATATGGGGATGCCAGCTTTAGGGTTTTTTGATTTTACAATACCAGGTTTAGTGTTAGCAACAGTGGGGTTTGTTTATGTTACGCTGATTGCTCCGCATCTACTGATAGATAGAGCATCATTAGCCAAAACACTGGTTGGTGGAGATGATGAGCGCCAGTTTATTGCCCAAGTGGAAGTGGATGCCACGTCTGATTTTGTAGGTAGGCACATCGCTAGTGCAAAACTTGAAGGTTATGATGAAATTACTATCCGGATGGTTCAACGTGGTGAGCATGCTTATCTTCCACCATTTGACGAACATATGACTATACGCTCGGGTGATATTGTGGTTGTAGCAACAACTCGTACCGGTATTACTCAACTATTAGAAAAACAGCCCGGTAGTTTGTTACAAAATATGCCTGGAGGTTTAGAGGTCGCTGATGATAGTGAAGGGGACCTCGTGCAGTCAGGGATAAGTTTGGCTGAAGTAATCGTGACCCCTTCTTCTAGAATGATTGGAAGAAATCTCGAACAAGTTGGTTTTCACCATAGGCATCATTGTGTTGTGTTGGGTATACAACGTCAATCACGTGTTATTCGGTCTCGTGTATCGGAAATTAGGCTAGCAGCTGGAGACGTGTTATTGGTGATGGGTAAGCGTCAGGATGTAATGAATTTACAAGAAAGCAAAGACATACTCTTTCTTGAATGGTCTGCTCAAGAAATTCATTCTGGTAAAAAGGCTTGGGTTGCAGGGGGTATTTTGTCGGTAGTGGTAGGAACTGCAGCATTCGACATTGTTCCAATTGCAGTAGCAGCTTTTGTTGGTGCTGTATCGGTTATTGTAACGGGATGTTTGAATTTGCGACAAGCTAAACGTTCTATTGATAGTCAGGTATTAATGATAGTTGCTGCGTCGCTTGCCCTTGGAGCTGCATTACAAGAAACTGGTGGTGCCATATTTATTGCCAAGTCGTTGATAGGTTTCTTGGAAGGCGCTTCTGCTGTAACAATTATGTCTGTGTTGTTTGTATTAATGGCAGTTATTACAAATGTTTTAAGTAACAACGCTAGTGCAGTATTATTTACTCCCATTGCAGTAAGTGCAGCTCAACAGTTAGATGCAAACCCATTGATGTTTATTTTTGCGGTTATCTTTGCGTGTAACTGTTCCTTTATTACGCCAATTGGTTATCAGACAAACCTTCTTGTGATGGGTCCAGGGCATTATAAATTTTCTGATTTTATACGTTCTGGTTTACCGCTTGCACTTATAATGTGGATCACCTATACCTTGTTTGCATTATCATACTTTTAACAAGGGGTGGGCTGTATATGACTTCAGATAAGCCAAAAGGAGAACTTTCCATACGTGTCTTGGCTATGCCTGCAGATACTAATCCAGCAGGAGATATCTTTGGTGGGTGGTTATTGTCACAGATGGATGTGGCGGGTAATATTTTAGCCAAACGTATTGCAAGTGGGCGAACAGTTACCATTGCTATTGACTCAATGTCTTTTTTAGAGCCTGTTTCAGTGGGTGATACATTATGTTGTTATACTCATGTAGAGCGTATTGGAAAAACCTCGATCACGATTATGGTTGAAGCCTGGGCGACGCCTCAATACACAGAAGAGTCAATAAAAGTAACAGAAGGCATTTTTACCTATGTGGCGATTGATGAAAATCGTAAGCCTCGTGTGATAAAGACTTAAATTAATGGTAGGAAAGTGGCATGAGTAACATTAGTCGCAGAGATATGATTTTAGGTCTTGGAGCTTTGGGAGCAACGTCTGTAGCAGTCTCAGCACTTCCATCTCCGGCGATTGCCAAAAATGTACGTCATTGGAAAATGGTATTGACGTGGCAGAAGGTTCTTCCAGGCTTAGGTACCGGAGCAGTAAGGTTAGCTAAGCGTATTGAATCACTTTCGGATGGAGCCATTAAAATAGATGTTTATGGTGGTGGTGAATTGGTTCCTGCCATGGAAGTTTTTGATGCTGTTTCGCAAGGAACGGCTGACCTTGGACATAGTGCTCCTTACTATTGGCTAAATAAAAGCAAAGCAACGTCGTTTTTTTGTGGTGTACCAGGTGGTCTAACAGTGCAAGAACAAAATGGTTGGCTGTATTTTGGTGGAGGTAAAAAGCTTTGGGACGAGTTATATGCTCCTTTTGGAGTAGTTGCTTTCCCTGCAGGAAATACTGGTTGTCAGATGGGAGGATGGTTTAATAAAGAGCTGCGTACAGCAAGTGATATTAAAGGCCTAAAGATGCGTATTCCTGGACTTGGAGGAGAGGTATTTACAAAGCTTGGTGGTAGTGCTCAGGTTATTCCACCTCAAGAATTATTTACTGCAATGCAGTCAGGTGTGATTGATGCACTGGAATGGGTTGGTCCATGGAATGATTTATCACTAGGGTTTCATCGTGTTTCAAAATATTATTATGGTCCTGCGTTCCAAGAGGGAGGTCCTACATTGGAATTATTGGTAAATAAGCAGGCTTTTGAAAATTTACCCAAACACCTGCAACAAGTTGTTAAGGTAGCGTGCGCTACAGAAAACGAACTCATGACCGCTCAATATTATGCGAATAATATAAGATCGTTTAATATATTAAAAAACAAACATAAAGTTGATATAAGACGGTACCCTGATGATGTGATGAAGGCTTTCTTTACTATGGCCAAACAGGTAATAGCAAGTGTAGCTGAATTGGGAGATATTGAAAAACGTGTCTATGACTCGTATTTTGCATATCGTAAGAAGTCTATGGCAATGACACCATATACTGAGTTGGGTTTTTTAGAAGCACGTAGAAGGTTTGGATAATGGCGATTAATAAGTCCCTAAAATTAGTACTCGATATAGGTCCGATTATTTTATTTTTTGCGGCCTATAAGTTAAGTGACTTGTATGTGGCGACAGCTTTGTTGATAGGTACAACACTAATTACATTTGCGATAACCTACGTCATAGAAAAGAAAGTACCCTGGATGCTGCTCTTTACAGCTATTCTTGTGGCAGTTATGGGAGGACTGACCATTGTGCTTCACGACGATACATTTATTAAAATGAAGCCTACATTCATTAATTTGCTGTTTGCAGCTATATTATTCGCGGGCTACGTTGCTGGCAAAGGGCTTCTACGATACGTGTTTGCAGGTTCAATTACAATGAGTGATGATGCCTGGAAAATTTTTTCCCTGAGGTGGGCGTTATTTTTTGTTTTTGTTGCAATTATCAATGAATGTGTTTGGCGTTTGTTTGATACTGACACATGGGTCAATTTTAAGGTGTTTGGCCTTATCACGCTCACAATGGTATTTTTGGCAACACAAATGCCATTTTTAAAGAAACATATGGATAGTCAGCAGTAGAGTGCTATCGTCATTGACTAGGAATGGCCCAGGAATGCTTATTATAAGATTAAGTGCCTCGCCGCATTAGCGATGCGTGAAGTCAGAAAAGAAATGGGTATATCATTAATTAGCGGGCATATCATCGGATTCTTCTGCTTTGGCAGCATAAGAACAAATGGCCCTGGTGCCATTATTTTCGTAGGATATGTTTAAGCCCATTAGTTTTGCCGTAGCAATTCCCCTGCCGTTAAGGTCGGTAAGACGAAGTGGATCAAAGTCCATAAACTGATCCCATTCAAACCCTTCACCTTCATCGTCAATAGTAATAGTGATTCTTTCTGGGGTTCGATGATAGTTGACGGTCACGCGTCTATCTTTATATGCAGGTAGGTCGTAGCGTAGTTGAACTTCTTCTTCCAACTTATTTTTTGAGAGCAACGTGTTTTTCTCTTCGTAATTTATTCCTAAGTTACCATGCTCAACAGCATTAATAAGAATTTCGGATAACGCAACACTAGTTTCGTCTGGATTGCTAGAATAGTATGATAGTACCCCTGCAAGGCGCTTTGCGTCCTCGATGGTTTTATATTTAAATTGGCCTTCCAGCAGTAAATGAGCAACCGCCTTTTCTTGTTTCATACTAGTACGAACATCATCGTGATGAACGTGGTCGCGGGCTGCAGCATGAACTAACGATACCATAACGCTTGGATCAAAAGGTTTTTCTAGGTAGTAATAGGCTCCTGCAGCAAGTCCTTGTTTAGTTTCTTGAACGCCAATATCACCGGTTTGGATAATAACAGGTACATTACGAAGCACTTTATGAGACTTCATACGTTTGAGTACTTCCATACCATTCATACGCGGCATCATTTTATCTAGTAAAACAATGTCAATTTCTTCAGGGTTAGAATTCATGTAACCCCAGGCAACATCACCATCTTCAAAAGAAATACATTCAAAGCCTGCATCTTTTAGGTTCTTATTTAAAATTTCTAGGTTGATAACATCATCATCAACCGCCATAACCTTAAGTGAATTTGACATCATAATTTTTTATCTCGTTGTCTTAAAATAGTGATCCTTTTATATAGGGATAACTATATTAAGACTTTTTAAAAGCAAAAGCTATGATTTTTATGAGATGTCTTGACATTGGTATAAACACCCCCATATTACCTGTTCACAATACATTATTTAATTCTTTCTCTAGGAGTAAACGACTATGGCAGTATTAGTTGGCAAAGAAGCCCCAGATTTTACCGCAAATTGCGTGATGGCAGATAATACCATTAATGAAAAATTCAATTTCAGGGATTATATCAAGGGAAAGCCGGCAATGTTGTTTTTCTATCCTTTGGATTTTACGTTTGTGTGTCCATCAGAGATTATTGCATTTAATAATCGTATTGCAGAATTTAAAGAGCGTGGAGTAGAGGTGATTGGCGTGAGTGTTGATTCTCACTTTACACATATTGCTTGGAAAAATACGGACGTGAATAATGGTGGTATTGGCCAGATACAATTCCCGTTAGTGGCAGACCTTACAAAGCAGATTGCAAAAGATTATGACGTGCTTATTGAGGCTGCTGGTGTTGCATTGCGTGGTACGTTCTTAATTGACAAAGAAGGCGTTGTTCGTCATCAAGTAGTTAATGACCTTCCTTTGGGGCGTAACGTTGATGAGGCTCTTCGTATGGTTGATGCGCTTGCCTTCCATGAAGAGCATGGAGAAGTGTGCCCAGCAGGTTGGAATAAGGGTAAATCTGGCATGAAAGCTGATAAAGAAGGTGTTGCTTCTTATTTAGCTGAAAATGCTGACGCGCTATAATCATTGTGAATAATAAAGAGTCTTCTGCTATGGAGACTCTTTTTTCTACTAACGATCAAGGATAACATCATGACTGAGAAACATACCAAAGTACTCATTATTGGCTCTGGGCCAGCTGGATACACTGCTGCTATTTATGCTGCGCGTGCAAATTTAGAACCGGTATTAGTTCAGGGTATGCAGCCTGGTGGGCAGTTGACCATAACAACCGACGTAGAAAATTACCCAGGTTTTGCTGATGTTATCCAAGGACCGTGGTTAATGGAACAAATGCAAGCTCAGGCTGCGCATGTTGGTACAGATATTGTCTTTGACCATATTAAATCGGTTGATTTTAGTGCACGTCCTTTTAAGGCCGAATCTGAATCAGGTAAGTTATTTACTGCCGATACAGTGATTGTTTCTACTGGTGCGCAAGCTAAATGGCTTGGCCTTGAGACAGAAAGTAAGTTCCAAGGATATGGTGTTTCAGGATGTGCTACATGTGATGGATTTTTCTTCAAGAACAAAGAAGTGATTGTTGTTGGAGGAGGTAATACAGCAGTAGAAGAAGCATTATACCTTACCAACCATGCAAGCAAAGTGATTCTTGTACATCGCAGAGACGAATTGCGTGCAGAAAAGATATTGCAAGAGCGTTTGCTTAACCATGATAAGGTAGAGGTGTTATGGGACCATACTCTAGAAGAAGTATTGGGCGATGAAAAACCTCTTAATGTTACCGGTGCCCGATTAAAAAATGTAAAAACCGGTGATGTTACTGACCGACCAATTGATGGTATTTTTATCGCCATAGGCCACAAACCCAATACAGCCATTTTTGATGGTCAGTTAGAAATGGATGATGAAGGCTATATTATGGTGAAGCCTGGTACAACAAAAACCAATATTGAAGGCGTGTTTGCTGCAGGCGATGTTCAAGATAAAACATATCGCCAGGCAGTTACTGCTGCTGGTACGGGCTGTATGGCTGCATTGGATGCTGAAAAATTATTGGCAGCAGCGTAAGGCATTTTTTGTTTTTTTAGTAGAGGGCTTAGGGCGCTATTTCTACTCGCTGGTAAGTACAGAGAAACTTATTTTAAGAGATGTTTTGTAAGATACGGTTGCCTGTATAACCTACAGGTGAATATATTGTGCCTAAAAAAACGATTCTAAGAAAAATTACGGATTGATTCCAATATTGCCGCTGCGGCTTTTGTCTGCCACTAAAGCTGCATCTAGCTCAGCAGAAGGGTCTGTAAGAGTTGCTGTTATAGCTTCTAACTTGCCATATTGAGCGTATAAGGCTTTCAGATCAATTTCTCTAAGATTAATTGGTGTATTATTGCTTTCAGTCATGTTAAACGCTCCCCCCATGTTTAACTTGCTTGCAAGTATCTATTGCTTTTTTGATTTGTGCAAGTGATTTCTCAATTTTACGTCTATTGAGCATACCAGGGCGTTTGCCAGTTTGTACAAAACGACGATATTCTTCGGCCAACACGTCGGTTGCCTCTTCGACTTGTTGAACAAGTGGTTCGATAAATTCAAGCTGAGCCATTGGGTTGGTAGTGGCTTCGTCCTCTACCGTATTAATGAGATCCTCTGCGAAATCGTAAAATTTTACGATATCGCCATAGGCTGCTTCATGTTGCTCTTGTGTTACCGCTTTAGTCATTGTAACGATTAATCTATTGTTATAAAAATATAAGATCCATCAAAACCCACTATATACAGTATATTAGGCAGATTGTCAATGTTTATAGACTATTATAGCACAAAAATCAAATAAAATATGTATTTTTGCTTAAAATGATGTAATTTTTTGATGCTATACGCTGTGATTGGCTAAATATCGAGTTTTTCCTTAAGGTCATTGCCCAATATTTCACTTTGTTGGGTAATGAATTTAAATCGTAGTTCTGGTTTTTTACCCATAAGCTCATTAACACGCGTTGCGGCAAATTCTTTAGCATCTTCATTGATGGTAACTCGTAATAAACTACGATTTTCAATATTCATTGTCGTTTCTTTTAATTGGCTTGGAGTCATTTCGCCCAGACCTTTAAATCTACTAATTTCTATTTGACCGCGTTTTTGTTCGAGCGCTTTGACGAGTTTATCTTTTTCTTGATCGGTATTCACATAATGTGCTTTTTGTTGATGTGTAATGCGGTACAGTGGTGGTTGTGCAAGGTATAAATGTCCATTATCGATAAGCTGTGGGGTAAACAAGTAGAAGTAGGTCATCAACAAAGATGCAATATGAGCGCCATCGACATCTGCATCGGTCATAATAATCACTTTTTCATAACGCAAATCTTCATCTGTGTAATGATCCAGTACGCCGCATCCCAAGGCAAGATTCAAATCCTGAATTTCTTGATTGGCTGCAATTTTATCTTTGGTAGCACTAGCAACATTAAGAATCTTGCCGCGCAGAGGTAATATGGCCTGTGTTTGACGGTCACGAGCCATTTTAGCTGAACCGCCAGCAGAATCTCCCTCTACCAAGAAAATTTCTGTGCCTTCAGGTGCTTGCCTGGTGCAGTCGGCAAGTTTTCCGGGTAAACGTAATTTTTGTACGGGACTCTTACGTGCAATCTCTTTTGTTTGTCTACGTGCAAGGCGTTCTTCTGCTCGTTCTATAATGAACCCTAAAAGTTCTTTAGCACTTTGTTTATTGTGGCTAAGCCAATGATCAAAATGGTCTTTAACTGCATTTTCTACTAGTTTTACAACATGCCTATTGGAGAGTTTATCTTTAGTTTGGCCTTGAAATTGCGGTTCGGGAATGAATAATGATAAGATACCAAAAATGCTGCCTGATACGTCATCAGCAGTTATATTTGAAGCTTTCTTATTACCAATAATTTCGGCAAAGTCTTTGATAGCCTTGAGTAAGCCATTTTTAAGGCCAGTTTCATGACTTCCACCCTGTGGTGTAATCACAGTATTGCAATAAGACTGAAATAGTGCATCACGTCTATAAATCCAGTGAACTGCCCATTCAACTCTTCCTTGTTTGTCTGCAAAGGTAGCTTCGCCGCAAAAGGGCTGATTGGCAACAGTTTCAGTGTCTTCGAGGGAAGCAGTGAGGTAGTCTTCCAATCCTTTAGGAAAGTGCAAGACATCCGTTTCTGGAACTTGTTGTTTTTTGTTGATGAGTTCAGGGTCACATGACCATCGAATTTCGACTCCCTTGAATAAATAGGCTTTCGATTTTGCAAGTCGATAAAGTTTAAGTGGCTTAAAAGAAATGCCGTCGTCAAATATGTCTTTATCGGGCATAAATGTCACCTGGGTACCACTTTCTTTCTTGCGTTTAGTTGGGCCAATAACATTTAATTTTTCTACAACATTACCTTTCGAAAATACCTGCTTATACAGATTGCCACCACGTTTAACTTCAACAATCATTTTTTCAGATAGTGCATTAACCACTGAAATACCTACACCATGTAATCCTCCAGAGGTTTCATAAACTTTATTACTAAATTTACCACCTGCGTGTAATGTGGTCATGATGACTTCAAGTGCAGATTTTTCTGGAAATTTAGGGTGAGGGTCTACCGGTATCCCGCGTCCGTCGTCGGTGATGGTGATGCTGCCATCTGCGTGCATGTGAAGTTCTATAAAAGTAGCATAGCCGGCAACGGCTTCATCCATACAGTTATCAAATACTTCTGAAACTAAGTGATGAAGAGCAATTTCATCGGTACCGCCAATATACATTCCAGGACGGTGTCTAACTGGTTCTAGGCCCTCAAGTACTTCAATATCATCGGCTGTATAGCTTTGATTGTCTGTGGGCTTGGATTTTTTTTGTGCGTTTGTGGATGAGAATAAGTCTGACATGGTTTAATCATTAGGTGGCTTTATTTGTGGTGACTATATAACCCCATCTATAGATAAGATGCTATAGATTTTTATTCGAAAGAAAGGTTTTTATCGTGAACATTGTTAAAAAAGTGCCTTGTATGGATTCGAATACCATACTGACGGCGTAGCGAGGAGTAAAAATGCATTATGCAAGTTCTGTTTCGGTGATGAAGTGCTCTTGCCCAAATGAAATGCACACACGCGTGCCTTTGTGGGGCTGACTTGTAATTGAAAATGACCCGCCCAGTATTTCGGTAAGCTTTTGTGTTAGCGGAAGTCCTAATCCGGTGCCATCAGAAGGTTGGGCTAGCTCGCTTTTAATTTGGCCAAAACGTTTGAGAGCTATTGCTAGTTCGTCATCAGTCATGCCTATTCCAGAGTCTTCAATAACAATAAGCAGGTGTTGTTGTTCTTTATTTTCGATGACATTAGTAGAAATAACAATATTGCCCCCCTGTGGAGTAAACTTGGTGGCATTGCCAAGAATATTAATCAAGATTTGCTTAAATCGTGTTTTATCTGTAACAAGTTCTGGTAGGTGTGGTGGCTGGTAGCGCACGTGTAATTGTTTTTCCTGAATGATGGGTGATAAAATTTGAATAGAAGCGGCTATGGTTTCACTAATGTTGATAGGTTGTTTTGTTACTGACATAAGGTTGGCTTCTATTTTAGACAAATCGAGTAAGTCATTAATTAAGCACAGTAGGTGTTTGCCTGATTGGTTAATATCTTGGGCATATTCAAGATATTTATCGTTATTCATTGGGCCTAACATTTGATTGGCTTGAATTTCAGAAAAATTAATAATGGCGTTCAGAGGGGTGCGGAGTTCGTGACTCATATTGGATAAAAATTCAGATTTGGCTTGGTTGGCCTGTTCGGCAACTTCTTTGGCAATATGGAGTGCATCGTTGGTGGTGGTAAGGCTATGATTGCGTTTTTCAATGTGTGCTAGCATTGTATTAAAACTTTCAACAAGAGAGCTAAGTTCGCATGATGCAGATTTTGTAGAAAGTGACGATGCTCGAATAGAATAATCTTGCTGCTGAGATATTTTTTTAGCTTTATTTACAAGGTCTGTAATAGGAGTTGTGACTTTGCTGTGTAACTTCAATGCAAGTAAGTAGGATATAAAAAGGACACAGACTGCGATGATCGATCCTGTAACAAGTTGATTGTCAACAAAGGTGGTGATTTGGTTTACTTGTGAATAAATATATAAAGTACCCACGGTAGTGTTTTGATCAGTAATGGGGTGAACGTAGGAAGCAAAGTTATTGTCGAATGTAAGTGAAGGGCGTGGAGGAACTTGAGGGCATGATTTTTTAGCATCTAGCTGGCGGTTTCTATAGGCCGTTATTAGTGAAAGCTCTTGGTTATACAGGCATGCCCCTGAAATTGTTTCAATAGAATTAAGGCTTGATAGGATGTCTATTTGTTGGTCATGGTGTATATTATGGACGTATATTTGAGAAACAAACGACGCTGTAGCATAAAGATGCTGGGAGATATGAAAGCGAATTTCACGTGCACCCGTTGCGATCATTGCAACGACACTCAGCACAATAGAAATGGCACTCACAGCCATAACAATGATAATCAGCTGTTGCCGAATGGAAGATGGTAAAACTAGCATCTACAGTAAATTTTTTAGTCTCGTTTTTTAGGTGTAAACCACCATGTCATGGTTGAATCATAGCGCTTAAATATCGCATTTCAATGTCTTTTTTGTTTTCGATCGTGAATAAAAGTGTAAATGAAAACACCATTTATTGGAGAGAAATGGCCTTAGATCATAAACTATGAGATTTTCGTGTTGCCTTGAGGTTGCAAATATACTAGGCTTAACTAATGTTCTGATTGAATTTAATCAGGCAGATGGGGTTTGATATTTATTTTCCAGGGAGGATCATGACAGAAGAAAATACGAATGAGGCTCAATCTGAATCAAGTCAGGAGTCGGTGGAAGCCAGTAAAGGTGGCTCTACTGAGGTAAAGCTTCCTCAAATGTGTGAAATATCAGATGCAAAGCAAATATATGACCTTATTAAAGAAGCAAATGCTAAGGGGAGTGAGGTTATTATTGATGCCTCTGAGGTAACGTCTCTGACAACTCCATGTTTGCAAATTCTTATTTCAGCGTCTAGTCATGTGACTGAAGGGGGCGGCTCCTTTGTGATCAAAGGTGAAACAGATGTGTTTAGGAAATCTGTGTCTGATTTTGGATTATTTTCAAAATTACAGGAGTGGGGGTGTCAGGTATGAGTCGTGTAGCGTTAACTGTGGATGACTCAAAAACCATCCGCCAAATGGTCTCTTTTACTCTCAAACAAGCCGGATTTGATGAAGTGTGGGAAGCAGAAGATGGGCGTCATGCTATTTCGGTACTTGGAGATAAGCACGTTGATATTATTATTACTGACCTAAATATGCCAAATATGGATGGTTTTGAGTTATTGAGGCATTTACGTCAGGATCCCAATTACAAATTCATCCCTATATTAATGTTAACAACTGAGGGTGATGATTCAAAAAAACAAAAGGGCAAAGATGCCGGTGCTACAGGTTGGATTGTAAAGCCGTTTGTTCCTGAAAAGTTAATAAAAGTTGTTAAAAAAGTTGCCAATATTGACTAACAGTTGGTTTATATTGGGGGGTAATTTATATAATTATGTTGGTGGGTATGAATCATGATGGATGACTTAGATCAGTTTAAGGATACCTATATCACCGAATGCAATGAGCTTCTGGAGGATATGGAGGAGCGGTTGCTGGGTATTGATGAATCAGATCCTGATCTTGAAGACGTCAATGCAGTTTTTAGGTGTGCGCATTCTATTAAAGGTGGTGCTGGAGCATTTGGTTTGACCGAAATAGGTGGGTTCACCCATATTTTGGAAGAATTGTTGGATGCTATGCGTAATTCTGAAGTGCAGGTTACGCGTGAAATTATTGATTTATTGCTGGCATCTGCAGAAGTTGTTAAAGAAATGGTAGCAACGGTTCAGCAAGGGGATCCGGTTCCAGAAACGTTGGGTCAAGATTTGGCGATTGAATTAAGAAAAGTTGTTGCTGAACAGTCAGGTGGTGGAGCTGCATCAGAAGAAGCTCCTGCGGAAAGCTCGGAGGCTCCAGAAGAGGCACCGTCGAGTGATGCATCTTCAGACTCGTCTGCTCAAGATCCAAACCCCACAGGGACAAGGGAAGTTGAAATTGGCATATATGATATAGAATTTAAGCCGCATAAAGGACTCTTTCTTACCGGTAATGAGCCTCTCTTTATTATTAGAGAGCTTAAGGAATTAGGGTCGTTAGAAGTTTATACGCAAATTGATGAACTTCCTGAGTTTGATAAACTTGAGCCAGAATCATGCTATGTTTGGTGGAAGTTTGTGTTAGAAGCGGAGGCAACTACCGAAAAATTGACTGAAGTTTTTGAATTTGTAGAAGATGAGTGCGATTTAACAATAAACCGATTAGGGGGATATAGTAAGCAGGTTGAGTTAACAGAAGAAGAAAAGGCCGCGCAGCAAGCTGCAGTGGAAGCATCAAAAGAGCCACAAGAAAGTGATGACCAGGATAACAATGCCCCTCAAGAAGAGACTGCTGAAGATAAACAAAAAGTTGAAGAAGAGAAAAAGCCTGCACCCGCTAAGGCCAAGAGTAATAAAGATAAAGCTGCCAAAGCTCCAGTGGCTGCTTCAATTCGTGTAGATGTTGATAAAATTGACCGTTTGGTTAACTTGGTTGGCGAGCTAGTTATCAATCAGGCAATGATATCATCCCAGGCAGATAAACTACCAAAGGATAAGTTTTTTGGGCTATTAAATGGCATATCAGAACTGTCACAGCATATGGTTGAGCTTCAAGAAGCTGTGATGGCTGTGCGTATGATGCCAGTAAAATCAGTTTTTTCACGGATGTCGATGTTGGTTCGTGATTTAAGTGCAAAGTTAGGTAAGAATATCCGCATGGATATGGCGGGTGAGAATACGGAGCTCGATAAGACTGTTATTGAGCAATTAACAGACCCATTAACTCATATGATACGAAATTCTGTGGACCACGGTATTGCTACGCCTGAGGTTCGCTTGGAGCAGGGAAAGCCTGAAGAAGGCGTCATAAAATTGACCGCAGAGCATTCTGGTGGACGAATTCTGATCCGTATAGAAGATGATGGTAATGGTATTGAAAGGCAGCGTGTCTTGGATAAGGCAGTCGAAAAAGGTTTGATTTCCGAAGATGCTGAACTGTCTGATCATGAAATTGATAATCTTATTTTTATGGCAGGATTTTCTACTGCTGAGGCTGTGTCAGACATTTCTGGTCGTGGTGTGGGGATGGATGTTGTCAGAAGAAACATAGAGTCATTGGGTGGTACTGTTACAATTGACAATAATCCAGGCGTTGGTAATGCATTTATCATTGTATTGCCGCTTACTTTAGCAATTCTTGATGGTATGATTGTGCGTGTGGGTAATGAAAAATACGTTATTCCTATAGGTTCTATTGTTGAGACGCTAAGACCTTCTTCTGAAGATATCCAAAAGATTGCAGATAAAAGTGAGACGATCAATGTCAGGGGAGAGTTTGTCCCAATATTGTACCTCTATCAGCTCTTCAATATCCAGGATGCTAAACATACTATTTCGGATGGACTAGTGATCTTGCTAGAAAATGGTGATGACAAATTTGGCCTTGTGGTAGATGAGTTAATAGGACAACAACAGGTGGTTATTAAGAGTTTAGAAGAAAATTCTTTTGTCGTCCCTGGAATTTCAGCTGCTACCATCTTAGGTGACGGTAGGGTTTCTTTGATCCTGGATGTCGCTGGAGTAAGAAATATGGAGACCCCTATGGCGTTGGCTGAGGTGTCTTGATTATTTTTATGTTATCGTTTTAGGAGATTGCAATGACAGATTTAGCTGTAAAAGAGAAAGTAATCGATGAAAATCAGGATGGTGAATCTTCTGTAGATAGAGGGAATCAAAAACAGTTTCTAAGTTTTGCTGCAGGCGAAGAAGAGTTTGCAATTGAGTTGATTAAAATACGTGAGATTAAAAATTACGGTGATCTAACTAGAATACCAAATGCACCAAGCTTCATGCGCGGAGTAATGAACTTGCGTGGTGCCGTGATTCCCATTTTTGATCTCAAGTTACGGCTTGATATGGGGGTGGTTAACTCAGACGAATCAAGTGTTGTTATTATTGTTGGGGTGATGGGAAAACAGATTGGTATATTGGTTGATTCTGTTTCGGATATACTGACCATTGATGCAAGTGAAATTGCTCCTGCGCCTAGGGTCGACTCAGGAAAGAAAGCTCAATGTTTAGAAGGGGTGATTGCTGTAAAGGGCAAAATGGTAGTTATTTTACAGTTAGAGCAATTATTTTCTGATGAAGTATTACGAGATGCCAAAAAGGGTGACGTAACAAGTAACCATGTTAGCGCTTCTGATGCTGAGGTTTTAGAAGAACCTGCAAATATTGATGATGAATAAAGGTTTGGGTTGCGCTTATGGAAGGTGGCAATAAGGAATTTGACTTTTCAGATAAGGACTTTGAGTTCATCTCGGATATGGTGAAGTCACGGGTTGGCATTATGCTGCCATACAAAAAGAAGCAGATGGTATATGGAAGGCTTGTAAGAAGGCTTAGGGCATTAGGAATCCCAACATTTACAGAATACTGCAAACTATTAAGAGACGAAAAAAAAGCAGATGAAGAGTTAACACAGTTTGTTAATGCAATTACAACGAATCTTACGGGATTCTTCCGTGAGGCTCATCATTTTGAACATTTAAAGAGTTATCTTCAGGATTTACAGCAATCAAAACAAAAGAGCAAAGAAGCTAGTTGTTTTAGATTGTGGTCGTCAGCGTGTTCCTCTGGACAAGAGCCCTACAGTATAGCAATGACAGTACTTAATTCTTTTCCTTCGATTGCGAACATAGATGTTAAAATATTAGCTACAGACATTGATACAAATATGCTTGATAGAGCCAAAGAAGGTATATACCACGAAGATGCTTTTTCTAAGGCTCCTCCTGGTTATATGAAAGAATATACAAGCTCTGCTTCTCAGGAAAGTGAAGGAATGCGTCAAGTAAAGCATTCGGTTAAAGATTTGATACGATTTAATCAGTTAAACTTGTTAAATGCATGGCCGATGAAAGGATTATTTGATGTTATTTTTTGCCGTAATGTAGTTATTTATTTTGATAAAGATACTCAAAGGGTACTATTTGATCGTATGGCAGAAAAAATGCATATGGGGGCCATACTATATATAGGTCACTCTGAAAGTTTATTTAATATTTGTGACCGCTTTGAGTCTTTGGGGCAAACAATATACAGGAAAATAAAATAGGGAAGAAGAAATGGGAAATAAAATAAAAGTACTAATTGTTGATGACTCTCTGTTCATAAGGCAGATGGTTACTAATATGTTAGAAAGCGAAGCAGATATAGAAGTTTTAGGTGCGGCGGTTGATCCTTATGAAGCAAGGGAGATGATTAAAAAGCTAAATCCTGATGTTCTTACCCTGGACGTTGATATGCCTCGTATGGATGGTATTTCGTTCTTAGAGAAACTAATGAAGCTCAGGCCAATGCCGGTTATCATGTTGTCTTCTTTAACACAAAAAGGAGCAGATGTTTCTATCCGTGCGTTGGAAATTGGTGCTGTAGATTATGTGGCAAAGCCGTTAGAGGGAAACATTGAAGATGCCTTTAAGTCACTAAAAGGAGAGTTGGTAGAAAAGATTCGAGTTGCTGCAAGCTCAAAAGTTCGTACTAATAGTAATAGGACAGCATCGGATAATGCCTCTGGTTCACAAAAAATACTTGAGTGTTCTGCTTCAAATATGAAGCGTAATATTATAGCTATTGGTGCTTCAACAGGTGGTGTTGAAGCGTTGAATTCTGTTCTTACCGTTTTGCCTGATAATTTACCTCCAATTGTTATTACGCAGCATATGCCGGCACAATTTACTAAATCATTTGCAGATCGTTTAAATCAGCAATGTAAAGTGTCAGTGTGTGAAGTTAAAGATGGTGAAAAGCTGGAGTCAGGTTGTGTTTATGTGGCACCAGGAGGGATGCACTTGAGAATAAAAATGGTAGGTTCTTACTATAAAGCAGTGGTTGGAGGAACCGATAAGATATCAGGACATTGTCCATCTGTAGATGCGTTATTTAAGTCTGTTAGTGAAGAAGCCGGTGATAAGGCGCTAGGAGTGATACTTACTGGTATGGGAAGTGATGGTGCGGATGGTCTATTACACATGCACAATAAAGGAGCGATTACCTTAGGTCAAAATGAGGCAACTTGTGTGGTTTATGGTATGCCAAAAGCTGCATTTTCGGCTGGAGCTGTGCAGGAACAAGTTGCATTAGAAAAAATAAGTGAAAAAATAGTAGAAGGTGTAATGAAGTAATGTTTGTGTTATACTTAACGAGTAAGGACAAGCTTATGCTGCTGGGGGAGGGCTAAGTATAAATGGCGGAAGTTGATATACGGTTACCTGCCGAAGATTTGTTACACAGCCTACTAAACCAAGGTATTTGTGATGATACTGATTACGTTAAAGATAGAGAGTCGCAAGTAGAGTGTGGCGATAATATTGAAGCTCTGAAGGAAAACGAATCAGGACAAGAAGATGATATTGATGACACTGTCCAAGACAAAAAATTGGACGATGCGGTTGTCGAATCGACTGCTATTGAAGATGAAAGAACAAAGTCTTTTAGGCAACATTTTATAAGCTTTATCAGGCAGCAAATGCAAGAAATTGTTGTGCTGACGGACGACTCAATTTCGCAAGTGACTGAGAGTTTAATTAAGGTCCTTGAGCTGCTTTCTAATGATAAATCTTCCCAAGAGAAACGCCTTTTATTGGCGAGTGTAAATGATATTTTGAGTAACCTTAGTCATTTGGTGTCAGATTTAGATGATACTCGTGTTTATGCGCTGAATCAAAGTTTGGTGCATGATAATCAAGACAATAACACAGGTAAAACGATGCATAAGGCCTTGTTTGAGCTTACTAGGCGCTCTAATGAGGTGTTAGCACTAAACCAGCAGGTATTTAGTCTGGTTAGACAGGCCAATGACTCCCAAAAAGATATTGTTATGTGTCATAAGTTACTTTTAAATATGATGACGTCTTTGCAATTTGGTGATAATGTTCGTCAACATATGATGGCGATAATTGCGCTGCTGCCGGTATTGACGGATGTACTGGATCAACGATATTCAGTTGATCAGGCTCTGGTATATTGCCAAGAGAATATAGGCTTGTCTTCTGTTAAGAAGAAATTCACAGAGGCTATGCGTACGTTTTTGTAGTTGTTTAATGGTATGATAAAAGAAGGTTGCCATGGAGATAGAACATAATATAGAGTCTGATACGCTGACTATTGCGTTAAGAGGAAAGTTTACATTTGCTGATCAAGAAGAGTTTAAGTCGTTGTTTTCTTCTTTGGAAGCGGATGACATAAAGCATTGTTTGATTGATTCTTCAGAGCTTGAATTTGTAGATTCTGCAGCTCTTGGATTGTTTCTTTTATTGCGCGAGCAAGCGGAGAAACATGATGTGAAGCTCGTACTAAAATCGCCTTCAGGGCAGGTTAAGCAGATGTTTGACTTATCCAGGTTTCCAGAGCTATTCACAATAGAAGATTAATAAAATATTAATGATTTTTTGATATGATTTGCTTTATGTATTAGGTAAAGGAGATCATTGATTGTGAATTCATCAATAAGAAATATTGATAAAGATGAATTATACGCCACCATCAAACGCGATTCTAAGGTTTTGCTTGTTGATGATATGGAATTTAATATTCTTGCATTAGAAAATATACTCAAAACATCTGGTTTTCTTGATATAGAGAAAGCTAAAGATGGCAAAGAAGCTCTAGAAAAAACAAAAGAGATAAATCCAGACTTGGTTATTCTTGATATTGTTATGCCAGAGATTGATGGATATGGTTACTGTGAGCAGATACGAAAAGAAGAAGAGTTCGCTAATTTACCAATTCTTGTACAAAGTGGTGTTAGTGACGCAGATGAAAAGAGGCGTATATTTGAAGTAGGGGCAACGGACTATGTGTCAAAGCCTATTGACCCGGAAGAGTTAATAGCTCGTACATTGTCGCACCTTGAAAAGAATAGGTTGTTTAATGACTTAGAGCTGTCGAGAAAACGAATGTCTGCAGAGCTTGAACAAGCTAAAGCAATGCAGAATATGTTGATGCCTTCTGATGATATTATCTCACAAGTACAAGCATCATATAATATAGAAATGTATTCTTTATTTGAAACATCTTCAGAGCTAGGTGGAGATTTTTGGGGTGTTGAACCCATAGATGAACAATCATTTGCAGTTTATTGTACAGACTTTTCAGGTCATGGCGTGGCATCTGCTCTTAATACTTTTCGACTACATACTATTATGCAAGAAGATAATGATCTGAAATCGCAGCCTGACAAGTATTTGGATTACTTAAATGAGAAACTTTATCATTTGTTGCCTACTGAACAATTTGCAACAATGTTTTATGGAGTGATTGATGTAAAAGAAGACAAACTTCGTTACGTAACAGCTGGTTCAACCAAGCCAATTGTAATGCATAAAGATAATGGCTATGCTATCATTCCTGGAGATGGTTTTCCATTGAGTATACAAAAAGGAATACCGTACGACTTACATGAAGTGGACTTTTATAAGAACGACCTTTTATTGCTATATAGTGACGCTCTTATTGAAACTCCTAGCTATCAAGGAGATCTTTTAACAGAGAAAGATTTAGTGAAGATGGTAAAGAAAATGCAGGTCCATAGAAATCTTTACCCAGAAAACTTATTTAATACGTTGGTTCAAACGGTAAAAGACAATTTTTGGGATAACATTACCGACGATTTGACAATTAATCTCTATTTTCGGACATAGTTTATTATCAAACAATGCTGACAATTTTTTGAATATTGTGCGAAAGTAGAAGGGACTTTACATTTTGTTGTAAGTTGCAAATGCTTAATGATTTGTTGTTCTCATCTGCGATATGCTTAGATAGAAGAATAAAACTAATGCCTACCGAGCCAAGATAATCAACATCACTGAAATCGAGTATAATGTCATTCTCTTGGTCATCATTAAGTGCTCCGTCCATCACACTTACGACGCTCTGATAGTCGTTTGAAAGTATCCTATGGTTTATAAGAATATTCATAAATACCCGTTGGAAACGATTGCTTGATATAAGTGATCACGCTACCAAAGGTTTATCAGCTTTATGACTCACTGTCAACGATATCAAATATTTCTTGGAAGTTTGAAACCTCAATCATTTTTTTTACTTGTCCTTGAGGGTTTAGTAACCGAACTGTTACGGAGTGTTTGTCTGCATGTGACTTTGTAAATAAAAGCATACCAATGGAACGCGAGTCAATAAACTCGGTCTGACTTAAATCAAAGTCAATATTATCACAATTATCAAATTCTAAGCTTTCAAACACTTGATTGAATTTTTCATGCGAGTGATAATCAAATCGTGTCGGAGTGAAAATGGTAAAATGCCTGTCTTGGGTAACTAGTTTAAATGTCATGTCTGTAGCTCATTATTCTAGGGTTGTTTATCAATTTTTTGTTTACTATGGGCAAATTTTTTAGCTAATGAAAGTTCAATTTCATCTTCATCGCAAGCAATTTCAATTAGTTTATTCCGGTAAATTTCAAAATGATCGAGTGTTTCTTGGATACGAGTTGCTGTAAATGGCTTTAAAATATATTCCATGGCACCATATGTTTGTGCTCTGGATACATCTTCAGGGGCTGCACTACCAGTTAAGATGATGCAATAAGCTTGAGGATCATCATCGGTTATAATTTTTAATAAATCCAAGCCATTTCCATCCGGAAGGTTAATATCCAGAAAAGAGATGTGAGGTTTTCTTGAGTTGTAAAGATCAACACCTTCTTGATAGGTGGTCGCTGTCCTACAGTTATGTTCTTTAAACGCAGAAAGAATAAGAGCACGGTATGTGTGGTTATCTTCAACAATTAGGATATCTAGGTCAAATGTTGCCATAAAAATACAGTTACAAATTTATAAAGTACATAACAAGAAAATATAAGTAGCATAGCAAAATATTATTTCAACTAATAAATGCAGGCTATTTTATATTTGCAGTTAATAACATAAACATTTGTTACGTAAGGCTAGTTTAGTGTTCGTATGGGAGATACATCCACTGCGTTTGGATGCTCACCATGCGGTGACACCATAGTGGGGGGAAGTTTGTCTTCTTGTGTTTTTGTGCATGACAATAAAGTTACGTCATATATAGGGTGTTCTAATGCTGAAAGGCCGCTGGAGGTAGCAAGCATCCAGCCATAAAATAATTGCTTCTTCTTTTCTCCTGGGATGTGTTCCCATATCTCTAACAATGCTTTGCTTTCGGGTTCATCTTCAATGGGGGCTTGCCAGCAACTTAATAGGCTTATTTCAAGATTACTAAATTTAATGGTTTCACCAATCGTAATGGGCAGTGTTGAGATGTGAGTGGTGATTTTATCTAGTCCCTGTAGTAGAGCTGAAGAAGTAAAATGCTCTGGTTTGATAGACGAAATATGTTCTTGATAGGCTTCTATGGTTGCTTTGTTCTCTGCTTCGGATGAAGTATTGTCATCAGTTTGTTCCGGGGTTTCTAGAGAAGGAGTTAATGTTGTAGCTTCTGTAGCATGCGCACGAGGGCAAACTAACATTAGTACAACCAAAAAAATCACTGCTAATTGCATCATCGTTGCTTCCAACACAAGCGTTGTCCTAAGGCTTCCATGCCTCATAATCTCCGGAGGCAGGTGCACGTTTATTATCAGAATCCATATAGCCAGAAGGAAAATATGCTTTATCTGTTCCGGTTAAATTTTCATGATGATCCTTTTGCCACTTATAGCGCTGTGTAGGAATGTCATCGGTGGTATAATGAAGCCATCCATGCCATGATGGAGGAACCTTTGAGGCTTCTGGTTTACCTGCATATAATACCATGCGCTTAACACGGCCCATACTGTCTTTTCGTGGTAGTGTATAATACTTATTGCCAAACTCATCTTCACCAACGGCTTTAGCAAAAAGTTTAGTGTATATACGAGTAGCAATGGTCATAAGCTTAAACAGTCATATTTAATATAAAAATTAAAACGCCAAACGTTTTGCGCAAATCACACTCGGTAACTTACCAATATTTACAAGTAACGTATCATCAATGGTGTTGTCAATTTCTAATAATGCTAGTGCACCGGTTTTCTTATCACCGCGCCCTAAATGGAAATTAGCAATATTAACTTTATTATCACCAAGTAATTTACCTAACTCTCCGATAAGGCCAGGTTTATCTTCATTATTGATATAAAGCATATTCGTGCCAAGAGAAGCCTCTAAGCGTACGGATCCAACTTCAACAATGCGTGGTTTGTCATTAAATAAGGTTCCGGCAACGACTACTTCACCTTTATCTGTTTTAATGGTTACCCGGATAAGTGTTTGGAAGCTGCTTTTCGTTGCTTCGCTCTTTGTTTCTTTCATTTCGATGCCGCGTTCTTTAGCAATAACAGGTGCATTGACCATATTGGCAGAAGTAACTGCGTTGCTAAGAATGCCTTTTAGAATAATGGAGCTAATAGGCTTGGTGTTGAGTTTGCATACGTTACCTTCAAAATCAATATTGATTGAAGTAATGCCATCATCAATAATTTGTCCTGAGAAGCTGCCTAGTTGTTCTGCTAGGTCAAGATAAGGTTTAAGTTTTGCTGCATCCTCTGCAGAAACAGATGGAATATTTAGTGCATTGGTTACCGTGCCATTAAGAAGGTAATCTGCCATTTGTTCGGCGACTTGAATGGCAACATTTTCTTGAGCCTCAGAAGTAGATGCACCAAGGTGAGGAGTACACACCACTTGCTCTAAGCCAAATAATACATTATCGGTAGCGGGTTCTTTTTCAAATACATCAAGTGCGGCCCCGGCAACATGTCCTGATTCAATTGCTTCTTTAAGGGCTGTTTCATCAATCAGACCACCACGAGCACAATTAACAATACGTACGCCAGCTTTTGTTTTGGCGAGCGCTTCTTTGCTCAAAATATTTCTGGTAGCATCATTAAGCGGAGTGTGAAGGCTAATAAAGTCAGCTCTGGATAAAAGTTGATCTAACTCAACTTTTTCGATGTTAAGTTCAGCTGCGCGTTCAGCACTCAAAAATGGGTCATAGCCAATAACTTTCATTTTAAGTCCTTGGGCGCGGTCAGCAACAATAGAGCCAATATTACCACAGCCAATCAGACCTAAGGTTTTACTAGCAACTTCAACACCCATAAATTTTGATTTTTCCCACTTACCGGCATGAGTAGATTCATTTGCAGCGGGTATTTTGCGTGCAACAGCCATCATCATGGCAATGGCATGCTCGGCAGTAGTAATGGAGTTGCCAAATGGTGTGTTCATAACCACAACGCCATTTGCGGTGGCAGCGTTTTTGTCGATGTTGTCTGTACCTATTCCAGCACGACCAACTACTTTTAATTTTTTCGCAGCTTTGAAAACCTTCGGAGTAACCGTGGTAGCAGAGCGAATTGCCAGCCCGTCATAATCCTTAATAACGGCACATAGCTCATCTTCAGTCATGCCAGGTTTGACTAAGGTTTCAATGCCCGCTGCTTCAAAAATTTCTGCAGCTTTCGGGCTCATTTTATCTGATATAAGTACTTTAAATGTCATGTTTATTATCCTTTTGCTTAATGTTAAGCAGCCTTTGCATTACCATTTTGTTGATTAAATGCCCAATCGATCCATGGCAATAAGGCTTCAATATCCGAAGTTTCTACTGTGGCTCCGCCCCATATCCGAAGCCCCGCAGGTGCATCACGATAGGCGCCAATATCATAAGCAATGCCTTCTGCTTCTAGCATAGAAACAATTTTTTTTACACCATCTTGCTGTTCCTGTGGAGATAGTTGCAAGTAATCTTGGTCAACAATGTGAAGGCAAATAGAGGTGTTAGATAAGGTTTCTTCTTTTTCGGCCAAAAAGTCTACCCAGCTAGTTTTAGCTACCCAATTTTTGATAGCCGCTAAGTTAGCCTCGGAACGCTTAATAAGTGCATTTAGGCCACCAATGGATTCTGCCCATTTTAAGCCATCAATTGCGTCTTCTACTGCAAGCATTGATGGTGTGTTGATGGTAGCACCTTCAAAAATGCCGCTAATGAGTTTTCCACCCTTAGTTAAACGGAAAATCTTTGGTAGTGGCCAACGTGGGTTATAGCTTTCTAGACGTTTTACCGCACGTGGAGATAATACAATCATGCCATGCGCACCTTCTCCGCCCATCACTTTTTGCCATGACCAGGTAGTGACATCTAGTTTATCCCACGGTAGGTCCATTGCAAACACAGCACTGGTTGCATCGCACATCGTAAGGCCAGAGCGGTTATCATCAATCCAGTCAGCGTTAGGAACTTTTACACCAGAGGTAGTACCGTTCCAGGTAAAGACTACATCGCGATGTGTGTTGACTTTAGAAAAATCAGGTAATTGGCCATAGCCAACATTAAAAGTGCGTAGATCGTCAAGTTTAAGCTGTTTTTGGATATCACTTACCCATCCTTCACCAAAGCTCTCCCATGCACATGCATCCACACCACGTTCGCCAAGCATAGTCCACATCGCCATTTCAAAGGCACCGGTATCTGATGCTGGTACAATACCAACAAGGTAGTCATCGGGAATACCAAGTACGGCCTTAGAACGGTCAATAACTTCTTTTAGTTTGGCTTTGCCAATTTTAGCTCTGTGTGATCTGCCAACGGCAGCATCCGACAGTGCTTCTAAACTCCAACCAGGGCGTTTTGTACAAGGACCGGAAGAAAAACAAGGGTTTGCGGGTTTTGCAGTAGGTTTGTTCATGACAACAATTCTTTTTAATAATGATACATTTCCCTTGAGCTTAAGCCCCCACATCAAGAGTCACGCGTTTATACGAGCAAAACACCGCATTGGCAAGTAATTTATCCATTTCATCGTGATCCTAGTGAATAGATTTTTTAAAAGGCAAATAAGTTCAGTAATAGAAAAATATCACGTGAACATTAATAATTTTAGAATTGACAAGTTTAATGATGAGTGGCAAAGATTTTGATTCTAAAGTTATAGGAAATTTATTAGTTTTAAGGGGATAAGATTGTGCCAGATGGGGTTACAGGAGATAGTGGGGTATCTTCACCAGAAACAAGTGATGATAGGTTGGAGCGGTTGCATTCATTATATAAAGACATGCCTGACCTACCACCAAATATAAAGCATTTTGGTGTGGGGCCAACACCATTTAGTGCATTAAGTACAGACCGTGCCGATGATGCTAAGCTTAAAGAGACGTTCACCAAGCACGGATTGCCATCGCTTGCTGACTGGTATGAAGCTATTTACAGAAAAAAAGATGCTACTGGCAAAGATGTTGGGCCGCATAAACTTAATGAACTTTCATCGGCAATGCATCGTGGTGATCCTTCAAAATATATTATGACGGACTACTTGCGATCAGTGCACCAATTTATTGGACTAGGCGAGGACAACTGGGTTGGCCTAGTTCCATCCGGTGGTCATGGTGCTTTTGCTGCTATGGCTTCTTCTATGCTGGGGCCAGATGTGCCTGTTTATATAGATACCCCCGCACCTGGAACTGATGACGCTAAAGCAGAAGGAGCTTTTAGACAAGCATGGGCAAGGTCTATTAAAGAATTATACGGTCAGTACGATAAAACAGGACTAATTTCAACTGCTGGACGGCATGAAGGTGGGACAGTTCCGACGCCGGATGAATTAAACAGGCGCCTTGAATTTGGTCCTGGTAAAGAAACAAAAGTTTATGTTGGGGTTGCTGGGGCTACAACGGCAGGCAATGGTTATAATGAGCAGGATTTCCAAAACTTAGTGGATTGGGTGCTGCAAGATCCTAAGAGCCATCATGTGATTTTGGATATGACATCCATGGTTGGTGCCATGCCAAAGTTTAAAAACCCTGAGCTAGAAAAAGACGTATTGCGCTACCTTAACTTTTTTACACCAGTGCAAAAGGCACTAGTGGGACGGCCTGGTTTTGGCTTGTGCGTTACTACGCCAAATGCCCGAGAGCTTATAAACGAACATGCAAATACTAAGCAGGGGCGTTGGAGTGTTCCTAGGCAGTATCAATTAGCAGGAATTGTCGATAAAACAGCCCTGGAGGCGTTGTATGATACTTCTAAAGGACCACATTATAATCCTGAAAAAGATGCCATGGAGGCAGAGGCAATCAATACTTTTGATCCTGAGGCCGTAGCAGAATCACTGTATCGTTTAGAATGTTTAAAACAAATCAAAGCGCGCAATGCGACTGAATTAAGTGAATTATCCAGACAAAATCGTCAGATTCTGGAGCGCTTTGTAGAAAAGCATTCGGATAGATTTAGACTTACAGTATCTGATAAAACCAGAAGGAGCAATGCGGTTGGATTGCTCGATGTTTTGGTTGATGGTGAGGATGCAACAAAAGAATTTGTTGAGGCTATGAAGGGATTCTTGTCATACGATGGTATTGCGCTGGGTAATGCATCAGATGGTAAACCTTGTGTGGTACGGGGACGTGATGGAATTAGATATATTAATCCTTATCCAGGTGCCGGTGGAGATATTCGGTTTTGGATCAATGGAGCGGTAGATCAAGAAGATTTAACGGCATTTCTGGAGTGTTTAAATCATGCTTGGGAAATAACTAAGTTGGTGATGGAGCTAAAACAGGATGTGCAGGATGTTTCTGTATTGCAGAGGCCGTCACAGGAGGCTGTTCAACAACAAAGCGTTGCTGCTGCTGGAGCAATGGTTGGTGCAAGCGATTTACAATTGCCAGTATTGTTACAATTACTTCAACAACATCAAAAGTCATCAGAAAAGTCGGCGCAAGAGTTAAACACATTTTTAAACAGTGTTGAGGGTGCACGTGCCTTGGAAGCTTTGAAAAATGTTATGGCTACTGCATGAAAATATCTTTTTGCTGTTAATAATTGCTTGCAGACCAGGTTATAATGAAGTTAGTTAAGACTAAGAAGTCTATCCTTACTGGAGTGATGGTATGGAAATTGTGAATATTACTGAAGCAAAAGCCCAATTATCAAAACTTATTGAGCAAGTGCTTAATGGTGAGCAGGTTATTATTGGTAAAGCCGGTAAGCCTGTGGCCAAACTCACTAAATTTACCAATGCTGATGTAGTTAGAAAGCCGGGTGCGCTCAAAGGTAAGGTTGTGATTCATGAGGACTTTGACAAGCTTCCGCCTGAGATAGCGAGTGCTTTTGGTTGTGAGGAATAATTAAGTGAATGTAATTATTGATACACATATTCTTCTTTGGTGGTTAAATGGTGATGAGAGGCTTAAAGAGTCAGCTAGAGATGTTATTGCCAATGGCAGTAACAATATTTTTGTAAGCGCTGCTTCGTTATGGGAGATAGCGCTTAAATCATCTCTTGGTAAATTAAAAATACCGCACCATATATAATGTGATTGAACAACAACAGTTTAATCATTTGATAGTAAAGCCACTTCATGCATCAGGCAAAATATGAACGACTCTCTTTGTTGACAAATGATTTACTATTTGGTCAGTACGATGGAGTCCAGTTGATATTTAACAAGTAGTCTTAACAACCTCGTCCACTAACTCAAACAACAGCTCTAACTCTTTTTCTCCCGACATCCGGTGGTCACCATTTTCCACCAAAACAAGCTTTTTATCTGTAGAGGTGAGTTTATTATGCAATCGTTGCGATATGTTTGTAGGGACGTCTAAGTCTTTTTCGCCATGAATAAGCCTAACAGGTACGTCAATATTGATGTTACGTTCAAGCAATAGGTGGTTTCTGCCGTCGTCAATAAGAGCAAGTGTAATTGGGTAAGGTTCGTCGCCATATTCTGACTCTAGGTTAAAGACTCCCTTATTGGTAAGTATGTGCTGTTGTTCACTTGTCATGGCATTCCAAATAAGTTCTTCGGTAAAATCGGGTGCACTTGCAATGCCAACAATTGCATTAACACGATTGTTGCGGGCAAGGGCTGCCAGCAACATCAGCCACCCTCCCATACTTGAGCCCACAAGTATAAGTGGTTTTTTGGGGTCAGTAAGTTTATCTATGACAGACAAAACGTTCTGGTGCCATAAGCCAATCGTACCATCTATAAAGCGACGCGAAGATTGGCCATGTCCCATGTAGTCAAAGCGGATATACTCATATCCTTTGTGAATACAATGAGACTCAAGACTTGTTGCTTTCGTGCCAGTCATGTCTGACATAAAGCCGCCTAAAAATACCACGCAAGGTTGATTTGGCTTGCCATTTGTTTTGCAATAGGCAATATAGTCGTCCCCATCAAGCCTTAGATACTGAACTGGTGTTTGTTTGGTCATAATGGCTGGTTTAAGTTAAATAGAGTGTATCGTCAATGATTAATAAGCGTAAGCCTGTGATATTACAGGTATTGCCAACATTAGAGTCTGGTGGTGTTGAACGCGGCACCTTAGAGGTGGCCAGTGCTATATCGCGTGCAGGATATGTGTCTCTTGTGGCGTCATCTGGTGGACGCATGGTGCCCAAACTTGCAGCTCTTGGTACCCAGCATATTCCGTTGCCACTTCATAGTAAAAATCCGCTGACTATTTGGAATAATCACAAACGTCTTTTGCGGGTGATTGATGAACATCAGGTGGATATTATTCACGCACGATCACGAGCGCCTGCGTGGAGTGCATATTGGGCAGCACAAAAAGCACGTAATACCTGCCATTTTGTGACTACATGGCATGGCACACATAGTACGAAGGGCCTTTTCAAAAAACGCTATAACAGTATTATGGGGCGTGGTGAAAAAGTCATTGCCGTATCAGAATTTATAAAACAACATATGATGCAAGAATATGGTTTTCAGGAAGAAGCCATAGAAGTTATTCACCGAGGGGTAGATGTTAGTCAGTTTGATCCTCAAGTGCCAGCAGAGCGCATTAGTAGAATTAGCAACAAGCTCATGTTAGATCATGATCATCCAGTTATTTTACTTCCTGGCAGGCTTACCAGATGGAAGGGACATTTGTTTTTATTAGAGGCGTTGGAAAAAATTAAATCACTATCCTGGAGCTGTTTGTTTGTTGGAAAAGGTGATGAACATAGTGATTACAAAGCTACCATTGATCAAAAAATTGTTGAATATGGCTTAGATGGTAGAGTGAAGCTGTTTGATCATGTAGAAGACATGCCTGCGTTATATGCGATGTCAGATATTGTGGTTTCTGCATCACTGAAGCCAGAAGCATTTGGTCGTGTGGCGGCAGAAGCACAAGCCATGCAAAAGCTGGTAATAGCAACCAACCATGGTGGTGCATGCGAGACCATTGAAGACACAAAAACAGGATTTTTGGTTGAGCCCAATGATGCAACCGCATTGGCGCGGCTGCTTCATAAGTGTTTGGAGATGCATTCAAGGACACGCAAAACTATCACGAATAGGGCACGAAAAAAAATGGAAGAAGAATTTAGTTTGGATACTATGCAGACAAAAGTACTGCAACTCTACCAGGAAATATTGGATAATACTTGACCTTCCGGCCTGATTCGCGATATGAAACAGCTTTGATTTTGGCACCGTAAACTTGTAGGTAATCATGACCATGTCTAAGCAAGAAGTACAAACTGCAGTGGCTATTACACTGCCCGATGGAACTATTAAACAATTTGATCATCCAGTCACTGGCATGGATGTTGCCAAGTCCATTGGCGAAGGGCTTGCAAAAGCTGCCATTGCTATTGAAGTCAATGGTGCTGCGTGGGACTTATCTCGGATTATTGAGTCGGATGCGAGTGTTTCTATTATTACTGCCAAGACAGATGAAGGCTTAGATGTTATCCGTCACGATACCGCACATATTTTGGCTCAAGCGGTACAAGAATTATTTGATGACGTACAAGTAACCATTGGTCCAAATATCGAAAATGGTTTTTATTATGACTTTGCTCGTAAAACGCCATTCTCTACCGATGATCTTGAAGCAATTGAAGCAAAGATGAAGGAAATTGTTCAGCGTAATGATACGATTGAACGTTCTGTGATGCCCAGAGATGAGGCAGTGAAGTTTTTCGAAGATATAGGAGAGGAGTATAAGGCGCAAATTATTGCCTCTATTCCAGATGATCAAGATATTACACTCTATAAACAAGGCAATTTTATTGATTTGTGTCGTGGTCCGCATGGGCCTTCAACGGGTTTTCCTAAAGCATTTAAGCTTATGAAGGTTGCTGGTGCATATTGGCGAGGCGATGCAGCCAATGAAATGCTTCAGCGAATTTATGGTACTGCGTGGGCAACGGAAAAAGAATTAAAACAATATTTGCACCGTCTAGAAGAAGCGCAAAAACGTGATCACCGTAAACTTGGAAAAGAAATGGAGTTGTTCCATATTCAAGAAGAAGCCGTAGGTCAGGTATTTTGGCATGATAAAGGCTGGACGTTGTACCGCGTATTAGAAAATTATATCCGTAGTAAATTGCAACAATCCGGATATAAAGAGGTCAAGACGCCGATATTGGTAGATAGGGTGTTATGGGAGCAGTCGGGCCACTGGGATAAATTTAGAGAGCATATGTTTATTTCTGAGTCTGAAGATAAGGCTCTGGCGATTAAACCAATGAACTGTCCATGCCACGTACAAATTTTTAATCAAGGTTTAAAAAGCTATCGCGACCTGCCTTTGCGTATGGCAGAATTTGGATCGTGCCATCGTAATGAACCATCAGGGGCGCTGCACGGTTTGATGCGTGTGCGTGGCTTTACCCAAGATGATGCTCATATATTTTGTACTGAAGATCAAATCACGTCTGAAACTGTTGCATTTTGTCAATTGCTATTATCGGTATATAAAGACCTTGGTTTTGAACAAGTGCGTGTGAAATTTTCTGACCGACCTGAAGTTAGAGCCGGAGAAGACAGTACGTGGGATAAATCAGAGGCATCGCTCAAAGAAGCAGTCCAGGCAGCTGGTTTGGAATATACGTTGAATCCAGGGGAGGGTGCGTTTTATGGACCTAAACTTGAATTTGTACTCACTGATGCGATTGGTCGTGATTGGCAATGTGGTACATTGCAGGTTGATTTTGTGTTACCAGAAAGATTAGATGCTACCTATATAGGTGCTGATGGTGCAAAACACCGTCCAGTGATGTTGCACCGCGCTATTTTAGGAAGTTTTGAGCGGTTTATTGGTATTCTAATTGAACAATATGCTGGAAAAATGCCACTTTGGTTAGCCCCGCAGCAGGCTGTTGTGGTGACTATTACCAATGATGCGGATCAATATGCGGCAAGCATTCATCAAGAGTTGGTGGATGCAGGAATCAGAGTAGAAATTGACACTAGTTCTGAGCAAATAAGTTACAAAGTTAGGCAGCATTCGCTTGCTAAAATACCCATTATCATTGTGGTTGGTAAAAAAGAAATGGAAGAAAAAGCTGTATGTATTCGTCGACTTGGTTCGAAGAAGCAAGAAACACTTGAATTTACTGCATTTAAAGATACAATATTAAGAGAGACGGCTATTCCATAAGTAGGCGGAATGATCGTTTTTTCTTTATTGCAACTTAACAAGGAGAACCTAACATAGCTTACAAACAATCGAAGAACGATAAGCTTCCAAGAGCAAATGGAGCTATCGATAATACAGATAAAGTCAGACTTATTGACCCGGAAGGGAATATGATTGGTGTCGTCAGTTTTTCAGAGGCACTAGCAAAGGCCAAAAGTTATAGCCTTGATTTGGTGGAAATTTCTCCGAATGCTGATCCTCCTGTGTGCAAGATCTTAGATTTCGGTAAATTCAAATTTGAACAGCGCAGAAAAGATAACTTAAACCGTAAAAAGCAACGTGTGGTTCACGTAAAGGAAATTAAGCTTCGTCCTACCATTGAGTCTCATGACTATGGTGTTAAGATGCGTAGTATGAAGAAATTTATTGAAGCCGGTGATAAAGTAAAAATATCCTTGCGTTTTAGAGGTCGCGAAATTACGCATAAAGAAATTGGTATGGAACTAATGCAGCGTATCATTGATGATACGGTTGAGTTTGCAAAAGTCGAGCTGGAGCCAAAAATGGAAGGTCGCCAGATTATTATGATTTTGGTGCCACGGTAGTTATCACACTAATCATGCTATTTGAGCATATTTATTTATGGCAGTAATATGAATACGTAGCAAGCGCTAGTGCGCGCTTGCTACACTTATATGGTACTTGCTTAACATTCCTTAACAATATGACGCAAAATCCACGGATCAATTAGAGAGCAAATTGTAATCCTGTAAGCGTTTTCAATTCTTTACATCCTGGCCCAAATCTTTACAATGCAACTTTAAAATTTACGAAGTTGTCTAGGCCATGTCGATCTACTTACCAATTGCCGAAATGCCAGTGAATGTCTTTTTGATACTGGCCCTTGGTGGTATTACGGGTATTCTTTCAGGGATGTTTGGTATTGGCGGTGGTTTTTTAATGACGCCATTTCTTATGTTCATGGGTATTCCTCCGGCAGTAGCAGTATCGAGTTCTGCTAATCAAATTATTGCCGCTTCTTTTTCTGGTTTCTTAGCGCACTTAAGAAGAGCAAATGTTGATATCAAGATGGGCATAGTTATCACAATTGGTGGTTTTATAGGCTCGTCTTTGGGGGGATGGCTATTTAGAGTGCTCAAAGAAATGGGACAAATTGATTTGGTGATATCGCTTTGTTACGTGTTCTTTCTAGGATCAATTGGCACACTTATGGCTATTGAGAGTATCAATGTTATTTTAGCCAAGAAAAAAGGGAAGGCTATTAGCAAAGCGACACGCTTGCGGTGGGTTGCACGTTTGCAGTTACCGTTTGTAGTTAATTTTCCCAAATCAAATATTAAAGTAAGTATTATTATTCCCATTCTTATTGGTATGTTTACCGGTATGCTAGTATCATTAATGGGTATAGGTGGCGGCTTTGTAATGATTCCTGCCATGATCTATTTGCTTGGCATGCCAACTTCAGTAGTTATTGGTACATCTTTATTTCAGATTGTTTTTATTACCGTAAATGTGACGGTGTTGCAGGCCATTAACACACATACGGTAGACGTGATTTTAGCAATATTAATGCTTACAAGTTCTGTGGTTGGTGCACAAATTGGTACAAGTCTTGGCGTCAAATTACCTGCCGAACAATTACGTGCGATGTTAGCGCTAATGGTTCTTGGTGTTGTATTTAAGCTAGCATTAGGGTTATTTCTAACTCCCGATGATTTATTTACTATTGAAGTACTAAAATATTAAATATAGGAAAGTGCAAGTGCAAAGATTAGCAGTAATATTGATGGTGGTGATGTGGCCTTGGAAGGTTATAGCGACACCGCTGACTGCTGATATTGCTTTTGCTCAGCCAACTGACAGAGACGACCTAGCATTACGCCAGATACAAATTGATTCTGGCTTTGAGGGTATGAAAATGCTGCTTTTTGGTGCACGTCATGATGCTGGTGATGTTGTAGTAGTGATTCGAGGTCCAAGGCTTTCCTATGTTGTTCGTAAAAAAGAACGTGTTGCTGGAATTTGGGTTAATAAGTCACATAAACGCTTTGATGATGTTCATGGTTTTTATGCCGTATCAGCTACACGTCCATTAAAGCAACTTGCTAATGACCATTTATTACAATCAATGGGGATCGATACCGCTCGGTTGGCAACATTTTCTTCTAGAGATCAGGTATATTACCCCAAAGAGGATGAGTTTACGCAAGCAGTGCTTAATCGGGGGCATGACAGTAAACTGTACGCGACTGAGATTGGTCGAGTTAATTTTATAGGGGATACTCTTTTTAGAACGATTATAGATTTTCCTGAAAATATTCCAAGGGGAACCTATACAGCAGAGGTGTATCTATTTTCCAATGGAAAATTAGTGGGAATGCAGTCTACACCTGTGCTAGTTAAGAAAACGGGATTTGACGCATGGGTATTTGATTTAGCATATAATCATTCACTGCTATATGGTTTGCTGGCAGTGTTGTGCGCACTTGCTGCTGGTTGGGCTGCCGGTGCCGTGTTTAGAAGGGTATAAGGGATATTAAGGGAGGTACAATCATGGCAACATCTTCGAAAAAACAAACAAAAAAGCCACCAGTAACCTATTTGGTTTGTGTCAGTGATGCGGATTATTCAAAAGTTGCGTTGGATTATGCATGTAGTTTAACCAAGCGTAAAAAAGGAAGGCTTATTGTACTTCATATTACAGAGCCAGTAGATTATCAGGGGTTTGGTGTGGTTGCAAATAAGATGCAAGCAGAAAACGAGAAACACGCCAAGAAGTTACTACGCAACTTAGCAAAAGAAATCGACGTTGACCCCATTTTGGTTCATAAAGAAGGGTTTATTGAAAAAGAAATTATCAAAATGGTTGAAGAGCATGAAGATATAGACATGCTTATTGTAGGCGCTGCATTTGAAACAAGCTCAAAAAATAAAACTCTACAGCCGCTTGTGTCTCAGATAGGTCAAAAAATTTTGGTACCAATGGTTATTGTTCCAGGTAATTTAACCGTAGAACAAATCGATGCGCTTTCAGCATAATAAAAAAGTGAGTTAGACGTAATGTTGTTACGATTACAAATACTATTAATGGCAATGTTGGTGGTGATTTTATGGGAGCATAAAGCCCTTGCCCAGTGTAATTGCCCTACTCCCAGGCCGCTTCATGCTACCGCAACTTCAGGGGTTCTGACCATGGAATATGAAGAAGAATTTGAAGCTGAACGCCGTATTCCTACACGAGTTGAAGTTAGAATTCGTCCCCACAAAAGAGCGGCCATCATTGGCCACTTACAAGAAGTCATTGCCATGATTGAAGGTAAAATGAGAGAAAGTTTAGGAGCACAAGGTTTCACAGGTGAGCTTGATTTTCAGGTAGTATCAGTTGATACCAATGTTAATAATCTGACAGGCAGTGGCTTTGAATTTCTAGGAACACATGCTGGACCAGATGGCGAAGGAGGATCGTTATCAGTGGATGTATACGGTTTAAATACGTTTAGTCATAATGGACCACTTCGGCCTGGAACATTTCAAACGCGTGTTCAGCTAAGGGCAAAAGTATGTGTTGAGCAGGGTGATGCGCATCTAACATTCACGCCACAAGCGCGACACCAGCTTCGCCAGCGCATGCCAGAAACAGCCAATATTCCAGATAGAATTTTGCAGCAAAAGAAAAATGAATTTGAGCGTGCCGTAAAAGAAGAGATAAGTCGGATGAAGGAATCCCTTTCTTCAATGGAACATCCACTAACATCATCTCAGCATCAAGCAATTGCAAATCGATCTACGGGTAACTTTGAAACAAGTGTTAATGTGTCATTTTTTGGCAATGAGTATCAATTGCCCATTAGAGTTTCACCATTGCAGCAAACACGCATTTGTGATTCACATATTGGTGGATTGTAATATCCAATTGATGTGAAATAACGTGGTCAATAGCAAGTAAGGTGAGTGTCTTTGCAATAGTCACATGTTTTGTCGTTAGTTTTATGATGATATGGGCACAAAATATACGATCAAGTTTTGATTAAAACTTGAAAATAAAGGGGCAATAGTTATGGCAAAAAAAAATACGCTATTGATAATCATATTGATGCTGTGGGCGAATATTGCTTCTGGTTTTGCGTTGTCGGATCTGAAAGGTGTCTGGACAACCAAAGATGGTAACATCATTGCGATTAAGAAAGTAGGTCAGCAATGGCGAGGTGTGATTGAACATGCTACTGCTGGTGCGAAGCAAATTGGCTATCGTCCTGGCCAGCTTGTGATGAAAGATTTTGAGCTTTTAGAAGATAGTGGCTTTAAAGCTAGCTATGCAGTACGTTCGATTAATCCAATTACTGCCGGTAAATGCCAAGCAGAATTTGTTGAATTTACCGGTGATATTGTCACCCATGATGATGGTAAAACAGTAGTTGTTGGGCAGCATCAAGAAATTGATTTTGAACTACCATGGAACCCTGGAGAACCATGCGAAACAAATATCATTGATAATGGTTGGGTTCTTGCTGACCTGCATCGTGAGTCAGATCGTAATTTTATGCTTCGTAACCTTCAGGTTAGCGGTATGTATCATTGCCAGCACCCTGACTATGATGCTCCATATGCACCGTATAGTGATATTAGTGTGGATGGGCATTTTAGGGTTTTCTTGCCAAAAGGATTTTACCCTAAAACAGGTAGTTCGGAGTATCAACGACGAGAAGATGTGGTTTCTGCGCATATGTCGTATAAAGATCCCAATGGTAACTGGCGAAATATTGGCAGTAATACGGCAGTGAAGTTGCCGCGATGCAAACAGCCGACATATCTTGATGGTATGGGACATCGTGAGGCAGCGGATGATTCATTTGTGATGTCCTTAGTTCTGGAAGATAGTTTTGCATTTGATCCAGAAGCACGATTTTATCCGGCATGGATGGATGATACCATTTCGACATTCTGGGAGCAGTTAAATCAAGGAAGTCGGAATCGTCGTTTTCGTATTCAGATTTCGGCAAATGCTACTGGTGATGAAGACGCATTAACAGTTACCAGCCCTAGTTTTTCAAAAGATCAAATGCTTACTGCGCTTGAGCAGCGTTTAGATTATATGTCCAATCAACTTCTAAGAATGTCGCTTGATCGTTTTGATCAAGAATTTGCAAAAAGTGATGGTAGCCAAAATGAGACAGACTATGATGCTCCAAAGGGACGCTTATGGTATGGGTTTTATATTGCTGCATCGCACCTATATGCAGATGTAGAGGTTCATAACTTGATGGAAAGTAGTGATCGCCATACAGCAACATTGCTTTTGCAAGCAACCTTTAATGATGGAAGTAATGCTGAAATTGGCCGCCAAGAAATGCTGCTTGGTAGTTTAGGTATCGATGAAACACATGCCAATAATATTGATTCACGTTCTATTGGTAAAATTAGTTTTATTGCTAATGAGTTACCTAACCGTCGTTTCACTCTCAATAATTTAATGAATATGACAGGTGTTCGGGTTGTGACTGAGCCTCAATGGGCGGGTCCAATAGGTAATGGTACAATTGCACAAATCACAGATCCAGCGCAGCTAGCCAATATTAAACGATTTGTAGAATTTTCAGCCCGTATGAGACAAGTTGCAGGTGGTCCGGTGGGATTAACAAGTGCAGATCGTTATGCTTCTTTAGCGGGACAAAGAAATGCAGGCGAAAGGCCATGGATGGAATATGCCTATCAGTCGGTAAATAATTTTCTCAATCAACGTTATGCAGAGTTTGTAAGGTTGCATCGTATTTATATGCAATTTAAACTTGCTACCGGTGGAACTGTACTGGATCAGTTAGATAGTTATGTTAGAAGTAAATACACAGGCAATCGTTCACTATATTATCGTAACCCAAATGAAGGGCCATCCTTTACAACAACGAATGGTTCATCACGTCCTGAGTTAAGGCCACGTGTGTTTGAGCTTAGTCAGAGTCGTACCAATATAGGGGCGTCGTTTATTTCGGCGTTGTTGAACCCGCAGTTATCGTTTCGTATTGATCCGGCGTTGCTGCCATTAAATCAAGCAAATCTTAATGAAAGTAGCAGAAGGGCCTATATTCCTGGTGTAAATGGCTGGGTGTATGCAAAAAGTACAAGGGTGGATACTGATTTTGCATTACGTCAATTTGATGCGAATCCAGATATGCAAGATGCCTATCGACAACTAACTGGATCACGAGGTTCGCATGCAAGGCTCTCTACTGAGCTTGCTCAAAATATTCGGACAGGTGAATTTGAAGGAACCAAAGGCAGAGTATTTGAAGAAGTGATGATTAAGCCACGGTTAATGCAAGATGCAGTTGCATTGGGTGAAATGCGGGATCGGGGTACTGGCCAGAAGTTATTTACCAAAATTTTAGTGCTAGATGGCACTCAGATATATGCTGAGGGGATTCGGTCACGAAAAACATCTTCGGGTGAGCTTACTGACGGTATGGTTTTAGGTTTTAGAAATAATCAATGGCATATTCTTTCTATTGCAGAAGCTAAGTCGGGTGTGTCAGGGGCAAATGATCTTTTTGACCAGTATAATAAAGATGTATTTAGATTACAAAATTCACGTATTCGTTTGCAAAAATTAACTCCCCAGCAACAACAAATATTAGGTATCACTAGCAGGAGGCATGTTTTTCAACCAGTTGGTGATGCAGGTGGTTTGGTGGCAGATTTTAATAACCCGTATTTATACCAATCATTTGTAGTAAGTGATGCAGATATTAAATTGCCACGTCCGAAGGCAAATGAGCCACAGCATACGCGTATGATTCGATTTGCATTAGAAAATAATGTTAGGCGTTCACGTATGACACAAGAAAACGTTGAATCAATTACTGATATTTTATTCAAACAAGCAGGTATAAAACCAACAGCGTGGCATGAGCGTAATTTGGATTATGCAAATTTTATACGTATTACGCGCCGTTCATTACGAGGGCAAGATATGCCACCTCAAGATGAATTAGATCGTAAGTTTGCAAATGGCGAACGGTTTAATCCTGAAACCAAAAGATGGCAGCGAGTGTTTGATGCATGGGAGCAGCCTGTCAGAAGTGTTGATCAGATCGTTCAAGATGCTGTAGCTTTTTACAAAACACGGCATAATGGACAAGAACCCGATGATACAATAAAGGCTAGGTATAGAGCGAATGCTGAAGCCGGAAAGCGTTTTAATCCAACTACACAAAATGGTTCATGGCCAGGGGTAGGAACACTGCAAAAAGAATATCGAGCGTTTATTATTCATCCTAATGATGTGTCTTTGTCGCAAGATGAATTGCGTGTGTGGCTTAAACATAGTGGCAAAATTCCTGCAAGCCAGCATGATATGTTTATTCAACGTTTTTCTCAAGGTGATGCTGCCTATAATATGGAGACCGGACAATGGGAGCGATATAGCACCAAAGAGCGTGAAAAACGTCAACGTATGCGAAACCTTATCGCTCATAATCCAAATTATGCTAGTGCTTATATGGATCGTATCGCTACTGCAAATGCAGCAGGTGATGTAGCAGAGCGCGTTGCGATGGCTTTGGGAGAAACCAGTAGAATTGCTCGTGAGCGATTAAGGGTATATGTGTACTATGATGACCAGGGAGTTTATATTAATGTGATTCCTGAAGTGATTTTCCAAAATGGCCAATCACAACGTCTATCATTACCGCCTAGTATAGAAAAAGGTTTGCTGCAACGCTATTATCGTTATTCACAAAATATGTTTTGGGAAGCAGAATTGCCACCATGGTTAAATTAATGTTATCCCATGATGATTCATAATGATTGTGTTAGCTATAGTTAAAGCACATCACCTTTATGTGCAGTATAGAGTCTTGACGATTTAGCAGGAAACTATTATATAGTACCCCGTAAGTACTATATAATATAAAGTAAAATGCCATGTTTATTCAAACTCAAGAGACTCCAAATCCATCAACATTAAAGTTTATTCCTGGTAAGGTAGTGCTAGAAGACCGTACCATGCAAATAAGCAAAAAAGAACAGGCGTCTGTTTCGCCGCTGGCGGTAAAGTTATTTGATATAGATGGCGTGCAATCTATTTTCTTAGGCTCGGATTTTATTTCCATTACCAAACAAGAAGATATTTCGTGGGACATTATTAAGCACGATATTCTTGATATTATTATGGACCATTATGTCACGGAACAACCCATTTTGGCGGAAGAAAAAACAATCAAAGAGGTAGATTCTTCTTTCAATAATGCAGATCCGTTGGTAATACAAATTAAAGAATTAATTGAAACAAGGGTTCGTCCTGCTGTGGCTCAGGACGGTGGTGACATTATTTTTCATAGTTTTGAAAATGGTGTGGTGAAGTTAGAGCTCCATGGTGCTTGCTCTGGTTGCCCAAGTTCAACTATCACCCTTAAAAATGGCATTGAAAATATGCTTAAATATTATGTTCCTGAAGTAGAGTCGGTTGAGGCTGTCAATTAGTGCTACGATTACTTTTTAGCTTTTATTAAAAGTTTAATTAAATCATTTACATTAAAGATATTAACGTTAAATTAGCGTGTTCGCCAGAAACAGTATTGATGGTATTTGTTTATTTTATATACAAAATACTACCAATATAGGTAAGCGATAGCGACTATTTTTTGTTTTTGTAATAGTAAATGCTGAAAATAGAAACTTCACTATTGCGTGCTGCCTACTAGATATCTGTGCGATTAAAATTTAATTGCGTGCCAGGTGTTTGACACGTGCCGTAGGGGGAAATGAAGGGGAAAATATGAAACATCTTTTGACAAAATTAGCAGTTGCCGCACCCAGAGTATTAGGACATCTTGGATCAAGGGCGTCATCCACACAGACAGGGCCATATTATCAAGCCGGTGAGAGATTAAGTACCTTATATCCCTTTAATCAAAGAACATTTGACTCATATTATCCTCTTTTGCGAGGAATGAAAATTGATGAATCAGAATTGTTGCCTGGAAGAGTCTTATTAATGTCTAGCCCAAGAGCAATAGCTATGCCACCCAGTGAGCAGCATAATCCTTATGAAATGGTCCACATGGACGACTTTAAAGGTGAAGGAGCTGCACAAATGGCAATGTGGGAAAATTTAGCTTTGCAAGCGACGTATCGTCACATAGGTGTGGCAAATATTGAAAAATTAATGCCCAGAGAGCAATGTCCAGATGGTTCATATACACGTGATACGTCTCGTATTGTGACTAAAGTAAAGCAAAGTAAGGAAGATCCAAAAAAATGGGAACGATTAGAAACCGTTATTTGTTTGTCTCCCATGACAAAAGCAATAAGACATCCTGAACGTGACAATATTTTTGGTTTTTACAAAGAGCTGTTTTCTTTTTTAGGTTTAGGGATGTTGAAAAATCATTCTTATGCTGATGTTCCACATTCTTTAGATGATCCGTTAAATCGTATACGGTTTGAAACAATTAGACCGGAAGATGGCCGATTTGAGTTTGGAGATGTTAGATTATCTCCATTTGAACCTAACCCGTGTTTTTATGCTGGACTAGGCTCTAAAGTCGGGCCAAATGGCGAAAGTTTAGAGCCGCGTTCTACCATTGAAGGACATAAAGAGCTTCAACGACGTATGGGAATTCCGGTGATAAGCTTGCAAATGGCTGATGGGGTGATGCAGTATCATACGGATACATTGTTTGGCGTTCTTCCAGGAGGATTTGCATATGTATACCCTGGTGCATTGACACTGGAGTCTTATGCTATATTAAAAGCAAGATTTGGCGATAAGCTTATTGAAATGTCAGAGCAAGATGCAAAGCTTTTTGCAGGCAATGCAATCAATGTTATGGGACATTATGTTGTGTTACCAACTGAGGTAAGTGAGGCATTTTGTAATACCCTGCGTGAGATCGGATTTGATGTTATTCAGGTGCCAGCGCAAACCAATATTTTCTTGGGTGGTGCCTCAAATTGCATGACCAACAAACAAGCAACATTTGTTAATCCTGACGGCCCACTCATTATTCCTGGGGTTCAAGAGCGCCAAGAAAAAGGAGTTCTTGGTGGCCTTTGGGTGGTTACCATTAATCCAAAAAAAAATCTTATTTGTTTGACTCAAGGCGGTGAGGTCTTAAAGCAGTTAACTATTCCTCAGAAGCGTGAATACTCAGACCCTCAGGTGATGCTAGAATTTGCTCGAGCCACAGAAGTAATGACACAGCACGTTAAGGAACGTTGTGATCGAGCGGCTGCGGTTGGATAAAAAGTCTTAACCTATTTACTTGCAATAGCTGCCTTTTAGCATGTCATGAAGATTGGTGTAATCGCTATTGCCGGGAACCTTCTCAAGTGCATTATTTATAGCAACCAGTGCCTCTAAAGGTTTGTTGGCTTGCTGCTTTAATGTTGCTTCCCCATAATATAACTCACCCATCATGTGAGGGTCGGGGTTGTCTCTTAATGATAACATGGATGTGGCCATACTAAGCATATTAGCGGCCAAGTCATGTTGTCCTTGGCTGGCAAAATCATCAGCAAGCTTAAGCGTGTCTTTTTGGTCGTTAAGTTGATATTGATCTGCAAGTGCAGCAAAAGAAACTTCTTTGGCTGATAATGGATTGCTATATAAAACTAAAACTAATCCTATGGTGGCAATGTAAGTTGTAAGATTCATAAAATGGTTCCATATTGTGTTATACGAGTAATAACCTATGGTAGCGTTAAAAAGTTAAAAAGGGGTTAATTCTTTTACAAGTGGTGGGTGGCGAATTTTGGTTCATGGTGAGCGTTTTTGCTCTTCACTTAAAATTGAATAGCCCTTGCAATTTTACGACCTTCATTTATGCTAAATCATTCAACTGAGGGTGGTTTAAGATGAGGTTGAATACGTTCTTTAGATTAAGTGGGTCGCTAAGAAATAAAATCATATTACTTACGTGTGGTATGACATTATTTGCAGCTATTTTTGTTGGTGGCTTCAATTATATGCGAACAGTTGAGGACACTCTTGCTAGCGCAATTGAAAGCCTTGCGGGTGAAACTCGTCTTATGGCGTTGCGGTTTAAACAACCGTATGATGAAATGGGTAATGATGTATTGGTGGTTGCGCATACTCCTCCTATTCAGGGTATTATGCGTTCAATGGCAAATAATAATGTTGACCCTAAAGATGGCTCCACAACAAATTTGTGGCGTACTAGGTTAGAGACAATTTTTAAATCGATAATGGCCTCACGACCTCATTATACACAGATGCGTTATATTGGCGTGAGTGATAACGGGCGTGAGTTGGTGAGAGTGAATCGTCAAGCAAATGAATTTGTTGCAGTAAGTCCTAATGATTTACAAAGTAAAAGTAATGAGCCTTACTTTAGAGCTGCGTTAAAAACACAAGAAGGAAATATTTATTACTCTGAAGTAACGTATAACAAAGAACACGGTCAGGTTGATGGGGCGTTAATCCCAACAGTAAGAACAGTAATACCTGTGTACAACAATGATACAATATTTGGTATGATTGTGATTAATGCTGATTACCCAAATCTGCTAAGATCGATGTTTGAATCCATTAGTCCAAATAAAAATGTTTTTATTATTAATCACGTTGGTGATTATATGGAATATAAGGATGATCAGGTACAAGATTTTGAATTTCATCAAAATTATACGCATCAAGCGCCAGGGTTTGTTAATCATGTAAAAACGTCACAAAAGAACGAAATTACTTTTACAGAAGGTGATAATATAGCGTATTTCGTAAGAATGCCTGTTAATCCTGATAATAATTTAGCTTTTCTAGGTGTTTTGTTGCAAGTGCCATATGATGAATTAATGGCTGGGGCGTATGAAACGCGCAATCAGACGCTTTTACTGACAGTTATATTAGTTGTGATTGCTATTTTTGTTTCAATAACACTCACTAGCTGGCTAACCAGGCCGCTTAAAAAAATGACGGATGCTATTACTAATGCTGATAAAAATAAAAGGAATCTTAACCTTCCAACTACGCTCAATGATGAAATAGGTGAGTTAGCGAGAGCTTTTGATGCTATGACAGGAGAGCTAATAGCCAGTGAAACTAAAACAAAAGCAATTCTAGAAAATGCCAATGATGGTATTATTACTATTAATAAGAATGGTATTATTGAGGGGTATAATCCTGCATGCCAAAAAACATTTGGTTATACGGCCAGTGAGGTATTAGGCAAAAATGTTAATATTCTTATGCCAGATCCTTATCATCAAGAGCATGATGGATATTTAAATAATTACCACAACACTGGTGAAAAAAAGATTATTGGCGTTGGACGTGAAGTTGAAGCAAAACGTAAAGATGGATCCGTATTTCCTGCGGAACTCTCGGTAAGTGAATTTACAGTGGGTGGGAAGAAGTTTTTTACTGGATTTGCCCGAGATATTACGGATCGTAAGAAAGCTGAAGAAGAGATTAAGAAAGCTAATAAAGAGCTGGAAACGTTCACATATATTGCGTCACATGATTTGCGTTCGCCACTCATCAACTTAAAGGGATACAGTGCCCAGCTTGAAAAATACGTAGCAAAAATAAAACTCACTATCCAAAAAGTACTTGGTGCACTCGATAAAGATGATAAGGAGCAAATTACATTTTTGCTTGAGGAACGTATACCTGAAGCATTGGGTTTTATTAATAATGGGGTTGATAAAATGGACAGTATGACAGATGCGATTTTGCAACTGTCTCGCACAGGACGTAGGGAGTTGAAGTTTGTTAACATTAATACAAACCAATTAGTAAGAAAGTGTGCTAAAGTAATTCAGCATCAGCTGGATGAAAAAAACGGTGAAATGATTATTGGAGATTTGCCAGATATTATTGGTGACATGACGGCCATTGAACAGATATTTAGCAATTTGCTTGATAATGCGGTAAAATATCTTTCGGATGAACGTCCAGGGTCCATTGAAATAAGCGGAAAAACCAATGAAGGTGTATACAAAGGGGCATGGAAAACGTATGAATTCCAGATAAAAGATAATGGACGTGGTATTGATGAAAAAGATTTTGATAAAGTATTTGCCGTATTTCGTCGTGCTGGAAGCTCTGCAGGAACAAAAGGTGAAGGTATGGGGCTCAATTATGTGAAGTCACTTATCCAGCGACATGGTGGTGATATTCGTTTTACCTCAAAACTTGGCGAAGGCACAGTGTTTACATTCACTATTTCTAAACAAATTGTACAAATAAAAACGGAGGATACGAGTGTCTATGAGTGATAAAAAAGAAATAAAAATTATTATGATAGAAGATGATCAGGGCCATGCGGGATTAATAAAGGAAAATTTGCGTGATGCCGGTATTACAAATGATATTATTCATTTTGATGATGGGCAAGAGGCTGTGGATGCTATATTGGCAAATAAAGATGAAATATTGCCAGCTTATGCAGTTATATTGCTTGACCTCAATTTACCTGGCTTGGATGGGTATCAAATTCTAGAAAAATTACGTTTAAATGAAAAAACAAAGCGTACTCCTGTTTGTATGTTAACAACCACTGAAGACGAACGAGAAGTAGAGCGTTGTTATAGCTTGGGTTGTAATGTGTATGTTAAGAAGCCTGTTGAATATAATGAGTTTCAGGATGCGATGAAAAAGTTAGGCATTATGTTATCATTGGTGAAAATACCTAAAACAAAGTGAGTATTGATGGTTAAAAGGGGTATGGCAAGTTAAGGGGGAAATATAATATGGATGAAGCAATAAAGATTCTTTACATGGAAGATGATGAAGGGTTGGCAGGGCTCTTACGTAACGAAATGGAAGAGTTGGGATTTCAAGTTGAGTGTGCTAGAGATGGAATTGAGGGTACCCAAAAATATCAATCAGGTAAGTATGATATTATAGTAGTTGACTATGAAATGCCTGAAAAAAATGGCATGGAAGTGATTAAAGAAATTTCTTCTAATGATAATGATAAGCCTACGGTTATTATGCTGACAGGAAATGGTAATGAAGAATTAGCAGTAGAAGCGATGCATTTTGGTGCTGCTAATTATCTAGTTAAAGATATTAACCAAGGCTATTTAAAATTATTACCATCAGTGATTAAGAAGTCGTTACAAAAGAGAGAACTAGAAAGACAAAATCAACAATATCTTCAGGATATGATAAAGGCAAAAGAGGAAGCAGAAAGAGCAAACCAAGCAAAAAGCGAATTTCTAAGTAATATGAGTCACGAGATACGTACGCCAATGAATGGTGTAATAGGTATGACTGAAATATTACTTAATTCTGAGTTAAGTGAAGATCAAAGACGTTATGCGCAAACTATTTATGCTTCTGGTAATCTTCTTATTTCGCTTATAAATGATGTACTGGATATTGCAAAAATTGAAGCAGGTGAAATTCTCTTTGAAGAAATACCTGTTGTGATAAGTGCGCTGACAACAGAGTTAGTACAAATGATGGAGGCTCGTGCCATTGGACATCATGTTGAGCTAGCGGTTAAATTAGATAACAAATTACCTTTGGCGGTTAAGGGGGACCCTACCCGAATAAGGCAAATACTTCTTAATCTGTTGGGTAACGCTATTAAGTTTACGAAAGATGGTACTATATTGATAGAAGTTGATCTTCTGGGCGTTGAGAATAATAAAGCCAAAATTAAATTTCAGGTTAAGGATGATGGCATTGGTATTCCACAAAATAAATTAGGTGTTATCTTCGATAAATTCACACAAGTGGATGCTTCAACTACTCGTAAATATGGTGGTACCGGTTTAGGACTTTCGTTATGTAAAACGCTTGTAGAGTTAATGGGTGGGACAATAGGTGTTGAAAGTAAAGAAGGTGAAGGTTCCAATTTTTGGTTTGAAGTTGAATTGGATATAATTAATCACAACATAGAATCAAAGCCAATCCCAGAAGACGTTAAGAACAAGAAAATTCTAGTGATCGATGATTTTAAGGTGAACCACCTAATTATTGGTACAATTCTGGGTGCAGAAAATATTAGGTACGAAAGTGCTTCCAGTGTAGATGAGGCTATAGAAAAAATGTTGGATGCACATCAAAAAAAAGAGCCATTTGATATCTGTTTAGTAGACTATCATATGCAAGATAAGGATGGTATAGATTTTGCACATTGGGTTAAAAAGCATGAAGAAATGAAAGATACTATTTTAGTGCTTGCTACTGCTATGGGAAGAATGGGTGATTTTGATACGTTTAAAGAGGTGGGATTTAATGATTACTTGCTTAAACCCATCTATAAAGATGAATTATTTACAAAATTAGAGAGAATTATTTCAAATAAAACAGATACCTCTTGTGAGATGCGCGCAGATAAAGACCTTCTAAAGTCAAAAAGAGACTTGCCGCAGTTTAATGCTAGGGTATTAATAGTGGAAGATTTTAAACCTAATCAGGAAATAGCAGGAGATGTTCTTGCTTTATTTGGTTGTAGTTGTGAGTTTGCTTATGATGGTAAAGAGGCAATAGAAATGCTTACAGAAAAAGGTAGCGATTATTTTGATATTATTTTCATGGATTACCAAATGCCTGAGATGGACGGTATTGAGGCTACGCGAGTTATTCGTGATACAAATTGGGGGGCAGAGTTGGTAATAATTGCCATGACTGCGGCTGCTGTTCAAGGGGATCGCGAAAAGTGTATTGAAGCTGGTATGAACGACTATATTGAGAAACCAATCCGCATAAAAAGAGTTGCTGAAGTAATGCAGAAATTTATAAAGAGTAATGAATGATTTTCCTGAATTAGTGATATTGTTTGCCTCGGCATTTTTTGCAGCAACCATACTTCCAATTCAGTCAGAGGCAATACTTGTAGGGTTAAGTGTTACTGGGAATCATTCGGCATTAGTATTGTTTGTTGTTGCAACTGTTGGTAACGTTCTTGGGTCAGTTGTAAACTGGCTGTTGGGGCGTTATGCGTTATTACTTGCCGTTATATGAGGGAGGTCATAATGTTATTTTTTCTTAAAACGACTATTGCTGCAATTGCGATTGCATTTAGTTCATGGTTGGCGAGTAAAAAGCCTGAGTTAGCAGGATTTATTATTGCATTGCCTCTTGCATCGCTTTTTGCTTTAGCCTTTTCTTACATAGAGCATAAAGATATGGAAGCAAGTATCACATTTGCTAAAAGTATCCTTATAGGAGTTCCTATCTCATGGCTGTTTTTCATACCATTCTTTTTAGCAGAGAAATACGGTCTAGGATTCTGGGCTAGCTATGGCATTGGCTTAGTACTCTTGGTGGTGGGTTTTTTGTTACATCGATATATTGTTGGGTTGTTGTAGGTTGGTTCTAGGTTAAAAAAGGGGGGGGATGTGTTGTTTGTATTTTGCAAAATACAATTGACAACAACCTATCCTCCCCTATAGGTTATAAGGCAAACTGTATTTTATACAATAAAAGTAGAATTTACCTATGGGGCATATACATACAAGTCACTCGGATATTGTAAAGAGGCTGAAGAGGGCTAATGGTCATCTAGCAAAGATTATAACTATGATTGAAGAAGGCAGGCCGTGTCTAGACGTAGCTCAGCAGATGCAAGCAGTATTTTCTGCTGTTGGCAAAGCCAAGGCAGCTTTTGTGCAGGATCATATAGAAGGTTGCATTGAAACTACCGGCACCGAAAAACCTGCGCAAGTCAAAAAAAAGATGAAAGAGTTAAAAGAAATTACAAAGTATTTATAGGAGTTATCATGAGAGCGTTATTTTTTACACTTTGTGGCCTTTTGATGACAAGCCAAGCTTTTGCACATGGCATGTCTGAAGCTGACAAACAGAAGATTCTTGACGCAGGATATTGGGAGTATGTCGAACTTGGTACTACCCACATGATTACAGGTTATGACCATTTATTATTTCTGTTTGGGGTTATCTTTTTTCTTACCAAGTTTAAAGACATTGTTAAATTTATTACCGCCTTTACCATTGGTCATTCTATAACACTTGTCTTTGCAACACTATACGGAATTCAGGCTAATTACTTCTTAATTGATGCGGTTATAGCGTTAACTGTCTGTTACAAAGGATTTGATAATCTTGATGGCTTTAAGAAGTATTTCCAAGTCAAAGCCCCAAGTTTGCTTGGAATGGTCTTTGCATTCGGTCTTATCCATGGATTTGGTTTATCAACACGACTTCAGCAGCTACCACTTGGTGACGAAGGTATAGTTCTTCGTATTTTAGCCTTTAATGTTGGTGTGGAGGTGGGGCAAATTATAGCACTTAGTATTATGCTGTTTATCTTATCTGGTTGGAGAAAGACTGAGTCTTTCAAGCATTTTAGCAATGCATCAAATGTAGGGTTAATTATTGTTGGTTTTATGCTTCTTCTTATGCAGCTTCACGGTTATGAACACACAAAATATCCTGATGATTATCCAATAAACCAAGACGACCACTCTCATGTTCATAAAGACATGGAAGCAGCTAAGAAGTCACTTTCGTTAGAGGAATATGGCAGAAAAATTAAACTTAAACCTACTTCTCACGACCATGGTGATGGAAATTACCATACCCACTAGTAAAGGAGTGATTTATGGAACCAGAGACTAAATCAAATATTAAAGTTGCTATTATTGCTATTATCGTGATGGTGTTGGTATTCATTGGTTTAAAAATCAATAATGAACATGCTGGTCATGAACATTCCCACGATAATAATGAAGTACATTCACATTAATTGAGGTTATTATGAAAAAAATTCTTTCATTTTTTTGCGTTGTAGCAATGACATCGCAGCTTGCTATTGCTCATGGAGGTGGCCACGTACATGCGCCAATCAATAGTCAAGAAGCCCTTCAAGCAGCCAGTGATGCTGTAAAAGCAATTGTTGAACAAAATATTGAAATTGCCGGTGAAAAACTAGATGCGGTCTGGGCAAATATTCCTGATAGCAGCAAATCTATTAGTCGTAGGGGTGAAGGTTATTACATCGTAAGCCTTAAAAATGGAGGCAAAACATTATATATATTACTGTCTGAACAGGGTGAGTTTTATGATGCTAATTTTAATGGTATCTTTGAAGGCCTAGAAGAATAAAGAGAGATGAATAATGTGTCTGAATTAGTGCTATTGTTTGCTTCAGCATTTTTTGCAGCAACCATACTTCCAGTTCAGTCAGAGGCAATACTTATAGGGCTAAGTGTCACTGGTAGTCATTCAGCACTAGCGTTATTTCTGGTTGCAACTATTGGTAATGTTTTGGGTGCAGTTGTAAATTGGCTATTAGGGCGTTATTTAGTGCATTTTCAAGACAGAAAATGGTTTCCCATTAAAGGAAAGGCGCTTACTAAAGCTACAGATATTTACCAACGGTATGGTCTTTGGACATTGCTTTTTGCGTGGTTGCCTTTTATTGGTGATCCACTCACATTGGTTGCAGGCATTTTTAGAACCAATATCTGGTTGTTTTTATTATTAGTTACCATTGGCAAGGCGGGGCGTTATGCGTTATTACTTGCCGTTATATGAGGGATTATAATAATTCTCCCGCCTTACTTTGTGTTGGGTTATTTTTTATTACTAGATTAGTAGAGCAGCAATTATGAATATAGAAATAACGCCCGTTTCAGAAAAAACGTTGGAAGATTTAGTGGTTCTATTCGGTGAATATCAGATGTTTTATCAGGCTAAACCCAATCGTGATCATAACCGAACATTTTTACAGAATTTCTTTAAAAGGGATGATGGTATATTTTTTCTTTGTCACTATGGCGAGCAAAAGATAGGTTATGTGAGTCTGTATTTTTCTTATTCATCGGTAAGTGCTAAACGGATAGCGATATTAAATGACCTTTATGTTTGCGAGCAATTTCGGGGGCAGGGCATTGGAAAAGCGTTAATTGACTTTGCAATAAACTATTCGCGCGAAATAGGAATATCGCAAGTAAGGTGGTGTACGCGTATCAATAATACCCAAGCCCAAACGTTGTATAAAAAATACAATGCCAATAAGACTGATTGGTTTCATTATGACTTGGATGTCAGTTAGTGGTTCCAACTTCCCATTGTTGGTAGGTCAAGAATTGTAATAAAATATACACATTGCTGTACTATAATAGCACGAATGCCAACATTATTTCATGAGCATTATATTTTTAAACATGGGATAAATAATGCGTGAAGCTATTACTCCAGCAAAACCTTTAAAATTAGGTGATAAGATTCTTGTGCTTGCAAGTGCCTGGATGTTTGGCGGTGAAGATCCTATTGAGAAAATCGCTGAAATGCGAAAGGTCATTAGCGATATGGGTTTTACACCGGTGGTGCCTGATGATATTGTTCCAGCTGATGGTCTCCCGTATAATTATGATTATGCTCAAGCACCTCAAATTCGTGCAGAACACTATTTACAGTATTTAGGTCAAGACTCAGATATAAAAGCTGTTTGGTTTGCGTATGGAGGCATTGGGACATCCGAAACACTGGATATTATTGCTAAATCAGCACCAAAATTATTAGACCGAGGGATATATGCTTTGGGTTTTAGTGATTTGACACATGCGTTTTTGCGTCTTGGACAGCCAGGTAATGGTATAATGCATCCAATCTCGCCTATTCATTGTGATAGTCTGTCATTTTTTACAGATACTGTAAATAGCTCCGCAGACGGGCATAAGAATGTTTTTAATCAAATTAGAGATGTTCTGCTTGGTAAGTTAACTAAGATTAGCCATAAAATTACTCCTATAAATAAAGCTGCTTTGGAAACAAAATCGATAGAAGGTCAAGTGTGGGGTGGTTATTTTGAGCGTGTGGATCATTCTATTGGTACAGCATATCAAGCTGGAAAATACTGTAAAACTATTTTAATGGTTGAAGGAGCGGCCCCGCCAGATGGTGAAGTTGATTTACGATCGGTTATAAGGCACTTACGTCATTCAGGTGGTTTAGCCAATATTTCAGCAATTGTTGTTGGTCAAATGACAGAACTTTCAGGTCGTGATAAAAAGCCGCCAGAAGGATTTTATAAACCTAGCGTCAGACAATATATTCAAGAAATTGCCGACGAAAATCCTGATATAGCATTTTTTAACGGATTAAATATAGGACATTGTTCTCATAGCACAATTATGCCGCTTGGCACTAAGGCTGTTATACATGTACAGGGATCGGAAGCCTTACTTACGGCATCAACAGTACGTTTAGAGGAAGACTATCATGTTGCAAAGCCAGAAATACAAGAGGGTATGCAGGTAAAAAATACTGATGATTTAATTCCTCATTTAGAAGAGTATGTAGACTTGAGCGCAATAAAGCTTTGTCCAGTATCAACAGGCAGTAAAAAGCGCTCACGAGTTTTAAAGGATGTAGAAGTTATAGGTGGTGATGCGCAGGAAATTCTTTTTGGTCTTGGCACGTCAAACCAAATATTAGTGCAAAATAAAGTTCTTATCCTTAATTTTAATCTTAACTCACCTGAGTATGGAGCTAATTTTGAACGTGCTGTAATATTGCGGGTATTGGCTAGTTTAAAAGTAAATGGTGTTTTGCAAGAGGTCAGTGCTTTAATAATAGGTAATGTTGATTTTACTCCAACCAATATCAATAAAAAGAGTCAACGATTTATTCGTGAACTTGATTCACAACTTGGTATATGGCTAAAAGATAACGAACTTGATGAGCTTCCTGTGTACACAGCTCAAAATCTCTCTGAACTTCCATCACGTTTTTATACGCCAAAAACTACCTTACAATGCAAAGAATATAATATAGAGGCCTTAGATTTAGCTGGGTTACCTAAGCGACTTTCGGATGCCTGGTCTGATCGAGTAAGAAAGTCAGCTGGGATATTGGGACAGTATTTTGAGATTTAACGTTATACACCTTCTTTATAATATAGATTACTTACAGGATATATGGGATGGTATAATTTATGATAAAAAGGAAAATTATTCCATGTAGTTTGGGTGTTTCAAATGAAAGAAAATTTATTACCTAGCCTTATTTTCTCAGAGTGCACCGAAGAACAAGCACCATTGTTGGTGGATTTTGAAAAAACAATTGCTACGCCAAAATTATATAGCATACCGCTTGATTTGACAGGAGCGCTAAAAGAAATAAGTAATCATACCTATTACTTTATTATGCGTGATAACAAAATAGTTGGCACTGCGGCTTATTCCGTGCGTGAAGATGCAAGCTGTTACATCAGCGGTATGGCAGTTTCACCTGAGTGCCGAGGTCAAGGTATTGCACGGGCGGCAATGGAGTTCTTACTTAAAAAATGCGATGATAGTTGGCGCGTTGATCTTGTTACCCATCCTGAAAATTTTCGTTCCATTCCTTTATATGAATCCTTTGGGTTTGTTACAGAGTTAACGATAGAGAATTTTTATGGCGATGGTGAACCTCGTATAATAATGGCAAAAAATAATACTCCAGCAGAAGAATTACGTATTCTTCCATGTAGTACTGATATTGAATGGCAAGCTGCCAAAACTTATCGTCAAAAATATTTCACTAACAAGGCTTCCACAGAAGACCCTTACATCTCAATACTTCATGATAAAGCTCACCAGCATTATGTTCTTTATAATAGAACGACGATTATTGGCTATGCCCATATTCAGCTATGGTCAGAAAACAGTGCTGCAATACGAATAATGATGATAGAGGATCATAAGCTTGAGCATGATTTTGGAAAATGGTTTATTGAACAACTAGAGGGTCGGTTAAAAAAAGAAGGCATTGGTAGCCTATATACTCAATGTTCGCCCAGTGCATTGTATTTCTATACTGATCTTGGCTATGCATCTATGCCATGGCAAGATCCTGATGGATATGATGGTCAAGCAGATGATATTGCGGTGGGAAAGACATTATGACAGTAACAATACCTCCAGCCGTTCAAACACGCGGCTGCATACTCCGCCTTCCTAATCCGTCTGAGGCAGGCATAATGCTTGATTTTGTCATCCAAAACAAACAACATTTATCCAAATGGGAGCCTGTGCAGCCAGATAGTTATTACACTGAAAATTACTGGAAGGAAAAGATAACGCAAATCCACAACGATTTTTTAAGCGGTAAATCCTGCTGCCTGAATCTTTATACTAAAGAAGAAAATCTGTTAATCGGCATGATCAATTTTAATAATATTATACGTGGCTGTTTTCACTCCTGTTTTTTGGGCTTTAAACTATCTGAAAAAATGCAAAGAAAAGGCATTATGACGGAATGTCTCCAAGCTGCTATAGCTTATGTTTTTGAAGAACTAAATCTCCACCGTATAAGTGCCAATTTTATGCCGCATAATGAGGCAAGTGCAAAGGTATTGAAAAAAAGCGGGTTTGTTCAAGAAGGTATCGCCGAAGATTATTTGTATATTAATGGCAAATGGGAAAGACATGTGTTGATGAGTTTGATTAATACAAATTGGTTAGAAAAATG